>Ga0207703_10000464_pt1 | contig 42704 bp, 32 predicted proteins | sample KBSSwiS12_FD_184304 | JGI IMG/M metagenome (GOLD analysis project Ga0207703, IMG submission 184304) | Switchgrass rhizosphere microbial communities from Kellogg Biological Station, Michigan, USA - KBS Switchgrass S1-2 (SPAdes) (version 2) | ecosystem: Host-associated > Plants > Roots >... | reverse complement strand
GTTTCCTCATTTTTCAGGTCTTGATGGTGCTGGTCTGGCTCGGGGGACGCGAGCTCGGCGTCTTCGACGTCTTCTGGAATTACGATCCCGGGGCGGGTGCAGCCCGCTGGCCGGCCGTCACGGCGCTGATTGCCGCGGCATGCTTCTCGCTAGCGTTTCGACCGCGCGCCCCGCAATGGAATAGCGCGGTCCTGCTCATTGTGATTGTCCTGTTGGCGGCAATCTTCATGGCGCAGGGCGCGCACCCGGTCCTCGCACCCACCTATTCGATCCGCGATGCAAGCCGGCAGCTCGGGAAACTGTTTTCGGGGGCGCGAACGATTCGCACATTGCACGCATCATCGCTCTTCCTCGAAAACGATCTGCGATATCGCGAACTAGCGCGTAACGACATTCCCTACGACGTCTTGGTGCTGTTCGAGCACAATCGCTCGTCCAGGAAATTCCTCCAATCGCCAAGAGCGGTCGGCCTCGTTCGAGTTCAAACCTACCCGTTGACGATTCATCCGAGGTACGGAGTCGACGAAGCCACGGAGGGACCGGCCAGCATCGCCGTGTACAAGCCCTCGTAGAACGCGCGCGGGCCGCGCGTCAGCCGGCATTGCCGGGCCTAGTTTTCATGCGCGCAACGTAGTGCCTTGCCGTGGCTGCTGCGAAAGCGGCACTGCTGTAGGCGTAGTACAGCTGATGGAACAGGAATGCGCGCATGGCGAACACCGGTCCCTTCGTGCGCACGAAAAACGCGAGAAACCCGGCATTGGCCACGACCAGGATGCCAACAAGAATCGCCAGTACCCACCCGTCCAGCCAGCCAACCGCCCAGGCGACGATACCTGCCATCGTCGCGAGCGCCAGAATCGCGCGCGCGCGCTCACTCTTGCCAAGGTTCAGATCGTCGGTGACATCCTTGCGCTCGAGCATCAGACGCGCCCAGGGCAGCGCACGCCGGAAGATCTCCGTATGCACGAGGTTCACGAAGCGCCACTCCTTCAGGTGCTTCCCTTGCAGGTCGCGTTCGAGCACGATCTTGCCGCCGATATCGCCGATCCGGTATCCGAGGTCGATATCCTCGATCGATGGATACCGATACCGTTGCGCATCGAATCCACCCAGCTTCATGAAGATTCCGCGCTCCACGGCCCCGCAGCCGCCCCAGAATGTCGAAGCGCGCTCCTTGCCGCGATGATGGTAATAGTGGTGAACCAGATTCTTGTATTGCGAAAGAAAATTGTCGGCCGCCGGTCGGTCGTCATAGGAGCCGATGACGGCCGCGGCACCGGTGCGCGCGAGGGTCTCGCGCAGCACGCGCGCGGCATTTTCCGCGACGACGACGTCGGAGTCGACAAACCACAGGTGGGTGCCGGTCGCGATCGTGGCGCCCAGGTTGCGCGCCGCACCTGGCCCGCCTTGCGCGTCCATTGCGCCCAGGCGGACGGGCGCGTGGCGACGCACGGTCTCAGCCGATCGATCGGTGGACCCGTCGTCGATGACGATGACCTCGATGATCTCCCCACGCTCGCGCATGGCCAACAGCGGGGCGAGACAGCGTTCGATCAGCCTCTCGGCGTTGTACATCGGGACGATCACCGAAATCGCTGGAGCACCTTCGTTCTCTGCCACGCTATGGATACCTTTCCGGGAAGTGGCACCCACGATCGCAATGTGACGCGTCCGCCAGCATCGCGGCAAGGTTACACCACAGCATCGCGACGCAACCAGCACGTACGGCTGCTAGAATCTTCCTCTCATGCTCGATCGGACTTCCGAAAGGCCGCCGATGCGCGTCGGTGTCGAGGCGTGCACGTGGGCCAACCGCCGCGGCTATGGCCGGTTCACCCGGGAACTCGTGTCCGCGATGGTGTCGCGATATCCCCAGCACCGCTTTGTCCTGGTCGTGGACCGCCACACGGCGCTCGAGTGCACCTTTCCCGCCGGCGCGGATACGGTTGTCGTCAACACGGTGGCGCAACCGACGAAAGCTGCGGCCGCCGACGGGTCGCGCAGCTTGCAAGACCTGTGGCGGATGAGCCGCGCCCTCGCGAAGGCGCGCTTCGACGTCGTGCTGTTTCCAACCCGCTACACGTTCGTGCCGTTGCCAGGCAGAACGCCCGTCGTCCTGACGATTCACGATGCCACCGATGTCAAGCAACCGCGGCTGTTGTTTCCGAACTGGCGGTCGCGGTTGCTGTGGCGGACGAAATCGCAGCTTGCGATCCGGCGGGCGGACCGGATCGTCACGGTTTCGAATGATGCGCGGCGGCAGATCGCCACGGCGTTCGGCCTGCACGAGGCATCAATCACCGTAGTCAGCGAGGGCCACGACCCGGGCTTTCACCCGCGCCCCGGCGATCCGGCCGTCGAACAGGTCCGGGATCGCTATCGGCTGCCACGCAATGCAAGCCTCATCCTCTATGTCGGGGGCATCAGCCCGCATAAGAACCTCGCCGCATTGCTGCGTGCTGCCGCAATCGTGCACAAAGACGAGCCGAACGGTTGGCATGTGGTTCTCGTGGGCGACTATCAGGGCGACAGTTTTCTGAGCTGCCATCGGGAACTGGTGGCGCTCGTGCGATCGCTAGCGATGGAGACGCGCGTGACGTTTGCCGGATTCGTTCCCGACGATGACCTTGCACTCCTGTACAACGCGGCGGCAATGCTCGTGCTCCCTTCAAAGGGCGAAGGATTCGGCCTGCCGGTTGTCGAGGCGATGGCGTCCGGATTGCCGGTCATTGCCAGCGACCGCAACTCGTTACCCGAGGTCCTGGGCGGAGCGGGCATGCTCTTCGACCCTAACTCGGACGACGCGCTCGCAGCATGCATGCTGCGGCTGCTGCGTGAGCCCGATCTGCGCACCGACCTGCGTGCGCGCGGGCTCGTTCGCGCAGGCGCATACACCTGGAGCGCGGGCGCGGAAACGATGGTGCGCGTGCTGGAAGATGCCGCCGGCAACAGATGAGCGCCGCCGGGCCGTCCCAAGGCGCTCATAGCGCCCCCTATGGGGGCAGCGCAGCGGCGACAGCCGCAAGCGTGGGGGTCGTTATCCGCGCCGCCGGGCCGTCCCAAGGCGCTCATAGCGCCCCCTATGGGGGCAGCGCAGCGGCGACAGCCGCAAGCGTGGAGGTCCAATGACCGCAACGCTTCGGTTTTGCCTGGTCACCACGTTCTATCCGCCGTATCACTTCGGCGGCGACGCGGTCTTCGTTCACCGGCTCGCGGGCGCGCTGGCCCGCAGGGGGCACCGCGTGGACGTCGTGCACTCGGTCGATGCCTATCGTCTTTCGCGCCCCGAGCCACAGCCTGGCTTCGAGGAGACGCCTGGCGTGCACCGGTTGCCGCTCGCATCACCGTCGCCGCTGGCTGCAACTCTCCTGTCCCACCAAGTCGGCGGACCGGGTCCCTATCGAAGCCGCCTACGGGAAATCCTCGCGCCAGGGCGGTACGACGTCATCCACTTCCACAACGTCTCGCTCGCCGGCGGCCCCGGCGTGCTTCGGTACGGGGACGGGATCAAGCTCTACACGGCCCACGAATACTGGCTCGTCTGTCCGACACACGTGCTGTTCCGCTTCGATCGAGAGGCATGCGCAAGGAAGACCTGCCTCGCCTGTACGCTGCACGCGAGGCGACCGCCGCAGTTGTGGCGTGCGACCGATCACCTTCGGGACTGCATGCGGCATCTTGATCGGCTGTTGCTGCCGAGCCGGTTTGCGCTGGAGCGGCATCGCGCCGATGGCATCGACGTGCCAATGCAAGTGTTGCCGAGTTTCGTACCGATTCCGCGCGAAGAGGCAACGCCGCAGGCTGGAGCGCCTTATTTCCTTTTCGTGGGGCGGCTCGAGAAATTGAAGGGCCTGCAGGACCTGTTCCCGGTGTTGCGCGACTTTCCCGAGGCACGGCTACGCATTGCTGGCACCGGAACCTACGAGCATGAGCTGCGACGTCTTGCCCAAGGCTTGCCCAACGTGGAATTCCTCGGTCAGGTTCACCCGAACCGGGTGACGGAACTGTATCGCGACGCGCTTGCGGTGCTGGTCCCGTCGCTCTGCTATGAGGTGTTTCCGCTGGCGCCGGTCGAATCGTTGGCGCACGGCGTGCCGGTGGTCGCGCGCCGCATTGGTGCCCTGACCGAGGTGATCGAGGAGAGCGGAGGCGGCATGCTCTTCACGACACCTGCGGAATGTCGCGCTGCCATGCAGAAGCTGCTGATCGACCCCGCGTTGCGGGCGCAACTCGGCGCACGCGGCCGCCGCATGGCGCTTGCGGAGTGGACCGAGGACGTCCACATCGCGCGTTATCTCGAACTCATCGGCACGCTGATCTCCCAGCGCACCGCCTAGCCGCGCCCAACACGCACGACTATTTGCAGGTTCGAAGCAGGATGCCATCGGCAATCGCGTCGGCGAGGAGCGCGTTGCCCTGCGCGTTGGGATGGACGTAGGTGTAGAGCAGGTCGCGCCGGCCATCGAGGCGCTCGATGGCGTCGACGAACGGGACGTTGTCCGTGCGAGCCCAATTGCGCAGCGCGTCCATCAGGGCGGCATGGGCAAGAAAAAAGAGCTCCTGTTCTGTCGCAACACCTTCGTCGGCGAGTTTTGCCTGAATGCGTCGCCGCTCCTCCGCGTAGGTCACGCCGCGTATCGTCTCGCGTGGCACGAGAAACGACTTGGCCTGCTGGCTTGCCGCAATGAACACGGCTCCGGACTTCTCGGCCGCGTCGCGAATCGCGCGCACGTTGGCAAGGAATCTGGTCACCCGGTCCTCGCTCAGGTAAGCCGTCACTTGGTCCCGCGTCGATCGGCTGGGCACTTGCAGGAGGTTGTCGATCAGCAACAGGGCCATCGACCGGTCACGGATCGCACGATAGACCCGAATGAGAGCCCCATAGACCTGGCTCATCATGGGGCTGCTACGCGACGCATCGCGAATGTTCTCGATCGACATTCCGCCCGGCGCCGCGCTGGCGTCGTTGATGCCTTCGTAGAACACGACGACATCGGGCGCAAGCGGCAAGCCCTCCGCGACAAACAGCTCGCGAATCATCGCCGAAGTCAGGTGCGGGATTCCGAAATTGATGACCTCGTACTTCCGCGATGCAGTGCAGCGCTCGTTCAATTGTTGCTGCAGCAGGCTCGGGTAGGTCTCGTCATCCCGCGCCCCGAAGCCGTAGGTGGACGATGCCCCGAGCGTGATGACCCGCAGCGTGCCCGGGGCCTTTTGCGGCGCGAAATCGGCTCCCCGCATTCCCTGGCCGTTGAGCCGGTACGTGAATCGGTTTCCGCCGTCGTCGACATCGATCTTGGCCTCGTGCGGAAAATATTTCGAATAGCCCGCCCGGACATCGGCATGGCGTGATGGGGATTGCGCGGGATCGTCGGTTTCGGACCGTGCCACTCCGCGCCGCCACTCGGTGTGCTTCTGCCTGGCAACGCTGATCTCCTGTCGGAAGAGCGGTGTCCCATACAACAATGCGCGAGGCCCCAGCTGGATCGCCATGAAAAGCCGGAAGGCAACCTCCACCGAGGCCAACAAGAGCAAGCCCATGAGCGCAACGCGCCCGGCTCGACGGCGCCAGGTCTTGCGATGCGTCTGACCGGACTGGAGCTCCGATGTCAATCTCGTCTCCCGCGCTAGTCCGGCTGGAACTTGCTCTCGTAGTTCTGGCGCAACGCGGGGTCCTGCTCATCCTTGCGGAGGTAGCAATTGCCGATGGCCAGCACCTCGATCTCGGTGCCCATGAAGCACCGGAAGGCGTCGTGCGGCGTGCAGACGATCGGCTCGCCGCGCACGTTGAAGCTCGTATTCACGATGACGGGGCAGCCCGTGAGGCGCTCGAATTCGCTGATCAGTGCGTGGTAGCGCGGATTCGAATCGGCGTGAACAGTCTGAACTCTCGCCGAGTAGTCGACGTGGGTGACGGCAGGAATCTCGGAACGCGCGACGTTGAGCTTGTCGATGCCGAACAGCGCGCGCTGTTCGGGGGTCATTGCCTTGCGCCGCTGCTGCACCACGTCAGCGACGAGCAGCATGTACGGACTGTCGTAGTCGAGTTCGAACCAGTCCGCCACGCGCTCGCGCAGGACGGAAGGCGCGAACGGGCGGAACGATTCGCGGTACTTGACCTTGAGATTGAGGATCGACTGCATGGTCGGCGACCTGGCGTCACCCAGTATGGACCGGGCTCCCAACGCGCGCGGCCCGAACTCCATCCTCCCCTGAAACCAGCCCACCGCCTTCCCGTCGGCAAGATCGCGCGCGCAGGACGTGATCATCTCGGCTTCGTCGAGCACGCGAAAGCGGGCGCCGGCCCCGAGCAGTTGCTGCTCGCATTCGTCCTGCGTGTAACTTGGGCCGAGAAGGGCGCCCTTCATCCGGTCGCCGGATCCGGTGGGCGCCGGACGCGGCTGGCCCTTGTAGGCGTAATGCGCAAAGAGTGCGGCCCCAAGCGCGCCTCCGGCATCACCTGCGGCCGGCTGGATCCATAGGTCCTTGAACCTGCCGTCGCGCAATATCTTGCCGTTCGCCACGCAATTGAGCGCGACGCCGCCGGCCAGGCACAAGTTGGTGGCCCCCGTCTCCTGGGCGATCGAGCGCGTCAAGCGCAGCACCACCTCCTCGGTCGCCGCCTGAATGGATGCGGCGAGGTCCATCTCCCGTTGCGTCAGCCGGGTCTCGGGGTTGCGTGGAGGTCCGCCGAAAAGCGCATCGAAGCGGCCGTTCGTCATCGTAAGGCCGGTGCAGTAGTTGAAATAGTCGAGATCAAGCCGGAATGTTCCATCCGGCTTGAGATCCATCAAGTGCTCGAAGATGAGTTGTGCGTATTTCGGCTCGCCGTAAGGGGCGAGACCCATGACCTTGTATTCGCCCGAGTTGACCTTGAAGCCGGTGTAATACGTGAAGGCCGAATAGAGGAGCCCGAGCGAATGTGGAAAGTGAATCTCGCGGCGCACTTCGAGGCTGTTGCCGCTGCCGTGCGCCAGCGACGTCGTCGCCCATTCACCGACCCCGTCCATGGTCAGTACCGCGGCCTCGTGGAAAGGCGACGGGAAAAACGCGCTGGCGGCGTGACTCAAGTGGTGCTCGGAAAAAGTCAGTCGATGCTCGAGATCCTTCACCTCCCCGAACTTCTCGAGTTCGCGAATCAGCAGGCTCTTGAGAAACAGCTTCTCCCGCAGCCAGACGGGAATCGCCATGCTGAACGATTGGAAGCCGCGCGGGGCGAATGCGATATAGGTCTCGAGCAGACGCTCGAATTTCAGCAGAGGCTTGTCGTAGAAGGCGACGCAGTCGAATTCGTCCAGCGACGTTCCGGACTCGCGGATGCAGTACGCGACCGCATTCGCGGGAAACGCGGCGTCGTGCTTCTTGCGGGTGAACCGCTCCTCCTGCGCCGCGGCGATGACCTCGCCATCCTGCACGACGGCAGCGGCACTGTCGTGATAGAAGGCCGAGATCCCGAGGACGCGCATCGCTCGCTAGAAGAGCGTGTAGATGAACGGCGCGACAGCCGATCCCTGCACCAGCACCAGCAGCCCGCCCAGCAGGAACATCACCACCAGGATCGGCAGCAGCCAGAACTTCTTGCGCACACGCATGAAACGCCACAGTTCCATCAACAGACTCATGACACCTTTCCCTAGAACTGGTTGGTAAGGGTTTCGGGCGGCGGTCCCGGTGGCTGCCGGTCTACCCAATAAGTGCGCGCCTCCCGGTCAAAGCGAAGGCGAAGTGGGTCGTTGCCCAGCGCACGCCGTATCCACGCCATCGGCGTGATCACGGCGAAGAACATGATCCCGAGGACCACCGGACTCACGATTCTGTGCAGCAACAGCCCGAAGCGCGTCCAGAGCCGGTTGAGCGGGGCCAGCAGGGCAGGGCGCAATAATGCGGCGGCAAGAAACATCGCCGCCACAGCCAGGCTCCATACGCGAACGGCGCCGCCGGAAAACAGCGGCAGGACGCCGACGACCACAAACAACGTCGCAAAAACGATCCCAAAGGCCCGGTCGGACGAGCTTTTGACGGTTCCGCTTCGGTCGAATGATTCGTGGCCCATTGCCGGAGTCGAGTATAGGTTACGTCCGCAGTCTATCTCGCGGCGATGGTAGCGTGCACTCGCGCCGTTGCGAGTGCAACGCCGGGACCACATCTAGAATGCAGCGTAAGCAGGATCCGGCCATCGCCCTACGCCTTGAGCAGCGCAACGGCACGCGTGATCTCATCCCAGATCGGATGCCGCGTCACGTAGGCCGCCGCGCAGAATCCGACGGCTGCACCGGGTACCGCGACGAGAAGTGTCGTGACGATTTCGCTCGATCGCCATCCGAGGACGATCGACACGGCGAGCGGAACCGCGGCCGCGACGCTCGCAACGGCGGCGCTCTTGCCCAGCGTTTGGGAAAGACCGAACCAGCTGAATCCTACATAGGTCTTTGCAGCGTACAACCACAACGCGCTCGATATCGCGGCAGCGGGCATCAACAGCTGGCTCAGCGGAAGCAAGCCGAAATAGGCTCCGGTGCCGGCGCAGATCACGCCGACGAAAGTCGACAATGCGGCGACGCGCAGGACCGCGACCACGGCGCCGGTCGCCAGCATTGGCGCCAGGCAAATATAGACCGGCACGGCAAGAATCATCGCGCCGGCGAGCCATCGCGTGGGGTCCACGGCCTGATCCCATTGCGTTCCGTACAAGACCCGAATGATCGGGAACGCGAGGATTCCCAGACAAGCGAGGAACGACCAACCGAGCACGGTGATGAGCGCCGCCGCGCGAAGAAACAGACCGGTGACTTCCTGGCCCTCGCGCATCTGTTTCGCGAACAAGGGGAACGCAACGGCATTCACCGCATCCATGATGAGGCGCTCGAACAGGGTGACCAGCCCATGGCCTCGACTGAACAACCCGGTATCGGTCATGCCCTGCAGTTTGCCCAGGAATAGTTCGGGAGATGCGTTGCGGATGGTGGAGAGAAAGCCGACCGCGGTAATGCGGCCGCCGAAGGACACTACGTGACGCACGCCAGCGAACCGGGGCTTCCACGGCAGGTCCCTGCCGACGATCGATGCCGCGAGCGCGATTCCAGCGGCCGTTGCCGCGAGATTCGCCCATGCCAGGCTGACGGGTCCGCCGCCCCGCCATGCGAGCGTGATCCCGCAAGCGGCCTGGGCAAGCGCCCCGGTGACACGAATCGTTGCGAGTACATCGAATTTCATCTCGCGCGTCAGCCATGCATACGGCAACGCCTGAAAGGGAGTTATCGCGAAATTGACGGCAAGCACCAGCATGATGGTCGTCATCCGTGGCTCGGCATAAAAGTGCGCCACCGGGATGCTGGCAACACCGATGATTGACGCGAAAATGATCCCGAGCCCCAGTTGCACCGCCCACGTCGCGCGCACGTCGTCCGTGGTCAGGTTCTTTTTCTGGACGAGGTATTGGCCGGCTCCCAGGTCGCGGAACGTGGCGATGAATCCCACCAGCACCATCGTCAGCGAATAGACGCCGATCTCGTTCGGCGAGAGCAGCCGGGCGATGACCATCGCCGACACGACGTGAACTGCCAGGCCGGCGTAGCGATCGACGAATGAGAAGACGAATGCTTTACGGGTCGACATGGCCGGTCAGCAAAGAAACCCGTTCGAGGCCGCAGCAGGGATATCGGTCTCGTCGACATTCTCCATGAACGTCGACGGAGTCTTCGGGATCAGCGAATGCAACGGCCGGGCATTGCTGCCCCCCATTGCCCGAGCAACATGAGGACCCAGACCATCTCTCCATAGTACCCGGGGAATTGCGGCAGCAATTCCCTGGCGAGCCGGTCGAGAAAATCCGCCCGCACAACCCCGCGGTCCCGCAGCAGCTCGAGGGAATTCATCGCCAGTGCCTTCAACTTCGCGTCGCGGACCATCCACACGCCAAAGGGCAGCCCGAAACCATGTTTACGCTTGGCGATAATCGGCTCGGGCAGAAATCCGCGCAGTGCTTCCTTGAAAAACCAGCGCAACGCCAGCCCCTTGAGCTTGAGCGATGATTCCAGCCGCAACGAAAAGTCGACCAGCCGATCGTCCAGCAGCGGGAATCCCGCCGCCAGGCCGGCGAGCGACGTCGCCGTCGTGACCTTCCGCAGGTCATTGTCCGCCAGCGTGTATTTCCAATCGTGCGCAAGCATGCGGTTCACGAGCGTCGTCGCGGTGGATGCCGCATAAGCGGCGCGCTGCTGGCGCAGTGGCTGCTCCGGATCTACCGAGGAAAGAAAGCCCGGGGTCAGCACGTCGCCGATACCAATGCGGGCAAGCAGGTTGTACGCCTGCAGCCGGTCGGGCATCGGAACGCGGGCCTGTTCGATATAGCTTTGCACCTTCCTGAGTCCCGGGATTCGGCCGACCAGCGGCGTCCGCAGAAACGCGGGTTCCAGCAGCCGGGTGCGGATGAACCCGGGAATGCAATCGTAGGCGCCCAGCACACGCTGTCGCGCGTAACGCGTGTTGCCGCCGAACAATTCGTCGCCACCGTCGCCGGCGAGTATGGTCTCGATGCCGGCATCCGCGGCCAGCTTTGCGCAGTAATACGCCGGCACCAGCGACGAGTTGCCGAACGGTTGATCACATGCCGCCGCGATGTCCGGAATGCTTCGCACGACGTCGTCCGGCGTCACGTAGTACTCGTGATGGTCGGCGTCGAAGTGCCGGGCGGCGATGCGGGCGTACGCCATTTCGTCGTAGCCTTCGGCATCGAAGCCGATGGAAAACGTCGGCGGTGCCTTGCCCGTGACGAGGCCGAGCATGCCTGCGACGGTCGAGCTGTCGGTCCCTCCGCTCAGGAAACAGCCCACGCGTCCGCGGTCCGCCTGTTCTGCGATCGCAACACGCAGCAAGCCGAGAAATTCGTCGCGCAGGCTTGCCAGCGGTTGCGGACGATCCTCTTCGAACACCGGCGTCCACCAGGGCGTGACCGCGAGTTTGCCATCTTCGAACAGCGCACAGTGGCCGGCGGGGAGGCGCTGCACATTCCGGAAGACCGTGCGTGGCGCGGGAATGACGTGGAAGTAGAGGTAGTCGAAGATCCCTTGCGGGTCGAGCTCCGGCGCCACGCCACCAAGGTCGTCGGCGCGTTCCGCGTAACGAAGCTCGTTGCCTTCCACGCGATAGCACAGCGTGCGGATCGCGAAGCGATCGACTGCCAGCAGCGTTCGGCCAGCGGCATCGCGCACGGCGACTGCGAAGTCGCCACGGACATGCGAAGGCGCCGCGGTCCCGAACCTCGCGAACGCCGTTGTCCATGCGGCCTCTTGGCCCTGCGTTTTGCAAAGGCTCGCCAGATCAGCATCGAGAAAGTGCGCGTTGCCGGCGCAGATGGCGCCGGGCGTGGCGTCACCGCCCGTGTGATTTGCCGCACGCAATCGGGAATCCCGGACGAGCGCGCTCAAGGCTCGCCGCCACCGACGCGCTCCGCGACCTTGTCGAATCGCGCGTGGATCCAGTTCGCGCGCTCGGTGACGAAGGCCTGCTGTACTCGCTCGATGGTGTAGGCGGCCTTCGTGGCAATCTTCTGGACGAGCGTCCTGCCATTGGGGGGCTGCAGCTTGGCCCCGCAGTGCACGCACGGCTCGTCCTGATCGTAGGTCCCGTAAGGATTGCCGGCGAATCTCATCAGCCCCGCCGAGACGGCATTCGTGCGATCGCGGTTGTGTCCGACAAAGGAGAACCTCGCCGGCGTCACCGCTCCGAACAACGCTTCGAGCCGATGCTCGTCAAAGACGTTGAGATGGCCCCACGGCGGATTGATCCGGCCGCACGCCTGGCACTTCGATTGGCCATAGCGCAGGTCCTGCTTGTACGGGACGCCGATGACGATTGCATGTCTCGCGACACGGATGATCTCGTGACAGGCGCGTTCCAGCGAGGCCTCCGGGATGTGCTCCAGCACTTCGGCACAGACGACGCACTCGAAGGCATCGTCGGCGTAGTTCAGCGCCGTGGCGTCGCCTTCGACGGACTCCACGCGCGGGTCGGCAACGTCGGGCCGCACAAGATCCAGTGCGACAACACGGGTAAAACGGTCGGCGAGAAGCCTCGCGAGGTAGCCATCGCGGGCGCCGATATCCAGTACGCTTTCGCCGCGCGACGGTATCAGCTCCAGCAGGTCGCCCATGCGCGCCTGTTCCCGCTCGGTCGCATGAATGGTCGCCACGTCGTTCACGCTAGGTCTCGCTCCCATCGTTCGTGCTAGACCAGCGCTTCCAGTGCGGCGGGATGACTCAGGAATGCCTGCGGACTGGCGGTGGCACCGTAAGCGCCCGATTGCAGGACGACCACCAGATCGCCAGCGTGCGCTTCCGCGAATTCCATTCGATCAGCCAGCAAATCCAGCGGGGTGCAAAGCGGACCGACCACCGATGCGATCTCCCGTCGCGCGCCAACGACCCGATTGCCGATGATCACCGGATAATTCTTGCGGATGACTTGCCCGAAGTTCCCGGAAGCCGCGAGATGATGGTGCAAGCCGCCATCGGTGATCAGAAAGACCTGTCCGCGCGAGATCTTTCGCTCGATCACGCGACACACGTAAATGCCGCAGTCGCCTACGATGTAACGACCCAGCTCGACGACCAGTTTTGCGTCAGGCAACGCGGCCTTCGTTTGTTCGGAGAGATCCCGCAGGTTCTTGCCGATCGGGGCCAGGTCAAGCGGGATGTCGCCGGGAAAATAGGGGATTCCGAAGCCGCCGCCGATATTGAGTACCCGCACCGGGGAGGGCGCAGATTGGGACAGACGAAGCGCGAGATCGATCGTCTTCTGCTGGGATTCGCAGATGGCTTCCGCGTTGAGGTTTTGCGATCCGCTGAAGATGTGGAAGCCCTCGAATGACAGCCCGAGCCGGCCGATCTGCTCGAGTGCGTCGGGGACGCGCTCCGCGTCGATGCCGAACTGTTTCGGGCCGCCGCCCATCTTCATCCCCGACGACTTGAGCTCGAAATCAGGATTCACGCGGACAGCGACACGCGCGGGCATGCGCAGTTCTTTCACCATACGCGCAAGCACGTCGATTTCGCGCGGCGACTCGACGTTGACAAGAATCCCCGCGGCAACGGCCTGCGCGAGCTCGGCCTCGCTCTTCGCCGGCCCGGCAAAGCTGATTTCGGCGGGACTCATGCCGGCGTCCAGCGCGGCGTTCAATTCTCCACCGGAGGCCACATCGAGCCCGTCCACCAGGCGTGCGAGATGGCCGACCAATGCGGGCATCGGATTGGCCTTCATCGCGTAATGCAGCGTGATACCGGGTGGCAGGTGATGCCTGAGTGACGCGACGCGCTCGCTCAGGACCTTGCGGTCATAGGCATAGAACGGCGTACGGCCGATCCTTTGGGCGAGCGTCGTAAGGGCGAGTCCGCCGACCACCAGGCAATCGTCGACGACCGGCCACTGCGTCATGGGGGCGTGTCGTGGCAGAACTTGGGCCGTGGATGCGCGATGGCCAGCGGTCTCGAGCTGCGACGACTGCATTGCATCAGAGACACTATTGGTCATCGGGTGGAGTGGCTTGGCTGCTGGCGCGGTAGCTTGTAGGGTACTGATTCTACCGACGGAATCGACGACAACGTCGTTAGCGTCATTTCGCCGGCGTCGTGCACCCTCATCCAAGTGAACAACGCGCGCTCACTCGATGCCTTGAAATATACCTTCAAACTGCGCACGAAGTTCCTTGCGGTCGATCTTGCCGTTAGGATTCCGCGGCAACGGTCCCTCGCGTATCTCGATCCTGGCCGGGATCATGAACGCAGGGAGCCGTTCGCGACATGTCGCAAGCAGCTGGGCCGCGTCCATCGGTGCTGCTTCCTTCGGAGTTGCCACCACGACAATGGCTTGACCGAGGGAGGGATGCGGCACCCCAAACGCCGCAACCTCGCCGACCAGATGCGTGCTGTAGACCACTTCCTCGATTTCAGTGGGGCTGACGCGGTAGCCCGAGGTCTTGATCATTTCGTCACGGCGGCCGATGAAATAGAGATAGCCGTCGCGATCCATGCGTACCGTATCGCCGGAGAACACGGCCGTTTCAGGAAGCACCAGGCCCGGCTCGCGGCCGGGAAGCGCCCGATAGCGCTCGGCTGTCTTCTCCGGATCATTCCAGTAACCCAACGCAACGAGTGCCCCGCGATGCACGAGTTCGCCCGGTTCGTCGGGCGCGCAAGATGTGCCATCCTCGCGTAGCACGAGGATTTCCGCGTTCGGGATCGCCTTGCCGATGGAATCGGGACGCCGATCGACCTCCTCGGGAGGGAGGTAGGTCGAGCGAAAAGCTTCCGTCAGACCGTACATCAAATACGGCTTCGATTTGGGCAGCCTGGCTCGCAGAACCTTCAACGTTTCCAAAGGCATTCTTCCGCCGGTATTGGCGAAGTAACGCAAGTGCTCGGCAATGGAATCGGGCCAGGAGAGTTGAGTGAGCTGGATGTACAGAGGCGGCACTCCCGTCAGTCCGGTCACGCGCTCCCGCACCAGGGCATTCACCACGTCCTTGGGCAACAGATAGTTGATCAGCACCACGCGAGCCGTGGCGTGGAACGCGGTCGTCAACTGGCTGAAGCCCGCATCGAACGACAGGGGCAATGCAGCAAGCAGCGTATCGTCGGCCCGGTTCTCGAGATAGCCAGCGACGCTCTTGGCACCTGCCACAATATTGCGATGAGACAGCACGACGCCCTTGGGCCTGCCCGTACTGCCTGACGTATAGAGGATTGCCGCCATGTCGGTGTCGATCACGCGGTGACCCGCGCGTTGCGCCGAGGTCAGGACCTCAGTCCAACCGTGGACGGCAAATGACGCGCCCGATGGCGTTGTCGACTCCGCATTGACGACCACAACATGGCGCAAATCGGGACACGGATCGAGGGATGCGCGCAACAGTGCGTAGCGCTCGCTCGACGTGACGAGGATCCGGGCATTGCAGTCGCGCAGAATGTACGCGACCTGATCGGATTTGAGCAGCGGATTGATCGGCACGAACACGCCGCCGGCCGCCGCCGCGCCGATCATCGCGACGACGGTCTCGACGCGCTTCTCGAGATAGACGGCGACACGCTCGGACCGGTTGAGGCCTCGCTCGCGCAAACCGGAAGCAAAGGCGGTGATGCTCGCGGACAGCGCGCCATAGCTCTGCGATTGGTCGCCGCAGGTCAGCGCCACCGACGCATGGGCCCGGAAGGCTGCTACGGTCACGAGCTCATGTAAAAAGGTGGCTTCCATCCAGGATCCAGTTTGGTATACGTCCAGTGTCACGGATCGGTCGGCATTCTACGCCCGCGTGTTATGGTCGAAGCGCGGCACCGGCGCGGCATTGCCATGTTGACGACCGGTTCGCAGCTTCATATGGTGAGCACGATTGCGGCCCGGTCCGGAGCACGCGCCAAGCGATGAACGAATCCAGCGGCCGTACTCGAAGTCCGCCGGCACGCGCCTTATTCTGAAGACCACCGATGTCCTGGTTATTCCATCCCGCGCGCGAATTCGCGCGCTTCGCGTCCAATTGGGATCTGCTCGCCGCCGCCTCCGGTGAGGTGCCGTTCCTGCAGTCGCGGTTCATTGCCCCGCTCCTCACCGAGTTTGCGCGTGGAGACGAGTTGCTCGCGGTATTCGCCGACGCCGGCGGCATCGAGGCGATGACGCTTGTCTGCCCGCGCGGGAGGGGCGTCTGGCAGACGTATCAGCCATCGCAATTGCCGCTCGGCCCGTGGGTGATGCGCGGAGCCGCCGACATGGACACGCTGGCGGGCAGTCTCCTCCGCCGATTGCCGGGATTCGCCGTTGCGCTCGGCCTGACGCAGCTTGATCCGCTGCTGTTCGGCCGCCCGGCTGATCGTGGTTGCATCGCAACGCTTGATTACATCCAGACGGCATGGGTCCCGGTGGCCGGCACGTTCGACGCCTACTGGGATTCCCGTGGCAAGAACCTGCGCGCCAACATGCGGAAACAGCGCAAGAAGCTCCAGGCGGACGGCATTGCCGTCCGTTTCGAGGTGTTGACCCGAGCCGAGGACGTCGCGACGGCGATTGCAAGCTACGGCGCCCTGGAAAGCGCGGGATGGAAAGCCGCGCTTGGGACGGCGATCCATCCGGACAACCCGCAAGGACGCTTCTACCGCAGGATGCTCGAGAGCTTCTGCGCCGGCGGGGCAGGGCGCGTCTACCGGTACTGGTTCGGCGATCGCATCGTGGCGGTCGACCTTTGCATCGAAAGCCGGGGAACGCTCGTCGTGCTCAAGACGACCTACGATGAGAGCTTCAAATCGCTCTCGCCGGCGTCGCTGCTGCGCGAAGACGAATTGCGGGCCATTTTTCACGAGGGTTCGGTCCGGCGCATTGAATTCTTCGGCAAGGTCATGGATTGGCATACGCAGTGGACCAGCGAGGCGCGCACGCTTTATCACATGAATTGCTTCCGATGGACATGGATGGCACGCCTGCACGCACTTCGCTCGCGCCCGCGGAGCGCGCCGGCATCGGCACCGGGCTTGCCGGCGGCGGCCACGCCCATTGAATTCTCAGCGTAGCTCGGAAAAAACGCGGCGCACCGTGGCGGCAACGGCGCGAAGCTCAGTCTCCGAAAGATCCTGATGGCAAGCGAGCTGAAACATCTCGACGGCCCACGATGGACCGTGATCGCCGGCGATGGTCGGCATCTCCGGCCACAGGCGATCCCACCGAAACAGCGGCACCTTCGCCGCCCGTAACGCCGGATAGCGTTCAGCGGGATGGTCGACCCGCAGCGGGAAGACGTAGGGCGCGGCGCTCGCGGGGAGCAAGGCTTGGAAGGGCGCCGCACCTGGCACATCGGTCAGCAGTTGCGCGAGCAGCTCGTAGTTGCGCCGTCGCAATGCGACGATGCGGGATCGGTGTGCGAACTGTGCGATGAGCCTGGACGATCGTGTCAGGCGCGAAGCAAGCAGGGCATCGCTGATGTCATCGACGGACGGCGCCATGGCCGGGTCGCAGTCCTGTGCATCCGCCGGCGTCCAATGGCGACCCCGCGCGAGCTCCTTCAGGCCGAATATGGCGCCAAGCAGCGCATTCAAGCCCGGAAACCGGTGATACCGGGCGCCAAGCTCCAGCGCATCGATCAACGCCTTCATTTCGGCCACCATCCCACGTGGCTTGAGGTCGATGCCCGCCAGCGAATGCGTCGTCGAGACCAGGCATCCGCCCTCGGGAACCGGAAAGAACTTGGTCAGACTCGCGATGGCAAGGTCGCCCCAGCTACCGATCGGGCGGCCTTCCGATGTTCCGAAGAAGGCGTGCGCGCAATCCTCGATGAGCGCGATCCCGCGCGCATCGCAGAAGGCGCGGACTCTTGCCATTGGTTGCGCGAGGCCGAAGTAATGCGCGACCAGCATGGCGCGAACGCCATGCAGATCCTGGTGCTCCAGGTAGTCGACCGCCGGAGCGCCGGACGCGGTCACCGGAAAGAAGACCGGCTTGCCACCGAGCCGCACCACCGGCGAGATCATCGTGGGGCAATGGTAGGTCGGTACGAGGACCCGTTCGCCGGCCTTGAAGTCGAGGACGCGTAGTGCCAGCGCGATCGCCGCCCGTCCGCTCGTGGTGTAGACGACATGGGGACTGTCGGCAACGCTGGGGAGCTCCGCCTGGCGACGCCCCTGGAACGTCGCCCAGCCGAGGACGGCCTGGCGAGGGATGGCGCCGTTGCGCTGAGTCTCGTTCATCTGCCTGTCTGGGTGCCGCGCAACGGCAGCCGCGTGGCCCGAGGTCATGCGTTGAAGCTGCGCCGCGCGGCGGTCGAGGGACCGCGCGATCGGAACCTGGTGGCCGTGTCTGTCATCATACGCAGCCTCGTCGCGGTAGCCTCGTCTCGGCGCGCTGGCCCCGACGACTGACGAAGCGCTCGGGACCGGTAAAATAACCGGGCGCCGAAGCAAAGCCGTTTCGGATTGTCGCCTTGATATGCATTTCAAAAGTGTCCACGGCCTGGTTTTGATGCAACAGTTGTACCAGAGAGGCGGCGACCGGCACTTCTCGCGCTCGAAACCGAAGGAGGGATGAGTTGGACGTGCAGCGCGAGGTGACTTCCATCGTCGGTCGGGTCCTGGATCTGGGCGCTCGCTCGGCTGAATACGGCCCGGATACTCCAATGCTGGGCAGCATCCCTGAACTCGATTCGATGGCCGTGGCAACACTGATTACCTCACTCGAAGAACATTTTGGATTCGTGGTCGCGGACGACGAGATCGACGGCGCGACCTTCGCAACCGTCGGATCCCTCGTCGATTTTGTCAAAGCCAAGCTCGCCGCTTGAGAGGCCGAGCGCGATGCCCTTGCCGGAGGCATTCTTCCTCCCGCTGAGCCGAGGGCGGCGTTTTTGTGTCCGTTATTCGCCGACGACCCGCGCCGGCGGCGCAATCCTGTTCGTTCCGCCCTTTGCCGAAGAGATGAACAAGGCGCGGCGCATGGCGGCCCTGCAGGCGCGCGCGCTGGCGGCGAATGGCTGGACAGTGTTGCAGATGGATCTATTCGGATGCGGCGATAGCGACGGAGAATTCGCGGAGGCCGATTGGCAGCAGTGGCGGACGGACATCACCGACGCAATGGCATGGCTACGTGAGCAGACCGATTGCCTGCCTTTGCTATGGGGTCTGCGCGCGGGCTGCCTGCTCGCGTGTGACGTAGCGCATGACATGAATCCGCCGCCTCGTCTCCTGCTCTGGCAACCGTCGATGTCGGGTCGACAGGCGTTGCAGCAGTTTCTGCGGCTGCGGGTGGCCGGGCAGCTTTTCGGCGACCCGTCGGCCGACAAGATCGGCACCCGGGACCTGCGCGAGCAACTGCTGCGCGGTGAGGCCGTCGAGGTCGCGGGTTATTTGTTATCCCCGGGAGTGGCGCTGGGTCTGGAAGCTGCGGAACTGAATCCGCTGGTTGCGCCCACTCAAGTTGCATGGCTTGAAATCGGACCCGCAACTTCCGCGGAACCGTCGCCGGCTGTCCGCGGGCGCGTCAAGGCCTGGGAGGCGGCGGGCCATCGTGTTGCGTTGCGCTCAATTGCCGGTGCGGCGTTTTGGCAAACGCAGGAAATTGCCGAATGCCCGGAACTCCTCGACGCCACGCTGACCGCCGTCGGGGATTGGCGCACATGAGCGCCGCAGCGGAGCCCCAAGGCGCGGAACTGCGGGCTGCCCTGCGGGGCATCGCAGCGACGCCAGCCGCAGGCGTGGGGGTCCGATGAGCGCCGCAGGGCCGCCCCAAGGCGGGGGGCAGCGGGCTGCCCCTGGGGGCAGCGCAGCGGCGCCAGCCGCACGCGCGGCGGTCCTATCCGCTCTTCATGAGCGCGCATTGACCTTCGATTGCTGCGGTGAACGCCTGGTCGGTGTCCTGGCCGAGCCGATGCAACCCGTCGATGTGGGTCTCGTGATCGTCGTCGGCGGACCCCAGTATCGGATCGGCAGCCATCGTCAGTTCGTATTGCTGGCGCGAAACCTGGCCGCGGCGGGCATCGCGGTCCTGCGCTACGACTATCGCGGGATGGGGGATGCCACGGGCCCGATCCGTTCGTTCGAGGACACCGGTCCCGATATCGAAGCCGCGATCGGTGCGCTGCAAGCGGCGTGCCCCTCCGTCAGCCGGATCGTTCTCTGGGGTTTGTGCGACGCGGCATCGAGCGCATTGATCTACGGAAGCACGGCGGCGGATCGGCGCGTCGCCGGGCTGGTCATCGCCAATCCTTGGGTGCGCTCCGACGCCACTCTGGCGAAGACGCAGCTGAAGCACTACTACGGCCGGCGCGTACTGGAAAGGGAGTTCTGGGCAAAGCTCGTGCGCGGCGATCTGGACATTGCGGGGGCGATCACCACCCTCGCAGGAAAGGTCGCCACCGCACGAGGCCACCAGCGAGTGTCCGGCGCGTCGGTTGGAGAGGTGTTCCAGGACTGCATGGCGGAAGGGCTGCGCACGTTTTCGGGTCCGATTCTGCTATTGCTGAGCGGACGCGACCTTACCGCCAAGGAATTCCTCGAATACGCGCATTCCAGCCCGCGATGGAGCGGACTGCTCGATCGCCCGAACATCGAACGCCGTCACATCGCCGATGCCGATCATACGTTTTCCACGGCGCGCTGGCGTGGCGAAGTCGAAACCCGGACGCTCGATTGGCTGCGCCGGACGCTCGCTCCGGGGCGCCCATGAAGCGCGTGCTGATGGTTGCGTTCCACTTTCCGCCGCTAGCGGGCAGCAGCGGGATCCAGCGTACGCTGCGCTTCATTCAGCATTTGCCTGCGTTCGGCTGGGAAGCGATGGTATTGACCGCTCATCCGCGCGCCTACGAATTCGTGAGCGATGACCTGTCACGGGAAGTGCCCGCCGGCGTCGTTGTGAAGCGCGCGTTTGCCCTCGACGCTGCGAGGCATCTCGCCATCGCCGGACGCTACCCGGGATGGTTCGCTTGTCCCGATCGCTGGATCTCCTGGCGCATTGGCGCTGTAGCAACGGGCCTCAATCTCATTCGAGACCGACGACCGGATGTCATCTGGTCCACCTATCCCATCGCGACCGCGCATGTCATCGGCGATGCCCTTCATCGGCGTGCGGCGTTGCCATGGGTCGCGGATTTTCGCGATCCGATGGCGCAGGAGGGATACCCCGCGATTCCACGCGTGTGGCAGAGCTTCAAGCGGATCGAGGAACAGGCAGTGACCCGCGCACGATTCAGCGTGTTCACCACGCCGGGCGCCGCGCGCACCTATCGCGACCGCTATCCGATATCGTCAGAGCGGATCACCGTCATCGAAAACGGGTTCGACGAGGAGAGTTTCGCCGGTCTGTCGAATGATCCCGGCACACGCCTGCCGCTCAACCCTGGGGCGATCACGCTTTTGCACAGCGGGATCGTGTATCCGCTGGAGCGCGACCCCACGCATCTTTTCGCTGCCATGCGGCAGATGGCAGAAGGCGGAATCCTGCGGCGCGGCAAATTCAAGATCCGTTTCCGGGCCACCGGGCACGACGAATTCCTGCGCGCATTGACGGAGCAGAACGCGCTCGAGGATTTCGTTGAGCTGCTGCCGTCGGTGCCCTATCGGGCCGCACTGGAGGAAATGGTTCGAGCCGATGGGTTGCTCGTGCTGCAGGCCGCGAACTGCAACGAGCAGATTCCAGCCAAGCTGTACGAGTATCTGCGGGCGGGGCGACCGATCATCGCCCTGACCGACCCTCGCGGTGATACGGCGACGGTCTTGCGCGATGCCGGCCTCGATACGATCGCCCGGCTCGATTCGTCGGAGGCGATTGCGGAATTGCTTGGGCGGTTTGTGGGCGCCCTTACGGCCAACCAGGCGCCGCTCCCGGACGCGCGATATGTCGCGGGCGCGTCGCGGCGCGAGCAGGCTGGAGCGCTGGCTTCGTTGCTCGAGCGGGCGTGCGCCCCGCGCTGATGATCGAAGATCGGCATACGGTGTCGAAGCATTAAACTGTCGTCTCACCGGCTTTGCGGACCCAGTCACGAGGCTGGACAATGGGACAAGATGCGGTTGCCACTATGAATTCGCTTCGACGCTCGATCAAGTGGGTGCCGCATGCGGAAAGGAGCGTCATGAACGCAGTGATCGTGGCGGTTGCCCTGCTGCTGGCGACATTCACGAGCGCAGCCGCTGACTTCGAAGACTGCGGCGATCTCGCCAATGCCTATGGGCCCTTTGACTACCGCACGAGCAAGGACAAGCTTCTCATTGTCGACGGCACGCATTTCACGCGGGATGTCGAGGCGCTGCGCCGCGGCAACACCGGTCCGCTTGGCGCGGACATCGACTACACGCTGCGCGCGTCGCCGAACCATCACCGGGCGTTGATTGCAATGGCCAATCTGGGGCGCAACCTCAATACGGAACAGCCTCAGGGCGCCAAATACACCGTAGCGTGCTACTTCGACCGCGCGATACGGTTCGCAGGAGACGACGGCGTCGTGCGCCTGATTTACGGCACTTACCTTTCAAGGGCAGGCAAGCTGCAGGATGCAAGGCAACAGCTCGAGCTGGGGCTTACGCTCGAACCGGCCAACGCCAACATTCATTACAACCTCGGCCTGCTCTATTTCGACCTCAAGGACTATCCGAAAGCGCGGCTGCACGCGCAGCGCGCGTATGAACTCGGTTTCCAGCTTCCGGGTTTGAAACGGAAGCTCGAAGAGGCTCGGCAATGGGAAACGCCTGCTGGAGGTCCAAGCAGTGCGGCGGGAGAAGTCCGTCCCGCGGCACCGAAGTGATGTCAATGGTCCGGTGCGACCCTGGCTAGCGGCGAAGAGCACCCGGCACGCCCAGGCTGGGGACGACGGCGTTGCCTGACAACGGGCGCGTTTCTGCTGATTCCTGGATGGGTTGCAGCGTCGGGGCAGCGCGCCCAAAGTTCGCAAGCAACTAACGTACTTCGCGTCGGGGCGCGACGCGTGCTGACCCGTGTCGCCGATGCTGCGCGGGACGCGCGGGACGGCGACATCGTCGAGATCGATGCTGGAGGTTATTCGGACGATGTAGCGAGCTGGCCTCAGAACGACCTCACGATTCGCGGCGTCGGTGGCCAGGCACGCATGAGCTCAGCCGGGACAAGCGCCGAAGGCAAGGCAATCTGGGTCATCAAAGGAAACAATGTAGTCGTCGAGAATATTGCCTTCGCCGGAGCGCACGTCCCCGGCAGGAATGGCGCCGGCATCCGTCACGAGGGCGGCAAGCTCACGGTGCGCGGATGTCTTTTCGAGCGGAACGAGATGGGATTGCTGACCTGGAACAGTCCATCGGCGGAACTCCTCGTCGAGGCTTCGGAGTTTCGCGACAACGCTGTCGCGCAAGCCTATGCGCAAGAGGATCCGGGCCACCAGATTTACGTCGGACGCATTCGCCGTTTCACCCTTCGCAGCAGTTATGTCCATCGCGGCGCCTTTGGCCACCTCGTGAAGTCCCGGGCGCGGGAGAATCGCATCTACTACAACCGGCTCACCGATGAGAAGGAAGGCCGTGCAAGCTACGAACTGGAGTTCCCCGAGGGCGGGATCGCCTACGTCCTCGGCAACATCATCCAGCAGAGCGCCCATAGCGAGAACGAGATCCTCATTTCGTACGGAGCGGAGGGTTACAAGTGGCCGCAGAACGAGTTGTATCTCGCGAGCAACACGCTCGTCGACGGTCTTCCCTCCGGAGGGCGATTCCTGCGGGTAGCCCTTGGAGCCGACCGCGTCAAGGCATTCAACAACTTGCTGCTCGGTCGGGACAGATTAGAGGAACCCGGTTCTGGCAGTCGCGCCGGAAACTTCCATGTTCGAGCGACGGACTTCGTCGCGGCGGATTCCTTCGACTACCGCCTACGGAAGGCGTCGGCGCCAGTCGGCTTGGCCGTCGATCCCGGCACAGCGAATGGCACGAGCCTGCGGCCGGAATATGAATACCTGCACCCAATGCGACTGCGACCGATCCGAAAAGGTCGCTTAAGTCCCGGGGCGCAGCAAACCATCTTGCCTTAGAAGTCGCCGTACGTCGGCGCAGGTAAGCCGATGGGCGGGTCGGGCTTGTCCTCCGGCTCGCGCCCGGAACTTGGCATCGCCGCTCTGGTCCCGCTGGTGTAGGCACCTCTCCGCCGGCTAGCCGCGATCAATGTGAATAATCGTGCCGGGCAGGGCGAAGATGCCATGGCCCCGTAAGGCTTGCCGGGTTCCAAATGGTGGAATACTTGCGTCGCTCCCGCGAAGGGGGTGCGCAGCACAATGCCGGCGGCCTTTTTCTTCGCGAGATGGAACTTCGATCCGAGGTTGGATCGTTTGCGGAAATATTATCAAGATATATCGGGCCGTCGAACGCACCGGATTGTTTCATTTGTTTCATTCACATGACTGCGGACCAGCGGTAGTTGCCTCGCACGAAGACGTTGTCATAGTATTGAACCGTCGCACGGATCGCCGCGGCAGTGAAAAAAACACAAAAAGTAGTGTACAAGCACCCGCGGAAACCAAAAGGGTCGTCGTTGCATAGTTATTGACGCAAACAAGCTGGGACCATGACGGTATTCGGACCATCGTCAGACCGAGGTGAACCACATCTCGATCGCATTGGAAAAAGTGGATAACGGTATGCAATGGCCCAGGTTATTGGCGACTTGTGATTCGTGCGCTGGCGTTAGTCGGCCGTGATGGAATCCGGCGACCGCGTAGTCGATCTGCTGCGCTGGAATATCCCGCGCGTAACGCTGGCCCAACTCGGGGCGGAGCTCCTGTGGCTGCTGGCCGCCGTGATCCTGGCGCGCTGGCTCGACGGACAGCCCTCGTCGGCGGTTGCCCGAAACCTCGCGCCAGCGATCGTGTTTGCTCTCATCATGGTCATCTTCAACGGCGCCTTCGGCCTGTACCGCCGGGACCAGAAACTCGGGTTCGGCATGTACGTCGGGCGGTTGATGCTCGCGATGCTGATCGGGGCTCCGATCGCGTACGCGACCGCCAACATGCTTCCCGGTGGCGATCGTTTTCAGGAGATGTTTGGAGAAATCGTGATCTTGGCGTTTGCCGGGCTGATCGCCGTTCGCCATATTGTCGTATCGCCTCTGCTCCGGACACTCCTTCCACACCGGGTGCTGGTGCTGGGTACGGGCGCGGAAGCGAGGGCGGTCGAGACGTCGCTTGAGGCGGCGGATGCTCCCGGGATCCAGCTTGTGGGATTTTATTCGCTGGACAAGCAGAGCGAGAACGTCGTTTCGCCAGCGCGTGTTCTCGCGCACGATTTGTCGATGGAAAAAACAGTCCAGCTGCTCGGCGTCAGCGAAATCATCGTGGCTGTACGCGAACAGCGGGGGGGCGTGCTCTCGTTGCGATCGCTGCTCGAGTGCCGGCTCAACGGAGTTCAGGTCACCGACCTGGCGCGATTTTTCGAACGCGTCCACGGGCGGATTCCGGTCAGCTCGCTCAAGGCGAGCTGGCTGATCTACGGCCAGGGATTCCGGCAGGACTGGCTGCGCACGATCGTGAAGCGCGCGTTCGATATCGCCGTTTCGTTCCTGCTTCTTGTGGTGATGTTTCCGATCGCAGTTGTCACCGGGATCCTGATCGCGCTCGAGAGCGGCGGGCCGATCATCTACCGCCAGGAGCGCGTGGGCCTGCGGGGGCGGACCTTTCACGTGCTCAAGTTTCGAAGCATGAGGCTGGACGCCGAGGCGGACGGAAAGCCCGCATGGGCCGCGGTCGACGATCCGCGGGTCACCCGGCTGGGCAGTTTTCTTCGCCGCAGCCGCGTTGACGAACTACCGCAGTTGATCAATGTACTCCGCGGCGAAATGAGCCTGGTGGGGCCGCGCCCGGAGCGCCCCGTCTTTGTCGCCATGCTCACCGAGCGGATTCCCTTCTATTCGGTCAGGCACAGCGTCAAGCCGGGAATCACGGGATGGGCGCAAGTGCGCTACTCTTACGGCGCAGACGTCGAACAGTCCATGAAAAAGCTCGAATACGATCTTTACTACGTCAAGAACCACACGCTGTTCCTCGACCTCCTCATCCTGCTCGGGACGATCCGCGTGGTTCTCATGGGCGAGGGTGCGCGCTAAGCGTCGCCGATGCCTGGCCATTGACATCCGGCAGTCGCGCGCAGCGACGCGCGAAGGCGTTTCGAGCGCAAGTCTCCGCCGCCCCATTCGAACCGCGCTACACATCAGGCCTGTCAACCGAACGCCGTGACCGAAAGCGCCCTCGCGAACGCCGCACTCTGGAGCTACGGACTCAGCGTTGCCGGGTTCAGTGCGTTCGCGCTGCGGCTGGCGCTTGGCTGGCGCGAAAGCGCGCGTGCCACGCTTCTCCTTGCGGTGACGCTGGCAAGCGTGCTCTGGTCCGCCAGCGGAATGGCCGTGGTCCTGTGGCCATTGAAGTCGACATGGCTCGCCTCCGTCGTATGCGACGCATTGCGGTATGCGCTCTGGTTCGCGTTCCTGGCCAGCGTGCTCAAGGGCGCACGCGACACTCCCGCGGCGACACCGGATCTGCCGTCCTTGCCGCGCTGGTTCGTGGCGCTCTTCATCATCGGCCTGGCAGCGAGCGTCGTCTTTTCCGAAGGCCACCCATTCGGATCGGCTTCGGAGCACCTGCCGCCGACCTGGGCGTTTGGCGCACGGCTTGGTCTCGCAATCTTCGGATTGGTGGTCGTCGAGCAGCTGCTCCGCCGCGCCGATCCTCAGGCGCGATGGGCAATCAGGCCGCTTTGCGTCGGGCTGGCTGGCCTCTTCGCCTACGACCTCTTCTTCTACGCGAACGCCATGCTGTTCGGCCGCTTGAACCTCGACATCTGGGTCGCCCGCGGAATCGCCAATGCGATGGTGATTCCGTTGATCGCGGTGGCGACGGCACGCAATCCGCACTGGACCATCGACATGCACATGTCGCGCGGCGTGGTCTTCCACTCCACCGCACTTCTCGTGTCCGGCGCGTTCCTGCTCGCCGTTGCCGCGGCCGGGTTCTTCGTCCGCTATTTCGGCGGCGAATGGGGCGGAGCCATCCAGATCGTTCTTTCGTTCGCCGCGCTGCTGGTGGTCGTGTTCGTGGGATCGTCCGGAGGCTTTCGGGCCAAGCTCCGGGTGTTCGTCAGCAAGCACTTCTTCTCGTATCGCTACGATTATCGCGAGGAATGGCTGCGGTTCACGCGCACGTTGTCGACCGAAAGCTCGCTTCACGGCGTCCAGGAGCGGACGATCGTTGCGCTCGCGAATCTTGTCGAGAGCCCCGGCGGGGCGTTGTGGTTGAGACAAGAGCAGGTCCTGCGCCAGGTGGCGCGCTTCAACGCGCCGTCCGTGAGCTCGGTCGAGCCGATGCACGGTTCACTCGCACGATTTCTCGCAGGCACGGGTTGGGTGATCAATCTCAAGGAATACGCGACGTCGGGGGCCCGGTATCCGGACCTCGTCCTGCCAGAATGGCTTCGGGATTCGCAGGCAGCGTGGCTGATCGTTCCACTGGTATCCGGGACTGATCTCATTGGATTCGTCGTCCTCGCGAATCCGCGTACGCCCATCGAGGTCAATTGGGAGGTGCTGGACCTTCTCAAGGCCGCAAGCCGGCAGGCCGCAAGCTTTTTGGGGTATGTGGCCGCGACCGAGGCGCTGCTCGAATCGCGCAAATTTGATGCATTCAGCCGGATGTCCGCATTCGTCGTCCACGACCTCAAGAACCTCGTGGCACAACTTTCGCTCATGCTCAAGAATGCGGAACGCCACCGTGACAATCCGGAATTCCAGCGGGACATGCTGTCGACCGTCGAGCACGTGGTGGGGCGGATGCATCACCTGATCCTGCAGCTGCGGACCGGGACGACGCCTGTCGAAAAGCCGCGCGTGACCGATCTCGAGAGCATCGTGCGAACGGTCTGCTCAACAAAGTCCGGCCGGGCGCCCATCGATCTTGAACTGACCCCGGGCATTACGACCGTCGGCCACGAAGACCGGCTCGATCACGTCATCGGGCATCTTGTGCAGAATGCCCTGGATGCGACCGCCAACGGCGGCAGCGTCACCGTTCGACTCGGACGCGACGGCCCGTGCGCGGTGCTTGAAGTCACCGACACCGGCGTGGGAATGACGCCGGAGTTCGTCCGCGATCGGCTGTTCAAGCCGTTCGAGACCACCAAGGCGGATGGCATGGGCATTGGCGTGTACGAAAGCACGCAATACGTGACGGCGCTCGGCGGACAGCTGCTGGTCGACAGCACGCCCGGCGCAGGTACACGCGTCCGGGTGGTTCTTCCTTCGGGCGACGTCGTCACGCCGGCATCCGCGCCAGCGACGGTAGCGGCGCGCGCGACAAGCGCGGAGGTCCGATGAGCGATTCGCGCCGACCGCTGCTCATCGTCGAGGACGACCCGGCACTTCAAAAGCAGATGCAATGGGCGTTCGACAATTACGAAACCGTCGTGGCCAGTGACCGGGAGTCGGCGATTGCCCAGTTGCGGCGCCACGAGCCTGCCGTTGTGACGATGGACCTCGGCCTGCCGCCCAATCCAGATGATCCAAGTGAGGGGCTTGCGCTGCTCGACGAAATCCACTCGCTTGCGCCCGACACGAAGGTGATCGTTCTCACGGGACAAAACGATCGCGCGAACGCGCTCAAGGCCATCGGGCTCGGCGCATACGATTTTTGTACCAAGCCATTCGAACCCGGGATCCTGACGTGGACGATTGAACGGGCGTTTCGCGTGCACGAATTGCAGGAGGAAAACAAACGCCTGCAAGCCTCGCAACAGGCGCCGGCGACATCGGGGATCGTCACCCGGGATCCGGAGATGCAACGGATCTGCCGCACCATCGAGAAAGTCGCCCCGACTTCGGTCACGGTGCTGCTTTTGGGCGAGTCCGGCACCGGCAAGGAGTTGTTCGCCCGGGCCGTTCACAATCTCTCGGCGCGACACGACCGCAGGTTTGTCGCCATCAACTGCGCGGCGATCCCGGAAACGTTGCTGGAGACCGAACTGTTCGGATATGAGAAGGGCGCCTACACCGGCGCCGCCAAGCAGACGATTGGCAAGCTGGAGACTGCCCATGGCGGCACGCTCTTTCTCGATGAAATTGGCGACCTGCCCGTGTCGTTGCAGGTCAAGCTGCTGCGTTTTCTCCAGGAGCGCGTCATCGAGCGGGTCGGCGGGCGGCGCGAGGTGCCGGTCGACGTGCGCATCGTTTGCGCGACGCATCAAAGTCTCAAGGAGCAAATCGTCACCGGCAAGTTCCGCGAGGACCTTTATTACCGGCTGGCCGAGATCGTCGTCGAGATTCCGCCGCTGCGCGCCCGCAAGGGGGACGCTGCGCTCATCGCCCATCACTTCGTCCGACAGCACGCCGCCCAACAACGCCGCGCCGCCATGACGCTGAGCGCGGACGCGATCGACGCGATCGAGGCGCACACATGGCCCGGCAACGTTCGTGAGTTGGAGAATGTCATCAAGCGCGCGGTGATCATGGCCGAAAGCACGACCATAGGAGTGGACGACATCGGGATTGCGCCGCGCGATCCGGAAAATATCGCCTTGAATCTGCGCCAGGTCCGGGACGAAGCCGAAAAGACGGCCGTGATCAGCGTGCTTGGGCGCGTCAACGGCAATCTGAGCAAGGCCGCCGAATTGCTGGGCGTCAGTCGCCCGACGCTATACGACCTCATGCACCGGTTCGGGCTCAAATAGCCGCACCGCTGTCCAAGTATCCATGCGCCTTCACCAAAGCCACGCGATGAGCCGACGCCGAAACCTTTACCGCAACCTCACGGTAGCCGCTCTCGTGATAGCGATCTCGGCCTGCGGCAGCGGCGATCCTGCAAGCTATGTCGCGTCCGCGCAGAAATACCTGGCCAAGGGTGACTACAACGCGGCGGTCATCGAGCTCAAGAACGCGCTGAACGCGGATCCGAACCGTGCCGACGCGCGATTCCTGCTCGCCAAGGCACTGTTCGAGAGCGGGAGTCCTCGCGACGCCGAGACGGAGGCACGCAAAGCGCTCGACCTCAAGCATCCCGCGGAGCAGGCGCTTCCGCTGCTCCTGCGCGCACTTCTGCTCCAATCGGAATTCAGGAAGGTCGTCGCCGAACCTTTTGATCCGCAGGTGTTGCCGAAGGCGGCGCGTGCCGACGTCAACACACTGCGTGCGCTTGCCTATCTTGCTTCCGGCGACCGAAAATCCGCGCGCGCCTCGCTCGACTCGGCGCTTGCCGCAGATCCTGACTACAACCCGGCAAAGATCGCGCGAATACGGCTCATGGTCGCGGAGAACAACCTGCCCGGAGCGCTTGAAGCGGCAGACGCGATCCTTGCGGCCACACCCAACGAAATCGAGGCTCTCGTTCTCAAGTCCGAGGTGCAGAGCGCGTTGGGGCGGCACGATGAGGGCATCAAGACGCTGGAACGCGCTGCCGAGGTCAAGCCCGATAGCGCACCGGTTCGTTGGGCTCTGGTTGTCGCCCTGGTCAAGGCCGGACGCGTTGCCGATGCCGAGCGCCATCTCAAGGAAGGCAAGAAAGTAGCTCCGAATCATCCTCGCACGTGGTACAGCGAAGCGCTGCTCGCGTATGCGCAGGGCAACATGCAGGCCGCGCGCGCCGCGGTCGAGCGCTCGAGGCAATTCGCGCCCGACTACGTTCCGGCGCTTTATCTGTCGGGACTCGTCTATATGCGTCTCGAGGCGTACCCCGAGGCCGAAGGCGTATTGCGTGCCGTAGTGGCCAAGCTGTCCGACGACGAGGCTGCGCGGCGTGCGCTCGCGACGACCTTCGTTCGCCGGGGCAAGGCGTCGCAAGCGCTGGACACGCTGGAGCCCTTGTTGCGTCGCTCGCCGAACGATCCGTCGCTCCTGCGCGCCGTCGCGGAGATTCATCTCGCCTCCAACAATCCCGGAAAGGCCGCCGAGTACTTCGCCAAGGCGAATAAACTGGATTCCGGCGACCTCGCCGGCCGCATCAGGCTCGCGCAGGTTCGACTCACCACCGGTGACGTGAGTCAGGCGCTGCGCGATCTCGAGGCTCTCGCAGCGGCCGAGCCCACGCGGTCGGAGCCCGATCTGGCGCTGATCACCGCACATCTGCAGCGCCGCGATTTCAGCAAGGCGATCGCCGCTGCCGCCGCGCTGGAGAAGAAACAGCCGTCCAGTCCCATTCCGTACAACGTCAAGGGCGTCGTGTATCAGACAAGCGGCGACTATGCGAACGCGCGCGCCAGCTTCGAAAAAGCGGTGTCGCTCGATCCGGAATATGCTGTCGCCGCGTTCAATCTCGCGAGGCTCGATCTTCTCGATCGCAATTACGATGGGGCGCGCAAGCGCTACCAGCAAATGCTCGTCAAGGATCCGCAAAACGAGGCGGTGCTTCTTGCGCTGGCCGAGCTGGCGTCCGCCACGAAGGCGCCGCCCGCCGAAGTGCGAGCCGCGATCGACCGCGCCATCGCGGCCAATCCGACCGCGCTTCGGCCACGGATGGTGTTGATCACCTACAACGGTCAGATACGGGACTGGAACGCGGCCGTTGCCGCAGCGCAAAAAGCGCAGGCCGCATTGCCCGACAGTGCGCCGGTCCTGGAAGCGCTGGGGATGGTGCAGTTTGCGGCGGGGGAAACGAATCAGGCAATTGCGACCTTCCGGCGCCTCGCGCAGATGCAACCGGACAACGCCGGGCCACTGGTGCGTCTCGCGGAAATCCAGGCCAAGACGAAGGACTACAGCGGCGCAATCGAGGCGTTGCGGGCCGCGCTGGAGCTGCAACCCGAATTCAGCGCCGGGTGGGTGGCCCTGGCCGGCATCTACAGCGATGCCGGCCGCGTCGACGCCGGCATCGAGGATGCTCGCAGGTGGCAAAAGCAGCGAGCGGACCGCGCGCTTGGGTTCGGCCTCGAAGCCGAACTGCTCGCGCGCCAGAAGAAATGGCCGGAAAGCGCGGCCTTGTACAGGACGGCCTTGGCGCGCCAACCGATGCCGTTCATCGTGGGTCGACTCCACACGCTATTGCAGGCGGCAGGGAAGCCGGCCGAGGCGACGGCGGTCACGGAGAAATGGCTCAAGGAGAACCCGAACGACGTGGCGGTGCGCGTATATCTCGCCGAACAAGCGATGGCCAGGAAGGACTATCCCGCCGCCGCCGCGCAGCTTCGTTCGGCCGTGGCGATCGAGCCCAACAATATTCTGCTGGTGAACAACCTGGGTTGGGTGCTAGGCGAACTTGGCGACCCGAAAGCCCTCGAATATGCGGCGCATGCGTACGCGATGGCACCGAACAACCCCCTCACGGCCGACACCTACGGCTGGTTGCTGGTCCAGCGCGGCGACGCCGTCCGTGGTGTTCAGCTGCTACGCCAGGCCGTGGACTTGGCGCCGGGGGACGCCGACAAGCGGATGCGCCTGGCCCGCGGATTGTTGAAGGCCGGTCAAAACGGCGACGCCAAGAAGGAACTGCAATCGCTCGCCTCGCCGAGCAGTCCGGCGCCGGTGCGAGCCGAGGCAGAGCAGCTGCTCAAGACGCTCTGAACGTCGATCGGCTCGATCACGATTGACGGCACAGCTGACGTTGTCAACCAGGAATAGCGCGTCGAAAGGGCGTGGATTCAACACATGACGAGCAACATCACCATCGCGGTCGTGGGATTGGGATACGTCGGACTTCCGCTCGCGGTCGAGTTCGGCAAGAAATTCCCGACCATCGGATTCGATCTTTCCGCCGAGAAGATCGACGCGTATCGCCGGTTCGTCGACCCGACCGGCGAAGTCAACTCGAAGGAAATGGAGGCGGCGTCTTTGTTGTCGCCCACGACCGATGCCGCGATGCTGGCCAAGGCCGACTTCATCGTCGTCGCGGTTCCGACGCCCATCGATGAGGCTCATCAGCCGGATTTCCGGGCGCTGTTGGGCGCAAGCGAGTCGGTGGGACGAAACCTGAAACCGGGCGCAACCGTGGTGTTCGAGTCGACCGTTTACCCGGGCGCCACCGAAGAAATCTGCGTTCCGGCGATCGAAAAGCATTCAGGGAAGAAATGGAAGCGCGATTTCTTCGTCGGCTATTCGCCCGAGCGGATCAATCCCGGCGATCGGGAGCATTCGCTGACACGGATCACCAAGGTCGTCGCCGGCGATACGCCCGACACGCTTGAACGCGTCGCGGCGGTCTATGGCAGCATTATCGCGGCCGGCATCTACCGGGTCAGCAGCATCAAAGTGGCGGAAGCGGCTAAGGTCATCGAGAATACGCAACGCGACCTCAACATCGCGCTGATGAACGAGCTGTCGCTCATATTTCACAAGATCGGTATCGATACGCTCGAAGTTCTCGAGGCGGCGGGAACCAAGTGGAACTTCCTGCCGTTCAGGCCGGGGCTGGTGGGCGGACACTGCATCGGCGTCGATCCTTACTACCTGACCCACAAGGCGGACACGCTCGGTTATCACCCCCAGGTGATCCTGGCCGGCCGGCGCATCAATGATGGCATGGGCAAGTACATCGCCGAGCAGACCGTCAAGCTGATGATCAACGCAGGACGGCACGTCAAGGGATCCCAGGTCACCGTTCTGGGGCTGACCTTCAAGGAAAACTGTCCCGACCTGCGCAATTCGCGGGTGATCGACGTCATCCATGAGCTTGCGTCGTACGGCGTCACCGTCCACGTCCACGACCCCGTTGCCGATGCGAAGGAGGCGTTGCACGAATACGGCGTGGTGCTCAAAGCGTGGGAGGAGCTCCCGCGTGCCGACGCCATCGTGGCCGCGGTCGCACACCGCAGCTACCGGGAGCGGCCGCTCGGCGATTTCGCGGCGAAGCTGGCGCCGAACGGCCTGTACGTCGACGTGAAGTGCGTCGCGGACCCCTTAGCGCTGAGAGCGCTGGGCCTCGAAGTCTGGAGACTCTGAATGACCGGCAACCCGACATCGGTCACCGCGTTCGCGGCTGCCTGCGACCGCATCCGCGAATATCCGCTCCGCTGGCTCGTGACCGGCAGCGCCGGTTTCATCGGTTCCCACCTGCTCGAGACGCTGCTGCGCCTCGGGCAGACCGTCGTGAGCCTGGATAATTTCTCGACGGGGCACCGGAGTAACCTCGACGAAGTACGCGATGCGGTAGGCGCAGACGCGTGGCGGCGGCATACATTCCTGGAGGGCGATATCGCCGACCTTGCCGCGTGTCGACTCGCGTGCGAGGACGTGAACATCGTGCTGCACGAGGCTGCCCTTGGCTCGGTGCCGCGGTCGATCGCCGATCCGCTGATGACCCACGCGGCGAACGCCACGGGTTTTCTCAACACCCTGGTGGCGTCCCGCGACGCGGGCGTCGATAGGTTCGTCTACGCGGCGTCGAGCTCGACCTATGGCGATCACCCGGGGCTCCCCAAGGTCGAAGACAACATCGGGCGTCCGCTCTCTCCCTACGCTGTCACGAAGCTGGTCGATGAACTCTACGCGGACGTGTTCGGCCGATGCTACGGGTTGGCAACCATTGGTCTTCGTTATTTCAACGTGTTCGGCTCGCGCCAGGACCCGGACGGCGCGTATGCCGCCGTGATTCCGCGCTGGGTCGATGCCATGCTGGCAGGACGCGCCGTATCGATTCACGGCGATGGCACGACAACGCGGGATTTCTGCCATGTTGCGAACGTCGTCCAGGCCAACCTGCTGGCGGCGCTGACGACTAGACCGGACGCGCGCGGCGAGGTCTACAATATCGCGGTGGGTGGCCGGACTTCCCTCAACGAGTTGCACGCAACCCTGCGCGATCTGCTGATCGAGCGCCATCCGCGGCTGTCCATCGCGCCGCCGCTGAACGAAGAGTTTCGCCCGGGTGACGTTCGCCATTCGCAAGCGGACATCGCGAAAGCGCGCCGCCTGCTGGGTTTCGCACCGGTCTACGATGTGCGATCTGGATTGCGTGAAGCGTTGCCGTGGTATGAAGCGCGTCTCGCGCAACCCCAACGTCGAAGCCATGAGATCCGGAATGCGCAGGACGCTGCATAAGGAAAACGCAATACGCGCGCTCGCGTGCGCGGTCGCGGCGGTGTCGCTGTGCGCGCCAAGCGCAGCCAACGCGGCTTCTCCCGACGCGCTCACGGTGGCGGAGGGACGCAGTGAGCTCGTCCGCCAGGCCTTGGCGTACGAGCATGGTGAAGGCGTTCGCAAGGATCCGCTCAAGGCCGCGAGCCTGTACTGCGAGGCGGCCCGGCAGTTCGACGCCGAAGCCCAATACAACCTCGGCTGGATGTATGCCAACGGACGTGGCATCGCTCGTGACGATGGGCAAGCCGCGGCGCTGTTTGCTTCGGCGTCCGCGCTCGGCTATGCGCACGCCGCACAAGCTTTGCGACTGGTTGGCGATGTGCCACGGCGACTACCGGACTGCATGAGCGCTCCGTACCAGCCGCCACCCATTACACAAGCCGAATTTGCCCGCCTTCCAGGCCCCAGTCCGTTCGATGCCCTGCCGCCATGGAAGAAGGAGATTGCCGATGCCGTCGAGAAGCTGGCGCCGCGGTATGCCATCGATTCGCGTCTGGCGCTCGCGGTCATTGCGGTCGAATCCAATTTCCAGCGGAACGCACTCTCGAGCAAGGGCGCTGCGGGATTGATGCAGCTCATCCCGGAGACGGCGGCCCGTTTCAGGGTCAAGAGCCTGTATGACGTCAACGAGAACCTGCGCGGCGGGCTTGCCTATCTTCGCTGGCTCCTCGCCTACTATCAGGGACGGGTACCGCTGGCTGCCGCCGCCTACAACGCGGGTGAAACAGCCGTCGACAGGTACGGCGGAATACCGCCTTACGCCGAGACGCGCGACTACGTCCGCCGGGTGTTGCGGCTCTACGGAAGCGATCAGCACGCCTACGACGGCGATCTTGTTCCGCCATCGCCCATCGTCGTGCGTGCAGCGCCATGACCGCTCGGCGCGGCCGGCGTGCGCCAGCGCCATGGCGCGCGTAGTAATTGCCAAAGTCGCATTCGCGGTTGGGATCGGGTTCGCGGCCGGCAATGCGCTGGGCGCAGACGCCGTCGCCACCATTGCGCGGGTCAAGACCGCGGTCGTGGCGATGGGCACATTCGAACCCACGCGGTCGCCTCAGTTTGCCTTTCGCGGAACCGGGTTTGTCGTCGGCGACGGGACTCTGGTCGTAACGAACGCGCATGTCGTGCCCGAGGTCACGGACGCGGCACGCCGCGAGGTGTTCGGGTTCGTCATGCCCCGGGTCGGGGAGGGCAGGGCGCAATTCAAGGAGGCAAAGCAGGTGGCGATCGATCCCGGCACCGATCTCGCCATTCTCAGGATGGAAGGTGTTGCGTTGCCGGCGCTGCGTATCGGTGACTCGGATCAGGTGCAGGAGGGCCAGCAAGTACTATTTACGGGATTTCCAATCGGCGCGGTGTTGGGGACGTTTGCCGCTACCCATCGCGGGATGATTGCCGCCATCTCGCCGATCGCGATCCCTCAGTCCCGCTCGGCCGACCTCAATCCGCACGTCATTCGCCGTTTGGCGAGCGGGACCTTTCCGGTGTTTCAGCTCGACGCGACCGCTTATCCCGGCAACAGCGGCAGCCCCGTCTACGATCCCGGCACCGGCGACGTCCTTGCGGTCGTCAATATGGTGCTGGTGAAAGGTACCAAGGAAAGCATTTTGACGCAGCCAAGCGGAATCAGCTATGCCGTGCCTGCCCGGCATGTTCGCGAGTTGCTAGGCAAGGTCCGGTAGGCCCTCATTGCCCGATCTCATCTGGGCCAAGGCGATTCTGAAGGCACTGCTGTTGCCTCCGGCCGGGCCGCTATTGATCGCCCTAGTCGGCGTCGTCGTGTGGGGACGACGGCCGCGAGTGGGACGAACCCTGGCCGCTTTCGGCGTGCTTTCGCTACTTCTGCTCTCGATTCCCGCCGTCGCGTGGCTGCTCCTGCGGGCCGTCGAGACTTCGCCGCCGCTCGATCTCGCAACGGCGAAGACTGCGCAGGCGATCGTGATTCTGGGCGGTGGAACGCGCCGCAATGCCCCCGAATACGGCGGCGACACGCTCGCCCGGTTGACGCTGGAACGCGTCCGCTATGGCGCGCGAGTGGCGCGGCTGACGAAGCTGCCGGTACTGGTTAGCGGGGGATCGGTGCACGGCGGACTGCCGGAATCGGTCCTGATGCGCGACGCACTGCAATTCGAATACGGCATCGACGTACGCTGGACGGAGGAGGCGTCGCGCAACACGCGCGAAAATGCGATGGACTCGGCGCAGATATTGGCCGCCGCAGGAGTTGGCCGCGTCGTGCTCGTCGCGCACAGTTTCGACATGCGGCGCGCAGTCGCGGAATTCGTGCGCGCAGGCATCGAAGTCGTGCCGGCGCCCACCGTGATTCCGCCGCAACGCCTCGAGTGGCCTACGGACTTCCTGCCGAGCATGGGCGCACTGCAAGGAAGCTATTACGCGCTCTACGAAATCCTGGCAAACACGGTTGCGATCGCAGATCGCTAGCACGAGCGCCGGTGCGGTTCGCCCCGGTTCGCGGTCCGGCAATTGGAGGGGCGTCAGCGGCCGCCGACCGTGGCCTTGCGCCGCCTGAGGATCAACGCTCCCAAGAGCGCCGCACCAAGCAGCGCGATCGGCGCCGGTTCCGGCACTCGCCCGTTGGTGGGCGGCACCTTTACGTAAGTGCTCGTGATGAAATTCTGATGCTCGCCGTTTTGCAGGTAGTAAACGTCGTAACTGTCGGATGTGCCGGCCAGGCCATCGAGCCATTGTTGCGCCAGCGTCACCGTCGCGCCGTGGCCGTAGTCGTTGGTGACCTTGAAGCCACCGGAATTCAGATGCAGGTCGCCGCCGTCGAAGAAGATTTCCCACACCGCGAGTTGAAATGCCGCCGAATGCATCTCGTCGCTGAGGGCCGAGCCGTAGGCTTCGGTAAACAACTTGCCAAGCAGCGTGAACGTCGCATTGTTCGGCAACGACGCCGAATACACGTAGTTCGCTCCGAACGAGAAGTATTGAGTGAGCTCGACGCACCAGAAGATGATCGGATCGCCATCCCACGTGCCCGCAAACCCGCCTGCGCTCGGCGAGCCGCCCATGCTGAGCCCGAATTGCTGCGAGCCGACGGCATACCCGGTCGTATGGAAATCGGCCTGCGCAGCAGGCGCGAGGACCAGCGCCGTGCAGACGGCCAGCCCCGAGATCGCACGTTTTATAGCAAGCATCGGTAGCCTAAATTTGATTATTGGAGGGAGTTTGTCCGCCGCTACGGCTAGCGTCTCGGCTCCCTGTAAGCAACCCGTGTGCCCGGCTACCGACGAATTATTGTCCCGCTAATTCAATGATTTGCGCGGATAAATTGAGAATTCAATGGGTACGCTACAGCGTATGTAAAGTTTCCCGACATGACGAAGACATGATCTTCAAAACATCGATCAGCAAGGTGCGCCTCGGATTTTTTCGGGGTTTTGGCGCCGTTGTGCACTGATGCAATCGAACGGCACGCACCTTCGCTCACAATCCACCGGACCCTCCGATGGCGCGTGTTGCTTGCGAGCACGCGGCGGTCCATCCAACGACGACCACGTCGCGCGAGCCGCACCGAATCTTGCGCAGCCGTGGACCACGATCGAATGATGGAATAAGCTTCGATCAAAGCGTCACAACAAAAGAAGGAGGAGAGAACGTGCGACGGCTCGTGAACGGCGTCATCTTCGCTGCGTGCGCAATCTTTGCGCTGCCCGCGGTCGGCCAAGGCAAGACGAACATCTTTGTCGCAACCGGCCCGACCACGGGCGTGTACTACCCCATCGGCGGCGCCATCGCCGACATTCTCACCAAGAATATCCCGGGGCTCAACGCAACGGCCGGTACCACCGACGGCTCGATGGCCAACCTGCTGTTGATCCAGCAGGGCCGCGCGGATATCGCCCTGTCGATGGCCGACGCGAGCTGGGATGCGTTCAAGGGCCAGGACAAGTTCAAGGACCGCCAGGTCCAGGTGCGGGCGTTGATGGTGCTCTATCCCAACCGGATGCACATCGTGACCGTCGAGGGCTCCGGAATCAACAAGGTCGCCGATCTCAAGGGCAAGCGCGTCTCCACCGGCGCGCCGAACAGCGCGACGCAGATCATGGCGTATCGCGTGCTCGAGGCTTCCGGACTCAATCCCGAGAAGGACATCGTGCGCGAGCGGCTGGATCCCGGCAAGTCGGCCGAGGCGATCAAGGACAGGAAGCTCGATGCGTTCTTCTGGGTGGGCGGCCTGCCGACCCCCGCGGTGACGGATCTCGGCGCCACGCCCGGTCTCAAGCTGAAGCTCATCGATCACGCCGAGGTGCTCGAACCGATGATCGCCAAATACGGCCCGCTCTACGTGAAGGACACGATCCCGGCCAAGACGTACCCCGGCCAGGAGACACCTGCGCAGATCGTCACTGTATGGAACGTGCTGGTCGCCGATGCCAGGCTCCCGGACCAGCTCGCCTACGACATCGTGAAGACCATGCTGGACCGGAAGGAGGATCTGGTCCGCGTGCACGCCGAGGCGAAGAACTTCGACCTCAAGAACCAGAGCGCCCGCTCCGCCGTCATTCCATACCATCCGGGTGCGAAGAAATACTTCGCGGAAAAAGGCGTCACGCTGAACTAGACGAACGGGAAGCGGGTCGAGCGCGCCACCCGCGGCCGCGCTCCCGCGCGCGATGGTCGACCCCAACCAGCCTTCACGTCCCGTCGACATCCGGGTCTCCGACGACGCGCTCCAGAAAGCCGAAGCGTACGTCGAGCAGGAGGAGGGCGCCCACAACAAGCTGCGCGGCGCCCTGGGAACGTTCGTCACCGCGGTCGCGGTGATCATGTCGGTTTTCCATCTGTACGCGGCGTACGGCATCATGCCGACGCATGTGCTGCGCGGCATCCACGTCGCGTTCGTGCTGTTCCTGTGCTTTCTCCTTTTTCCGGCCGCGAAGCGCTTTCGCAATCGCGTGCGCTGGTGGGACTGGGTCGCCGCGCTGTTGGCGCTGGTCACCATCGGTTACATGCTGGCCGGGGGCGATGCCTTCCTCGAGCGCGCGATCAGCCCCGATATCTGGGACGAGATCCTCGGCATCGCGCTGATCGTGCTGGTGCTGGAAGCGGCACGCCGCAGCTCCGGCTGGATCATGCCGGCGATCTGCGTCGGATTCCTGGTCTACGCGATGGTCGGCCAATTCCTGCCGGCACCGTGGACGCACTACGGCATGGATGTGAGCCGCATCGTCGGTCACATGTACATGACGCTCGAGGGCATCTTCGGCGTCCCGATCGACGTGTCGTCGTCGCTGATCATCCTTTTCACCATCTATGGCGCGGTCCTGCAGTTTTCGGGGGCAGGGAAGTTCTTCATCGACTTCTCGTTCGCGGCGATGGGCGGCAAGCCGACCGGGGCAGGGCGGACCGTGGTGCTCGCCTCGTTCCTGCTGGGCGGACCTTCCGGCAGCGGCGTGGCAACGACGGTGACGCTGGGCACCGTCGCCTACCCAATGCTCGTGAAAGCGGGCTACGGCCGCGACGCCGCGGGAGGACTTCTCGCCGCGGGAGGATTGGGCGCCATCCTTTCGCCACCCGTGCTCGGTGCGGCGGCATTCCTGATCGCGCAGTTCCTCAACATCTCGTATCTCGACGTCATTCTGATGGCGACGATTCCGACGCTCCTCTATTACTTTGCGCTCTTCCTGATGGTCGAGATCGACGCGCGCAAGTTCGGGATGCCCAATGTCGTCATCGAGGAACATGCAACGATCAGCGCGCTGACGCGCCAGTACTGGTTTCACTTCCTGTCGCTGGTCGCGATCATCGTGTTCCTGGTGATGGGATTCTCCGCGACGGTCGCCGTATTCTGGGCGACGGCGGTTGCCTTTGCGCTCAGCTTCCTGCACGTCGATTGCGCGCTCATTCCGTACGACGTGCTGCGCGGCAGGGCGCCGCTCGGGCGCGGGTTGTGGAATTCAGGAATGGTGAAGGCGCTCGAGGCGGGCTCGGTCGGCGTGCTGAGCGTGGCCGCGACGTGCGCCGCAGCCGGGCTGATCGTCGGCGTCGTCACGCTCACCGGGCTGGGACTCAAGTTCAGCTCGATCGTATTGCAGTACGCCGACGGCGGCAGTCGTTCGATCTACGATGGCCTGGTCGCGCTCGGCGCGGGCGCAACGCCGGCGTTGCTGCACGATATCAAGCTGCTGCTCACCGCGATTTTCACGTCGTTGATCGTGTGGATTGTCGGTCTCGCGGTCCCGGTGACCGCGAGCTACATCATTTGCGCGGTGATCGCGGCGCCCGCATTGATCGCGCTCGGCGTTGCGAACTTCGCCGCCCACATGTTCATCTTTTACTACGCCGTGCTTTCCGAAGTCTCGCCGCCGACCGCGCTGTCGCCATTCGCGGCAGCCGCGATCACCGGCGGCGACCCGTACAGGACCACGCTGCAGTCGTGGAAGTACACGATGCCCGCATTCCTGGTCCCGTTCATGTTCGTCCTCGATCCGGCCGGACTCGGCTTGCTCTTGATGGGATCCTTCAAAAAGCTCGCCGACGCGCAATGGCTCGAGATTGCCTTGGTAAGCATCACCGCGATGATCGGGATCGCGGCACTCGCCGGCGCCATGCAGAACTGGCTGTTCAGGAAGACGACGGTCGTGGAGCGCTGGCTGCTGATCGCCGCGGGCCTGGCCCTCGTGTATCCCAAAGCGTTGCTCGATTACATCGGAATGGGGCTGCTCGCGATCGTGGTCGCATCGCAAATGTTGAGGAAGACGACATCGGTTGGCACTTCAACTGGAACGCGTCGTTGAGCGCCGATTAAGATGTTAAATCAGCGTAGTACGAGCGTTACCTGATAAGGCACATCAGGTTGCTGAGGACCTGGGGCACTCGGGACGACAGGCTTTCCGCTAATCGCGGTTCCGGCCCGCTGGTGATCGGCGTTGCCTCGCCTTATTTGAACTACTTGATGTCGCATAATTGTTATTATGTCAAATGAAAGATAAGTAGCGAATAGAGCGTCCCGAAGCCACTCCTGGCTCGAGCATTGGGGCCGTGCTGCCCCCTATCGCCCTTTGGGCACATGCCCAATATCATCGCCAGAGAGCGCGAACCCGTTCCGCAATATCGATCCGTGGCGTTGATGCGGTCACGTGCCGATCATCGTGGTTATCCGATGCCGAAGCGAGCGGCCACGCGAACGTCTCGAACAGCGGCAAGATTGCGTCCGGAAGAAAGCGGCTGCGCGCCGCATAGACGTGATGGTCGCCTGACGCTTGCTGCTGGTGGACGTAAAAGCGCTGCGGGACCATCAGATGCAGATGGTCCTTCGCACGCGTCATCGCGACATAAAGCAACCGCCGCTCCTCGTCGACCTCCTCGGCCGTCCCGGTGGACATGTCCGACGGAACACAGCCGTCGACGACATTGAGGACGTGGACCGTTTTCCATTCCTGCCCTTTGGCCGAGTGGATCGTCGACAGGATCAGGTAATCGTCGTCGAGCCCGGGCACGCCCGCCTCGTCGCTGGTGGCGCCTGGGGGATCCAGCGTCAGCTCGGTCAGGAAACGCTCGCGCGAGCGATAGGTCGAGGCGATCTGCGCAAGCTGCACGAGATCGGCGCGGCGCACGAAGGCGTCGTCATGGATGCGCTCCAGATGGGGCTCGTACCATTGCGTGACGAGCTCCATGTCGGCGGGCCAGCTCGCGCTCTCGCCGCGAAGGCCGCGCATGAGCGCGACCAGCCCGGACCAATCGTTCGCCGCCGCGGATGGGGGGTTGAACGATTCCATCGCGCCCAGCGGATCCGGCGATCGATCCATCGCGTCCAGCAGCTTCGCTGCGGTGGCCGGCCCCACGCCGGGCAACAGCCGAATTACCCGGAACCCGGTGGTGCGATCGCGCGGATTCTCGGCCCAGCGGAGAACGCCCAGAACGTCCTTGACGTGGGCTGCTTCCAGAAACTTGAGTCCGCCGAATTTCACGAATGGGATATCGCGACGGGCGAGCTCCAGCTCGAGCTGCGCGCTGTGGCTCGAGCTGCGAAACAGCACGGCCTGCGACGTCAACGCAATGCCTGTCTCGCGATATTCGAGGACGCGTTCGGCCACGCAACGTGCCTGGTCCACTTCGTCGCGTATGGTCACCAGCTGTGGCTTCGCCGCCGACACGCGATCGGTCCAGAGATTCTTCTCGAACCGCTCGCGGGCCTGGCCGATCACCGCGTTGGACGCGGCGAG
>Ga0207703_10000462_pt1 | contig 42752 bp, 39 predicted proteins | sample KBSSwiS12_FD_184304 | JGI IMG/M metagenome (GOLD analysis project Ga0207703, IMG submission 184304) | Switchgrass rhizosphere microbial communities from Kellogg Biological Station, Michigan, USA - KBS Switchgrass S1-2 (SPAdes) (version 2) | ecosystem: Host-associated > Plants > Roots >... | reverse complement strand
TACGGCGTCCGTCATCCGACATCTCGGTGACGCGGAAGTCGAACGTCTGGTTGAGGAACGCATCGGGATTTTCGATTTTCCCGAGGGCGATCTGCGACAGCGGGCAGAAGGCGCGGAGCCCGCTGACGCTGACGTCGAAGCCGCCCTTGTTGCGGCCCGTCACCTTCCCTTCGACGGGAAGATGGTTCTCGAACATCTGGCGAAGCGCGTCGAGCGACGCCTTCCCCTTGATCATCTTCCGCGAGATGCGAATCTCGGGCGATGTTTTCACCACGGTCCCTTCGACCGTGTCTCCGACGTCGAGCCCTTCGAGCTCCGCGGTGGCCATCACGGCCTCGGAAGGGCCGCCGTACGACACGAACGCGTCGTCGCCGGAGATCGACACGATCTGGCCTTTCAGCAGGTCTCCCTGCTCCGGAGTCTTGAAATTCAGGCTCGCTTCGAACGCCTCGGCAAAGCTGTTCGCCTCAGCGTTTTCTCTCGATTGCGTCATGGGATGGTTGTTACCTTTCGATGGATGTGCGTGGCTCGGTTGGGAGGCGTATCTTATCCGAACTCTTCACGCGAGTGAACCGGCGCCGATGCAACGGACCGACCCTCCCGTTTGTTCCGTGTAGCATTCATCCATGCATCCATGGCATGACGTCGCCCTCGGCACCGGCGCACCGCAGCTCGTTCCCGTGGTCATCGAAGTTCCGAAGGGATCGAAGACCAAGTACGAGCTCGACAAGAAGAGCGGCCTGCTTCGCGTCGACCGCATCCTCTTCAGCTCGGTCCACTACCCGGCGAACTACGGCTTCATCCCGCAGACCTACTGCGGCGATCACGATCCGCTCGACGTGCTCGTGCTGGGACAGGAGCCGGTAGTGCCGCTCTCGATCATGATCGCGAAGCCGATCGGCGTGATGAAGATGCGCGATCAGGGCGAAGACGACGACAAGATCATCGCCGTGCACGCGAACGATCCGGAGTACGTTCACTACAACTCCATCACCGAGCTGGCGCCGCATCGGATGACCGAGGTGAGCCGTTTTTTTCAGGACTACAAGATCCTCGAGAACAAGGTCGTGGAGATCGATCACTTCCTCGATCGCGACGACGCGTTGCGCGTCATTCGCGAGGCCATCGAGCTTTATTCGAAGCATCGCGACGCGCTTCGAAACGTGTGAGAAAAATATTTTTCTGACCCACTTGTCGAACGCATTGACCGAACCCATATTGACGTTCACCTTCAGCTCGGATGCGCCACGACGATGTCAACGGGTTGAAGGGACGCTTCGGGATCCGTGGAATGCCGAAGCGGGCGATCCGGATGCTCCTTTGCAGCTGTCAACGGATCGCATGAAGGTCTCGGAAGCAAAGAGATTCGCGAGACCAAGTCGGTTCGGATGCTTTCTGGTAGATGTCAACGGACCGAGAATGGGCTCGCGGGACCAGAGACCGCGAGCCTTTTGCTTTTTCGATAGGATTGCCGCGTGACCACCCGAATTTTTCTCGTGCGTCACGGCGCCACCGAGCTCACCGCGGAAGATCGTTTCGCCGGCTCCACCGACGTCCTCCTCTCCGACGCCGGACGCGAGCAGGCGCGACTCCTCGGCATCCGTCTGGCCGGTGAACCGATCGCCGCCGTCTACGCCAGTCCGATGCGCCGCACGATCGTCACCGCCGAGCTCGCGTCGAAGCCGCACGGCCTCACCGTGTCACCGATGGAAGGTCTTCGCGAGATCAATCACGGGCGGTGGGAAGGAAAGACGCGCGCCGAAGTGGAGCGCGAGTTCCCCGAGGAGTACACGCGCTACGAGCACGACCCGTACTCGTTCGCGCCGGCGGGCGGCGAGACGGGACTGGCGGTCACCGCCCGCGCGCTCCCGGCACTGCTCGACATCGTGGAACGGCACTGCGATCGCGAAGTGCTCGTCGTCTCGCACAAGGCGACGATCCGCCTCATCCTCAGCTCACTCCTCGGATTCGATCCGCGCAAGTACCGCGACCGCCTCGATCAGAGTCCCGCCGCGCTGAACATCCTCGATTTCAAGGACGCCGCGCACGCGCGCCTGACGCTCTTCAACGACACGTCGCACTACGATCGGCCGGTGCCGGAGATTCCGAGAAAGCGGTTGTCGAAGGTGTGGGATCAGGGTTAGTTGGCCGTTGATCGTTGGCCGTTGGCCGTTGAATCTTCTGCCAACTGCCAACGACTCACTGCCAACTAATGAACGGTGATCTTCACGTTCTGGATCACCGCGTCGGCCTGCGAGTAGGTCTTCATGTTGTTCGACTTGTCGAGGGTCTGCAGCCAGACCATGCTCCACGTCCCCTTCGCCGCGAACTTCGGGACGAGGACCTTCGCGACCCACGTCCGCGGAACGTCGGTGGCCTGGAACGCAAAGTAGATGTGCGGCAACTGGCCCTTGTCCCCTACCGGTCCGACCATCTGACCGCTGACGCTCATCACGCCCGACAGATCGTCGGTCGCCGTCGCCGTCGCCGTGACGACGCTGTCGTTCTCGTTGCTGACGTCGACCGGATCGAGGACCAGCGACTCGACCGACGGCGGAAGGCTGTCGCACTTGTCGGAGAGGACGTTGATCTTCACCGCGGAAACGATCGGATTGTCGCCGCGCACCGTGGCCATGTTCTGCGCCTTGTCCTGCAGCTGGATCTGCTCCAGCTGCCAGTCGCCGCAGTCGACGCTCTTCGGCGGAACCAGGTCGCACTCGAACGTCTCGGGACCGGTGGCCCGGCAGCCGAAGCCGATGCGCGCCGTTTTAGCCGGACTCTGAAACACGCCGCTGACGATGGCCACGCCCGACTTGTCGTCGGTGGCCTGCACGAAGACGGTGTTCTTCTCCCCGCCGTTCATGGAGCGCTTGTCGACGTAAACCGCGCGCAGCGTGGGAGGCGTGGAGTCGGGACGTGCCGACGTGACGGAGAAACCGTAGCCGCCGTTGTACGAGGAGTTGATGTTCATCGTGTTGCCGGCGTTGTCGGTGATGCTGAGGAAGTTGATCCGCCACAGTCCCTGCTCCGCGTCTTTCGGCACCATGATGCGGGCCATGTAGCGGCTCGACTCCGGCGCCTCGCGCTGCGCGGCGAAGCCCTGCAGCGCCTTGCCGGTCGGGCTGGCGACGCTGCCGGAGATGTTGCGGATGCCGGAGAGATCGTCGACCGCGGTGACGATGAGCGTCGTCTCCTGTCCATCGGTGATCGCCGGGGGCTGGAAGACGAGACTCTGCAACTGCGGCGCGGTGGTATCGGACGTGGGGTCCTTGGCCTTCTCCGGCTTGTCGCGGGTGTCGCCTTCGTGCGGATTGTCGTGCCGCTGCGATGGATTGTTCTGCTGCGGCGGCTGCGGCGCAGGACTGGCGGCCGATGAGTTGCCGCTGAACGCGTTGGTGATGGCGTTGCCGATGCGCGCGAGGAGTCCCTGCTTTTCAGCCGGCTTCGGCTGCGGCGCGTTCACGATGGGCGGCGGCGCCTCGGGACGGCTCACGGCGATCTTCTGCGGCGGCTGCTCCGCGCTCGCCTTCTGCGCCGCCGCCAGCGCCTCGGCGAATCGCTGCTCGCGCAACGTCATCTTCTGGGCTGTTGCCGGCTGCGTCGTCCCGGTCGCAGGTGTGGTGTACGAATTCGACGCAAGCTCCGGTTTCTCATGGATGACGGCCGGCTGCCGGGCTCCAACGCTGCTTCCATCGCGCGCGGCCACCGGCGCGCTGTCGAGCGCGGCCGGACCATTGATCGTCGCGCGCACGCCTCCCTGCCGGTACTCGTGCACACGCCAGCCGACGGCCCCGACCAGGGCCACGGCCAGGAGCACGAAGAAGAGCGGGAGAAAGGTTCGGTTGTTCACGATCAGTTCACGACACCCGGAACCGCGAGAGTGAAGGGCGCAATTTCCGCCCGGAAGGTCTCACCGGCGACGGTTCGCATGAAGTATGCGCCATGCATGGAACCGACTGAAGTGCGAAGCGGACAAAAACTGGTGTATTCGAAGACCGACCCCGGCCGCATGAGCGGCTGCTCCCCCACCACGCCCGGCCCTTCCACCCGCTCCTCGTTGCCGTCGGAGTCGGTGATGATCCACTCCCGGCTGATGAGCTGCGACGTCTCCGCGCCGACGTTCGAGATCCGCACGTGGTACGAGAAAAAGAAGTAGCTCTCGCGCGGCTCGCTCCGCTCCTCGACGTACTCGCTGTCCACTTCGATGCGGATGCCGCGTGTGGTGTTGTCGCTCATCGATGTCCCAGAACCTTGTGCGGCACGTACGGCTCCTCGAGAAAACTCATCTCTTCCGCGCTCAACGTCAACTCCACCGCCGCGATCGACTGCTCGAGCTGCTCCAGCTTGGACGCGCCGACGATCGGCGCGGTCACTCCCGGCCGGTTGAGGACCCACGCCAGCGCGATCTGCGCGGGGGCCGTTCCGCGCCGTTTCGCGATCTCCACGACCCGTTCGACGATGGTGAAGTCCGAGTCGGCATAGTACATCTGATGCGCGTAATCATCGGTCTGCGAGCGCGCCGTCCCGCCCTGCCTGTCGCGCGTCCGGTTGCCGGCCAGGAATCCGCGCGCCAGGGGGCTCCACGGGATCACGCCGATCCCTTCGTCGACGCAGAGCGGCAGCATCTCCCGCTCCTCCTCGCGATAGACGAGGTTGTAGTGCGGCTGCATGCTGACGAAGCGCGTCCAGCCGCGCGCCTGCGAGGTGTTCAGCATCTTCGCGAACTGCCACGCGAACATGCTCGACGCGCCGATGTAGCGCGCCTTCCCCGACTTCACCACGTCGTGCAGCGCCTCGAGCGTCTCTTCGAACGGCGTGGCGGGATCGAGGCGATGGATCTGGTAGAGGTCGATGTAGTCGACGCCGAGCCGGCGCAGCGAAGCGTCGATCGCGCTGAGAATGTGCTTGCGCGACAGGCCACCCATGTTCGGCCCCGGGGTCATCGGGAAGAAGACCTTCGTGGCGATCACCAGCTCGTCGCGATTGCCGAGCTCGCGCAGCGCCCGCCCCGTCACTTCCTCGCTCGCCCCGAGCGAGTACATGTCCGCCGTGTCGAAGAAATTGATGCCGGCCTCGATGGCGCGCCTGAAAAAGGGACGCGCGGCGTCTTCATCGAGGATCCATGGACGCCAGGAGGACGAACCGTAGGTCATGCATCCGAGACAGAGGCGCGAAACCTTGAGGCCGGTGTTGCCGAGGTTTGTAAACTGCATCCTCAAATCATATGCGCCGTGTCGCCGCCATCCTCCTGTTCATCGCCGCCTGCGCCGCCGCCCCACCGCCCGCCGTCCTCACCCCCGCCCCCGCGCCCCCGCCGCCCGAGGTCTCGACCATCGTCGTGCCGATCACGTCGTCGCTCAGGCCGCTGCTGCCGCAGCTCGAGGCGAACATCCCGAAGACGATGGCGAAGCTCGACGCCTGGGAGCTCGATCCGCAGGGACGCTTCGGCCTGAAGTACCGGATCGCGCGCGAGCCGATCACATTGAATATGGTGGGCGCCGGCCTGCACGCCACGACCACCGTCCACTACGCGCTGGAAGGCTGCGCCCGCGCCGGCTCGAAGATGTGGCCCTGCATCTCCTGCGGTTTCGGCGAGCCGATGCGCGACGCGAACATCGCCCTGCACTCGCATTTCGACTGGGACCAGAACTGGCGCCTCCGCTCGAAGACGACGGCGCGGCCGGTCGACTTCCCGAACAAATGCGGCGTGACGATCCTCAACATCAATATCAGCGACTGGAAGCTCGCGCCGCTCGTGAACGGCCAGCTGCGCGACCTGGTGAAGACGATCGACGGCAACACCCCGAAGCTGTCGAACATCCGCCCGATGGCACAACAGATGTGGACGACGCTGCAATCACCTGTGGAGCTGGCCCCGCGCACCTGGCTCGTCCTCGAGCCGCTCGACGTGGCCCTCGGGCCGATTCGCGGCTCAGGCCTCGACGTCACCTCGACGCTCGTCATGCGCACGCGAACCCGCGTGATCATCGGCGACAAACCGCCGGCCGCGACCAAACCGCTGCCGCCGCTGCGCACTGCCGTGGAGAACGGCGCCGGCGGGATGCGCGTGCCGTTCGACCTCGAGCTCTCGTACGCCGAGGCCTCGCGGCTGATGAACGAGCAATTCGCGGGAAAGAAATTCGCCGACCTGACCATCGAGTCGCTGAAGCTCATGCCGGCGAAACAGGAGGGACGCATCGCCATCGAAGCGACGATCGCGATGAAGCGCTATCACGGCCCGGTGATCCTGGAGGGCGTCCCGCAGTTCGACAACGCGACGACGTCGCTGATCATCAACGATCTCGACTACGAGCTCCACCCGAAGCACAAGAGTCCGTTCCTTCGCCTCGCCGATCGCGTCTCGCACGACACGCTGCGCGCGCGGTTGCGCGAGAACGCGCGCTGGACGGTGGCGAAAGAGGTGAACGACATCCGCACCGAGATCGACCGCGGCATGACCCGCCAGCTCGCGCCGGGGGCGATGATGCGCGGTCACATCACGTCGATCGAGCCGGTGAGCGTGCTCGCAGCGTCGAGCGGAATCACGATGCGCGTGATCGCGGTCGGCGACGCGACCGTCGCGCTCACTCCCTGACCCACACCTTGTAGCGATACTTCACCGTCTTCGACTCGCCGGCCGCGAGCGGCACTTCCCACTCCAGGCGCTCGGTCGGATTGATCGCCTTCGGCCGGAGCGCGCGGCGCGTCACCTTCGCCTGCGGCTGCTGCGAGAGCGTCGTCCCTTCGACGTTCTTCACGATGCTGAGCGTGATCGGGTCGCGCTTGAAGTTGCGGACGACCAGCGTCCCTTCGATGGTGACGGCGTCGTAGCGATAACCCGACCGCTCGAGATCGCGCACCTTTCGCTCGACCTCCAGCTCCTCCCGCTCCACGCCGACGTCCGTTGCGACCGTGAGCTTCACCGTTCCGTGCGAGCCCGCGGCGGTGTAGCGGAGCGTGTTCTGCGCCAGCGGCTTTCCGTGCGCCAGGACAAACGCGGGCGCCGTGGTCCACGGCGTCGAGCCGTTGTTGGTCAGGACGACCGAGTGCCACACGCTGTCTTCCGGGTTCCGGACACGGACTCGCGTTTCGTCGGTCTCCTCCGGCACTTCCCAGACGTAGACGTGGCGGAACGGCACGTTTTCGGTGAACACGGGATACTGCGCGCGCTCCCCCTTCGCCAGCGTCACGTTCGGACGGTCATAAAAGAAGAGATCCTCGGAGGACTCCCCTTCCAGCCGCCGCGCGAGCGCTTCGGTGTCGGCTTCCGCGCCGTCGCGCGTGTACATCTGCGTGGTGACATTCGCGAAGACGGCATTCGAAAAGCGGTCGGCCGCGGGGCCGCCGCCGCCGAGCCGCGCGAGGAAGTCGGTCAGCGTGAGCTGCATCGTCATCGGCGACGCCACCTGCGAGAACTCGAAGCTCGGGAAGCCGACCGCGAACCGCACGCGCGCGTCGCGCAGCTCCTCGCCGTCGTTGATCAGCGTCGCCTGCATCGTGATCTGCGCATGACCGTCGTCGCCGAGCGCGATCGAGTACTGCGGCATCCAGCCGACGCCGCTGCTCAGATACGACAGCGTCACCGGAACGTTTGCGTCGGCGCCGCGGCTGGCGATGAGAAGCGTCGCGGTCGGGACCTGCGGTTCGGTCACCGGCGACTGCGCGAATGAAATCGACTGCACCTTGCTGCGGTCGAACGCGTGCACCTTGCCGTCGACGTTGATCATCAGCAGCGGAGTGGTCGAGCGGACGAGCGTGCCGCTGTAATCGCGATCGCCGACCGTGACGACGGCGGCGCGGCCGACATTCGCGTCGATCAGATCGGAGATCGAATCGACCGCCTCCCCCGCGCGCGGCTCCTTCACCGCGCGAACGTCATCGATCGTCCGTCCGCTCGCGCCGATCCACAACGTCCCGAGGAGCGCGTCGGGAACCGGCCACACATGCGCCACACCGCCGGTGAACGCGACGATTCCTTCGCGCGTCATGAATGCGAGCCCGTTCTTGAAGACGACGGCGTTGGTGACGCGCGTGTCGGCGGAGAGAGTCAGCGTGAAAAAGAGGAGAGAAAGGACAGCAGAGGCTCTCATTCACCTCTGATCATCGCAAAAAACGCGTCGCTCGACACCGGACGCCCGAGGAATCGCTCCACCAGCTCGCGCGCCGGCTCCTCGCTGCCGCGGCTGAGGATCATCTCCCGGAAGCGGCGGCCGATCTCGCCGTTCATCAGGTCGGCGCCGAACGCCGACACGAGATCGAGCGCGATCACCTTCGCCCACATGTAGCCGTAGTAGCCCGCCGCGTAACCGCTGGCGATGTGCTCGAACGTGCCGGGGAACGAGGTGCCGTCGACGTAGCCCATCGGCGTTCCCTCTTCCATCCGCTTCCACACCTCGAGCGAAGGACCGGGCTGCTCGCTCGACAGCGACATGTCGAACGCGGCGTAAAGATGCTGGCGCCCGTAGTCGATTCCGGAGCCGAATTTCTTCGACGCGTTCAGCCGCTTGACCAGCGTCTCGTCGATCAGCGGACACTCGCCGCACTGCTCGCGCATCAGGTGCAGGCTCTCCAGGCGGAGCGCCCACTCCTCGTACATCTGCGACGGCGCTTCGACGAAATCGCGCTCCACGCTCGTGCCGGAGTGCATGTTGTACTCGGTGTGCGAGAGCACGCCGTGCAGCACGTGCCCGAACTCGTGCAGCAGCGTCTCCACTTCGTCGTGCGTCAGTCCCTGGCGGTTGAAGTTCGTCACCAGCACGCTGATCGGCTTCCGTTCCGCCTTGCGGCTCACGCCGCGCACCGGCCACGCCGCGGCGTGCTTGTACTTTCCTTCGCGCGGGTAGAGATCGAGGTAGATGCCGCCGATGAACGAGCCGCTCGTGGCGTCGAACACGTCGAGGTAGATGACGTCGTCGTGCCACACCGGCACGTCGTTGCGCTCGAAGCGCAGGCCGTAGAGCCGCTGCGAGATCGACAGCATCCAGTCGATCGACGGCTTCGTCGGGAAGTACTTGCGCATCTCTTCCTGATCGATGGCGAAGCGCTCTTCGCGCAGGCGTTCGCGGTAGAACGGCATGTCCCAGCGATTGATGTTCGCCCGTTCCACCGGCGTGCCGGTGAGGCGCGCCTTCACCTCCGCCAGTTCGGCGAGGTCGCGGACCTCGGCTTCGGTGACGACGTTCTTCACTTCCTCCAGGAAGCGCCGCACCGTGTCCGGGTTCTCCACCATCCGCCGCTTCGTCACGTAATGCGCGTAGCTCGGGACGCCGTACAGGTCGGCGATCTCCTTTCGCAGCGCGACGATCTCGTCGAGGATCTCCAGGTTGCGCGCCGTGCCGCGATTGGTGTTCGCGACGTAGAAGCGCCTGCGCGCCTCCTCGCTCTTCGCGTTCATCATGAACGGCTGGTAGTCGGGATAGTCGAAGCCGACGACGATCGAGCCGTCTTCCCCGCGCGTCACGCGATCGAGGTACGACTGGGGCAGCCCTTCGCACTCCGCGGCGGTGAAGCGCACCGTCGTCTTGTTCTCGCGGATGTTGCGCGCGAACTCCTGCGCCAGCTCGGTCAGCCGCTCGCTGATCTCCTTGAAGCGCTGACGCTTTTCCGGAGGGAGGGAAACACCGCTGTCCTCGAATGCCTCCAGGAGGTCCTTCCGCAACTGCTTCTGGGCGATCGATTGCGGCGCCACGGCGCGTACCCGCTCGAACAGCTGCTCGTTCTGGAAGACCTCGGTCATGAAGATCGATTCCTGCACCAGCGCCAGGTCGGCCGCGTCGCGCACCTCTTTTTCGGGATGCACGCTGTTGAGCAGCGACACCGGTCCGAACACGTCCTCCAGGACGATATTGGCCCGGTCCCAGGCGTCGAGAACGGCCTGCGCGTCGGCGCGATCGAGCGGAATCGCGGCGATGTCATCGATCCGCCGGCGCGCCTCTTCCAGCGCGGCGTCGGAGGCGGCGGCGAGCTCCGCGGCGGTGTAAACCGGGATCGTCGTGCGGTCGAGAACTAGCGGTTGAAGCGTCTCCGTCATCGGGCCGGTCATTCTATCTGCAACCTCTTTACAGCAAGACGCGTACAAGAGGTGTATATGCGCATGACCGCCGCTGTTTTCCTGCTCGCGCTCGCTTCATCACTTCCTCTATACGCACAACCGGCCGATCCCGTCCTCGATCAGGCCAAAGCGCTGCTCAATTCGAATCAGGCCGAGAAGGCCGCGGAGGTCCTGGAGAAAGGAGTCGCGGCGAAGCCGAACGACGCCGCCCGCCACTACCACCTCGGCGAGGCCTACGGCGTCATCGCCCAGCAGGCCGGCATGTTCAAGGCCGCGTCGATGGCCGGCAAAGTGCGCGACGAGTTCGCGAAGGCGGTGCAGCTCGATCCGAATTTCCTCGACGCCCGCTTCGGCCTGATGGAGTTCTACCTCCGCGCGCCCGGCTTCATGGGCGGCGACGAAGACAAGGCCCGCGAACAGGCGAACGAGATCAAAAAACGCGACGCCTTCGCCGGACATCGCGCCTTCGCTTCGATCGCCGCGGCGAAGAAGGACATGAACGCCGCGCGCGCCGAGTACATCGCCGCGGTCCGCGAGAACCCGACGTCGGCGAAGACCCACTACTGGTACGCCGTCTTCCTGATGACCGGCGACAAGAACTACGCCGGCTCGCTGCAGGAGTTCGACGCCGCGCTGAAGCTCGACGCGAACTACATGGCCGCCGTCTTCCAGCTCGGCCACCTCGCCGCCCTCAGCGGCACGAACTACGCGCGCGGCGAAGAGGCGCTGCAGAAATACCTCGCCTACAAACCGGCGGGCGATGAGCCCGGCCACCACCGCACGCACTACTGGCTCGGCATGCTCTACGAGAAGCAGGGAAAGAAAGCGGAAGCGCGCGCGCAGTACCAGGCCGCTCTGAAGTTGCGCGGGAACCAGAAGGACGTCACCGAGGCGCTGAAGCGGGTGATGTGAGTGGGGAGCGGATGTCTCGTCCGCTCATGGCGGCCGAGCGGACGAGACGTCCGCTCCCCTCGTTGATAATGCTCCCGTGCCCGAGCTCCCCGACGTCACGGTCTACGTCGAATCGATCGAGCGCCGCATCGCCGGCGCGACGCTGAACCGCATCCGCTTTCTCAGCCCGTTCGTGCTCCGCAGCGTCGACCCGGCACCGGCCGATGTCGAAGGCAAGCGGGTCACCGGCGTCCGCCGCATCGGCAAGCGGATCGTGATCGCGCTCGAAGGCGACCTCTTCATCGTCATCCATCTGATGATCGCCGGCCGCTTCCGGTGGAACGAAAAACCGCCCGGAAAAATCGGACTCGCCGTCTTCGAATTCAGCAGCGGCAATCTGTTGATGACCGAGGCGGGATCGAAACGCCGCGCGTCGATCCATCTCGTCCGCGGTGAGGAGGCGCTCGCGAAGGTCGATCCGGGCGGACTCGAAGTGATCGACCTCCCGCTCGACGCGTTCCGCGCCGCGCTCACGCGCGAGCGCCACACGCTCAAGCGGACGCTCACCGACCCGCACGTCTTCAGCGGCATCGGCAACTCGTACTCCGACGAGATCCTCCATCGCGCGCGGCTCTCCCCGGTCCAGCTGACGACGAACCTCGACGACGAAGAGATCGAGCGCCTCTGGCGCGCCACGCGCGAGACGCTCATCGACTGGACCGACCGCCTCCGCCGCGAGACCGGCGAAGGCTTCCCGGTCAAAGTGACCGCCTTCCGCGACGGCATGGCCGTCCACGGCCGCTACGGCAAACCGTGCCCCGACTGCGGCACGCCGGTCCAGCACATCGTCTACGCCGACAACGAAACGAACTACTGCGCCCGCTGCCAGACCGGCGGCAAGCTGCTGGCCGATCGGGCGTTATCGCGATTACTGCATGGGGATTGGCCGAAGTCGATCGACGAGCTCTAACGTTTCCTCCATCCCGTCGTCTCATCCACCAGTGCAAGCCGTCGCCACCTTTACCCGAGTGAATCAGCCCGAGATCGCAGCCTCCGCGAACTTCGACCAGCTCTACCGGACGCACGGCGAGCGGATGAAGAGCATCGCTTACAACCACCTCGGCAGCGTCAGCGACGCCGAGGACGCGGTGCAGGAGACCTTTCTGAAGATCCACCGGGCCATCTCGACCTTCACCGGCGAGGCGTCGTTCAGCACGTGGGCGTACAGGATCCTGATCAACACCTGTTACGACCACCTGCGCAAACGGCGGCGGCACGGCGATGAGGAACCGCTCGATGAAATGCCGGTCGAGCGAACGGCAAACACGGTCGACGATACGAAACGGATGATGCTACGCCGCCTCCTCGAGGCGCTTCCGGAACAGCGCCGCAGCGTCTTCACCCTCTTCGAGATCGAAGGCCTGAGCCACGCGGAGATCGCCGAAATCCTCGGCATCAGCGAGGCGAACTCGAAGTGGATTCTCTTCTCGACGAAGAAACAGTTGCAGGAGCAGTGGAGAAAGCCCCAATGACCATCACCTGTGAAAGGATCGACGACCTGCTGTTCGAAGGCGACGCCGAATCGCTGGCCCTCGCCGAAACACACGCCGCGCAGTGCCGCTCGTGCCGCGAGAAGCTCGACGCCTGGAACGACATCTCGACCACCGCCAAGTCGATGCACGTGACGTGGCAGAACGACATGCTCTGGCCGCGCATCCAGCGATCGCTCAAACCTTCCTATGCCTGGATGCGCATCGCCGCGGCGATCGTCGTCACCGTCGGCATCGGCGCCAGCGTCTGGTTCGCCGCCCACGTCCGCGCCTCGCACGACAAGGCGTTCGACCAGGCCATCCTCCGCACCACCGCCCTCGACGACGTGGAGCGCGCGGAGAAGGCCCACGTCGCCGCCATCGACAAGCTCGAAAAGCTCGCCGCGCCGAAACTCGACGAGCCGCAGACCCCGATCCTCGTCAGCTACAAGGAAAAGCTGATGCTGCTCGACGACGCCATCGCCGAGTGCCAGACCAACATCGACCAGAACCGCCATAACGCGCAGGTCCGGAAGCAGCTGCTTGCGATGTACAGCGAGAAACAGCGGACGCTCCAGGACGTGCTGAGAGAGGGAGACCATGTTTCGAATCCGTAATCTGTTCGCCGCCGCGGCCATGCTGGCCGCCGCCGCGACCCTGCAGGCCCACGAGAATCGCTACCAGCACTCGGTCGACAAGACCGTCCGCTACCAGGGCGGCAAAGTGTCGATCGACAACTCATTCGGAGCGGTGGAGGTTCACCCCGGCGACGCCGGCGAAGTCGAGGTGCACGCCGTCGTGCGCGCGTCGTCGAAGGAGCTGGAGGACGCGATCAAGGTCGAGATCACCGCGTCGGCCGCCGGCGTGACGATCAAGTCCGATCACCCCGAGTCCATTCATAACGCGTCGTTCTCCGTGTCGCTGGATGTGGCCATTCCGCAGAACGCGCCGCTGTCGGTGAAGAACCACTTCGGATCGACCTCCGTCAGCGGCACGCACTCGGCGGTGGAGATCGTCAGCCGTCAGGGCAGCGTGTCGGTGCAGGACGCGGTGGGACCGCAGAAGATCGACAACGCCTTCGGCTCCATCGCCATCGAAGACGTGCGCGGCGACATCATCGTGCGCAACGCGAACGGCAGCATCAACGTCTCCGGCGTGCAGGGAACGGCCGACATCGGCGACCGCTTCGGATCGGTGAATGTCACCGACGTCGGCCGCAGCCTGATTCTGAAGAACTCCAACGGCAGCGTCGAAGTGCACGGCACGCGCGGCCCGGCGAAGATCGAGAACTCCTTCGCCACCATCAACGTCAGCGACGTCGGCGGCGAGCTGACCGTCACGGCGCAGAACTGCAAGGTCCTGGCGAGCGACGTCCGCGGTGCGGCGAACGTGACCACGACGTTCGCGCCGATCGAGGTGAGCGATGTGCACGGTCCGGCCAAGCTCAGCGGCTCGAACGGCAACATCACCGCCACCGACATCGCCGGCCCGCTGTCGGTCGACAACCGCTTCGGCCTGGTGAAGGCAGGGTCGATCCGGGGACCGGTCGACGTCGACAACGAGAACGGCGGCGTGTCGCTGAAGGACGTTCAGGGGAGCGCCAAGGTGCGCAACAGCTTCGGCTCGGTCTTCCTGAAGGACGTGCACGGAGCGATCGAAGTGGAAAACCAGAACGGATCGATCGGCGTCGGCGTCGCCTCCCCCTGCCACGACGTCCGCCTCCGCACGACCTTCGCTTCGATCAAGGTGGAGCTGCCGACCGGCGGCTACAACGTCACGGCGCGGACGTCATTCGGCTCGGTCACCACCGACATCGCGATGTCGAACACCCGCTCCACCGGTGAGAGCCTCACCGGCACGGTCGGAAACGGCGGCTGCAAGGTCGACCTGGTGAATGCGAACGGGAACATCAGTATCGAGCACGAGTGATCAGGGCAACCGGCTCACGATGCCGAGCACGATCGCACTGAAGACACCCCACGCCGATAGACCGAGCCACACGATCGCAAGAACTTTTACCGTGACGCCCGCTCCGCTTGCCTGGTTCGCATAGACATGCTGGTAGAACAGCGCCGCCAGAACGGCCGAAATCGCGCACGCGATTCCGAAGCGAACCACACCTCGGAATCGCGTGCGCCTGCCCGCCTGCTTCCTATGGCTTGTCGTCCTTGCCACGGATGACCTGCTCCACCTTGGGGGCAACGACGTTTGTCGCCTTGGAGCCGAGGATGGCGCTCGTCACCAATGCTTTATTGTCCATGCTTTGAAGTGCTTTTTCCGCGCCACGCCGCGATTGAGCGGCAGCCCATCCGCCACCGGATCGCGCCGCGACTGCGGATGTCTCGGCCTGACGGACGAGCGCGTTCCTGCCAGCGGTCACGAGTTTCGCGCCGCCGTATCCGAGTCCGCCGCCGACAGCCCCGATGGCCGCGTCCTTCACGGCTTCTTTTCCGTCGAGCGCATGCTTATTGGGATCGAGGCTGATGGCCCGCCCTCCCGCATTTCCGACGGCATTTGCCGCTCCGCTGACGGCGATCGTGGCACCCAGACCTGAAGCCGCGCCGAGAGTGGCGCCGGTGATCACGCCGGCGACACCTCCCGCGAACGCCGCCGCGCGAACCTCACTCCAGTCGGCATGGGAGATCGTTCCCTGCCGCCACAGGTCACCGCCGGCACCGGCGATGACACCGACGACCAACCCGACGCCTGCACCGACACACCAGGGACATTTGCCGTCCGGATCGGTGAGGCGGGTGGGATTGTCGAGCACATACGCGTATCGATTCCATGCCTGCGGCGTCGTTGCGTCCGCGCTCTCCCACGTGGGATCGACGGACAGGAAGCGTCCCCACGTGGCGCTGTAATACCGCGCGTGCATGTAATCGAGGTTCGTTCCGGTCAGGCCGATATCGCTGTCGCGCTCATGGCCGGTGAATTTCTTGATCGACGCGCCGTTCGCGAACGTCGCCTGAAGTTCCTCGCCGAACGGCAGAAACGTCTGCGCCGCGATCTGCCGCGTCAGATCGTCCGTGATGAGGCGTGGACTTCCGAGGTGATCGACGGTGTAGTGCTGCAGGACGGTCGGCATCGCCGAGGCGAGCATCGTTCCATCGCGATAGAAATAATCGCGAGTCCATGACCATGTGCTCTGGTTGTCGAGAAAATCCGTGAGCACCTGACCGCCCAGGTCGCGAATGGCCCAATGCGAGGTGAGGTTCGGCACGTCGAACGAGGAGATACGCTCGTCGTTCACCGTGTAGAGATACGCCACCGGCGGCAGGTCCGCGGCGGGCTGGCTGGCGAGACGAATCGTCTGCAGGTTCCCCAGCTCGTCCCACCCGTAGTTGTACGTGGTGGTCGTTCCGGGAGGTTTCCACTCGCTGATATTGCCGGCGGCGTCGTATTTCGCGCCCGTGGCGTTCAGGTGGTTCGTCAACGGGTCGACGGAGAGCGTCTGCAGCACGCCCGGCCGGTTCATGGTCTGCAGATTTCCGTAGACGTCGTACGTGTACGACTGCGTGACCATGCTCCGGTCCGGAGCCATCACCGTCGCCTCCGTCAGCCTGCCCGTCGGGTCGTACAGAAAAGCCTGGCTGTCGATGGCGATGACGTTGCCGGCCGGGTCGTACGAATACGTTCCACCGCCGAAACTCGCGGGACCGCTGTCGGGCGTTGGATGAAACGTCTGTCCGGCGGACGTCAACGCGCCCAGAAATAGAAGAGTGCTACAGATCAATGGTGATCGCATCATTTCATTCCATCCGGTCCATGCAGTTCTTGTTCATATGCACTGAGGAAGCTGATCGCGACGTCACGCACCCGTGTGAGACGAGGGTCGGTGACGGTACGGAGCGCCGCGATACGTTCGCGCACGAGCCGCAGTTTTTCGGCGTCATGATCGACCGAGGAGAGCGGCAACATGCGGATGATCGACTTGATGTGGTTGTCGTCGAGATGCCGGCTCTCCATCACTCTCAAAAACACGACGGGATGATGAGCCGCGGCGGCGCCGATCGCGCGCGTCGTGTCTTCCAGGTCGCCGCCGCTGAGATCCGGCAGTATGGAAACCGCCCAATCGGTCTGACACTCATCGCCGGCCTCCACGCGCGCGATGAGCCTCGCCACCTCCTCCGACGTCGGGACGCCGCCGCCCGGACCGCTCCGCGGCGCCACGCACGGAGGCGTGCACGCGCCAAAGAGGAGAACCAGCGCCGGGAAAGCCTTCAAAAGCATGGTCATTCCTTCGACGGCTCCCGCTTCGACTCTTTCTTGGTGTCGTCCGACTTCGGCTGCGTGCTGTCACCGACGACCGTCACCTCGATCTCGCCCGAGTTATCGCTCTCGATCACCTTCAGGATGGAGTTCATCGCGGCCTTGCTCTCGCTGACCTTGTCGGCACTTCGCGAGTTCCCTACGGCGAAACAGCCTTTCACGTCATCTTTGGTATTGCCGGTGTGAATCTGCACGTTCGAGAAGTCAGGCACGTCGTTGAGCTCGACGCGGTGCGGAGTATGGTCCGTGCGAATGGATGCGTCGTAAGTACCCGCCGGAATGGGGTTTTTGTCGCCCTTGTCACCGGCGTGTGTGTTCTCCAGTGTATAGCCGCTGAAACTGCCGGCGTCCTTTACGTCGCTCGTGACTGTGATCGTACCCGTCACGGTGTCGTTCGTGTAGGTATCGCGGTTGATTGTGATCGATACCTTCCGGCCGTCGGCGTCCGTATATCGCAGAGGGTTGTTGACGACATAGGTGTACCGGTTCCACCGCTGCGGCTCCGTGACGGCCTTGTCCGCGTCGAGCACGGGATCGATCGACATGAACCGCCCCGTCAGCCCGTTGTAGTACCGCGCATGCATGTAATCGAGGTTCGTTCCGGTCAGTCCGACGTCACTGTCGCGCTCATGGCTGGTGAACTTCTTGATCGACGCGCCGTTGGCGAACGTGGCCTGCAGTTCCTCGCCGAACGGCAGGAAGGTCTGCGCGGCGATCTGACGCTTCAGGTCGTCCGTGATCAGGCGCGGGCTGCCGAGGTGATCGACGGTGTAGTGCTGCAGGACGGTCGGCATCGCCGAGGCGAGAACCGCTCCATCGCGGTAGAAATAGTCGCGCGTCCATGACCAGCTGCTCTGGTTGTCGAGAAACACCGTCAGCGCCTGGCCCCCGAGGTCGCGGATGACCCATTGCGAAGTGAGATTGGGTACGTCGAAGGAGGAGATGCGCTCGTCGCTCGCGGTGTAGAGATACGCCACCGCCGGAGGATCCGCCGCCGCCTGGCTGGCGAGACGGATCGACTGCAGGTTGCCGAGCGCGTCCCAGCCGTACTTGTACGTCGTGCTGGTACCGGGCGGCTTCCACTCGTTGAGATTGCCGGCGTCGTACACCGCGCCTGTATTGGTCAGATGGTTCATCGAATCGGCCGTCAGCGTCTGCGTGACGCCCGGCCGGGTCATCGTCAACACGTTGCCGTAGACGTCGTAGGTGTATGACTGCGTGACCATGCTCAGGTCCGGAGCCATGACCGTCGCCTCTTTCAGCCGCCCGTTCGTGTCATAGAGAAACGCCTGGCTGTCGATGGCGATGACGTTCCCGGCCGGATCGTACGAATACGTGCCGCCGCCGAATGTCGCCGGACCGCTGTCCGGCGACGGCTGGAAATTCTGCGCGGCGGACGAAATCGCCGCGAGAAGGAGAACGGCCGCGAAGACCGCGCGGGATCGCATCATTTCAACCCGCTCCACAGTTCGCTGATGTCTTCGCGGTGGATCGCGCTGTGATAATCGGCGAGGTATGTGTACGACAGCTGCGGCAGTCCGAAATGAAGGCGCGCTTCGAAGATCGCCTGCCGCATGTCGGCGACGTGCTGCGCCGTAATCACGCCGCTCGGCGGATAGCTCGTCCACCACTGCGTCAGTCCGGCCGTCCTGCGCAACGCGTCGATCGACAGCCGCAATTGCTCGATATGGACGGCCTTGATCCGGGTTCCTCCCTGCGCCACGGTCAGGAGCGGATCATCCGTGAAGACGATGTTCGTCGCGATGTCCACGTTCGACCATGGAGAGGCCGCCCCGTTCGCATCGACGGTTCGGGCACGGAAGGCGTACGCCTTACCGGCTCCCGGAGAGGTTTGCGTCCAGGTGGCTGCGTTCAGGTTCGTCGCGACGGTCGACCACGTCGGTGAATCGACGGCACGCTGTACTTCGTAATGGCCGAGACCCGCGGGAGGTGCCGGCGCCCACCAGGTGAGCCCGATCCCCCCTTCGTACAGCGTGGCGACGAGGCCCGACGGCGCGATGGGCGGCCCGTACACGGTGACCGTCGCCGTATTGCTGTTGACGGTGCCGCAGGTGTTTGTCATCGCGAACCAGTAACTCGTGGTGGTGGTCGGCGAAATGACCAGGTTCGAGCTCGTTCCGCCGCTGACCGGACGGGTCGTGTCACCGGCGGTTCCCTCATACCATTGCATCGTCGTCGCGCTTCCGTTGAAAAGGACGGAAAGGTACGCGGGGGTGGAACCGATCGTGATCGACGTCGACGCCGGTTGCGACGTGACCGTGATCGGGCTGCAGACAGTGACGGTGGCCGTGACCGTGTCGGCGATGGCGCTCGCGCCACCGGGGCCACAGTTGTTCCACACCCTCATCCAGTAGCTGGTCGTCGTCGTGGGGGCCACGGAGATGCTGGAGGAGTTGGAGCTCGGGATGGGATTGCTCGTGTTGCCCGACGTCCCCGTGTACCACTGGTATGTCAGGGGATGAGCGGTCGTATCGGTGTCGGCGGAGACGGTCGCCGAAAGCGTGGTCGATCCGCTCTGAATCGTTTTCGACACCGGTTGAACCGCGATCGACGGAGCGACGCACGAAGCGTTATTCGTCGCACCGGTCGTGCTCAGCGTCTTCGGGCGCGTCATTCCGAGGTCGGAAGTCACCCAGTCCGTGACGAGGTTCGAGTGCTGGACCGCCCCGACCATGCCGTTGGGCAGATACGAAAGAGTATTCAGCTTCGTGGTGCCCAGATAGGGAATCGAAACGCCGGTCAGTTTTCCTTCCGTGTATTCATTCGCCACCTCGCGAGCGGCGATGACGCCGCTGGTACAGGCGAACGCGTTGCACGTCGGGTATCCCAGCGTCTGAGTCGCTCCCCGCTGGTCGTAAGCAAACGACTGCTCGAATTTTCTGAAGGGCGAGCCGGTCCGAAGGGCGTCGCAGTTGTCGGACGTGGTCGCCGTACAGTCGAATTCCTCGGTCGTGCGATAGGAAACACGTCCATCGACGCCGCCGTATTTGTATGTTTCGATGACCTGGAAATTCGCGGTGGTGAGGTTCGGCGCCACGCCCCACGTAAACCAGTTGTAGCGAATGCCGCGCTTCAGTTTCCCCTTCGCGTCGTCGCCCGTGGCGTTCGCCGTGGCGAACTCGAAGATCTTCAACGCATGCTGGTCGGCGTGGCGCTGCACGCGGTACAACCTCTCCAGCGAGTCGTACAACATGTCGACGTCCATGGCGCCGACATGACGGCGCCAGACATGACCGCGGGAATCGGTCTCGTCGTAGTACATCGTGCCGCCCGTGGGATGCGTCGCGTCGCCGTACTCGGGATGTGTTTCATCGGTCATGAAGCCGCGGTTGTCGTAATTGAACGTGCGGCTCTGCCCGCAGGTGGAACCGGAAACGTTCATGCAGACGCCGTTCAGCCGTCCGCCGATGTCGTAGGTGTACGTCGTCTTCGTGGAGTTCGGCTCCGTGACCGACACGACCTTTCCGTCTTCGTCCATTTCCCGGGTCGTGTTCGCGGTGGTGTACGTGAAGCCGGAGGTCGTCTTTCCCGTGGCCACGTTGACGTGGCTCACGACCTTCGACGATCCGGTGTAGTCGGTCGTCGTCTCCGTCGTGTCGGGCGCGGTGACCTTCACCGCCCGGCCGAGCCAGTCGTAGCTGAACGTGGTGAGGTGCTGCGTCGGATCACCCATCTCCGACACGGAGCTCTTCAGGCCGGTGCTGGCGAACGTCGTCTGGCGGCTGCTCCATGAATAGTCCGGCATCAGCCGCGACTCGCGCCACAGACGTCCGATGCCGTCGTATTCATACTTCGATTCGGTCAGCGTCGCGGTGGTCGAGCCGTGCGGCCGCTCGTTCACGAAGACGGTCGGTTTCGTATAGGTGGCGTTCGGTCCGGCGTAGATGATCTCGGTCCATGCGCCGTCGCGCGGCGTCGTCGCCTTGAGGCGTCCCAGGGCGTCGTAATCGAAGACGACTTCGACGCCGGCAATGTCCCGGACCTTCCACGGAAGACCGGTACCGGAGTCGATGGTCCGATCGAGCTGCAGGAGCGACGAGCCGGCGTAAGACGACGTCGCGCGCACGCCGCGCGAATACGTGTGATTGATCTCGTACTCACCGTTGGCGGGATTCGGCGCCGTGCCGGTGCAGGCGGCGGGCAGAGTGGACAGGGTGGCCTTGTCCCCGCCGTAGTGGCGCTCGTTCGTGAGATTGCCCGACGTGTAGCAGAACGTCCGGTACACGTCGTGGCCGAGGGTATCGAGTCCGATATCACCGTGCGCCGCCGCCTTCTTCTTGAAGATGAGAACGCTCTTGAGGAGTCCGGTATAGGTATCGAAGTCGGAGGTCCGTTTCGCGGCCGCGCCGTTCTCTTCTTCCCACTGATCGCCATACACGTACGGATTCCAGGGCAGGGAATCGGACGGCATCCTGTAGGTGCCGATCAGGTTTCCATTGCTGTCGAGGGCGTAGATGTCGGGGGAGGCGTTGTAATCGGTGAAGGAGGTCCTGGTCTGCGCCCCGGGGAAATTGCTGGTCCGCGTCTCCAATCGGTAATGACCGAGGCCGTCGAATTGCAGATTGTCGACGTCCGTGTAGCGGCAGGTGGTGGCGGGATCACAGCTCGCCGGATCGTCGTGATAGACCGTCCGCTGGGCCGCCATCCTCTTGTTCAGACCATTCACGGTATCGGCGGCGTCGCGCTCATACCGCACATATGTGGAGCGTCTCAGACGACTCGGATCGCTCTCGCCCGGGACGTAGTTCGGGTCGCTGACGGGTTTGCAGGAAGATCCGCTGCAATCGAATTCCCGGGTGGAGAGAAACCTCGTCGTCCCGATGGCCACCCGCCGGGTAAACGGCAGGCCATTGTCGGTTTTGAAGTTGTAATTGGCGCCCTGGGTGCTGAAGTTCTGATTCCAGACGGAGAAGTAGCTCACCGTGCGAGCGCTGGTCGGCGTATCGACGGTGACGGACATTTCGTTCGGCGGGAGAATGTCCCACCACTGATTGCTGGGGCTGCAGATGATCTTCACCGTCTGCGTCTCAGGCCGCAGCATGGCCTTGTAGGTCCACGTCATCGGGCCGTTGATCGACGCGTATGCCGTGTGCGGGTCGACCGTGCGGCTCCGCACGCGCAGAACCGGAGGATTGGCCGAGCTCTCGTCGCACGCGCTTCCCGGAAGGTTGAAGACCTCGTAGTCGTACGTGTGCGTGCCGCCCGTCGGCAGAGTGATCGTCTTGAGGGCGCCGCTCCATTCGACCGGAGAGTTGTCGCCCGGCTCGCCGTAATACGAGAAGCTCCAGGACTGCAGGACCGTGCCCGCGGCCTTGTCTTTCACGTCGATGGACTTGAGGAGCGGAACGGTGACGAACTGCGAGTCGTAACAGCTCTTCAAGGGATACATCGTGGTACGCGGAATGGACGTCATCACGTAATTCAGCGAATAGAGAAGGATCTTTCCGCCGAACCCGGTCAGCTCGACTTCCGACGGTACCTTCAGCAGGTTCTCTTCATCCGCCGAGGACATGGTGGTGTATCTGACGACCTGCTTGCGATTGAAGCTGTCGGTCAGGTTCAGCTCATTCGCCGTGGGATACGTGAACGCCAGCGAGTTGCCGAGCCCGTCATACATGTCGGTGACGCGCACCTGGTTGGTGCCCGCCACGACTTCATATCGCTGCTGCGTTCCGTCGGTGAACTCCATCAGCTGGCCGTTGCCGTCGGCCTTCGCTCTGACGTACGTGCCGTCGCGCGTATACCCGGTGACTCCGGAGCCGGGCGCCGCGTCGTCCTTGTGCAGCTTTCCATAAAAGACGTGCCGGCCCCCGTCGGGCGAGACGAACGAGGGAGAGGTGGAAAATGGAGCGGAACAGACGATGCCGGGCGTACACGGCAGCTGGAGCGACGTCGGCGTGAGGTTCCAGCCGAAACCGGCGTTCGTGTCGGATGACGGCCGCCGGTGCGAACAGGTCACCCCGCCGCTGGAATACTCCTCTTTCTTCCACACGCTGCTGTTGTACGACAGCGTCAGGCCGTAAGAGAGCTTCCCCCCGACCGCATACGTCGGTCCGATGGGGAACATGACGACGAGATCGCCGTTGAAGACGTTCACGCTGTCGATATCGCCGATGTTATAGGCCCGATCGGGCGTGAAGCCCTTTTCATCTTTCGGTTCGATCTCGGCGGCGAACGCCGTCATGGCGAACAGGAGGAGCAGTAATGCCGTGGCAGTTCGTTTCATCACGCGCCTCTCCTCACTTCCCGCCCTTGACGTCGTCGGCGTAGACCGCGAGCGTCATGGGGTTGATCACGATGACGAGGTCGCGCGGCAGCAGCCGGTCGGGACCGGCGATGTCGGGACGGCCGCGTGCCGCCTTCATGTCCGCGAATCGGATGGTGATTTTTCCGTCCGCGCGGCCGTCGGCGTCTCCCGGGGTGCCGTCCCAGCCGCGAGCCACCCACGCGCCCTGCTTCGGCCTCACGACGAGCGCCTCGCCATACGGCATCGCGTTGGCGAATTCGATCGGCTCACCCTTGTTGTTGCCGTGCAGCTTGCCGAGGGGCGAGATCGTCAGGGGAATGAATCCCGGCGTGGCGACGAGATAGCGGGCGTCGTCCTCGTCGACCGCGACCATGACGGTGAACGGCGACAATGGCGTCTGCAATGGCAGGGAAACTTCGCCGTCGCCGTCCGGATCGGTGAGGTGCTCGTTCCACAGCGTGACCGATTCGCTGAAATCGTCGTGGATGATTCTCTCGACGCCGAACAGCACGACGCCGCCGCCGCGACTCACGCCAGTGACGCGCACGGCGTTGTCGGAGAACAGCAGGGCAATCGCCGGCTGATTGGCGGCGCGGGCCGCGAAGGCACATGCCGCGACACAAAGAAGAAGAGTGAGCCTGAATCGCATCCGTTGGTTTCCTTCCCGATTACTGCAGTGAAAGCAGCACGAGGATTTCCCCCTCGCCGCCTTGCAGCGGCTCGAGGGCTTTTCCGATGACGGTTCCGGGACGATGGATCGGCACACCGCCGAGATCGACGGGCTGCGATTTCATGGCCGTTCCCGGCTTGTTGCCGGTGACGAGGAGATCGCCGCGGGCGATCGGTGCCGCCGTGGCGTCGACGTGCACTTTCACCCGGCCGGTCGTCGCAATCTGGGCCTTCGAATCGCTTCCCACACCGAGGATCAGGCCCGGCTGCGCGGAGACGACGCCGGCGACCGCCGTGTCGTATGCCGACGCCGACGGCATGACCTCGTTGTTGTGTTCGCGATTGAGCACGACCACCGTGCCGGGCGCCATGTGCGTCGTGGCCGGGACCCATTCCGCGACGTCCTGATAGACGGCGCCGATGACCTGTGTGGCGGTGAGCGTGCCGCCCACGGTGACGCTGCCCGGGACGTTCACGGCACCGTTCATGTCGATGCTCATGCGGGTGGTAAAGACGGGATCGGCGGGAGGAGTGGCCCCCGGCGACGGCATCGTCTGGAACGTGAAACCGGTCTGCCGGTCGATCACGATGGCGGCGCCGCTGTCGGACGCCGTATTGGCGCGATAGTAGACGGCGGCGAGCTTGTTCTCCTGCGTTTCCTTCGCCTTGACGTTATTGCCGATGACCGTGGCCCACGACGAGTACGGCGAGCCGTAATTGGCGTAATCGCCGAGGCGGACGTTGACGCCGATCGGATTGATCGCGCGCCAGTTGAAATGCACCAGCGCCTGGGGATCGGTGACATTGAGGCCGAGCTTTCCATCGCCCGTAAGCCGCAGGCGCTCTTTCAGGCCTTCGGCCAGGCCGTCCCAGGTCGAAAAGAAGAGATTGAACTGGTTCGGCGTGACGACGCCGCCCATGCGGAACGTGTCCGAGCCCGACAGGCGCGGACCGCCGATGAAAACGCCGGCGCCCGACGTGAACACGGAACCGTCGGCATTGAGCTTGATGCCCTCGACCAGACCGCCGCCCGAGGCCGCGGTGACGTCGAGCTTCGCCACCGGACCGGTGGTGCCGGTATTGATGCCGACATTTCCGTTGCTGAAGAGGATCTGCATGACCTTCTTCCAGCCGCCGGTGGCCATGTAGAAATCCATGTCGCTGTTGGCCGAGAGCTGCACGCCGGCGAGGTCGCCGGCGGAGTTCCCGAGCCAGAAGCCGCTGCCCGCGCCGAGAGTATCGGAGCCGCCTTTGCGCGACTCGACCATGTCGTCGGCCCGGAAGATGCCGTTGACGTGCAGCTTTCTGTTCGGCAGGGCGATGCCGACGCCGATGTCGCCGTTCACGTCGGTGATGCTCGAATCGCCGAGCACTCCATTGACGCCGTCGGTCCATTTCGGGACCTTGTTCGTCGTTCCGGTACCGCTGGTGTTGGTGAATACGTGGAACTCATTTCCGGCCCTGGCCGGCGTCTGCGCCTGAACGCTCCCGGCAATGAAACTGAGCGACGCAACGGCGATTGTCATCAACGACTTGAATTGCCTGTACACGGGACTCCTTCTGAAGGCACCTGCTGTGGCCTCGGATCTTTTTGAGTTGTTATTGCGGGACGCGGTGGGAACTGAGCTGGTCATTGCAGCGACAGCAGCACGAGAATTTCCCCTTCGCCGTCCGGCAGCGGCTCGAGAGCCTTGCCGATCACGGTTCCGGGACGATGGAATGAGACGCCGCCGAGATCGACCGGCTGCGATTTCATCGCCGTGCCCGGCTTGTTGCCGGTCACGAGCAGGTCGCCGATCTCGATCGCGCCTGCGGTCGCGTCGACATGAACGTTCACGCGACCGGTCGTCGCGATCTGAGCCTTCGAGTCCGACGCCACGCCGAGGATGACGCCGGGCTGCGCGGAGACCACGCCGGCGACCGCCGTGTCGTAGGCGTGCGCGGAAGGCATGACTTCGTTCCTGTGCCGGCGATTGAGCACCACGACTGTGCCGGGCTCCATGTGCGAGGTGGCCGGGACCCATTCGGCGACGTCCTGGTAGACCGCGCCGACCACGGTCGCGCCGGTGATGCTGCCGGTCGCGGTGATGTTCCCGGTGACGGCGAGGCCGCTCATGTCGACGGTGGCGATCTCGATCACGCTTCCCGCGCTGTTGTCGACGCTCACCACGAACTTGCCGGCGAAATCACCCGAGGTGGCGTTCGCCTTGACGCCCTTGAGGTTCGCGAACTGCGTATAGGCGCCTGCCGTGGTGTATTTGCCCATGAAATCGACGCCGCCGCCGACGCCCGCGGCCATCGCCGCGTCGTCGAAGACGCGCATCACCCGGCGTGCGCCGCCGTAAACCAGAGCGGTCCCGAGCACATCCAGACGCGTTCCGGGGATGGTCGTGCCAATGCCGAAATTGCCATTGGACGCCAACGTCACCGCCTCCAGCCACGTGGTCGAGCTCTCGCGCCGCTGAATGCGGAATGATCCGTCGCCCGGATAACCGAAGAGCTTGTATCCGTAACCGGAGCCGGCGTTCGCCGCCAGGAACTGCAGCTCTCCCGTCGCGCCGCCGCCGTATTCGCCGATCATGATGCCGCCATAAGTCGGCGACGGCATGGTCAGGAAATCGGTTCCGAACCGCGCCGTGCCCGACACTTCGAGTTTCGATCCGGGAGACGGCGTGCCGATGCCGATGTTGCCGTCATTGCGGACGAACAATAGCGACGTGCCGGCCAGACTCTTTACGTCGAGCGCCGCCGCGGCGCTCGTCGAGCCCGACCCCTTCACGGTGAGCGCGGTCGGTCCATAGCCGTTCACCACCGTATCGGCGTTCGACAGCTTGATCGTCCCGCCTTTGCCGTACAGGGTGAACCCGTACGGGTCGCCGAAAAGATAGGAGCCGGCGATGTCGGGCCAGAGGTACAGGCGGCCCGTCTCCGGCACGAACAGATAGCCGTTCGTCTCCGTGACGGTCGACGCGACGGTATTGCCGTTCGCGTCGTATTTCGCGAGCTGACCCGCGACGACCGTACTGACGGCTTTGAGACGGTTCGGTGTCTGATCGTCTGCCGCAATCGACAGCGCAAAGAAACCCAAAATGAACGCGACGGCGGTGACAAGTGCGGAACGACGCAAAGGACCTCCTGGACCGCAAAAAGCGCGGCGGATCGTTGAACTGATTTTTGAGAACCGGATGCCTGATTTCGGGAACGTTCGGGACAGCGCGTGCAGAATAGGAAGCGCCCGTCAACGCCGCAAGGCGACGTGGGAGGAAGATGGATATTGGTCAGGGCGCGCGTTCGTGCGCAAAAAGGTCAGTAATCGCCGAAATGAAAGACGCCGATGCTCTCCGCGTTCTTCACGATCGATTTCTTCCGCGTGACGGCGTAAACGCCGCTCTCGTAGACGGACTCGGTCACCAGATAGACGTGATTGTCGACGGCGGCGAGTGAACGCGTGACCTCGAAATGATGACCGCAGAGAAACGGCAGCTCCGGGTTGCAGGGATTGTCCTCTTCCTTCACCGCCGGCGACTGCAGGTACTTCCTGAACAGCCGCGGCCGGACGTTGAACGCCGAACCCGGGTCGCCGGGAACGACCTCCACCAGCGAGCCGGTGTCGAAGAGGACGTAGCGGTCGGGTGAGGTGAAGAAGCGGACGAATTCCAGCGCCTTCTCCGGCGTGTCGATCTTCACGTGCCCGATGAAACTGGCCGGCGTGCGGACGATGAAACTCTCTCCCCCGCACTGCAGCGCGGCCACCCTGGGGACAAGCCGGACGAGGCCGATCCATTGCGTGCGGATGGAACAGCCCGAATTCAACGAGGAGAGAGGCAGATCCACGTCCTCGGCAAACGCCCGGCCGCCCCAGAGCAGCGCGATCGCCACAATGACGGATCTCATCCTCAGAACGCCCTCTTGTACGTAAAGATGAACGCCCGCGCCACGCAATTACGGATCGGCGCCACGAATTTCGCCCCCTTGATTTCCTTCTGCGTCAGAAATGCCAGGGTCTCGTCTCCTGTGGAATTGGAGATGACGCGCGTGGCCGTAACACGGCCGCTGGTGTCGACGTCGGCTTCGACTGTGACGAGGCCATGCTTGCCACTGTCGGAGAACGACGGCACGGGCGTCGTGGCGAATGCGTAATCACTGTCGACCGGACAACCGCTCTTGCGTTTACCCCTGGACGGTTTCGCCGCCGCGCCGTCGCGTGTCACATGTTGTGAGGAGACCCACCCGGTTTCGCCGCTTTCCAGCCGCACTTTCATCCACGATTCCGTCGTCGCCAGCAGCGTCAATCGCTCGCCGTGCCTGGCCAGCGTGATGACGTCGCCCGTGTTGGAGGGATCGCGGCGCACATTGAGCGCGGACGCCGTCACCGTCACTGTGCCGATCGACGGCGCCGGCGCCGGGGCGGCGGAGGGCGGCGGCTCGGGGGCGGGCGGAGGGGCGGGAGGGGGCGCCGTCGCGCACGCGGCGAACAGACCTGTCGCGAGGAGCACTGCGAATCGGAATCGGACCATCGTTGGTAAGCTTACCGTAGGCCGAAGAACATGCAGCGCCATTGCATCCATCATCCCCAGCGCGCGGCGTTCGCCGTCTGCATGACCTGCCGCAATACGGTCTGCCAGGCGTGCGCGACGCAGTGGGACGGGATCTATCACTGCACGACGTGTCTCGCCGCGCGGCGGACGGCGAGCGCGGAGCGCGGCTCGATCGCCGGCTGGCTGACGCTCGGCGCCGGCGCGGCGGTCACGCTCTGGCTCAGCGCGCGCGTGATGGTCTGGGCCGGCGCGCTGATCGCGGGACTCTTTTGACGCGCGCCCCACTCTCCACCTCCTCGGTGCTCGACGAAACGGTCGACATCGTCGCGCGCGCCGCCGCGCCGTGGGCCGCCGTCGTCGCCGCCACCTCGCTCCCCTATCGCTTCATGCAGGTCCTCTTCATCGAGCGCCTCACGGAGCTCGGCTCCGACGCCACGCACTACGGCCGGGCCCTCGGCTGGATCGCGAACCTCACCATCCTCGCCTTCATCCTCTCGCGCTGGGGCCGCGCCGTCTGGGTGCGCGCGTGCCGGCTGTCCGAGGGCAATGAGACGACGCCGGGGCGCGAGGCGTGGCGCGTGCCGTTCGTCGCGTTCGTCAGCTACCTCTTCGTCGCCGCGATCGCCGAGCTGCTCTACTACGCCACCGCCATCACCGTCGTCGGGCCGATCTTCGCCATGATGCTCGCCGGCCTCGCCGCCGGCACCATCGAACTGAACACGCGACCCGGAATGCTGCCGCCGCTGCGGCTCATCGCCCGCTATTCGCGAACGACCAGGCAGCTCGCGGCCTTCATGTTCATCTTCTTCGTCGCCACGCTCGTCGCGTTCATCAATCTCGTCGCGGCGTTCGGCGCCGGCGAGTGGCTGGTGCACGCGTTCGCCGGCGTGAACCTGGCGCGCTGGGACGTGCTGCTCGGCTTCTCCAACCGCCACTACGTCTTCCTCCTGATCGCCGGCGCGATCGTGATCGTCGAGCCGTTCTGGATCGCCGCGCACGTGGTGCTGGTGCGGCGGGCGGGGGTGGCGCAGACGGGAGAGGATCTGCGGGCCTGGTTTCGCGCCCTCGTCGTGCCGGGCGGTATGACGTTGATCACCCTCCTCCTCTTCACCTCCGGAGCGAACGCGATGACGCTGCCCGATTACATCGCCTCGCTCGAGCGCATGCGCAACGAACCGCGGGAGCTTGCGGCGAGCGAGGCGAAGGCTCTGATGGGTGCCGACGTCGACGCCCCCGCCGGACGCTTCACCGCCGACGCCTCGCTGCTCGACTCGATCGTCAACAAACGCTCCGACGCGACCTCGCGCCTCGACGCCACGATCGCCGCGTTGAAGCGCTTCAACACGACAAGCCCGCCCGCCGCCGACGCGAAACTGCTCGAGCGCATCCGCAACGAGGAGCGCGTTCACGAGCTGCGTGCAGGCGGCGAGGTGCTGATCCCGCCGGAGGGCGACAGCTCGATCCTCGACCGCATCGCCGCGCAGATCCTGAAAGGAATGCGCTGGGTGCGCGACAAGGTGGTCGATTTCTACGAATGGCTGGAAAAGTTCTGGCCGAAGCCGCCGCCGCGCCAGGAGCGCCAGCCGTTCGGCGGCGTGCCGTTCATCGTCACCGCGCTGGTGATCGTGATCGTCGCCGTGCTGGCCGTCGTGGCGCTCGAAGTGCTGCGCCGCAGCCGCCGCGCGAAGCCGGACGCCATCGCCACGAGCGACCCGGTCGCGTCGCGGCGCGATGAAGACCCGCTCTCCCGCGGCGCGACGGAGTGGGAGCGCTACGCCGCGCAGCTCGCCGCCGCGGGACGCATCCGCGAGGCCATCCGCGCCTGGTACCACGCCGTCCTCGTGACCTGCTACGGCGCCGGCATCCTCAATTTCCGCAAGGGACGCACGAACTGGGAGTACGTCTCGATGATGCGCGCCGACGTCGCCTGGCGGCCGCAGTTCGCCGACCTCACCCGCCGCTACGAGCGCGAGTGGTACGGCCGCGACGAAAGCACGTACGAGTCGCTCGACGACTGCTCGAACCGCGCGCAATCGATCCTCGAGCACGTCCGCCGCCGAGGCCCGGCATGAAGCGGACGTTCCCGCTGATCGCCGTCGGCGTCGCGTACGTCACCGCGACGCTGCTCTGGATCGGAAACGACCGCCGCATCGCGCAGAAGACGTTCGACACGTTCTCCTCGGCGAACACCTCGAAAGAAGGCCTGTCGCTGGCGATGAAGTACCTGCAGCGCAGCGGAAGGCGGAACGTCAGGATGTTGACCACCCCGCCCGACGGCACGCTGCCCGCCGGCTCCGTCGTCTTCCGTGCGCTCGAAGCGCAGGAGGGCTTCAGCATCGAGGAGCTCCTCCGCCGCCAGGAGCGGGAGGACGAGGAGAAGCCGGCGGACAAAAAGATGAAGAAGGAATTGCACCGTCACATCGAGCCGCTGCTTTCGGACGACGAGGAAGCGTTCGTCCGCAACGGCGGCCGCTTCGTGATCGCCATCGCCGGCCGCTACGACGTCACGCTCACCACGCGCGACGTGAAACCGGCAAAGCCTGCGATCAAGGTCTTTCCCGCCTGGAGCGGCATCGACCAGCTCTCAATGCCGGTCAGCCGCACGCTGCAGGCGCCGGACGTCCTCCGCCGCGCGCACGCGCTCTACGTCATCGACGAGCAGCCGGCGATCGCGCGCATCCCGATCGGCGGCGGCGATCTGATCCTCATCGCCGGACCGGAGCTCTTCGACAACGAGCACATCGCGCGGCACCTCGACCTGCTCACCGCGCTGACCGGCGATCGCCGCACGGTCTACTTCGACGAGACGGTGCACGGGCTCCTCACCGAGACCGGCACGCTCGACCTGCTGCGCCGCTGGCGGCTCGGGCCGGCGCTCTTTCTGCTGCTGATCATCGCCGTCGTCACGATCTGGCGCGGCGCGCGGCGCGTCGGCACGGCCGAGGACGATTTCCGCGACACACGCAGCGACGCGGTCGATCTCGTCTCGTCGCTCGGCGCGCTGTATGACGAAACGATGTCGCGCGCCGAGGGGATCGCGCTCTATCACCAGGCCCTCACCCAGAGCGTCGCCGCGCAGACCGGATTGCGCGGCGAACAGCTGCACAAACGAATTGCCGCGCTCACCGGCGACATGCGCCCGCCGAACAAGGGCGACCGCGTGGAGATCGAACAGTTCCATCAAATGCTTTCCGCGTTGAATGACGCGTTCAGGAGACTCGAACATGCAGAGCATCACTGACATCGCATCGCGCTTCTCGCAGCTTCGCGACCAGCTCGATCGCGTGATCCTCGGACAGGGACGCGTGAAAACGCTCGCCACGACCTCGCTCCTCGCCGGCGGCCACATGCTGCTCGAGGGCGTCCCCGGCACCGGCAAGACGCTGCTCTCGCTGGCCATGGCCCGCCTGCTCGGATGCCGCTTCCGCCGCATCCAGTTCACGCCCGACCTGATGCCGGCCGATCTCGTCGGCGCCAACGTCTTCAATCAGAAGGCGCAGGAGTTCTCGTTCCGCCCCGGACCGATCTTCACCGACATCCTCCTGGCGGACGAGATCAACCGCACGCCGCCGCGCACGCAGGCCGCGCTGCTGGAGTCGATGCAGGAGAACGCGGCGACGGTGGACGGAACGCGCTACGAGATCTCGCAGGTGTTCACGGTCTTCGCCACGCAGAACCCGGTGGAGTTCGAGGGGACGTATCCGCTGCCGGAAGCGCAGCGCGATCGATTCCTGATGAAGATCTCGATCGACTTCCCCGAGGCCGCGGACGAGTCGCGCATGCTCGAGTCGTACGCGGCGGGGCAGCGGCTGCACGACGACGTCGTCGGCTCGCTGCAGCCGGTGATCTCGGCCGAGGAGCTGTTCGAGGCGCGGCGGACGGTGGCGCGCGGCGTACGCGTCGAGCCGCACATCATCAAATACATCCAGGAGCTGGTGTCGAAGACGCGCAACGACGAAGCGGTGCAGATCGGCGCCGGCCCGCGCGCGTCGCTGGCGCTGCTCGAGTCGAGCCGCGCCGCCGCCGCGCTGGAGGGACGCGACTTCATCACGCCGGACGACGTGAAGTCGCTCGTCGCGCCGGTGCTCGCGCATCGCGTCACGCTGAGCCCCGAAGCGGAGATGGAGGGAATGGCGCTGGAAGACCTGCTCGCGCGGATCTTCGATGCGGTGGAGGTGCCACGTTAGTGCTGAGTGCTGGGTGCTGAGTCCTACCAGCACTGAGCACCAAGCACTGAGCACTAAGGTTATGCGTCCCGGTCCGTTGTTGATTCGGCTGCTCGCGTTCAACGCGATTCTTTCGTTGCTTTGCACGATTGGGGCGGGGTTTGTGTGGGTCGTGTTGGGGTGCTTTGTTTTGATCGTGATCGCGGCGGGGGTTGAGGCGATTGCGCTGCGGCGGGTGCGGATCGAAACGGAGCGGGCGGGGAAGATTGCGTTGGCTTTGGATGAAGTGGAGAGTGTCGCGCTGACCGTGAGCGGACGGGACGTCCGCTCCCCTCTTCAGCTTCTGATTCGGCAGCGGTGGCCGGATATCGTCGATCGGCCTTCGACCGTGCTGCGCGGCGTGGTGCGCGCGAACGAACAGCTCGTGCTCGACATGCCGCTGCGCGGCGTGGCGCGCGGCTCCGCGATCATCGAGCCGCCGGCGATCGCGATGACGTTTCGCGGACTGGTCGAGCGGATCGTCACCACCGGCGCAACGAGCGAGCTGCATGTGCTGCCGAACCTGAAGGCGGTCCGCCGCCTGCACAAGCGGCTCAACGCCTTCGCCCTGCGCGGCCTCGGCGCGCGCACGGCGCCGCGCATCGGCAAGGGTCGCGAGTTCGACCGGCTGCGCGACTACGTCCTCGACGACGACTACCGCGACATCGCCTGGCGCGCGTCGGCGCGGCACGGACGGCTGATCGTGCGCGAATTCCGCCTCGACCGCTCGCAGGAGATCCTCCTCTGCCTCGATCAGGGACACCGGATGGCCGCACGTGTGGCGCAGGTGACGCGGCTCGATCACGCCGTGAACGCCGCGGTGCTGATCAGCTACATCTGCAACCGCATGGAGGACCGCGTCGGCATCGCCTCGTTCGACACGGAGGTCGACAAGGGCCTCCCCGCCGGCCGCGGCGCCGCGCACCTGCGCGCCATCACGGCGTACGTGACGGCGCTCGAGGCGGCGTATCGCTACACCGACTACGTGGCGATGGCGAGCAGCCTGCGCCGCCGCCTCCATCACCGCACGCTGATCCTGATGCTGACCGTCCTGCCGGAACGCGAGGAGCGTCACGACCTGCTGCGCGCCGTGGGAATGCTCGCGCCGCAGCACCTCCCGCTGATCGTCACGCTGAGCGACCCGAACCTGAAAGCGGCGGCGCAGTTCCAGCCGTCGACGAAGAGCGAGCTGTCGGAAACGCTCGTCGCCCGCGACCTCTGGCTCGGCCGCGTCGAGCTGATGCGCGACCTCCGCGCGCGCGGCGCACTGGTCGTCGATTCCACACCCGAGGATGCGGGGATCGATTCGGTGAACGCGTATATCGATGTGAAGAGGAGGCAGATGTTGTAAAGCGATTGAGCGATTGAGCTGTTGAGCTGTTGAGCTGCTCAATAGCCAAATCGCTGAACAGCTCAACAGCTCTCATCATGAACATCGAAAAATTCATCTCCTCGAGATCAATCGTCTGGCAGCAGCTCGAAGACGCGCTGCAGACGGCGGAGCTCTCGCCCGATCAGATGTCGCACGACGATGTGCAGCAGCTGGTGCAGCTCTACCGGCGCGCCTGTTCCGATCTCAATCTGGCGCGCTCGTACACGGCGAACCCGGAGCTGCTCGGGCGGTTGAACCAGCTCACCGGGCGCGCGTATCGCTTCGTCTACCGCGCGGGACACGACAAGCCGGTGATGCCGGCGTTCGCGCGGCTGGTGACGAGCGAGATCCCGTCGGTCTTCCGCCGCCAGCGGCTGATCATCGCCGTCGCCGCGTTTGCTTTTCTCCTCGGCACGCTCACCGGCGCGGCGGCGATCGCCGTCGATCCGTCGAACGGCCGGCGCATCATCCCGCCGGAGTTCTTCACCGAGAGCCCGCGCGAGCGCGTGGAACGGCTGGAGAAAGACGAGGAGCGGATCGACACCGTGGAGAAAGCGATGACGTTCGGCGCCTCGCTCTACACGCACAACATCCAGGTCACCTTCCTCGCCTTTTCCCTCGGCGCGCTGACCATCGTCGGCGGACTCTGGCTCCTCTTCTACAACGGCGTGCTCCTCGGCGCGGTGGCCACGATGTACGTGCTCGACGGCGTCCCGCTCTTCTTCTTCGCCTGGGTCGGACCGCACGGCGCGCTCGAGCTGCCGTCGATCGTCTTCGGCGGCGCGGCGGGGATCATCGCCGGCCGCGCGCTGCTGATGCCGGGCGACCTCTCGCGCGCCGCGTCGCTGCGGCGCGTCCTGCCCGCGGTCTGGCGGATCATGATCGCCACAGCCATGACGCTGGTCTTCGCCGGATTGATCGAGGGCTCGTTCTCGCAGTTCACGGCCAATACGTTTCCGTACGCGCTGAAGATCGGTGTGGCCGTCGTGCTCTTCGCCATACTGATGCTCTATCTGTTTGCGCGAAGGCTGGACGAGTCATGAGCGCGCTGACGATCACCACTCCCGAACATGTCGAGATCCGCCTCCAGCCGGCGGGCGCCGCGAGCCGTTTCCTCGCCGTGCTGATCGATTTCATCATCACCCTCGGCATGGCCGGCTTCATCCGCCAGGTCTGCACGCTGATGCTCCCGGCCGCGATCGCGGAGGCGATCTTCATCACCGCCTCGTTCGTCCTCACCTGGGGCTGGCACGTCTGGTTCGAAACGAAGGGCCAGGGCCGGACGCCGGGCAAGCGCGCGCTCTCGCTGCGCGTCGTCGACGCGCGCGGATTGCCGCTGTCGGTGCACCAGGCATTGGTGCGGAACATCGTCCGCGTGGTCGATTTCGCGCCGCTCTTCTACGGCGTCGCGGCGGTCTCCACGATGGTCGATCCACTGCGCCGCCGCCTCGGCGACATCGTGGCCGGCACGCTGGTGATCCGGGAGGAAAAGCCGGCGGCCTATCGCGGCGAGCTGGCGGCCGAACGCCGCTACAACACGCTCCGCACGCCCCGCGTGCTGCGCCTCATCCGCCATCGCATCGGACTGGAAGAGCGCGAGATGCTGCTCGCCGTCTGCCTGCGCGCGGAGAAGATGTCGCCGGTAGCGCGCTATGACCTGATGGAGGAGATCGCCGCCGCCTATCGCGAGCGATTGGACGTCGAGGAAGAGGGCGTGAGCGGCGAGAATTTCGTACGCGACCTCACCTCCGTGCTCTTCGCTCCTTCAGTGTTACCATCGAGGAAATAGTTGGCCGTTGACGGTTGGCAGTCTGCCCACTGCCAACGATCAACTGCCAACTCCTCCGTAATGATCTGCCGAAATCACGTGGATGTCTCCGAAGGCGTGCAGCCGTGCACGCGCTGCGGCAATGCCTTCTGCGGCGACTGCGTGGTGATGATTCATGGGCGCCCGTATTGCGCGACGTGCAAGGGCGAGAAATTGCTCGACGTGCAGTCGGGGACGGACGGCGGCCGATTGCCGCTGGCCACGATCGGACGGCGGTTCGCGGCGTTGTGGATCGACCGGATGATGATCGTCGGCGGCGGCGTCGCGCTCATCATCGCAGGCGCGTTCCTGAGCAAGAGCACGGACAGCGACTGGTTCGGGGCCTTGATGATCGCCGGCATCGGCGTCATTTTTCTCGGCTACATCCTCTATGAGGCGCTGATGCTGAGCCACCGCGGCCAGACCGTCGGGAAGATGGCCTTGAAGATCAGGGTCGTCCGTCCCGACGGCACACCGATCACCACCGGTCAGGCGTGGGGCCGCTCGCTGTTGCGCGGCGTGATGGTGCACGTGCTCTCACTGCTCAATTACATCCCGGCCCTGGCCACCAAAGAGAAGACGTGCGTCCACGACCTGGTCGCGAATACGCGCGTCATCAGCGTCGATTGAATTGAACGATGGAAGCGAACGTCCACTGCCTCAATCATTTTGACGCCATCGAGGGATTGCAGCATTGCGCCCGCTGCGGCCGGGTGTTCTGCAATGACTGCCTGGTCACGATCGGCGGGCTCCCCTATTGCGCGGTCTGCAAGAACGAGCAGGTCCGCGACGTGCAATCGGGGGTCGATCCGATCTTCACGCCGTATGCGCACCTCGGACGCCGCTTCATCGCCTTCATCATCGACAACATCGTCGTCGGCATCCCGATGCAGATTTTTTCCGGCGTCTTCCAGGCCAGCACGATGCTGTTCAAGAGCGTGCCGCTGCAATTGGCGGTCATCGGCGTGGTCACATTGCTCTCCATCGCCGCGGCGGTGGCGTATGAGGCGTTGATGCTGTTGAAGCGCAACGGCCAGACGATCGGCAAGCTGGCGATGCAGATCCGCGTGGTGCGCGCCGACGGTGCGCCGCTCTCGAAACGCGAGGCGTGGCTGCGTCCGGTGGTGCGCATCTTCACCGGCCTGCTCTGTTTCGCCGATTATTTCCCGGCGTTCTTCACCGCGGAGAAAACCGCAATCCACGATATGGCCGCCGGAACGCGCGTCATCAACGCCTGACCCTTTATGGCCACGACCCGGATCATCACGTACACAGGCCCCGCCTGTCCCCGCTGTGACGTGCAACTTCCGCTGGACAGCATTACGGAAGGCGAAGATATCTGCCCCCGCTGCCAGGGATTCTTCAAGGCGACGGTCTTTCATCCCCGGCGGCGCGTCACGCGCGTTTTGCAGATCGCCCAGACGGGTCCGGAGAGCGCCGGCGCCTGCGCGAATCATCCGCGCAACGCGGCGGTGACGAATTGCGGCCGCTGCGGCCTCTTCATCTGCTCGTTGTGCGAGCTCGATCTGCACGGCGGGAAATACTGCCCGGCATGTTTCGACCGGATGACGCAGGACGGCGGCGTGGAGCAGGCCCAGACGCGCTTCCGCGACTGGCGCACGCTGGCCTTCGCCACGTCGTTCATCGGCTTTCTCTTCAGCGCGATCATGATCGGCATCCCGCTCGGAGCCCTGTCGATTTATTACACGGTGCGCGGCTTCCGCGATCCGCAATGGTCGAAGGACAAGAGCGTGATGCTCGGCGTGTCGATCATCCTCGCGCTCGCCGATATCGCCATCGGACTGGTCACCCTGTCCGCTTTCATGAAGAAGGGATTCTCATGACGGCGCCGAAGCGGCGGTTTCTCGGGCGCTATAACAACCTGATTACGCGCCATGCGGTCTATGCCACGGACAGCGCGCTCGAGATCGATGAGCAGGACAATTTCGAGATCGTGCGCAAGCGTGTCTTCTTCGACGACGTGCTCCTGGTCACCCAGCACGACCGCACCGGCATCCTCGGCATTTTCTTCAGCCTCGGGTTCGCCGGATTCCTGATCCTCATCGGCATGATCGCCGGCGGCAGCGCAGGCTGGATGTTCGGCACGCTCGGCATCCCGTTCCTGATTTACGGCCTGATCCGCATCCAGGTGAAGGAATCGATCATTACGGTGTTCGGCCAGCGCTCGAAGGCGCGCATCCGCTTCACGCTGCGCAGAAATCGCGCCGAGCGGCTCTATGACGAGATCTGCGAGCGGGTGCGTAAGGCACAATCGCAACCGGAGGAGGCAGCTGCCCATGACGTGGATCAAGACGGTTCCGTTCGAGAAGGCTGACGAGCGGCTGCGCAAGGCGATCGAGGCGCAGCGCGCGCTCTATCCGGCGGAATACGCGACGCCGGCATTTCCGGGACAACTGCCGGGCGAGGGCATCGTCGATTCGCACGGCTTGATCCCTGACGCGCTCTTCCACGCGTTCGCCACGTTCGGCGCGCTGATGACGCCGGAACTGCCGTTGCAGCGCCGCCAGCACGAGATGATCGCCACGGTCGTCTCCGCGCTGAACCGATGTCACTATTGAATCACCTCGCACGCAGAGTTTCTGCGTCGGGTGACCCTGGATGAATCGCTCGCAACCGCGATCCGCGAAGACCATACGACGGCGCCGCTGTCCGACCAGGACCGCGCCATGCTCGATTACGTCGCACAACTGACCCGCGACGCCACACAAATCGGCCCCGCCGATCACGACCGCCTCCGCGCCACAGGCTTCGACGATACCGCCATCCTGCAAATCACAATGATCGCGTCCTGGTTCAACTACATCAATCGCGTCGCTGACGCGTTAGGCGTAGGACGATAGACCAGTGCTGGGTGCTGAGTGCTGGGTGCTCGGGTCGCAGCACTGAGCACTGAGCACCCCAGCACTCGACTAGTGTAGTGTTTCGGAAATAGCTATACAGATCGAAAGGGTGCGGCGGCCCGCGCCCTTTCGATCTTCTTCAGGATCGCGGAGCCTTCTGCTTTCCAGATGTATCTCTTCGGAGCGAGGTTTCGGTCGGCGAGGTAGCCGTTGATCGCCGCGATCAGTTCTGCCACACCGGTGAAGCTTTCATCCCGGATGGCATCCTCGGTGAGGTCGCGAAAGAACCGTTCGACCAGATTCATCCAGGAACTGGAGGTCGGAGTGAAATGGAGGACCATCCGATCGAGGCCATGAGTCGTTCGGTTCCGCGCATTGCGCCATTTCAGCCATGTCTTGACGTTCGGATGTTTGTGGGTGCCGTAGTTGTCAACGATCAGATGCAGAGTGACGTCCGCCGGCATTTCTCGATCGAGCTTCTTGAGGAACGTCAGCCCTTGGACGTTCGTATGCTCGGGCGCGATGAAGCTGGCGATCTTCCCATCGAGATAGTTCAGTGCGGCGAACAGCGTGATGGTGCCGTGCCGGACGTAGTCGTGCGTTCTCGTCCGAATGTGCCCTGTCTTCAACGGCAGGCCCGGTTGGGTTCGTTCAAGGGCTTGGCACTGGCTCTTCTCGTCGCAGCACAGAATCAGAGCCTTGGCTGGCGGGTGCAGATACAGCCCAATGACGTCCCAGAACTTCGGCTCGAAATCAGGGTCGGTTGATAGCTTGAACGTCCGCGTCAGGTGCGGCTTGATGTCGTTACTGCTCCAAAGACGCTGCACCGTGGCCGGCGAAACGTCCGCTTCACGTGCCATGGTGCGTACGCTCCAGCGACTCTTTCGTGCAGGCGGACGCGTAGCCCCGACGATCACACGTTCGCGTTTCTCGGCTGCAATGGAAGGCTTACGTCCACGTCCCTGAGCATCCGTCAGTCCGGCAAGCCCGTTCATTCGGAAGCGTCTTTCCCAGAGCGCCACCACCGGCCGATTCACTCCCACGCTCCTGGCCGTCTCCTGCTGACTCAAACCCGACGCTCGATCAAGAATGATCCGAGCGCGACGAACCTCTCGTTGCGTCGAGGTCGACCGATTCAACACCCGCCGGAGTTCTGCTTGCTGTTCGACCGAGACGATCAGGGGCCGCACGGCTCGAGCCATGCTGGGAAGGTTAGCACTCAAGTCCAGTTCTGGATAGCTATTTGTGAGACACTACACTAGATTCGACGCCCCACGGCCGGAACGATGATTTTGAGTTCGTCCATGAGGCGCGCGAACTGGTCGGGGTAGAGCGACTGCGGGCCGTCGCATACCGCTTTTTCCGGATCGTGGTGGACCTCGATCAGGAGGCCGTCCGCTCCCGCCGCAATGGCGGCGCGGGCGACGGGCATCACTTTGTCGCGGCGTCCCACGGCGTGCGACGGATCGCCGATCACCGGCAGGTGGGAGAGCTTGTTCAACACCGGGATCGCGGAGATATCGAACGTATTGCGCGTGTACGTCTCGAACGTCCGGATGCCGCGCTCACAGAGAATGATCTCGTAATTGCCGCCGGCCATGATGTATTCGGCCGCCAGCAGCCATTCCTGAATCGTCGCCGACATCCCGCGCTTGAGCAGGATCGGCTTGCGGATCTGTCCCAATGCCGACAGCAGATTGAAATTCTGCATATTGCGAGCGCCGACCTGCAGGATGTCGACATACGGCAGCATTCCTTCGATCTGCGAGATCTCCATGACCTCGGAGACCGTGGCCATATTGAACTCGTCGCCCGCCGCGCGGAGGATCTTCAGTCCATCGACGCCCATTCCCTGGAACGCATAAGGCGACGAACGCGGCTTGTACGCGCCGCCGCGCAGGACGCGCGCCCCGGAACGCGCCACGCGCCGCGCCGTCTCGAACACCTGGTGCTCGCTCTCGATCGTGCATGGACCGGCCATCACCACGACCGTGTCGCCGCCGATCTCCACGCCGCGCGCCTTGATCACGCTGTTTTCCTTGCGCCACGTGCGGCTGGTCAGCTTGAACGGCTCGCTGACCCGCACCACCTCCTGCACGCCGTCGAACAGCTCGAATTCGCGCGTGTCGATCGTATCGACGTGACCGACGACGCCGAGCACCGTCTGATCCGTGCCGGTCGAACGGTGCACGTCGAATCCGCGCGTGCTCAATTCGGCGACCACGCGCTCGATCTTCTCTTCCGCTGCATGTTTCTCCATCACGATGACCATAAAAACCTCCGTACTGATGCTGGGTGCTGAGTCCTGAGTCCTGAGTGCTGGAGCACCGAGCACTCAGCACTAAGCATTCAGCACTATGTTTTTTGTGCGGACTGGCGCTCGACGCGCCGCGATTCATCGATGATTCGCTCGAACAGGCGGCGCACCGCGGATTCCTCCAGCGGGCCTTCCGACGATTGCTCGACGTGCAGGAGGACCTGCTTTTCGCGTTCGGGGGCGTAAATGGGAAGCGACAGAACGCCTTTGATCTCGCCGATCTCGATGGCGTATTTGGCGCGCTGATTCAAAAGCTTGACGAGGACTTCATCGACGCGGTCGATGGCCTCGCGCAGTCGTGTGAGCTCCAGCTCGGCATCCAATCGATTCATAACAAAAAACCCTCTTGCCTTGCCGGGCCAGAGGGTTTCGATCGTTGCCTGCTGTTCGTCGAGCGCCCCCCTGTCCGGTGGGGCGCGACACGCGGCCCCTGACTATTTGTAATAGCCGTAATAAAAATAGTTCGGGGCAAACGCGGAATTCATTGGCGCGGGAGTGTAGCACAGACACTCCCGCCCGTGGCTCGAACACGCATGCGTGTGATCGCCGATACACACGGAGCGGGCACCGCCGATGCACGGTCGTATTGGAGGACTTTCATCATGACCACCCTGCTCGATGAGCCCGTAGTCTCCACCGACACCACCACGATGCGCGCCGCGGTTTTCTACGGCGTCGACGACATCCGTCTCGAAGAAGTGGCCCGCCCCCGCCCCGTCACCGGCGCGGCGGTCATCCGCATTACCACCACCACCATCTGCGGCACCGACGTCCACATCCTCAAAGGCGAATACCCGGTCCGCAAGGGCCTGGTCATCGGCCATGAGCCGGTCGGCGTCATCGCCGCCCTCGGCGCCGGCGTCACCGGATACGAGATCGGCCAGCGCGTCCTCGTCGGCGCGATCACGCCGTGCGGCCAGTGCCGCGCCTGCCTCTCCGGTCACTCGTCGCAGTGCGGACACGGCGGCGATTACGAAGCGCTCGGCGGCTGCGCGAGGTTCGCCTGCGCGTTCGGTTCGCAGGCCGAATACCTGCTCGTGCCGAACGCGCAGGCGAACCTCGCGCCGATCCCCGACAGCCTCAGCGACGAGCAGGTCGTCCTTCTCGCCGACATCGCCTCGACCGGCATCAGCGGCGCGGAGGCGGGCGAAGTCACGCTCGGCGACAAGGTCGCGGTCTTCGCCCAGGGTCCGATCGGCATCTGCGCCTCCGTCGGCGCGCGACTCCTCGGCGCGTCGATGGTCATCGGCATCGACGGCGACGACGCGCGCATCGCCATGGCCAGGAAAATGGGCGTCGACGTCGTGCTCGACTATCGCAAGGTCGACGTCGTCAGCGAGATCAAGCGCCTCACCCACGGCGGCGTCGACGTGGCGATCGAAGCGCTCGGCACGCAGGAGACGTTCGAGAACGCGCTGCGGACGCTGCGTCCCGGTGGCACGCTCTCCAGCCTCGGCGTCTACAGCGGCAAGCTCGCCGTTCCGTACGAAGCGTTCGGCGCCGGCCTGGCCGACTACAGAATCGTGACCACGCTCTGCCCCGGCGGCAAGGAGCGGATGCTGCGGCTGATCGACATGGTGAAGAGCGGCCGCCTCGACCTGCGCCCGCTGATCACGCATCGCTTCACGCTGCGCGAGATCAATGACGCCTACCGGCTGTTCGCGAACCGGTTGGACGGCGTGATGAAGGTGGCGATCAGGCCGTAACTGAGCTTGTGAGGGGGGCTGCCGCGATGAACCTCCCCCTCATCCGCCTTCGGCACCTTCTCCCCCGACGCGGGGGAGAAGGATATTTTTGAGTACATTCCCTGCCGAGCGGCCTTCGCCGATGGCGCGCACGATGGCACTGCCGATGACGATCGCGTCGCACTTGTCGCGCAGCAGCTCGTAGTGCTCATGGCGCGAGATGCCGAAGCCGACGGCGATCGGGTTGCGCAACTTCGATCGCACCTCGAGCAGGCGATCGACGAGCG
>Ga0207703_10000454_pt1 | contig 43068 bp, 37 predicted proteins | sample KBSSwiS12_FD_184304 | JGI IMG/M metagenome (GOLD analysis project Ga0207703, IMG submission 184304) | Switchgrass rhizosphere microbial communities from Kellogg Biological Station, Michigan, USA - KBS Switchgrass S1-2 (SPAdes) (version 2) | ecosystem: Host-associated > Plants > Roots >... | reverse complement strand
GCCAGGGATCGAGTCGATCACGCCGAAGACGAGACGGAGATCGTTGATCGAAGCCCCCGGTTCGACGGGAGGAATCGGTGCGCGAATCGCGATGCTCGATTCGAACGGACCGCCGAGCACGAGCGCCGTGTCCGAACCGGTCGCGGCCGGGACGAGCGGCGGATGCAGGTAGAGATCGAACGTCACGGTGGTGCTGACGGTATCCGGGACGGTCACGCCCGCCACCACCTTGGTGAACGGAATGCGGAGCCGAGCCGTGCGCGATGCGAAGGCCGCGAAGCCCTGAATCGAGGATGCCTGGAGCATGAGAGTCGGGATCGAATCGGGCTCGGGGGTCGTCCACTGCACGATGCGGTTGTAGCTCCCCGGTCCGAGATCCATGACCAGATCCCCGGTGAAGTCGTACGACTGGCTCGCGAGGAGGAGCCCGGGCGCCGGTCCCGGCCACGCGATCGTCCCGCTGTCGGCCAGGGCCGACGCCGTCTCACGCAGCTCGAGGTCGATCGACAGAGGCTCGTTGCGAAGCTCGACGTGCGGGAAATCGAGCAGCACGTTCCCGGCCGGTATCACGCTGAGGAAATCCGTGCTCGGCTGATTGATGTGCAGGATCTTGAAGAAGGCGCGCGCCTGGAACGTCGCGTCGTGGCCGACGAGGAGGAACGCGCCGTAGTTCGCCGTTCCGGGGGTCACATAGGTGTCCCGGTCGGGGACGGTCGTCTCGACCAGAGTCGTGCCGAGCCCTCCCGCGCCCCGGATGAGGCGCTCGTTGGCCGTGACCCGGTCACTGTTGTTCGAGCAGCCGGACAGGGACCAGGACGCGACGGCGAGGAGGACGAGGAGCGGGCGGAGGCGCACGAGGACGGATGATATCCCCTTGCGGCATTGGACGCTAGCAGGAAGCACCACTCGCAGAAACCCGGTCCAGCGGCTCCAGTTCCCGCCAACCGGTGCCGATAGTCCCGAGCGGACCCTGACGCACCCCTTGGACCGAGGTCTCCCGTGCTCAGCACTTACAGCCATAGCCTCTCCTTCCCTGGGCGGTCGAGCCCGGCCGAGATCGCGCGCGTCAAGCGCCGCTCCCTGGCTCTGACGGTCGCCGCGGCTGCTGCCGCCTGCCTGGCCGTGGGCTGGATCGCGTCCTCCTCGCGGGTGCCCTGGGCCGCCCTGCCAACGGGCTTGGCCTTGATCCTCGTGGCCGGGTGGCTCCATCGGATGCGCGTCCAGGACCTGGATCGCGCTCAGGCGCGGGACGCCCAGCTCAGCCTCTACCGGGTCGGCGACACACTCGCGCGGTTCGACCGCGAGGACGATCTGGTCCACCACGCGCTCGATGCGGTGGCGGATGGGACCGGTCTTCCGCACTGGGCGCTCTACGCGCACCGCGGCGGGCGCGGCGAGTTCACGCTCGTCGCGACGCGCGGCCTCTCGCCCGAGGCGAGGGGGACCCTCCTGCCGGACGCGCCGGGACCGGAGGCGCGATCGCACGCGAGCCGCGCGGCCTGGCTCGGCGAGATCGTCGTGGGCGATCTCGCGGGGGCGGAGCGCGACGCGTTCGCCGCCACGCTGCCCGAGCTGGGGGCCGACGCGGCGATGGTCTCGGTTCCCTTCCTCGAGCACGAAGGTCTCCCGGCCACGCTCCAGTGCTTCCTCCCCGCCGGTTCCTCGCTCGCGAACGAGGAGCGCACGCTGCTTCGCTGGATGGCCGCGCAGCTCGCGTCCGGTCTCAGGCGGCTCCGCCTCGAGCGGCGCGATCAGATCCTCGCCTCCTACCTCGTCGGTACGAGCGAGATCGTGCTCGAGCTGGACCTGGGCGGAGTCGTGGCGAGCGCGAATCGCGCCGCCGAGCTCGCGCTCTCGGCCGCGCCGGGTGAGCTGCTCGGATGCCGGCTCGTGGACCTCGCCTTCGCCCCTGGCGCGGACACGAGGGGCGAGCCGCTGGTCCCCGCGTCCGGTCCGGCGGCCGCGCTCGACATGGCGCGCGCGTCGGGAGAGTTCTTGGGCGAGCTCGGCTTCCGTCGCGGCGACGGGAGCACGTTCCCCGCCGAAGTGCGGCTCTCGCCGGCGCACGATCGCGCGGGCGCGCTCACCGCGATGGTCCTCGTCGCGCGGGACATCACCGAGCGCCGCGAGGGCGAGCAGGAGGTCCGCGCGCGCGGAACGGAGCTCGGCAGCATGAACGAGCGCCTCCTCGACGCGAATCACGAGCTGGAGCAGGCGCGCCGGCTGCAGAACGACTTCCTGGCGAACACCTCGCACGAGCTCCGCACTCCCCTCAACGCGGTGATCGGATTCGCCACGCTCCTCGAGCAACGGATCGACGTGGACGAGAAGGAGCGCCTCGATTTCGCGCGGTCGATCCGCGAGGCGGCGGAGCACCTCCTCGCCGTCATCAACGACCTCCTCGATCTCGCCAAGGCGGAGGCGGGGCGGTTCGAGCTCCGGCTCTACGTGGCCGACATCGCCCCCACCGTCCGGGCCGCGGTCGAAGCCGTCCACCCGATGGCCTCCGCGAAGGGTCTGGCCGTCCGCGTCGACATCGCCGGAGGGCCGCTCTCCGCTGCGGTCGACCTCGCGCGGCTCCGGCAGGTGCTTCTGAATCTGCTCGGGAACGCGGTGAAATTCACCGATAGAGGAGAGGTGCGGGTCCGCGCCTTCAACGACGCGGGCTCGATCGTCGTGTCGGTCGAGGACACGGGCGTCGGCATCGCGCCGGAGCGGCGGGCCGCGCTCTTCAGCAAGTACGCGCAGGCCGATCCGTCCTATCACCGGCGCCAGCGCGGCACGGGGCTCGGCCTCGCGATCAGCCGTGCGCTCGTCGATCTCATGAAGGGCACCATCCAACTCACGAGCGAGGGCCTGAACCGGGGCACGGTGGTCCGGATCACGCTGCCGGCGGCCAGCGCGGCATCGGCCAGGACGGAGGAGGCGGAATCGTGCGAATCCTGATCATCGAGGACGACCCGATGAACGCCAAGCTCTTCGACCTGATCCTGACCCGGAAGGCGAAGTACCAGGTCGAGGTCACCGAGGATCCCGCGTACGTCGCGGAGCGCGTGCGCCAGGGTCTCGTCGACGTCGTGATCCTCGACGTCTCCCTCTCGAACAGCGCGTGGGACGGCGTTCCGGTGGACGGCCTCGAGATCTGCCGCCGGCTGAAGCGCGATCCAGCGACGAGCCGGATCCCGATCCTCCTCGCCACCGCGCACGCGATGAAGGGCTCGCGCGAGCGCTTCCTCGCGGAGTCGGGAGCGGACGATTACATGGCAAAGCCCATCGTGAGCGCGGATGAGCTGATCACGCGCATCCGCGCTCTCGCGGAGAAAGGGGCCCATGGCCCAGCACCTGCTTCTCGTTGACGACGAGGCGCACAACCGGAAGCTCCTGCGCATGGTCCTGCGCCAGGGGGACTACGTCTTCTTCGAGGCGGACAACGGGAACCAGGCGCTCGAGATCCTGGGCCAGGAGACGATCGGGCTCGTGCTCCTCGATCTCATGATGCCGTCACCGAACGGCTTCGACGTGCTCCTCGCGATGAAGAAGGACGACCGCTGGAAGGAGATCCCGGTGATCGTGGCGAGCGCGTCCACCTCCCCCGAGGACGTGGAGCGCAGCTTGACGCTCGGAGCGTCGGACTACTTCATGAAGCCGCTCACCGAGTGGGACGTGCGGTTCCAGCTGCCGATCAAGGTGCGGAACGCGCTCGCGGCGCACCGCGCGACCGAGGACCGGCTCCGCGCCGAGCGGATGAAGGCCGTCTCGGCCATGGTGGTGGCCTTGAATCACGAGATCAACAATCCGCTGCAAGTGATCCAGGGGAACGCGCAGCTCCTCTACGTGCAGCCGACGTTGACGCCCGAGGCCCGGGAGAAGGTGGCGCGGATCCGCGCAGCGACCGAGACGATCGCGGGGCTCACCCAGCGGATCGCGGCGCTCCGGGACGTGGTGACGGTGGAGTATCCGGCGGGGAATCGGACGACGGTGCCGATGGTGAACTTCAAGGCGTCGGCGGACGCCCCCGAGCCACCGGCCGCGCCGCCGGCGAAGCCCGAGGTCAAATCCCGAGAATCGGGTAAATCCAGTCCAGAATCAGGAAGTTGAGGCGGCCGATCAGAAGGGCGACGCGGCCCATGACCGTGAAGCCGAAGGCGGCGCCGAACGAGATCATCAGGAACCAGATCCCCAGCCTCGAAATCCTCCGCGTCACCGGCCCCTGCTCCTTCGAGAAGAAGAAGTAGACCAGCACGCTCAGCACCCCGATCACGAAGATGAAGGCGAGCGGATTCGGACCAGGGAGCGCGACGATCAAGCGGGCGATCTGCGGCATGGCCTCACCGTGGAGGCGCCGCGTGAAGTCGAGCCCGATGTAGTAGGTCACGTAGATGGCGAGCGCGTACCGAGAGACCCATCCGATCCGCGGGAAGTAGCGCATGTAGAGCAGCACCCCGAGGAGCCCCGGCACGAGCAGGTCCCAGTGCTTGCCGAAATCCTGCTGCATCGGCTCGATCAGGTTGGGAACGAGGGTCTGATCGAGGGTGATCCCCACGTAATAGCCGAGCGACACGCCGGCGAAGAGGCTCTCCGCGAAGCGGAAGAACGGGTTGTCCTTGTACAGGAACGAGAGCGCGGAGAGCGTCAGGAAGGCCGCGATCCAGACGCCGATCGGAGGCAGGTGGCTCACCGGACCGCCTTTTTCTGGGAGAGGAAGAACGCGAGGTTCCCGAGCAGGATGAAGAGGAGCACCACGGTGTGCATCACGGTCTGCCCGTCCATTCCCTTCGTGGCCGTGAAGGCGCGCGTCGACGCGTAGAAGCGCTCCATCTCGGGATGGGCCGCGCGCATGAGCTTTTCGTACTCCGCGGCCCCCTTCATGCCCCCGAGCATTCCTTCGAGCTGGCCCGAATTGAGGAAGGCGTAGTACTTGGGGGCGCTCACCGCGGTGGGCCCGATGATGATCGGCGTGCCCGCCTGCGGGTGCACCTGCGTGATCCACCACTCTCCGATGATCCCGGTCGCCGCGGTAAAGACGAGCTGCACCTGGCGAAGGCTCGCGATCCCCTTCATGAGAGGGATCTGCGAGAGCGGGGTGCCCGCCTCGTCCGTGGGGAACGCGCCCGCGATGTCGTCTCCCATCCGGCGCATGACCGCCGACGCGCCGTCCTTGTAGCCGAGATTCACATAATCGACGCCGTACTTGAGATCCGGGAACTCGGCCGCGATCTTGGCGACGACGTTGTTGGCGAGGTTCAGCCCACCGAGCGGGTAGAGCGCGATGACGACGAAGCGGAGCTTCTTGATCGCGCACTGCCGCATCACCGCCTCGGCCATCGGATCGTTCTCCGGTGCTGAGGACGGCCCGTAGTCGAACGAGATGAGCACCGTGTCGCCTGGCTTCATGGCTTCGATGAACTCGAAGGCCTTGCGCGTGGATTCGGTCGTGGTCACGGGAAGTCCGAGCGGGACCACGATCGGGATCGCGACGCTCAGGAGAACGAAGAGAAAGATCCAGCGGCGGTCCATGCGCAGCAGCCGTTCCAGGAACCCGCGCACGCTACTCCCCCTTCCCCAGGCCGAGGTAGCCGCGCTCGATCCCGAGGATCACGCGGATCGCCATGGACGCGGCCCCGAGCGCCGCGCCGATGATGATGCCCGACTGCGCCGCCCCGTTCGGCACGTCCATGATCCACTCGGTGAGCTTCCCCAGCGCCTGGCTGCCGGACGATGCAGCTGCATGGAGGAACGGGAACGGAACGGCGAGGAATTCGAGGATCGGAACGCGGCCGAGCATCACGAGGCCCGCGGCGACGAGCAAGATGGTCGCCTCGACGTTCCTGGCGCGGAACGCGCGAAACGCGGCGCTCGCCATGAAGAACGCGAGGAGGGCGAAGATCGTCGACTGGAGCGGCTGGAAGAACCAGTCGGTCATGTACTTGAACGGCGTCGGAGATCCGTCCGGGTTGAAGCCGATGCCGACCTTCGAAAGCGCCCCGTAGACTCCGAACCCTCCCGTGACGAAGAGCCCGATCAGGAGAACGACCGAAAAGAACCAGCCCGAATCCCGGCGCGCGATCTTTTTGAAATTGTTCTGCAGCACGTTCACGATCCCGAGGAGCAGGGCGAATCCCGCCAGGATGATGAGCCAGTTGTCGAGCCGGGGCCCCATTCCCTCGGGCCCCGACACGAAGCCCTTCGGGATGTACATCGCCAAGATCGGGATGATGCCGGCCACAACGCCGACCAGGACCGGGCCGCGGCTCCGCAGACCGGGCGCGTTCAGCCCCAGGACGATCCCGATGATCGGAACGATCGCAAAGCAGAGGACGAGGGCCACCTGTCCGAATTCGGAGGTCATTTGGTTCGGAGCCAGGGGGAGATGTCGAGGACGTGGACGCTCGCGAGCACGACGCCCGCGATCGCGATGAGGATGAGGATGCCCTTGGCGATGTCCTGCCCCCGGATGGACCCGAGCAGAACAGGCTCGCGCGACAGATACGCGCTCGCGGCGTAGAGCTCCTCGCCGATCAGCGTGTAATCGCAGGTCGCCACGAAGAACGGGAGCTGCGTGGGATCCGCCTGGCCGGCGATCTGGATCGCGCCGGTCGACTGCCCCGTCTCGGCCAGGATGAGGGACTCCGCGAAGAAGTAGCCGACGAGGAAAATCGCGGCCGGCTTCTCGCGCGTCATCTTGGCCGAGACCGCCGCGGTGAAGGCGAACTGGTCGTACGTGACGTAGTTCACCATCTCCTCGCGGAAGAGATCCGGCCTTCCCTCGGCCAGATAGCTAGCGCGCACGACCTCGCGCGCGGAGGCGAACGTGAGGGGATCCTTGTTCGGCACCTCGAGATCGGTGCCGTAGCGGGCGGTCTTGCGCGCCACGTGACCCAGGATCGCCACGGATGCGACGGTCTGGATGTCATCCATCGACTGGATGCCGGGGATGTACATCACCTTCTTGCCGATCTCGGTCGCGCGGCCGATGGCCTCGTCGATGGCGTTCAAGCCGGCGATCTTGCGTATGAAGATGTCCTTCCCGGAGCGCGCGTAGGAGATCGAGCCCAGGATGATGATGACGAAGAGGATCGAGGCGACGAAGGAGTTGGTGCGCTCGATCTTGAACCAGTTGTCGTGGGAGGAGACCGGCTCGCTCACGATCGGCGCGCCGGTGGACGCGGCGATGCTGACCGCGCCCGTCGAGTCCACCGCCGCGGGGGCGCTCGTCCGGAGCCCGTAGCGGTAGGCCACGCCGTCCTTGGCCGAGGTGTCCGTGTACGTCCCCACGCCGGGCTTCACGTGATCCAGCGATTGCCACTCATAGGCGGGCGGCTCCGCCCGGAGCACTTCGATATCCGCGCCCGCCGGCAGCGAAGCGGGATCGGTCCAGGTGAGAACGACGGCCCCACCGGAGTCTCCAGGCTTGTCCTTGGCGATGAGATTGTGCGGGAGGGGAAGGTTGGGAGGCGCGGTCCCGGGCACGTCGATAGGAGCGGCGAACACGTTCGCCGCCAATAAAAGCCCGATCAGGATTCCGCCCGCGGACTTCACGTGGGCGGAGCCTAGGCGACGTTACAAGGCAGTGTCAACGCACTTTTCGCCCGCGGAGCCTCATGATGGGCCATACGTAGGCCGAGAGGGCGGGCCAGCGCTCGCAGAAGAACCGGAGGAAATCCTTCACCCACTGCCGAGGATGCACCTCGATCGCGCGGGAGAAGAAGGCGGGCAGAAGCTCCGGCTCGAGCCCAGCGTCCTTGAACTTCCCCATCATCCAGAACGGGTTGAGCTCCCGTTCCGGGTACTGTCCGTCGCGGGGGTCGCGGTACAGGAACTCGGGCTTTCGCTCTACCCGGCCCGTTTCCAGGAGCTCGCGCACGCCAGCCTCGACGCTCTCCCCCCAGAGGCCCCGGGTTTGCCGCACGGCCTCGAGGAGCTGGTTCGAGCTGAGTCCCGGAAACCGCTCCCCGATCATCGCGCGGCGCGCCGCGAAGTAGGGGCCGTCGGGTTCGTGCTCCATGCTGTGCCAGCCGCGACGGCGCCGGCTCCGCGCGGGAAGGTAGAGCGAATTGTTCTCGTCGCTCAGGAAGAAGATTCCGCCCGGCCGAAGCAGCCGATTCGCCTCCGCGAGGAAGCCCTCGAGATCCCGCACGTGCGAGATGACGCAGTTGGCCATCACGCCGTCGAAGGAGGCGGAGGGGAACTCCATACCGATCCCGTCGCCGAACTTGGATTCGAAGTGGGTCGCGGGGGGATCGATCTTCTCCGCCAGGTACGTGCCCACGGCCACCATGTCGCGGTCGATCTCGGTCGCCACCACGCGCCGCGCGCCGTAGATCGCGACCAGGAGCGCCTCGATCCCGAACCCCGCCCCCAGGTCGAGCACGTCCTTCCCCTCGGCCCCGAGGTAGCGGTACATGTCGTGGCCCTTCTGGAAGAGATGCTCGATGCGCGCGGGATTCCGGATGATGCGGAGATACGTGTAGTACGTGAGGAAGTACTCGGGGAACTGAGCGCGGATCTCCGCGTCGCTCTGCATCAAGATCGCGCGCAGCGACGCGAGCCTCCGGGAGGCGATCGAGTCCTTCCCGGACGTCGCGCGGGAGACGATTGTGGACGGCACCGATCCTATCCGGCGGACTCGCTCAGGGTCCGGGAGCGGCGGATGCCGTGCGCGTTCATCCGATTGTGGAGGTGCTGGCGGCTCACGCCGAGCGCCCGCGCCGCGCGAGACACGTTCGACTCGCACTGGCGCAGCGCCTCGCGAATCGTCTCCGCCTCGACGGCGTCGAGCGTCTCGCGCAGCGTGTGCTGGCCGTCCCACCGGCGCGTGACCGGCGCACCGAGCCCGAACAGGAGCGGCTCGATGGCGCCGCCTTCGTCGGCGAGCGCGACCGCGCGCGCCATGGCGTTCTCCAGCTCGCGCACGTTCCCCGGCCACGGATGCCGGAGCAGGAGCTCCCGCGATTCCGCGTTCAGCCCGCGCACCGCCTTCGTCTGCTGCTTCGAGAAGAGCTCGAGGAAGTGCTGGGCCAGGAGGAGCGTGTCCTCGCCCCGCTCCCGCAGCGGAGGCAGCGAGAGCGGCACCACGTTGAGCCGGTAGAAGAGATCCTGGCGGAAGCGTCCCGCCTCCACCTCGGTCTTGAGATCGCGGTTGGTCGCGGCGATCAGGCGGAAGTCCACGCGACGGGAGACCGTGTCTCCCACGCGGCGGATCTGCGAGTCTTGAAGCACGCGGAGGAGCTTCACCTGAAGCGTGGCGGCCATCTCGCCCACCTCGTCCAGGAAGAGCGTGCCGCCGTCGGCCGCTTCGAAGAGACCGATGCGATCCTCGGACGCCCCGGTGAACGCGCCCTTGCGGTAGCCGAAGAGCTCGCTCTCGAGGAGCGACTCCGGCAGCGCGCCGCAGTTGACCGCCATGAAATTCTTCTCACGGCGCGGGCCGTTCAGATGGATCGCGCGGGCGATGAGCTCCTTCCCGGTTCCGGTCTCGCCCTGGATCAGCACCGACACCTGCGTCGGGATGACCTTCTCCATGAGCTCGATCACGCGGAGCATCTTCGGGCTCCGGCCCACGAGGAGGCCGTATCGCGACTCCTCCTTGAGCGCCCGGCGGAGATTCAGGTTCTCCATCTCGAGGCGGTTCTTCGAATCCTTGAGCTCTTCGTGCTGCCGCGCGTTCTCGAGCGCCACGGCGACCTGCGCCGCGAAGCCTTCCAGGATCGCGATGTCCTCGGGAGTGAACTCGTGCGCGATGGAGTGCGAGTCGACGTAGAGCACGCCGAGCACGCGTCCGGCGGTCAGGATGGGGAGAGCGACGACGGTGCGAAGCGAGAGCTCGCGGACGCTCTTTCGATCCTGGAAGAGAGACGAGCCGACGGCATCGGGAACCCAGACGGTCTCTCGGCGGTGCGCCGCTTCCTCGGCGATGCCCCACGAGATCTGGAATTCATCGGGAGGGAGTGTGGCTTCATCGCGGCTGCGCGCGATCTCGAAGTGCAGCTTTCCATCTTCGCGCATGCGCATGAGGAAGCCGCGATCGGCGCCGGCGATCTGGACGACGGCGTCGACGACGCGAATCAGGAGCTCGTTCCAGTCGAGCGTACCGGTGACCTGGCGGCTCGCCTGGAGCACGTTGTTGACTCGTTCGAGATCGGTCGATCCGCGCGGACGGGCTGGCGAACGAGGCTGGGCGAGGAGCTCGCGCTCCCACTGCGTCAGGCCCCGGCTCAGCCGTTCGAGCGGGTCCATTTCAGGTAGTTCAGGCGTGCCTGGATCGTTCTCGTGCATCGGATCAGGGCGCTGTGTCATGGCGATAGGCCCTCGCGAAAACCACACCGGTGGGGTGGCACCGGCTCCCCTGTGGATTTGCTTGGGGGACTATACAACTGTAAAAGCCGTTTGTCAAATGTCGAACTAGGGGGTGGGACTCAAACGTCTCAGGTAGGCCCCGAAAATGGCGTATCCAAGCCCAAAAATGAGGACAACCGGAATCACGGCTTGCGCTCCGGACAGGCCCCAGACGCATACGGCGAGGGCCACGTGGATTAGGTTGAGGAGCGCCAAGACGCCGAGTGTCGGCCAGGCGCCCCAGCGTCGGCTCAGGCGGTGTGTCGTGTGGTCCACACCCCCCACGTAGATCGGTTTCCGACGGACGCTCCGGTCCCACATGACGAAGATCACATCGAAGAGCGGATACGCCAGGAGGATGGCCACGGAGGCGACGTGCGGCAGCGTGGGCTCGTCTCGAAGCGCCTGGAGCGCGAGTGTGGCGAGCCCGAAGCCGAGGAGGTGGCTTCCCGCGTCACCCAGGAAGATGCGAGCGGGAGGCGCGTTGTAGACGAGGAATCCCGCGCACGCGCCGACGATGGACCATCCGAGCGCGGTCGCGAGCGGCGCTTGAAAGAGCACCGCGAGCGCGACGAAGCCCGCTCCGATGATGGGAAGCACGGTGCCGACGATTCCATCCATCGCGTCAAGGAAGTTGACCGCGTTCAAGAGCGCGACCACCGTGAGGATCGCGATCGCAAGGGCGAGAGGATTGCCGTGCAGCCACTCCACGCGCGGCCCCCAGAGGACCAGGCTCGCCGCCGCGGCCACCTGCCCCACGAGCTTTCCGCGCGGTCCCATCGGCCGCCAGTCGTCGATCAATCCGAGCACGAGCGAGATCGCCGCACCGAGCATGACGCCCGGCGCGGGCGCGTGCACGGTCTTCTCGAATACGTATTTCGCGAGGAGAAGCGCGCTCACGACCGAGAGGCCGATCGCCACGCCTCCCAGGAGCGGCGTCGGCTGCGCGTGATGCTTTCTCAGATCGGGGTGGTCGAGGTAGCCGGTTCCCTCGGCGATGCGGCCGAGGAGCGGGGTCAGTGCGAGCGCCGAGGCGAACGCGAGCGGGGCGAAGACGAGGTTCGGTGGAGGGCCGATCACACGGCAGTGGAGAGCGGCTCCGTGTCGTGGGCCGCGGAATCGATGTCACGGGCTTCGAGGGCTTCGAGCGTCGCGCGCCAGTTGAAGGTGGCGAGCGCCCACTCGCGTCCCCGCTCCGCCATGAACGCGGCGCGAGCCGGGTTGCGGATCACGTCGACGACGCGCGCCGCGATCTCGTGCGCGCTCTCACCGGTCAGAATCAAGCCCTTGGGGATCGGCTCGAGGCCCTGACGCACGATGGAGGTTGCCACGACCGGAACGCCGTTGGCGAGCGCGTGCACCACCTTGTTCTGCACGCCCGCCGCGAAGCGATGGGGCGCGACGAAGACGGTGGCCCGCGCGAAGTAGGGCTCGAGACGCGGAACGTGCCCTAGCACGTGCACGCCTGGCCCGCGCGCCCATGGCCCGAGCGCTTCGGCCCCGGCCCCCACGACGTCCAGCGTGGCTTCGGGCACGCTCTCTCGAACGCGCGGCAGGATGTCCTGGACGAGGAAGCGCACGGCGTCGCGATTGTGGAACACCTGGTGGAAGCCGAGGAAGAGGAGCCGCGCCGGGTCGGGCGCGTTCCCGTCGAGGCACGAGTTCGGCACGAGCCCATTCGGCACCACGCGAACGTCGGCGCTCGGGGCGATCCGCGTGAGCTCGTTCCGCTCGGCGTGGCTGATGACCCAGCACTCGTCGAAGCGGGGCGAGATCTCGGATTCGTAGCGCCGGATGCGGCGTCGCTCCTCGCGATAGAGCCAGCGGTCCGGGCCCTTCCGAAACGGAAGGGAGCGCGCGATGCCTGTTGAGATCACGTCCGTGAGATCGAGGATCCAGCGCGCGTCGCACGTATGCCCGTTCGCTAGCGCGTACGGAGCCATCCGGAAAAGATGCGTCACGACCACGTCCGGCTGCACGCGGCGGAGCGTGAGGCGAACCTGCTCTTCCATGCGGCGCGAGCGGTAGTACGCGGCCTGGAACGGCGCATGCCCCGCGATCGCCTTCGCGGCGCGGAACGCCGAGAGCAGCGGAGCCAGCGGCACCACCGTCATGGACGCGAGCAGACGCTCGAGCGGCGCGATGGACATGGGATCGGGGCGCTCGCGAGCGAACGTCACCAGGTGGACGTCGTGCCCCGCTTCGGAAGCCGTTCGGATCTGGTGGAAGACGCGGAAGCGATCGCCCCCTTCGGGGGGAAATGGCAGGCGCGAGGTGAGAAAGACGACTCGCATGGGCGGCAGTGTATCACGGATGCTGGGCACGCACCCTCCGATAGACCTCGTGGATCGAGCTCACGATCGCGTCCCACCGATAGGCGGGGTCCAGGCCCGCGGAAGGACGCGGCCGTGGCTCGCGAAATGCACGGCCGAGCGCCTGGACCCACGTGCGCGCATCGCGCGAAACGATCTCCCCGTTCTCGCCCGCGCGTATCGCGTCGGACGCGCCTCCGACGTCGTGTGCGAGCGTGTAGAGACGCCCCGCGAGCATCTCGAGGAGCGCGACGCTGCATCCTTCGTAGTACGACGGCAGCGCCCCCAGATCGGATGCGTGAATCCATTCGGTCACGTGGTCGCGCGGGACCGATCCCGTCACGAGCCGTCCGTCCGATCGCCCCGGACCGCTCCCCCCGACCACGACCCAGAGTGCCCGGGGATGGCGCGATCGAACCTCGCCCCACGCGCGCTCCAAGAGGTCATACCCCTTCACGAAGTCGTGTCTCCCGATCGTGAGCAGAATCGGCGTGCTGGGGTCGATTCCGTGCCTGAGGCGCCAGGCCTCGCGGCCCTCGCGCGGCGGATCGAAGGAGGCGCCGTTCGGGATCACGACGGCGCGTGCGGCGTCGATTCCGTGAAAGCGCGCGAACTCGTCCCGGACCCGCGTGGAAACCGCGATCAGCGCCCCGGGAGCTCGCGCGGCGCGCCGCTCCTCCGCCCGCGCGCTCCAGTTCCCCGGCCTGGCCAGGGTCTTCAGGCGGCCGAGGCGCACGTACGCGTCCATCTTGGCGGCGACGCAGAAGTGGAGCGTCGTGACCACGCGCGAACCGGGATCCACGCTCCGCGGCCGCGCCATCGTGTGGCGATGGACGATATCGTAGCGCGACGGCTCGAGCACGCGCACGGCGTTCGGGATGCCCCCCGCCCAGAGGTCGACCTCGTGACCGCGCGCGGCGAGCCTCTGGGAGAGCTCGAGCACGTGAGTCTCGAGGCCGCCCGGCTTCGAGAGATCGACGTCCGCGGCGAGGAGGATCTTCACGTGCGCGCGCGCCGCGAGGCCCGACGGCCCCGCGGCGTCCACGGGATCAGCCACGCGAGGAGCCACCAGGGGAGCGCCTTGAATTCCGATTCCCGGAGTGCGCGGCCGAGATAGCGGCGTCCCTCGGGCCCCAACCCCTCGCGCACGTGGACCTCACCGAGGTAGAGCGCGAGCCGCCCCGCGCGCGGATAGCGGCTCAAGAATGCCTCCGGATCCGCGCCGTTCGAAAGGAGCGCCACCGAATCGGATCCGGCGTCGCGCCGCTCGTCCGCGAACGCTCGGGCCACGGCGGCATAGAAGAGCTGATCGCCGCGCGCACGCGAGAAGACGCCCGCGTCGTGGAGCCGCCACTCGTAGAGCGGCTCCGCCAGGTTGGCGAGTCCCGTGCGCGGCGCCATGCGCAGCCAGAGGTCATAGTCCTGTGACGCGGGAAAGGCGCCGCGATATCCGCCGGCCGCCTCGTATGCCTCCTGGCGCATCACCACCGAGCCGTGCACGAACGGCGCCGCGCGCCGGAGGACGTGCCGGATCTCGTCCGACGTGAGCGGGACCGGATGGGATCCGATCCGCCGGCCCTCGCCGTCGATCATGTGCGCCGCGGTGCCCAGCACTCCTACCTCGGGATTCGCTTCGAGGAACGACATCTGCCGCGCGATGCGCTCGGGGTGGGAGCGGTCGTCGTCATCGTGTCGCGCGAGGTACGCACCGCGCGCCTCCCGCGCGGCGAGCGCGAGCGCCGCCGCGAGTCCGATCCCGTTGGTGTGGAGCACGCGTGCCCCGGGGTGTGCCTCAGCGAAGCGCGCGAGGATCGCGCGCGTTCCGTCGGTCGAGCCGTCGTCGACCAGAACCGGCTCGATCGCGGGGTAGGTCTGGCTGGCGATGCTCGCGAGCGCCTCGGGCAGGAACCGCGCGCCGTTTCGGCTCGCGAGGAGGACGCTCACGAGAGGGGCGTTGGCATTCATGGAAGTCGGACTGTAGCACGCGGCCGGAGGCGCGATTGACACCACGCGGAGGGTCCTCGACACTGCCGCGCATGCCCACCGAAGAGCCCGACCGCGCGCCCACGCCGCTCGGAACGCCGATCCTTTCCATGCCGCCGGGCGCGAAGCTCTGGCTCGATCGCGGCGCCAGGCTCGCCGCGACCGCCGCGTATCCCGCCGCGATCGCCGTCATGAGCGTGGTTCGCAACAAGTGGTTCGCGACGCATCTCGACGTGTCGGGCATCGGCGTGCTCGCGCAAATCGTCTCCGGACAGACGTGGCTCGGCATCGCCGCGGGGCTCGGCATGACGCTCCCCGTCGCGCAGGCGATCGCGCACGCGCTCGGACGGGGCGATGGCGAGGGGGCGCGGCGCAGCTTCTGGACCGCGTTCGGCCTCGTCGCGGCGGCCGTGCTCGCGATCGCGACCGCCGCGCTCCTCCTCGCCCCCGGAGTCTCGAAAGCGCTTCTCGACGTGTCCTCCCACGCGGACCTCGTGCGCTGGTCGGTGCTCGGCCTGGCCGGCTACGCGATCTCGAATCTCCTCCTGGGTCTCTTCGCGGGACGCTCGGACGTGATCAGCCCCGTGGTCTTTGCCGCGCTCGGCGGCGTCGCCTCGCTCGCGGCGACATTCCTCCTCGTGCCTCGCGCCGGGCTCGTGGGCGCGACCATCGCGGTCGCGGTCTTCTGGCCCGCCGGCACCCTGGGCGTCCTCCTCGCGCGAGGGCGCGCGTATCGCGACATGCCCGGACGCCCCACGCGCCCGATCGTCCGGCGCGACGTCGCGAAGCAGCTCCTCGGCCTCGGCACCGCCGCGCTCTTCATGTCGCTTCTCGACCTCGGGACGATGCTCGCGCTCCGCGCGCACTACGTCCGCGCGCACGGCGTCGACGCGAACGGGCTCCTGCAGGCGGCACTCGCGATGGCGCAGCTCGTCGGCGCCGTGTTCTATGCCTATCTGTCGAGCTATGCCTTCGGAAAGATCAGCGCCGCGTCCGCCGCCGGCGGCGTGGACGCCGCGCGGACCTACACGAGGCGGCAATGGAAGCCGCTCCTTCTCCTCGCGACCGCGGGGACCGCGTTCATGATGGTGGCCGCGGCGCCCCTCCTCCATCTCCTCTACTCCAGCCGCTTCGATGGAGCGCGGCCGCTCATGGCCTGGACGCTCCTCGGCGAGTTCGGCCGAATCGCCGCGCTCACCTGGTCGGCGGGAGCGCTGCCGGTGGGAGGGCGCCGGCTCTGGGTCGGCATCGGAGTCACCCAGCCGATCGCGCTCGCCGCCGCGTACGCCGCGTTCACATTCGCCGGAGCGGGTGCGCGCTCGCTTCCCTTCGCCTACGCGGCCGGAGGCGGAGTGCTCTTCGCGATCGCGATGATTCGCATGCGGCGCGCGGGAGTGGGTCCGCGCCCCGGCGATGTCGCGGCAGCGGTGGTCGCGGCCGCGCTCCTCACGACGCTCGCCGCGGTGATCACGCGAGTCTGAGTCAGTCGCCCGCGATCGCCCCGCGGCGCCGAAGCTCCGCGAACAGGTCCTCGAACCGCCGCCGCCACGTGTGGTCGCGCAGCGCGCGCTCGTGCCCCGCGAGACGAATCTTCTCCCGTTCCGCGTCGTTCGCGAGGTAGTAGCGGCTCAGATCCACCAGCTCGTCCTGGGACCGGTAGCAGACGATCTCCTTCCCGATTTCGTAGTGAAGCGCGATCTCGTCGAGCCAGCCCGTCACGTAGAACGCCCCCGCCATCGGCGCCTCGAACTCGCGAAGCCGGATCTGGCGGAGCGGCCGCGAGGTGCGGTGCGTGTCCCCGAGGATGAGGAACCCGAGGCTGATCCGGCTCTCGCTGAAGAGCGCGACGTACCGCTCGTCGCTCACGGGACCATGGAGCGCCGACGGGTGGAGCGTTCGGAGCCGGTCCCAGTCCATCCGGTCACGCATCGCCTGGAGCACGTTCCTTCCGCCGAACGCGAGCTGGATGGCGCGCGCCACGATCCCCGGCTGGCTCGGACCCGCCGCCGGTTCACCGGCCGTTGGGACGGGATCCCAGTACTGGCCAAACGCGTGCGCGTCCACGCCCGCGTCACAGAGCGCGAGCATGCCGGCGGTGCGATCGCCATAGCGCTGCCCCGAGAACGTGGCGTCGTACCTCAGGCCGGTGTCCATCGGATGGTAGCGATCGGGGTTGGCCGCCATCGGAAAGAAGAGCGGCTCCGCCATCGCCTGCCTGTACCGGAGGATCGCTTCGGCCTCGGGCACGAGGCAGAACGAGAAGTGGCGCGCGTTCCCCCGCACGAGGTGGAACTGATGCACGTTGTTGCAGAAGAAATTGAGGATCGGCGCGATGCGGTCGCGCACGCGATCGATCGCGGCCGGTTCGAGATGGCTGTCCATCACGTACGTGATCACGAGGTCGAGCGGCGCCGCGCGATGAGCCTCCTCGACCGCGGAGAGGAAGCGCTCGGTGAACCGCGCGCGTGGCGCCGCGGTTCCGGGGTCGTCCGGATCGAGATCGAAGAGAGGAGCGATCCCCTCACCCCAGAGCACGACGTCGTGCCCCATGGCGACGAGCGGATCGTGGAGGTTGTCTTTCCACAGATCCGACTTGAACGCGGGGTTCGGGCTCCGGTGGAGGACGAGGAAGATGCGCAAGCGGGTCGGGGCTACTTGATCGCTTCGGCGATCGTCACTGGATAGAAGTGGATCCGGTTCTCCACCGGGCGCACCTCGCGGAATCCCGCTTCGCGAAGGAGACGCTCCAGCCTCGCCGGGCTGAAGCCGTTCTTGTGGAATGCGTACGCATTCTTCTGGCTGCCGTAGACGAGCCGGTAGTACCAGTCCTTGGACGCCTCGTCCGGCTGCGCCAGGAGCTGGCGCGCGGTCTCCTCGAAGTCGGGCACGTCCACGTGGAGCATCCCTCCTGGACGAAGGATTTCGTACCAGTGGCGAAGAACGGCCGGCGCCTCCCGCATGCCCAGATGCTCGAGCACCTGCACGTTTCGGATCTCGTCCGCCGTGTCGGGCTCGTACGGAAGCGCGCGGAGATCGGCGTAGCGATCCACCACGCAGTACTGGACCTCCCCCGGTCCGTGCTCGAGCGACTCCTGGGACTCCTCTTTCTTGTAGTAGCGGTCCACCGTCGTGCGGTTCCGATCCGCGAGATCGGGCCGCTCCGACGCGAGGAAGGAATAGCCCGGGACTTGGACATCGAGGTTCACGTACCCGTCCAGATACACGGTGCCGCAGCCCACGTGAAGCCGTACCGCCATGCCAAAGCCTCCTAGTTCGCGCTCGGGTCGCGGAAGATGCGAACGACGGTGAGAGCGAGGATCTTCATGTCGAAGCTCATCGACCAGTTCTCGATGTAATAGAGGTCGTACTCGATGCGGCGCTCCAGCGGCGTGTCGCCGCGCAGCCCGTTCACCTGCGCCCAGCCCGTGATGCCCGACTTCACGTGATGCCGGAGCATGTAGCGCGGAATGGACGCGCGGAACTGGTCCACGAAGACGGGCTGCTCGGGGCGCGGCCCGACCAGGCTCATGTGCCCCACGAGCACGTTCCAGAGCTGCGGCAGCTCGTCGAGCGAGAGCCGGCGGAGGATCGCCCCCGCGCCCGTGCGGCGCGCATCCTCGGCCTTGCTCCACTGCGGTCCCTGGGCCTCCGCGTCCGTTCGCATGGTGCGGAACTTGAGCATGCGGAAGCGGCGCCCGTTCGAGCCCACGCGCTCCTGCGCGTAGAGCGCGGGGCCGGGCGAGTCGAGCTTCACCCAGAGCGCGATCGCGAGGAGGAGCGGCGACAGGAGGACGAGGAGGAGCGCTGACGCCGCGAGATCGAAGGCGCGCTTCAGGACCCAGTTCCAACCCTGCTCCGGCGTCTCGGTCACGAGCACGACCGGCGTACCGTCGAAGTCCTCGACGCTAGCGTTCAGGGTGTGCCTGCGATTGAGATCGGGCACGAGGCGCACGGCGGCGGTGGAGTCGCCGAGCCGCTCGAGCGCATCCTGCTCCGCCTCGTGCTCCGAACGCGCGAACGCCACGTACACGAGTTCCGCGCCGGACTCCGTGACGAGCCCGGGCAGATCCGCGATGCAGCCGACCACCTCGAACGGACCGACGCGATTCCCCACCTCGATCGCGTTCGCCGCCACCATCCCGATCACGTGAAGTCCGTAGTCCGGCTCCGCGATCATCTTCCGCCCGACGCGCTCCGCGAGATCGCCCGTGCCCACGAGGAGGACGTGGCGCAGGTTGCGGCCGCTCCGGCGCGCGGCGCGGAGCGCGAAGCGGATCGCCGCGTGCGCTGTCGTGAGGAGGAGCGCCGCGAGGAGCGCGAAGAGAACGAGCACCGAGCGCGCAACCTCGCCGCGCAGCGAGTAGGACGCGAGCGCGGCGACCGCGGCGAGGATCGCCACTCCCTGCACCAGCGTCCAGAGCTCCTGCGAGAGCCGCGCCGTGCGGGCCGACCGGTAGAGGCGGAACGAGCGCAGGATCAAAAGGCCGAACGGCGTGAGAACGGCGCCGAACCAGAGATAGCGCTCGATCGGAGGCACCCCGAGCGGCGCCGACATGGGGAGCACGTGGAAGCGAAGCCAGTACGCGGCGCACCAGGCCGCGAAGATGAGAAACGCGTCGAGGAAGAAGACGCCGATCTGGAGGAGCTGTCGGTGGCGCGCGAACACGGTCAGCCGGTCGCGAGCTCGCCGTGGGCGTCGCGAGGCACACCCAGGACTTCACGAGCTCGAGCGATCACGTCGGCAACCTCGTTCCGGTTCAAGCAGGGATCCTCGGGGCGGATGCACGCCGCGGGGCCGCACGGGACGCAGGCCCCAGGATGGTGCAGCACGAACGTCCGCTCCGATCGAGGAGCGAACCGGCTCGGGTCGCTCGGTCCGAACAGCACGATCGTCGCGACGCCGACGGCGGCGGCCATGTGGGCCGGGCCGCTATCATTTCCGATGAAGAGCGCCGTCCGCTGGAGCAGCGCCATCAGCTCCTCGAGCGACAACACTCCCGCGAGCTTCTGCGCGCCGTTCCGGGTGATCGAACGGGCCACGGCGTCCTCGATCTCGCGCTCCGACGGCCCCCCCACCAGCAGGACCCGAGCATCATAGTGCGCGAGTATCCAGTCGGCAACCGCACCGAACCGCTCCGGCGGCCAGGTCTTGGGCTTCCACGCGGCCCCCGGGTGGATCACCACGAACGGACGATCGATGTCGATGCCCCGTTCTTCCAGCTTCCGCTGCATCGAGGCCTGCGCGGCGGGGCGCGCGCGCATCTCGACCGGCGGCGCCGGGATCGTTCCGGTCAGCGGTCGCACGATCTCGAGATTCGTCTCCAGCTCGTGGCGGCCGGACGAGCGCAGGCCGAGGCGCCGGAAGAGGCGCAACGTGCCGCGATCCACCCGGCGCCTGGCTCCGGTCCAGAACGGGAGGAGAAGCGTGGGCCCGTCGCCACGCAGCTCCACGATGGTCGTGTAGCGAGTCGCGGCGATCTCGCGCAGCCGTCGCATACCCTCCGCCGTACCGGGGGATCGAGCGTACCTCGGTGAGCGGTACGTGAGGACGTGATCCACGCAGGGGTGTCCCTCGAGGAGCGGCGCCGTCTCCGGCAAGAGGAGCACGTCGATCCGGGCATCCGGCAGCCGCTCGCGCAGAGCACGCAGGACCGGCGTGGCCAGCACGACGTCGCCGATGTGGTCGAGCTTCACGATCAGGATCCGCTCCACGGCCGGGCGGCCGAGCAAACGCCCCCACACGTTCACGACCAGCGAGACCGCTGACGAGAGGGTGAAGAGGACGTATTCGCTCACCGCACGACCCTCGCGACGAGCTCGTTCTGGCGCCGGGCCACCGCGACATGGGACCAGTGGGTCTCGGCATGCGCCCGGCCCTCGCTCGCCAGGAACGCGCGCTGCGCCGGATCCTGGAGGAGGCGGGCCGTGAGATCTCCCAGCTCGCCCGCGTCCGGCGTCTCCACGTCATGCCGGCCCGGCTCGAGTCCGAGCCCTTCGGCGCCGATGGGTGTCGCGGCCACGGGAAGGCGGGCGGCCAGCGCTTCCATGATCTTGACGCGCGCACCGGCGCCGCTCCAGAGCGGGACCACCATCACCGCGGCCCGCGACATCTCGTCGGCCATCGAAGGAACCACCGGCACCACGTCCGCCCCGGCAGCGCGCGCGGCCTGGACGAGGTCGTCCGGCTGCGACTTCCCCACCACGCGCAATCGCGCGCTCGGAACGGCGGCGCGCACCCGGGGCCATCCGTCCGTGAGGAAGCGGATGGCGCCCGAGGCGGTCGGCGGCCACGCGAAGGACCCCGCGAGAAGCACAACGGGGGGGTGAGCCATACGCGGCTCGCCGAAGCGGCCGAGGTCGATGCCGACCGGCAAGGTCTCGATCCACGCACCGGGGGCGAGCGCGCGGAGCGCGTCTCGCTCCAGATCCTGGATCGCGAGCGTCAACGCGGCCGCCTGGCAGAACGATCGCTCGGCCGCCTCGAGACGACGGGCCTGGAGGCCCGCGTACGCGCGAGCGGCGCCCTTCAGGGACTCTTCGGCGTACCGGCTCATCCAGAGATGCTCGAGGTTGTGCTCCCGCAGCACGAGCGGGACTCCGTCCAGTCGATCCACGTAGGGCGCCATGTGGAGATGGTTCGCGAGCACGAACGCGGGGCGACGCGCGCGCACGCACTCGTCGAGAACGCGGGCGAACGCCGCGCTCCGGTAGCGCGAGAGCGTGTAGGGGAGCTTCCCGACGAGGCCCTGCACGAGCGCGATCGGCTTCCACGGAGGACGATGCTCCACGGTCTTCACATCGACGCCGAGGCGCCGCCACGCTTTGGGCGCCGGGGCAGGCGCTCCCTGCGTGAACGAGATCAGCGTGACGTCGTACTCCTGCGCCGCCGCCCAGATCGACTGCGCCATCGCGATCCGTCCGCCGTCGTCTTCCGGCCACGGAAGGCGAGGCGTCAGGACGAGCGCGGCGGGTCGGGACGTACGGTCCTCCAGGCGCTCGCCGCCCAGGCGAGACCGATCAGCGTGAACAGGAAGTCGAGCAGCTCCTCGTCGCCGAAATTCCATTCGAAGAGCCCCGCGACGAGAAACCCCGCGAGCGCGGCCACGATCCCGATCCGGAGCGCCATGCCGAAGGGATCGGCGTCTCCCTCGCGCGCGTCCCGGCGAAGACGGCGCGCGGCGGTGCGCCAGAGCGCCGTGACCAGGTAGACGAACGCCGCGAATCCGACCACGCCCATCGTGACCAGGACTTGGAGATACACGTTGTGCATGTGGCCGTGCGGCGGCTCGTGCGCCTCGGGCGAGCGATACCGCGCCACCAGCGGCTTCAAATCCTGGAGCCCCACTCCCGTCACCGGGTGCTCGCGAAACATTCGCCACCCCGCGTCCCAGAGGATGAGACGCTCCCGGTTCCAGACGCCGTGCGGGTGGAAGACGCTCAAGGCTCGCTCGCGGTAGCCTCCGGGCATCACGAGGACGAGCAGAACCACCGAGGCCGCAAGCGCCGCGATCCATCGCGCGCGCGTGAGCGCGATCACGATCGCGAATCCGACCAGGGTGCCGATCCACGCGCTCCGCGTGTAGCTCCCGAGGAGCGCCGGAGCGAGGAGCGTGAGGAGCGCGAACGCCGCCGCCATCCAGCGCCGGTCGCGCGAGCGGAGGAGGATGGCCCACGCGAGCACGGCGAGGAGCATCGCCTGGCCGCCATAGGTCAGCGGATGCCCCACCGCGCCGCGCACGCGCACGGGGAACGCGCCCCCCTGCATCATGAACTTCGTAAGCGCGAACACTGTCGCGAAGGCGGCCGAAACGAGGAGGACCGCAACCGCGCGGCGAGCCTGCTTCGGATCGCGGCCGTGATAGGCCGCGAGAGGAACGATCCCAAGGAGAAAACCCTTCGTGACCCGGTGAACGCTCCCGGCCGGATCCTCGCCGGCGAACGCGGCGATCACGAGCGCCAGGAGCCAGACGAGCGCGGCCGGGTCGACCGGCGTGCGCACCCAGCGCGCGCCGCCAGGACGCCACCAGCATGCGAGCGTCAGCGCCCCGCAGAGCGCGACCGCAATCGACATGGGCGCGATGGACCAGGGAAGCGCGGCGGCCAGAAGGAGGAACGAGAGCGCGGCCCCGCGCTCGAGGGCGGACGACATCCCGGTCATCCTGCGGCCCGGACGCCCCGGCGTCAAGCCGCCCGCCTTGACGGGTCCGCGGGGCTCTGGGAGACTCCCCCGGCATGAACAAGGACACTCGAATCGTCGTCACCGGCGGGGCCGGATTCCTCGGGCGGCACGTCATGGCCGAGCTCGCGTCGCGGGGTTACCGGAACGCCACGACCTTCCGCTCCGCGGAGTACGACCTCACGCACGAGACGTCGGTCCAGCGGATGCTCGAGGATCTGAAGCCGCAGGCGATCGTCCACCTGGCCGCCTCCGTGGGCGGGATCGGCGCCAACCGCCGCTACCCAGGCACGTACTACTACCGGAATCTCATGATGGGCTCGCTCCTCATGGAGCACGCTCGCCACGCCGGCGTCGCACGGTTCCTGAGCGTGGGCACCATCTGCTCGTATCCCAAGTTCACCGAAGTTCCGTTCCGCGAGGAGAACCTCTGGAACGGCTACCCCGAGGAGACGAACGCCCCGTATGGGCTCGCGAAGAAGATGCTGCTCATCCAGTCGCAGGCCTACCGGCAGGAGTTCGGCTTCGACGCGTCGAACGTGCTCGTGGTCAACCTCTACGGGCCGCACGACAACTTCGACCCCGAGAGCTCGCACGTGATTCCCGCGCTCGTCCGGAAGTGCGTCGAAGCGGTGGAGACCGGCGCCGACACGATCGAGGTCTGGGGGACGGGCAAGGCCACGCGCGAGTTCCTCTATGTCGAGGACGCGGCCCGAGGCATCGTGGCGGCGCTCGAGAAGCTCGAAGGGAGCGACCCGGTCAATCTCGGAGCCGGGTTCGAGATCTCGATCCAGGATCTTGCGGAAACCATCGCGCGACACTCCGGCTTCCAGGGACGTCTTCTCTGGGATCCGACGAAGCCCGATGGGCAGCCCCGGCGCTGCCTCGATACGACGAAGGCAGCGGCGCTCCTCGAGTGGCGCGCGACGATGCCCTTCGACGAAGGGCTCGCGCGGACCGTGGCCTTCTTCCGCGACCACGTACGCGCCCAAGAGCGCGTCCAGCCCGCGGCTCGCTGATCGCGGGGCCGCGTGCCCGCTGACGCCATCCGCTTCACCGTCGTCGTTCCCACACGGGGCCGCGACGATCTGCTGAATCCACTCCTCGACGCGCTCGCGGCGCAGACGCTCGATCGCTCCCGCTGGGATCTCGTCGTCTCCTTCGACGGAGCCGAACCTTCGCCGGCCATCGCGCGGCGTCTCGACGCCATGGCCGCGTCGACGATCGCGAATCGCGAGCGTCGAGGACCCGGCGCCGCCCGAAACGCGGGCGCGGCGCGCGGGACCGGCGACTACCTGGCCTTCACCGAGGACGACTGCAACCCTGCGCCCGGATGGCTGGAGCGCGCCCTGGAGCGTCTCGACCGAGATCCCGCGATCGATGTGCTCGAAGGCGCCACGTTGCTACCCGACGGCCGTCCGGCGCGGAGACGCGCCGCGGATCGACTCACGTGGCTTCCCACGAATCTCTTCGTCCGGCGCTCGTTGTTCGAAGCGGTCGGGGGTTATTGCGAACGCTTCTTCGATCCCGCGACCGGCGTCTACTTCCGCGAGGACTCCGATTTCGGCTTCACCGTGATGGGTCGAGGCGCGCGGGTGCTCCACGACGAACGCCCGCGCGTGGTGCATCCGCGAGAGCATTCGGCCTGGCTCGACCCCGTCCGGTGGGCGCGTCGCTACGAGATGGATCCGCTCCTGGCCGCGCGGCATCCCGAGGCGTTCCAGGACGAGATCGAGGTATCGCGCTGGGGACCGTTCCAGCTCCGACGCCCTTTCGTTCGCGCATGCGCCGGATTCCTTCTCGGCTGCCTCGTGGCGCTCGGGTTCCTGGCCCTGGGCAACGCCGGACTCGCGAGCTGGTTCGCGGCCGTGGCGCTGATCCTTCTGCTCGTGATCGCGGCGAAGTGGCGCTTCGAGCCGAAGCACCTCGTGGTCGCACCCGTCGTTCCCGTGGTGCTCTTCCTGGCCCTGCTGCGCGGACGGCGGCGCGCGGCGGGCGTCGCGCCGGTCGAATGAGCGGAGCCGGTCAGGCCGTGAGCTCGAGCACCGTGCGGTAGCGGCGCGCCAGCGACGAGGCGATCACCCTCCAGGTGTAGCGCTCGCGCACGAGATCGCGTCCGCGCCGGGAACGTTCGCTTCGCTCGGATGGATTCGCGGCGAGCCGGCCGAGGGTGGCGGCCAAGGCCGCCGGATCTCCCTCCGCGGTCACAAGGCCCGCGCTTGCCACGACCGAGGGCAGCGCTCCGCTATCCGACACGACGACGACGGAACCGGCGGCCATGGCCTCGGCGGCCACCCTGCCGAACTGCTCCTTCCAGGTCGGGGTCGTGAGCGACGGAACCACGGTGACGTCGAACGCCGCGAAGACGTCCGGCATGGACTCGTGCGGCACGGCGGAGACGAACCGCACTCGCGGCGCGATCCCCAGCTCGAGCGCCAGGGATTCGAGCGCGGCGCGCTCGGGTCCGTCCCCCACGATGGCGACGGTGTATTCACCGGCCCCCCCGTTCGCGAGGATCCCCGCGGCACGGAGCAGCACGTCCACGCCCTTCATGGCGAGGAGCCGTCCCGCATAGCCGATCACGAGGCCGGAAAGGCCCAGGGACTCGCGTGCCACGGCGCGGCGCTCCGGAGTTGGATCGGGATAGGTCTCGAGGTCGAGGCCATGGGGGACGACGTCGATCGGGCCCCGATAGCCTTTGGCCCGGAGCACGTCGACCACTTCCTCGCTCACGGCGGTCCCCGCCTCGCACTGAGTGAACGCCCACCGCTCGATGCCGCCGTACAGAGCGGACGGGCGGTAGGGATAGCGACCGTCCCGGGTGAGATTGTCGGAGGAAAAGAAGAGCGCCTTCGCTCGCGGAGCGTGCACGCGTCGGAGGAGCAAAGCCTCCAGCGCGATGAAGCTGAACGGCTCTTCCCAGAGGTGGAGGATGTGCGGTCGCGCCGCGCGCATGGCCTGCGCCAGGCCACTCGTGAAGAACCCGCGGTTCTCGTAGCCCGGCCACACGACGCGTCCGGTTTCGATCCGGTAACCGTCCTCCGAAGAAGGAACGGTCCGGACCTCGCGGTAATTCTCGACCCACCGATCGGGCGCGAGCACCGTCAGCTCGATATCGGGGAGCGCCGCCAGGGCGGCGAACTTCCGTCGGAACGGAAGCACCCCCGCGGAATGATCGACCGCGAGGACGCGGATCGGGTCGCTCACGGCGCTCGCACGACGTAGATGCGGGCGTACTCGCGCTCCCATGCGGGTACGAGAAGGTCCGGCTGACCGCGGGCCCAAGCGTCCTCGATGGGAAAGGCGTCCGAGCCCGCGACGCCCGCCTCGAATCGCGAGACGCAAAGATAGCGCGCCCCGGACGCGATCAGGTTCGATCGCCACACCGAAGAGTCGGCGTCCGCGGTGAGCCGGGGCGGCTTTCCCCATTCGTAGACGGTCGCATCGGGCGAGCCGGCACGAGGCACGAACGTCACCTCGTTCGCGAACGCGTGCCCCGAGAATGGATAGGGCGTGTTGATGCCCGCGTACGCCACGATGGCCGCCGATGTTCGCGTGTGCTCCGCGATCCAGGCCCACGCCGCGGCCATGTCGCCGAGATCGGAGCGCGCGTGCGCGCGATCCTCCCATTCGTGGCGCGTGCTCCAGTACGCCGCCCAGCGGTCGTACCGCGTGCCTTCGTAGTCCCGACCCGATCCGTAGCCCGACGCGCGCGGGGCGTCCGTGCGGAGGATCGCGATGTCCTTGAGGACGTAGGCGAGCGTGATGGGCGCCTGAACGAGGACGATCACGGGGACGGCGCGCGCCATCGCCACGCGCCACCCTCTCGTACGGAAGAGCGCGGGTGCGAGAGCCAGCGCCCCGGCCAGGACCGGCAGGAAGTACCGGTGCTCGCGGAACGGAAGGAGGAGCGCCGAGAGAAGGAACGCCGCGGCCCCGACCCAGGCGAGAGCCCGGCGATTGCTTTGGCCGGGAGCGAGCGCGCCGACAACGAGAAGGATGAGCGCCGGAAGGAAGAGGCATCCCAGCTCGAGCCCCGATCGCGGAGAGAGGAGAAGCTCGCTCCAGCCAAGTCGCGGCGCGCCCGCGCCGAAGTAGGCAGCGCTGTCGACGGGACCGGGGAGGAGCACGGTCGAGCCCAGGGCGACGCGCACCGGCATGAACGGATTCCCGAACGTGGCCGCGTTCCGGAGATAGGCATAGCCGCCGATGGCCAAGGCCGCGACCGCGCCGCCCAGGTGATCCTTCCAGCCCAGGCGACCCCGCATCGAAGCGATCGCGAGCACGGCGACGAGCGGCAGCGCGAGAACCGCACCGGAGTACTTGAGCCCGGCGAGGAGCCCGATCGCGATCCACGCGAGCACGGCCGTGCCCGGAGAGCCGTCGAGGGCGCGTAGCGCGAAGAACGCGGCGATCACGAAGAGCGCCGCCTGCTGGACATCCAGCATGACCTCGACGCTCTGGCGCAGAGCGACCGGTATCGCGGCGAAGAGAAGTGACGCGAGCGCCGCGCCTCGGCCGCCGGCGCCGCATCGCCTCGCGAGCGCGAAGACCGCGAGAGCCCCCGCGACGAGGAACGGAAGCTGGGACAGGCCCGCCCATCGATCCGTTCCGGTCGAGACGAGGTTCCAGTAGAGCTGCATCTGTCCCGCGAGCGGATAGTAGGTATTCGCCAGGTCCCCCGACGCGGGCACCGGCGTCGCGAGACCGCCGGAATGGAGCCACGTCGCCGGAAACATGAGGTGATACGTCAGCGCGTCCCACGCGACCGGCGGAAGCGCGAGCCGGCTCCATGCGATCGGGATCCACGTGGCGACGAGGAGAAGCGCCGCGAGGCCAAAGCTCCGCAGCTCGATGCTCGCGACGCGATCGAACAGGACCACAGGGCCGGGCCCCGTGTCCGTCGCCTCAGCCGGTCGAGGCTCGGGCGCCATGCGGGGCGCGCGCGGGGACAGGACCGAGGCCGCGAGGGCGAGGCCCGAGACCGCGAACGCGACATCGAACACCGTACGGGGGTGGCTCAGCACGCCGGCGATCCCCGCGATCTCGACGCTCAGCACGATCAGCGACGTGGCGAGGATCGTCATGGCGAGCACGAACGCGCTCCGTCCGGAGCGTCCCGCGAGACGCCCCGCCAGCGTCCATGCGGCGACGAGGATCAGGACGTTGGCGCCGAGCGCGGGCCAGCCGCTCAGGGGCTGTCCTTCGTCAGGCGAACATCGTCGTCGCGGACGGCGACGAGGTGCGGGGGCGCCATCGCAAGGGCGGCGACCATGCCGATGAAGATCCAGAACGGCACGCTGATCTTGTCGATCCCCAGATAGGAATTGAAGAGTCCGTGCACGCCGTACGTGGCGAGACCGCACGTGAGCCCGAGCGCGAGCCGGCCTCGGTCGCTTCCGGGATCCCGCGCGAATGTGCGAAGGCCCGCCGCGGCCACGGCGGCCACGAACCAGAGGCTGGCGGCGAGGCCGGGCCACCCCGTCTCGGCGAGCATGCGAAGGAGCTCGTTGTGCACGCCGAAGACGACGAGCGATTGCTCGGTGACGATCGATTTCCTCCGGAACTCCCGATACTCCTCGGGATAGACGCCGTACCCGACGCCGGTCAAGGGTCGCGCCCGGGTCATCTCCGCCGCCGCCATCCACCGGTTCAGGCGCTCCAGATTGGAGACGTTCTCCGGCGTGACGATGCTCCGGGCATGGCGTGAAAGAGGATCGGAGAGCTTCGACCAGGCGATGCCGAGGGCGACGATTCCGACGATCGAGAGCGGCAGCCACAGGCGGGCCGCTCCCCCCCGTCCCACCGTCCACACCGCGAGGAGAAACGGCACCACGACGACCACCGAGAGCCACGCCGCGCGCGTGAAGGAGAGCACGATGCCGGCGAGGATCACGCCCGCGCCCAGAGCCCAGAGCCACCGCGCGCCGCGCTCCTTCGAGAGGCTCTCCACGATGGCGGGCGGGAGGAAGAACGCAAGGTAGGCCGCGAACGTGCCGTGCTCGAGGAAGAAGGGACGCGCCGCACCGTAGGCGACGTGGAAGGCGACGTTGGATGCCAGCACGCGGACTGACGCGTAGATCGAGAGCGCGGACGCGAGCACGACGCCGGCGGCGAGCCAGCGCTTCAGGCGGCGCGCGTCAGATCCGGTCGAGACGAAGTAGAAGTAGCCGAACGCCGCGTAGAGGGCCGCCATGACCCAGGCCTTGAGCCCCGCGACCGGGAAGTGGCTGAGCGCCACGGAGAAGAGCGCGAGCGCCGCGACGACCGCGAGCGGCTTCGCGATGGAGCGCGGCCCGAAGGAGAGATCGCGCCACGGCCAGCGTTTGAAGCTCCAGACCGCGAGCGCGATCGCCATCATGGGCTCGGTGGGCACGGAGAACGCGGCGCCGAGCGGCGTCAGCACCTCGCGCGAGAACGGGATCGCGATCCAGACGAGGAGCCAGGCCGCCTCCGGCGCGCGGTACGCGACGCGCGCGTACACGATCCCGAGAGCGCCGACGAGGGGCCAGACGAAGCTCTCGAGCTTCCATCCGACGAGTACGAGGAGGAGCTCCGCGAGGGCGATCCAGGCGAGCGCCCGGAGCGAGAAGCGGGGAGGTGGAGGCGCCGCTAGCGCGGCCGATCGTACAGCAGCACCCATGTAAGGCTACCGGCGAGGCCGATGACGAACCCCGCGAGCACGACGAGGGCCCGCTTGGGCCGCGACTTGTGGAGCGGCACCACCGCATGGTCCAGCACCTGGACCGTCGGCGTGTCGCGCGTCTCGCGGATGCGCGCCTCCTCGAGCTGCGCGGTCAAGAGCTCGAAGACCTGTTCCTGCACTTTCACGTCGCGCCAGAGCCGCATGATCTCGATCCCCGCCGAGGGCAATCCGCCAACCTGGCGCTCGATGGCCGCCAGCTCCATCCGGACGCGGCGGACTTCCTCGCTCGACTCCGCGAGCGATTGCCGGAGCACCTGGAGCTTCACCTCGAGCGCGATCTTCTGCGCCATGAGGTTCGCCCCCACGTCGGTGTCGCCCTGGGTCGTGGGAGACAGGGCCGGCAGCTTCTTGGTCTGCTGGTACGCGCGCAGCCGGTCCTCGGCGTTCGCGAGGTCCTGCTTGGCCAAGGTCAGGCGCTCGTCGATGAACGCGCGCGTGCGCTTGGCGCTCGAGGTCCGGGTTTCGACGTTGAATCGATCCAGCTCCTCGACATACGCGTTCGCCATGGCGGCCGCGGTCTTGGGATCGCGATCCTCCACGTCGATCGTGATGGTCCCCTCGTCGCCGAGCTTGAAGCTCGCGTGCGAGGAAAGCTCCTTCACCGCCCGCTCCTCGTCCTTGGAGCGATAGCGCTCGACGAGATGGAACCGCTCGACCAGGCGGTCGGCCACGGAGCGGCTCTTCAAGACCGCGACGAAGACGTCCGCCATGGTGGGCGCGCCAGGAAGGCGCACGGAGCCGAGCGACTTCGGCATCAGCATGCTGAGGGCGGACGTGGCGTCGTCCTCCGCGGGCGGAAGGAGGACCGCGCGGCCGGTGTACCACTTCGGGAGGATCAGGCTGATCGCGAGCGCGACGAGCGTGGTCGCGAGCACGTTGAGCGCAAGGAAGCGGCGCCGCGCGCGCACGACGCCCATGAAATCCTCCCGGTCCCTCGGCGCGAGCGCCACGCTCACTGCTTCACCGCCTCGACCGCGATCACGATCGCCGACGCGGCCGCGACCACGCCGATCAGGTCGCGGATCGTGCCCCAGGGATTTCGGTCGGGCTTCGTGGGAATCAACACCTGGTCCCCGGGACGGAGCGCATGGACGTCCTCCGGAGCCACGGGGCGGCCCGTCAGGGACAAGGTCACCCGCGTGCGGCTCTTGTAGGCGCGCGACGTGGTGCCGCCCGCCGCCTTCACGTAGTCGTCCACCTTCCATCCCTCGCGATACGGCACGTAACCCGGCGCCCGGACCTCGCCCTGCACCGAGACGTAGTTGACCCGCTTCGGCACGACGATGCGGTCCAGGTCACGAAGCGGGAGATCGCCGCGCTCGTCGCCCGCTTCGAGGAGCACGCCGACGTGCGCGGAGACCGCCTGCCGCTCGCGCGACTTCGCGATGACGTACGCGCGATCGGAGCCGGCCAGGAGCTCTTCCTGCTGGAGCGCCATTCGGAGGAACACCGAATCGGGCTCCTCGTCCTTCACCATGCGCTCGACCCGCATCGCGGGGCGGTCCGCCTGATCGGTGAACCCGCCGGCCCGCTCGAGCACGGAGCGGACGCGGTCCACGCCTTCGGTGATGGGATAGGGTCCGGGTCGCGCCACTTCCCCTTCGACCTCGACGTGCGCCCCTTTCAGGTAATTCGACCGCGACGGAATGAAAACTCGATCTCCCTCCGCGAGCAAGGGATCCGCGTCGCCGCCCGGCGAGGCAAGCGCTTCGGCGAGCGCGACTTTCTCGATGCTGCGGGTCCCGTCCGCGCGCACGCGCGCGAGCTCGGCGGCCTCCGGAGCCGCGTCCGCGAGCGTACCCCCGCCGAGCGCGATCGCGGTGGAGAGCCGGTCGCCGGGAACGAACTCGTAGAGCCCCGGGTGAGGCACCGCGCCCAGCACTTCCATGCGCATCCGGGCGGGCGGCACGTAGATCACGTCCGTCTCGAACACGAGCGGGTTCGACGCGAGATCGCCGGCGCGCGTGTACCGGATGAGGTCCACGCGGAGCGTGTCGTTCGCGCGACGCACCTCGATCCCGCGCCGCGCTCCGGTAGCCGTGATGCCTCCCGCCGCCGCGATCGCTTCGGACGCGCGCACCGGCGCCTGGAGCGTCACCGAGCCCGGGCGCTCGACGTCGCCGAGCACGGGCATCCGGAACCGTCGCGGCCGGCTGAGCGCGAGCACGAATCCCTTCCCCTTGATGTACGGCTTGAGCGCCTCCTTGAGGCGCGCCTGGGTCTCGGCGAGGGTGAGCCCCGCGACCTGGAACGTGCCGACGTCGGGCAGGAGGAGCTCGCCCGAGGGGGCGACGCGCAGGATCTTCGGCTCGAGGAGATCGGAGTAGCGGAGCGCCAGCTCGTCGCCGGGGCCGATGCGGTACGTGGTGGGATCCACCCGCCCCTCGATGGGTGTGTCCGTGGTCTGTGCCGTCGGGGCCGCGCGGGCGGCCTCATCGGGCACGGCGGCGCCGGACGTCTGGGCCCAGGCATGGGTTAGGGCGAGGAAGCCGGCGCACAAGGCGATGAGCCCCAGGATGGAGCGGGGGGCGGTCCGATGGCTGGTCGAGCGAATCTGGGTCAAGGGCGACGATGATGCCACGCCGGAGGGGCGGCGAAAAGCCCCGAGGCGCGGGGCGTCATTCCGCTCCTGGGCGCGCGGTGAAGCGCTGAACCTGCCGCAGGGCGATGTCCCTGAGGCTCAGCCACTCCCGCGGCTTGACCACGAGCGCCGCCCAGGCGGCCGTGAGGATGCCCCCGATCACCATGCCCGGCAAATCTTCGGGGCGCACCACGAGGAGGATGAGGAGCAGCGCGAGCGACGCGAGAAGCAGCACGCGGTTATCGCGCCCCAGGCGAAAGCCGATGGCGCGCCGCGCGAGCCCATAGTGGAGGACGGCGTGGCTCACGTGCGCGAGCACGTACGCGATGACGGTCGCCTTCACGCCGATCCGGTCCACGAGGAAGAGGAAGGCGCCGAGGATCACGAGCCCATACACGATGTCGAAGAGCACCCACGGGCGAAGCCGGTTCCGCGGCACGAGCCAGATGCCGAACATCCACGCCGCCGCGCGGAAGTAGTCGCCGAGGAACTGGTACGGCAAGAGCTCGAGCGCGGGGCGGAACTTGGGCGAGTAGAAGAGCGGAACCCAGACGGGCGCGCCGACCATGAGCCCCGCCGCGAGTCCGGTCGTGAGGAGGAAGCAGAGCCGGATGCCGCTCCGCATCGGAGCGCCCGCGTCCTCGTTGGTCGGCTGCGCCGCGATCTCGGGCCAGACGGTCGCGGTGATCGAGTTCAGGATCAGAGGCATCGTGAGCCCCGACACGCCGACGCACACCTGGTAGATCCCGTTCTGCCCGAGCCCGAGCTTGTCCACGATGATCGAGCGCAGGATGAGAACCGTGAGGGTCGAGGAGAGGCCCACGAGGAGCGCGCTCCCGCCGTAGCGCGCGATCGGCCGGAGGAGCGAGCGGTCGACGCTCGACTCGGGGACCGCAGGCTTCGGGGACTGATAGGGAGCGAGGAGCCATCGGCCAAGGAGGACCTGCGCGACGGCGAGGATGACGAGCTGCGCCACGGCGCCCTTCACACCGAAGAACCACGCCATCGGCACGATGGTCGCGATCGTGATCGCCGCGACGAGGCCGTTGAGGATGGCCATCGAGCGGACCGCGTGATGCCCCTGGAGCATGGAGATCTGGATGGACGCCGCGGCCGAGAGCGGGATCGTGATCGTGCCGAGCAGGATGGCCCAGAGGAACGCGCGGTCGCGGTAGACCGCGTCGGTGATCCACGGCGAGAGCGCGAGCGACAGCACCGCGAGCGAGATCCCGGCGGCCCACGTGAGCGCCCGGGCGGTGCTGGTGATGCGCCGGAGCCGGTCCTCGTCGCCGCGCGCGCGGGCGTCGGCGATCATGGTCATCACGCCGCTGCCGGCCCCGAGCGTGGCGAACGGGACCAGGACGGCGGTGAACGCGGCGAGCTGGGCCAGGACCCCGGTGCCTTCGGGGCCGAGCCGCGAGGCGAGGATCTTGGCGCGAAGGATCGCCGCCACGATCGTGGCGATCGAGCCGACGCCCAGGATCGCGGTGGAGCGGACGAGGCGGCGCACGCGGCGTCCCCCCTACGTTCCCTTAACGAGCGCCGTACATCTTCTCGTAGTAGTGCCGGAACTCGCCGGAGCGGATCGCCTCCCACCAGGAGCGGTGGGTCTTGTACCAGTCGATCGTCTCCGTGATCCCGGTCGCGAACTCCACCTGCGGCTTGAAGCCGGTCATCCGCTCGAGCTTCGACGCGTCGATCGCGTAGCGCCGGTCGTGCCCCGGCCGGTCGGTCACGCTCTTCAAGAGCGACTCCGGCTTCCCGAGCCGCTTCAAGATGAGATCCGCGATCTGGTTCACGGAGCGCTCGTTGTTGCCGGCGATGTTGAAGGTGTGCCCCTCCACGCCCGGCGACTCGAGGATCGCGGTGATGGCGCGGCAGTGGTCGAGGACGTGGATCCAGTCGCGCGTATTCCGCCCGCTTCCATAGACCGGGAGCGTCTTGTCCTCGAGCGCGTTCGTCACGAAGAGCGGGATCAGCTTCTCGGGATACTGGTAGGGACCGTAGTTGTTGCTGCATCGCGTCACGATCGTCTGCAGATTGAACGTCGTGAAGTACGAGTAGGCGAGCCGGTCCCCGCCGATCTTGGACGCGGCATACGGATTACGCGCGAGGAGCGGCGATTCCTCGGTGGCCTCGCCGTCCAGGATCTCGCCGTAGACCTCGTCGGTCGAGACCTGGAGGAACCGCGTGAGCTTCCGCTTCCGCGCCTCCTCGAGGAGCACCCAAACGCCGTACGTGTCGGTGAGGACGAAGTCCTCGGCGTGGTCGATCGAGCGGTCGACGTGCGTCTCGGCTGCGAAGTTCACCACGAAGTCGCACCCCTCCATCGCCTCCGCCACGACCTTCCGGTCGCAGATGTCCCCCTTCACGAACCGGTAGCCGGGGTCGTCCTTCACCGGCTCGAGATTGGCGAGGTTCCCCGCGTACGTGAGCTTGTCCAGAACCGTGACCGCCGCCTTGGGGTACGCCTGGCGGAGATGGTGGACGAAGTTGCTGCCGATGAAGCCCGCGCCGCCCGTGACGAGGAGGCGCGACCGGTTGAGATCCAGGCGCTCAGCCATCCTTGCGGTCCCAGTCGTACGGGATATCGTTCTTGTGGGGATCGCAGCGGTACTCGTCCGGCTCCTTGTAGTTGTACATCTCGGTCGGGCAGTTGACGAGCATCGCGGGCTCGGTGCCGATCCCCTTCATGCCGTGCCACACGCCGGGCGGGATGGTGACCAGGATCGGATTCCGCTCTCCCATGAAGAACTCGTTCACCATACCCTTGGTCGGCGACTTCTCGCGGTCGTCGTACATCACGACCTTCATCATTCCCTTCACGATCACGAAGTGATCGGTCTGGATCTTGTGGTAGTGCCATCCCTTCACCACGCCGGGGTAGGCGACCGAGAGGTACGTCTGGCCGAACCGCTGGAAGAACGGATCGTCCTTCCGCATCATCTCCATCAGGTACCCGCGCTCGTCGGCGATCACCTTGAGCGGCTTCACCACCACGCCGTCAATCAGCTTCATTTGGTCTCCCCACCGAGGTGTAGTCGAACCCGAGCTTCCGGACCGAAGCCGGTTCGTAGATGTTGCGCAGATCGACGATGGCCCGGCGCCTCATGGCCCGGCGAATCCGCGCGAGGTCGAGCCTCCGGAACTCGTTCCACTCCGTGACGATGACCAGCGCGTCCGCCCCCTTGGCCGCGTCGTACGCGTTCTCCGCGAACATGATCCCATTCGGGACGCCGGCCGCCCCTTCGCGCACCACCGGGTCGTACGCGCGCACCTTCACGCCGCGCTTCAAGAGCGCGCGAATGATGTGGAGCGCGGGCGCTTCCCGCAGATCGTCGGTGTCGGGCTTGTACGAGAGCCCGAGGATGGCGGCGGTGCGCGACTTCCGGGTGCCCGGGAGCGCGGCCATCACCTTCTCGACCGCGATGTCCTGCTGCGCGTCGTTCGCCTCGACCGCGGCCTCGACGATGCGGAGCCTCACGCCGGCCTTCTTCGCGAACGCGGCCATGGCGCGCGTGTCCTTCGGCAGGCACGAGCCGCCGAATCCGGGTCCCGGATGGAGGAACTTGGGCCCGATGCGGCGGTCCAGCCCCATCGCCTTGGCCACGTCCTTCACGTCGGCGCCGAGCGCCTCGGACAGGTTCGCCATCTCGTTGATGAAGGAGATCTTGGTCGCGAGGAACGCGTTGGCCGCGTACTTGATGAGCTCCGCGGTGCGCACGTCGGTCGTGACCATCGGCGTCTCGATGAGGTAGAGGGGCGAGTAGATCTCGCGGAGGAGCTGCCGCGCCTTGGCGGAATCGGCGCCGATGACCACGCGGTCGGGGCGCATCCAATTCTCGACGGCGGTCCCCTCGCGGAGGAACTCCGGGTTCGACGCGACGTCGAACTTCATTCCGCGCTTCGCGTTTTTCTTCACGATCGCGCGCACGCGCTCGGCCGTGCCGACGGGCACGGTGCTCTTCTGGACGATGAGCCGGTAGCCGTTCATCGCCCTGGCAATGGTGCGCGCGGCCGCGTCCACGTACTTGAGGTCGGCGCGCCCATCCTCGCCCTGCGGCGTTCCGACGCAGATGAAGATGGCTTCGCCCCAGCGCGTCGCTTCCTCGAGCGATAGGCCGAAGCGAAGCCGGCGCTCGCGCACGTTCCGCGCGATCAGGTCATCCAATCCAGGCTCGTAGAACGGAAGCTGGCCGCGCTCCAGCATCTCGATCTTCGCGCGGTCCACGTCCACGCAGAGCACCTGGTTGCCGAAATCGGCGAACCCGGCTCCGGTGACGAGCCCCACATAACCGGTACCTACGATCGTGATCCGCAAGCGGTCGCTCCTATGGCTTCATTCCGGCACGCACGCGATCGCGCGCGTCCCGGTAGAGGTCGGACAGGGTCTGCTCGATGGAACGAAGAGGCTTCCAGCCGGTGGAGCTCACGAGCTTGGCCGGATCTCCCACGAGGTGGTCCGCGTCGCGGGACCGGACTCGCGAGGGGTCGACGACGACCGTGGCCGCCACTCCGGAGATCTCGATCAAGCGGTCGAGCAGGTCCCGGAGCATGTGGCCGTGGCCCGTGGCGACATTATAGGCCGCGCCAGGCTCGCCGCGCTGGACCAGCAGCATGTACGCCCGGACCACGTCCCGGACATCCCCATACTCGCGGGTCACGTCCAGATTGCCGACCCGGATCTCCGGGGGCGCGAACCCGGCGTCGATCCGCGCGAGCTGGTCCGCGAATCCCGCGAGCGCGAAGCGCGGCCTCTGCCCCGGACCCGTGTGCGAGAACGTGCGCGTCCGGACGACCGGAAGCTGGAAGGTCGCGGCGTAGAGCTCGGCGATCACGTCCTGCGCCGCCTTGCTGCCGGCGTACGGATTGGCCGGCCTGAGCGGCGCCTCCTCGGTGATGCGTCCCCCCGCCACGCCCGAGCCGTACACGTCGGCCGAGCCCGTCACGAGCACACGCGTCGAAGGCGCCCTGCGGCGGACGGCCTCGAGGACGTGGAGCGTCCCCATCACGTTGACGTCGTACGTCGGGACCGGCCGCTCGAGCGCGTCCGCCCCCGAGGCCTGGGCCGCCAGGTGGATCAGAGCGTCCGGCTTGGCCGATGCGAGCCAGGAGTCCACCGCCTCGGCGTTCGTGATGTCGAGCGCACGATAGGAGGCGAGTCGCCTTTCGAGGGCGTTCGCGTTCGGGTGCGCCGTAAGCGGCGCGTGATCCGCGCCGTGGGCCTCGTAGCCCTCGAGCTCCGCGAGATGATCCAGAAGATGGCCGCCCGCGAAGCCGGCCACCCCCGTGATGAAGAGACGCAACGGCTACCGGGCTCGCCAGTACTCGAGCAGATCCCGAAGCGTCTGCTCGAAGGGGATCTCCGGCTTCCAGCCCGTCTGCTTGTGGAACTTGGAAGCGTCACCGAGGAGCACCGGCACGTCGCTCGGACGCATGCGCGCGGGATCCTGCTCCACCTTCACCTTCACGTTCGACATGGAAAGGAGCATGTCGAGCATCGCGCGAATCGTCCAGTCCTTGCCGGAGCAGAGGTTGTAGACCTCGCCCATCTCCCCCTTCTCGAGGGAGAGCCAGTAGGCGCGCACGATGTCGCGCACATCGGTGAAGTCGCGCCGCGCGTCCAGATTTCCGACGCGGATCACGGGAGGCTTCCGCCCCTTCTCGATGTCCGCCACCTGCCGTGCGAAGTCCGAGCAGACGAAGACCGGCCCGCGGCGCGGGCCCTCGTGGTTGAAGCCGCGCGTGCGCACGATCGGGATCTGGAAGCTCATCCAGTACTGATAGCCGAGCGCGTCCTGCCCCACCTTGCTCACGGCGTAGGGCGAGAGCGGGCGCAACGGATTGGTCTCCCGGATCGGGAGCTCGTTCTCGTAGACCATCCCGTACTGCTCGCTCGAGCAGGCGAGCTGGATCCGGGGCTTGATGCCGAGCTTCTTCACGGCCTCGAAGATGTTGAGCTGGCCGATGATGTTGGTGACGAGCGATTCGGTGGGCGCCGTCCACGACGTGGGGACGAAGCTCTGCGCCGCCAGGTGGAAGATCCGGTCCGGGCGGAGCTCGTCGATCGTGTCGCGCACCGAGGACGCGTCGCGGAGGTCGCACTCCACCAGCCGCACCTTGTCCATGAAGTGCTCGATGTTCTCCGTGCGGCTTCGCCAGCGGAGGATGCCGGAGATCTCGACGCCGGGAATCGTGAGCAGGTAGTCGGTCAGGTGGCTGCCTGCGAAACCGGTGATCCCGGTCACCAGGACCTTCATCCGGTCATCCTTTCAGTGGAGGCGTGGAGGCCCGCCGCCGCTTCGTAGGCCGCGAGGACCGCCTTGGGATCGGCCGCTTCGAGGATCGGGCGGCCGACGACGATGTGATCGGCGCCGAGCGCGAAGGCCTCGCCGATGGACAGGGTTCGCTTCTGATCGTGGGAGCGGTCCTCGGGGCCGCGAATGCCGGGCGTGACGATCCGGAACGGGGCCGCGTGGGCGCGCCGGAGCGCCGACAGCTCGCGCGGCGACGCGACCACCCCGCCGGCCCCCGCGTCGGCGACGACCTTCGCGAGCGCGAGCACCTTCCCCTCGAGATCGGTCCCCGGGTCCCACACGCCGGGCAGCTCGTTGCCTTCGAGGCTCGTGAGCACGGTCACGCCGAGCACGGTCGGCTTGCTGCCGATCGAGCGGGCCGCCTCGGCCGCCGCCCGCAGCATCACGGGGCCGCCCGCGGCGTGCACGGTGAGGAGCGAGATCGGGAGCCCGTCGAGCGCGCGAATCGCCTTCTCCACCGTGGCCGGAATGTCGTGCAGCTTGAGATCGAGAAAGACGTTCTTGCCGCGCCCGGCGATGGTCTCCACCGCGCGGCGGCCGGAGGCGCAGAAGAGCTGGAGCCCGACCTTGTACCAGAGGACGCCCGCGCCGAGCCGGTCCACGTGCGCGACCGCATGCTCCAGGTCCGGCATGTCGAGAGCGACGATCAGCCGGTCACGCAGGCTCATGACGCGTGCCTCCCCGGCTCGCGCCGCGCCCCGCGTCCCGCGCGGATCACGCCTCGTCCTTCCGGCACTTCGAGCGACCCGATGAGGTCGTCGACTCCCGCATAGGTCGCTGCGCGCACACTCTCCTCGATCGCATCCACGCATTCCTCCGGAAGGCTGGGGTTCGCGAACATCGCCGTGCCCACCTCGATCGCGGTGGCGCCGGTCAGCAGGAACTCGACCGCGTCGATCCCGCGCGCGATCCCGCCCATGCCGACCACCGGAATGTCGACCGCCTGCACCGTTTCCCAGAGCTTGGCCAGGGCAAGCGGCTTGATGGCCGGCCCGGACAATCCGCCGAGCACCGTGCCGAGGATCGGCCTTCGCGTGCGCGCGTCGACCGCCATGCCGACGAACGTGTTCACGAGCGACACCGCGTCCGCGCCGCAGTCCTCGCACGCCTGCGCGATCTCGGCGATGCGCGTCACGTTCGGGGTGAGCTTCGCGATGAGCGGAAGCTTGGTGAGCGGACGGATCGCGCTCATCACCTCGCGCGCCATGCCGGCGTCGGTCGAGTAGCGCATGCCGTGAGGGCCCACGTTCGGACACGAGATGTTCACCTCGATCGCGTGCGCCGCGCCGCTTCCGTCGACGCCCCGCACGAGCTCGCAGAACTCGCCCACGTCCTCCCCCTCGACGCTCACGATGGCGGCGCAGGGAAGCTCGCGGAGAATCGGGACCTTCTGCTCGAGGTAGCCCTTGAGCCCGGGGTTCTCGATCCCGATGGAGTTGAGCATGCCGGACGGCGTCTCGCACACGCGGGGCGGCGGATTGCCGGCGCGCGAACGGAGCGTCACGGTCTTCGTCACGATCCCGCCGATCCGCGAGAGATCGGTGAGGCGCTCGTACTCGCGTCCGTAGCCGATGATGCCGGATGCGACGAGCACCGGATTGCGGAGCGTGAGCCCCCCGATCCTGACCTCGAGCGAGGGCTTCACGGCAGCCTCGCCCAGTCGACGACGGTGGCATCCATGACGGGTCCCTCGAGGCACATGGCGGGATAGCGTCCGGAATCCATGCCGGGGAGGAGCGGCACGGGACAGCCGCGGCACGCGCCCACGGCGCACGCCATCGGGCCTTCGAGCGACGCCTCGCATCGGATGCCCCGCTCGCGCGCGAAGTCGGAGATCGCGTGGAGGAGCCCGTGCGGTCCGCAGGTGAAGATCTCGGCGGTGAGCGGCGTGTGGCCGTTGTCGGTCCACTCGCGCGCGAGAAGGTCCATCACGCTTCCCTTGTACCCGATCGAGCCGTCATCGGTGGCGAGGTGGACCCGGCCGCCGCGAACCTCACGCACGCCGTAGAGCTCCGACTTGGAGCGCGCGCCGTAGAGGAAGACGAACGGGCGCTTCCGCTCGCGGAGGCGGCGGCTCAGGAAGAGGAGCGGCGCCACGCCGCGGCCGCCGGCGACGAGGACCGGAATGCGGCGCGGCCTGGGCGCGAAGCCGATGCCGAGGGGGCCGATCAGATCGAGCTTCGTCCCCTTCTCCTGCTGGGCCAGGACGCGGGATCCCCGTCCCACGACCGAGTAGTAGATCCGGACCGCGCGGAGCGCACCCTTCTCCATGAAGCCCTCGAGGCTGTACGGCCGGCGCAAGAGCGGCTCCAGGCCGTCTCCCACGCGCAGGTGCACGAATTGTCCGGGCTGCGGGCGCGCGAAGCCTCGCGGCACCTTGAGGGTGATGAGGAAGTTGCCGGGATTGAGCTCGTGATTGGAGACGACCGAACAGGAGACCAGGTTCATGGACCCGTGTCGTCCTCGTCCTTTGTGGCCGTGCTGTCGGGGCGTGCTGTCGAATCGGTGGGGGCTGTGGTGGTGGACGGTGGCGGCGCCTGGCTGGCCGCGCTGTCGGCTGGGGCCGACGCGCCTCCGGCGGCAGCGGCTCCCGCAGCGGCGGCTCCGGCCGGCGGCGGCGCCGGCGTGGTGGCGGCGCCCCCATGGGCCTGCGGCGTCGGACGTCCGCCGCCATGCTCGCGCATGTACTTCTGACGCACCTCGAGAGCGTGCTGGCGGAGCGAATCCATGCGGGCGCTGTCCGCCGGAGTCATGGCGTAGGTCTGGGACCTCATGTTCGACGAATCGACCGGAGCCCCCGCCTGCGCCGAATCGGCCATCTCGGGCTCGAGCGCGGCGACCTGCGATGTGTCCGGGTTCGCGAGGAGCGAGTCGAGCAGCGCGGTCCGCTCGTCGGTACGACCGCTCCACTGCTTCCAGAGGTAGAGCGCGGACTCGGCATAGGGCGTGCCGCGGTAGCGCGCTCCCATCATGTCCGCGATGCGCATCGCCTCGAGCGTGTCTCCCTTGTCCTGCGTCGCGATCCAGAGGCGCGCGTACGCGGCCTTGGCCGCATACACGCTGTGCGGAAACTCGGTTTCGACGCGATGGTACTGCGTCACCGCGGAATCCGGCTTCCCCAGCTGGAAGTAGTTGAGCTCCGCCATCATGAACGCGGCGTGGGCCCGCGCGCCGGTCGAGTCCGAGGCGAGCGCGCTCCGGTACGTACGGATGGCGGCCAGGCTTTGCGAGCGCCGCATGGCCTGCGCCTGGAATTCGGACGTCGGCTGGCTCTTCAGCTTGTCGTACTCGCGCCCCGCGGCATCGAGGTCCTGAATCGCGGTCTCGTACAGGTAACCGATCTGGAACTGCGCCTGGTACGCCACCGACGTGCGGGGAAATCGGGTGACGAGGTCGTTGTAGCCCTTCAGCGCCTCCTGGGTCCTCCCCATGACCGCCATCACGTCGTAGATCCGGAGGAGAACGTCCCCCTCTCGCCCTTCCTGCGCCGCGAACACGCGCCAGGACTGGTAGTACTGGAGCGCCTCGGGATAGCGCCCGAGCTGCCGCAGCGCATCCCCGCGCGCGATCGCGGCGTCCACGCGCTGTGCGCCGCGCTCTTCCACCTTGAGGCATTCGGCGTACGCGACCTCCGCCGAATCGGCGTGCTGCGCGGCGAGGTAGGCATCGCCCAGGCTCCGGAGAGTCTTCGACTTCTCGCGGCGGCCCGAGGCCTTCTTGTCCGCCAGCCGGTACCAGTGGGTCGCGATCGTGTAGTGCTTGAGCTGGGACTGGGTCTCGCCCGAGTAGAAGAAGAGCTCCCAGCGCCTCGAGAAGTCGGGGTACTGGCTCTCCACCTCACGGAAGATGGAGTCCGACTCCACGAACTCCTTCCGCCGGTAGCGGGCCAGTCCCTCGGTGAACCGGGCGTCGGCGCGATACGGGCTCTTCGGATACTTGGACGCGAACGACGTGAGCTGCTGGATGGCGTTGGGGTAATCCCCTTTGCCGTAGTACGAGGCGCCCATCATGTACGCGGCGTCGTCCACATATTTGCTCTTGGGATAGTCCGAGAGCACTTTTTGGCACTGGCGGATGACCACGTCGTACCGGCCGATCGCCTCCTGAGCCGGCGCCTCCGACAGGCTCCGCTCCTGGGCTTTGTTCCCCTCACGGTAGTTCTTCTTCGCGAGATAGAACGTGTTGTAATAGGCACAGCCGCCCCCGGCGAGGAGGAGCAGGAGGCCGAGGGTCCAGGGACGGGACGATCCCCCGAATCGCATGAGCATGAGCACCCGAATGTACCACGCGCGAGCGCGGTTGGCTATTGAAGGGTCGCCTCGGAAGTCGCTGCCTGGTAGGCAATTCGGCCGCCTACGACGGTCAGGAGCACGCGGCCGGGAAGGTCCCAGCCCTCGAAGGGGGTGTTTCGCCCCTTCGACTCGAATTCCGAGGCACGGACGGTGGAGCGGCTCTCAGGGTCGAACACCGTCACGTCGGCTTCCGCTCCCGCTTCGAGCGTCCCGCCCGGTCGGTTCAGCACCCGGTAGGCCCCGACCGTCATCCGCTCGATCAGCTCCATGAGCGTGAGGTGGCCCGGCTCGACGAGCGCCTTCAGGTAGCAACCGAGCGCGGTTTCCAGTCCCACGATGCCGAACGGCGCCGAATCGAAGTCGCCG
>Ga0207703_10000453_pt1 | contig 43083 bp, 36 predicted proteins | sample KBSSwiS12_FD_184304 | JGI IMG/M metagenome (GOLD analysis project Ga0207703, IMG submission 184304) | Switchgrass rhizosphere microbial communities from Kellogg Biological Station, Michigan, USA - KBS Switchgrass S1-2 (SPAdes) (version 2) | ecosystem: Host-associated > Plants > Roots >... | reverse complement strand
TTCCTCGGTGATCGCGATGCCTGCCTGCCCGGATATTGTCGCTCGCATCAGGTAAGGGCCACTGAAACACCCGCGGTTTTCAGATCTTTTTGTAATTGAAACACGAGCAGCCGGTCCACGGGGTTCTTTGGCAAGGTGCCGCTCACACGCCCCACCGCGCTGCGGTGAATCGGACCGTAGATGTGAACTTCGAGAAAGTCATCCTCGCCGGTCCCCCCTTTTTGTGTGAGTACGAGCGATGCAAAGTCGGTGACCGACGTGTCTTTGTTAACGCGAGAAGTGAGCTTTGCAATGCCCAGCTTCGCGCGTGATGTCCATGTTGCGGTGAACCCCGCCGGCGGCGGAGTGCCTGCTGGATGTTGCCGCCTCTTGACGAACGTGAGCGTATTTTCCTCGAACACGGTCGCGCGCGCCGCGATGCTCATCGTTTTGAGCACGAGACAGCCTCCTCCGTAAGCGGTCGAGCCGCTGCCGTCGATCGAGAGCGCCGCGAACCTGATTGCGGCGTGGTAGTAAGGGAAAAACGTCGCGTCGACGCCTGCACGGGCAGAGTCGAATTCATTGGATTCGGGAAGCCGTCCTTCGGCCTCAACCTCCTGGTGGAATGTCTGCAGCAGACGGCTATCTCTCAGGAGGAGCGTATTGAGAATCCCCCACGGCTTGCACATGACCGCTTCGGAGGTTTCGAGCCTCGCTTCGAGCTCGCTGACACGGTGCTCCGCGCCGCGTTGTGCGGCATTGCGCTTCGCCTTCTGATAGCGGAGGTCGAGAGCTTCGATCTCGGGTGCTTGGCTGGCCATCCGAACGTTCGGAAACCCGACATCGCATCCGCAACCGATACAACGGTCGACATGGCGTGGAATCTCCGCGCCGCATTGATTGCAAGCATCCGCCATGAAGTGAGAGATGTAATGGTGAGGCAGTTACGGATAACGGTCAACAATCACGCATGCGGTACGAACACCGCGTCGCGGTAGTACCGCAGCTCGGCGATCGACTCCTCGATGTCCGCCTGGGCGCGATGCAGTTCCTGTTTTTCCGGCGGCTGGTACTTCCCGCCGTACCACTCCATCGCCAGCAGCTTGATCGAGCTGACGTCGATCACCTTGTAGTGCAGGAACTCGTGCAGGCGGGGCATGTACTTCGCCAGAAAGCGCTTGTCCTGGCCGATGGAGTTTCCGCAGAGCGGCGCCGTCCGCGCGTAGCAGTAGCGCTTCACGAACCGCAGCACTTCGTCCTCCGCGTCGCGTAAGGCGACCCCTTCGGCCTGGATGCGGGCGAGCAGTCCGCTCCGCTTGTGCGTCCGGCGGTTCCAGCCGTCCATCAGGTCCAGCTTCGCCTTGCTCTGGCGGATGGCCAGCACCGGCCCGCGGGCCACGATCTCCAGGTCGTAGTTCGTGATGATGACGGCGATTTCGATGAGGACGTTGCGCTCGGGGTCGAGCCCGGTCATCTCGCAGTCGATCCAGACGAGGTTCTTCTTGCTCCGTGGCATTGGGGCATTCTATGCCGGTTTGAACGCGTTCAAAATTCAACTTGCCGCGGAGGCCGATCGGGCTTACATTGGTTTTGAACGTGTTCGAAACTATCGGAGGCGACCCATGCGTATCGTGATTCCAGGCGGTTCAGGGCATCTCGGCACTCTCCTGGCCACCGACTTCCATCGCCGCGGCGATGAAGTCGTCGTTCTCAGCCGCAGTCCGCGGCTCCAGCCGTGGGCGGTCGAGCCGTGGAGCCGCGCGGCGTTCGACGGCGCCGACGTCGTGATCAACCTCGCCGGACGCAGCGTGATGTGCCGCTACGACGAGGCCCACAAGCGGGAGATCATCGAGTCGCGTGTGGAGACGACGCGCGAGGTGGGGGAGGCGATCGCCGCGGCCAGCCGTCCGCCGCGACTCTGGCTGCAGGCGAGCACGGCGACGATCTACGCCCACCGCTACGACGCGCCGAACGACGAATGCCGCGGCATCCTCGGCGGCAACGAGCCCGACGTCCCGCCGGCCTGGCACTTCTCCATCGACGTCGCCACGGCGTGGGAGAAGGCCTTCGACGAGATGCCGGCGCCCGGCACGCGCAAGGTGAAGATGCGCTCCGCCATCGTGATGAGCCGTCTCCGCGGCGGAGCGTTCGACATCCTCCGCCGCCTCACCCGCGTCGGCCTCGGCGGGCACGTCGGCGACGGCCGGCAATGGGTGTCGTGGATCCACGAACGCGACTTCGTCCGCTCCGTCCGCTGGCTGATCAACCACGACGAGGTCGACGGCGTGGTCAACCTCGCGGCGCCCTACCCGGTGCCGAACCGCGAGTTCATGCGCGCCATCCGCGACGCGTGCGGCATGCATTTCGGCATCCCCGGTCCGAAGCCGCTGCTGGAGATCGCGGCGTTTCTGCACCGCACCGAGACCGAGCTGCTGCTCAAGTCACGCTACGTCGTGCCGGCGCGACTCTGCCGCGGCGGGTTCCCGTTCCAGTTTCCGGAATGGCAGTACGCGGCGCGCGATCTTTGTCACGACGGCGGCACGGAGTGGTAGTGCCGCATCACCATGACCGCCGGGAGGGGAGCGATGTTGGCGATGGCTTTCGGAGCGGCCGGATCGTCCTCGTAATAGACGTCGGCGTCGTACTCCTGCTGCCATGACGGCCAGCGTTCGACGGTCTGCTCCGCCTCGTCGAGGACATCCCAGAAATCGATCGATTCCGAACCATCGGCCATGGATCGATTATCGCCGAACGACCTCTTGGCGGAGGAACTTCTTCAATTGGTAGAGCACTTTGGCTTCGAGGTCGAGGTAGCTCATCGGCAGCATCTCGACCTTCGGCGACGCGCTCTTCGCGTCCCACCGAATCCGCTCGCCGGAGCTCTTCGTCTTCCGCTCGCGTTGGGTGCCGGCGCTCGTGGTCAGGGAGAAGAGATCGGTGAAGCGATGCGGTCCGATGCCGAGGAACGGCTCGAAGCGGACGGCGTGCGTGTCTCCGCAGTCGTCGTTGCCGCACTGCGGCGCGCCGGCGTCGTCGTATCCGAAGATCGCGTCGCGGTGCAGCTCGAGCGCGCGGCTCTTCGGGTACGGCTCGATGTACACCACCCGGCGGAGACCGGCGGTGACGATGAGGCGCGCGCACTGATGACAGGGGAACGTCGTCGTGAAGAGCGTCGCGTCGCGCGCGCTCGCGCCGATGCGCGCGGCGGCGAGCACCGCCTCCATCTCCGCGTGACAGGTGCGCCCGAACTCGAGGAGGCTCATCACGCGGGAGCGCTTGAATGCCTCGCGCGCGTCGTCGAGCCGCGGCTTCGACTGGTTGTTCAGCCATCCGGCGTCGCGGGCCAGCTCCAGCACTTCGCCGATGATCTGGTCGGCGTGTACGTTGACCGAGTCGCGGTCTTCGTGGATGTCGCGGCGGTCGTAGTGATCGCCCGCTCGATAGAGACCGCCGCCCCCTTTCGGCACGTCGTTCCAGCCGATGCCGAGGACCTCGCGGCCGGGCGAGACGAGGACGGCGCCGACCTGGCGGCCGAGCGCGCCCGAGGCGAGCGACGACGCGTATGCGTGAAACATGAAGTGCTCGTCGCCCGATGGCGTCTCGCTCAGGTCGCCGAGGATCAGGCGGACGAAGCGATCGATCTGCTCGAACAGCGGCGAGGCGGCCGCCGGCGAGACGAAGAGATCGCACAGCTGGAACACGTCGCGAAGGCGCTGGCCGTATTCGTCCGCCGCCTCGTCTTCATCGCGATTCGCCAGCGCCTCGGCTTCGAGCAGGTAGTTCGGAAAATCAGGCGAGGCCGGCGTTTCGTCGTGCGTTTTCGCGATGCGGATGGCGAGCGAGTCGACGCGCGCGGGGCGATTGACGTTGACGCCGATGAGGAAGAAGCCCGGCCCGTAGACGCGCCGCAGGAGCTGCGCTTCCTCCGGGCGTTTGAGCGAGCGGATGATGTAGGCGCGGCGCGCGGGGATGTTGCCCTTGCGCTTGCGCCGGCCGCGGATCTCCGCGATCGCGGCCGAGGCGACGGCGGCGGGATTCCCGGCCAGACGGCGGATCGCGTTGCCGGCGTCCATGTACGAAGCGATGCGCATCTCCTCCGGCGTCTCCAGCAGGCGGATCGGCGCGCCGTCGCGTTTCACCAGCTGGCGGCGGACGGCGATCTGGCGGATCAACGTGATCACGCTGATCTCCTCGACCTCGAGGTACTCGCTCTTGCGGAGCGCGTCGCGGAGCGTGCGGCTGGTTTCCTGCAGATCGGCACCGACCGGTCCGGCGAGTGCGAAGACCAACTCGAGGCCGGGCGCCGGATCGTCGGAGGGTAGGGGATTAGTCACGGTCGACGAAGAGTATCAGAAGGAGTAAGAAGTACAAAAAAGGAGTTACAAGGACGGTGGTAAAATAGTTGGCAGTTGATCGTTGGCAGTTGGCCGTAGCGCGCAGTCAGCGACTGCCAACGGCCAACTGCCCACTGCCAACAGACAACTAAAGGAGTCCACGATGGCCCTGACAACCGAGCGCTGTCCCTGGTGCGGCAGCAAGATCAGCCGCGATAAGTTCCTGAAAATCCAGGCCGCGATCCGCGAGGACGAGCGCCGCAAGCTCGTCGCCGCCGTCGACAAGGTCAAGGGCGAGTTCGAAAAGCAGCGCAAAAAGGAGCTCGCCGACGTCCGCCAGATCCTGGCCAAGGACCGCGACGCCGCGCTGGCCAGGAAGGAAGCGGAGTTCGCCCGCGAGCGCGACGCATTGCAGAAGAAGATCGTCGACATCAGCAAGCGCGTGACGAAGGCGGGCGGCGAGATCCACGAAGGGGGCGAGCTCGATCTCTTCGACGAGTTGCGCGGCGCGTTCGGCGAGGACCAGATCTCGCGCAAGGGGGCGAACCTTCTCGTCGACGTCCGCTACAAAACCAAATCGGTCGGACGGCTTCTCATCGCGACGAAGCCGCGCGCCGCGTGGCAGCAGGCATTCGTGACGAAGCTGAGGCAGGAGCAGTCCGAAGCAGGCGCCGATCACGCCATCCTCGCTACCACCGTCTTCCCCGCCGGACGAAGAGAACTGTTCATCGACTCCGGCGTGATCGTCGTCGCGCCGGCGCGCGTGCCGGCGATCGTCGAAGTGCTGCGCAAGGCGCTGATCGCGATGCACGTCGCGAAGCTGAGCGAAGCGGAACGGACCGACAAGCTGAACAAGCTGTTCAAGTTCATGACTTCTGCGCCGTTCAAGAAGCGGCTGGCCGAGGCGTCGGACCTGACCACCGAGGCGCTGCAGATCGATGTCGATGAAAAACGGGCGCACGATCTCGTCTGGAGAAAACGCGGCACCGTCCTGACCCGCATCCGGCAGGTGCTGCGCGACATCGACGCCGACGTCAGCGCGATCGTCGAGTCGCGCGAAGATTCCGAGTCGCCCGCGCCGTTGCGCGCGGCGGCGTATCGAGTGACGTCCAAATGATCGCCGAAGTACCTCAATGGCAGGAGCGCCGCCTCGGCCGGACGATCCTTCGCACCTATCGCGACACGCGCGATCTCTACGACGTCCTGCCGAACGAGCGCCAGCCGCGCATGGGCCCGAAAGAGGACCTCGAGCTCCAGCGCCAGATCGAGGCGAACGAAGGGATCTTCGAGCCGCTGCTCGTCGAGCCGCATCCCGACCTGGAGGGGAAGTTCCGCATCATCGACGGTGACCGCCGCTGGACGAATTCCAAAGTCCTCGTCGAAGTGCAGAAGAAAGAGGAGTACCGCCGCATCCCGCTCGAGATCACCGACCGCACGCTCACCGACGACGAGCGCCTGCGCGTCTGGATCTACATCCACCGGCAGCGGAAGGAGTGGGACGCGAAGGAGAAGGAGATGGTGGCGTACGGCCTGGTCGACATCGTCGGCCGCGCCAGCGCCGCGAACATCCTCGGCGTGACCGTGCGCGAGCTCGACAAGCTGGTCGACGTCTACCAGTTGTCCGAGAAACTCACCAATCTTCCCGAGCCGGGGGCGTCGATCACCTGGGCCCGGGAGATCAAGAACATCAACAAGAGCCTCCTCACGCCGACGATCCTCGACACGATCGTGCAGAAGGTGAACGACAAGGAGATCACCAACTCGAAGGACATCCGCAAGCTGCGCGTCGTCCTTCGCGATCCGGTGGCAAAGCAGAAGTTCGCCGACGGCCAGAGCCTCGACGCGGTGATGGACGCGATCGCGCCGCCCGACAACGCCAAGGGGACGCTCGCCGGAGACATCCAGCAGCTCACCGACGCGCTGAAACGCCATTCGTGGACGACGCTGGTCGACAATCGCGGCGACGCGCGTCTCCTCGAGCAGGTGGAGGAAGCGGAGCGGCTGCTGCGCGATCTGAAGAAGGTGCTCGGTTGACGCTCCCCGCGGTGGCGCCTCTTCGTCCCGTTCGCGCGTTGTACGTGCCGGTCGGACCGCAGTGGATCTACGAGGTGAAGCTCGACGGCTTTCGCGGCATGCTGCGCATCCAGCAGGGAGGCGCGCAGTTCACGTCGAAGACCTCGAAGCTGATGCGCCGTTTCGATCCGCTCGCCACGTCGCTCGCCCTCGCCCTCGGCGTGCGCAGCGCGATCCTCGACGGCGAGATCATCGTCATGGGCGATCGCGGCCCCGACTTCTACGCGCTCTTCTTCGCCCGCCGTCCGCCGGCGTTCGCCGCCTTCGATCTGCTCTGGCTGAACGGCCGTGACTTCCGGTCGCTGCCGCTCTGGCGCCGCAAGCGCGCGCTGCGCAAGCTGGTGGCCGACACGCCGGTCGGATACGTCGATGACGTCGACGACCCGACGCTCTTCGCCGCCGCGTCGCGACACGACCTCGAGGGGATCGTCGCCAAGCGGCGCGGCGATCCGTATTGCGGCGATACGCGCTGGCTGAAGGTGAAGTGCGCCGGCTATTCGCAGCTGGCGGGGCGGTGGGAGCTGTTCGAGAGGCGGCGATGAAAAAGGCAGAGGAAACCCGCGAACGGATTCTGAATGCCGCGCTGCAGCTCTTCCGGGAGAAGGGCTTCGACGAGACGACGATGCGCGACGTCGCGGCCGCCGCGGGAATGGCCACCGGCGCGGCCTACTACTACTTCCGGTCGAAGGAAGAGTTGGTGACGGCGCTCTATGTCCGCAGCGCCGAGGAGAAACGGAGCTTCCTGCCGGCGGCGATCGAGCGGAACAAGGACCTGAAGAAGCGGCTCCGTCCGATCATCGACGCCAACTTCGAGCAGTTCGCCGATCATCGACGTCTCTTCCGCGCGCTGGCGCGCATCGGCATGGACCCGTCGCATCCGCTCTCGCCGTTCGCCAAAGAGGGCGCGGCGCTGCGCGAAGAAGGGATCGACTACTTCCGGCGCGCGCTGGAGGGAACGAAAGTGCCGAAGGACGTCGCCGAATTTCTGCCGCGACTGCTCTGGCTCTACCAGCTCGGCTTGATCCTGTTCTGGGTGTACGACGAGTCGCCGTCGCAACGCCGCACCAGGCGCCTCGTCGACGGCTCGCTCGATCTCGTCGTGCGCCTGATTCAACTCTCGTCGCTGCCGTTGATCGGACCGTTGCGGAAGAAGGTGGTCACGTTGGTTCGGGATGTTGAGTCCTGAGTCCTAAGTCCTGAGTCCTGAGACGCGACTCAGCACTGAGCACTTAGCACTGAGCACTGAGCATTTGGGTTATCCTCCGCGCCGAATGCGTGACCGCGACCCTCGTTCCGAAGCTCCGCGCGCCGACGGCGTGCTTCTTGTCGACAAGAAACCGGGGATGACCTCCCATGACGTCGTCGAGGCGTTCCGCCGCCGCTCGCGGATCAAGAAAGTCGGTCACACCGGCACGCTCGATCCGCTGGCCACCGGCCTCCTCGTGCTCTGCGTCGGCAAGGCGACGCGGCTGCAGGCTTACCTGATGGGGATGGAGAAGACGTATGAGGGGACGATCCAGTTCGGCTGGGCCACCGACTCGTACGACGCGGCCGGAACGCCGGCCGGCGAGACGAATCCGGTCGACGTCACGCACATCGACTTCGCGCCGCTGCTCGTCCCCTTCACCGGAGAGCTCGAACAGATGCCGCCGCAGTTCTCGGCGAAGAAAGTGAACGGCGTCCGCGCGTACGAGCTCGCGCGCAAGGGCGAAGTGGCGAACCTCACGCCGAAGAAGGTGACGGTCTACGAGTTCGAGATCACGAAGGTGGAAGGCTCGACTGCACAATTTCGTGTGCGCTCCTCCGCCGGCACGTACGTCCGCTCCCTCGCGCACGATCTCGGCGCCGCCGCCGGCGTCCCGGCTCATCTGAAAGACCTCCGCCGCACCGTCATCGGCAACTTCAAAGTCGAAGACGCGATTCACTTCGATCGCATCGACGACACGCCGGTCGACCAGATCCTGAAGGCGCCGCAGTTCCAGTCCCTCAGCGAGATCGACCTCCCGCTGGCCAGGCTCCGCATCGACTGGTCGCAGCAGGGGAAGCTGATGCGCGGCCAGGGCGTGATCATGACCCCCGCCGTTCCGGTGCGCCAGGGCGACCTCCTCGCCCTCGGCAACCCCGACGATCAGCTCGTCGTGATCGGCGAAGTGGCCAACGTGTTGCGGGAGGGCGGGCCGGTGGAGGTCAAGCCGAAGGTCGTCCTGGCGGGATGACGGAGGACGAGAACCGGCGCTACGGCTCGGCCGGCAGTATCGACTCCAGCGCGTCGATCAAGGCAGGCACACTTTCCGTTGCTGCCTGCCACACGGCATCGAGGTCGATCCTCGTGTACTCGTGCACCAGGTGATGACGCATGCCGACGATCTGTGGCCACGGCACGCCGCCGGATGCCGCGCGACCTTCTTCGGAGACCCGGCGAGCTGCTTCGCCGATGCGTTGAAGAAGAAGCAGGACAGCCAGTTGTAGCATGCGGTTGGTGCCGAGCTCTTCGCGGCTCTTGCCCGCCATCATCTCGCGCACCTCGAGCGCAAAGTCGAGCATGTCGCCCATCGGGACGACGTCATACCTCTTCGACATACTCGTCCACCAGATCCTCGTACACGTATTTCTTCACCCACCGGCCGAGCAGGTGAGGCTGCGTCAGGTCGGCTTTCCGACCCAGGATCGCCGTCAGCTCATCCTCCGCCTCCCAGGAGTGGAAGGCGCCTTTACCGGAGGGGTCGACTTCGACGAGGACATCGACGTCGCTCCGCTCGGGATCGAAGTCATCACGCGTCACCGAGCCGAAAAATGACAGCTTGCGGATACCCCATTTCCGGCAGAATTCGGCGATTCGCTCGTGTGGAATCGCGATGGCGAGCTCCCGCGCGGCCGGCATTCCGCCATTCTACCGGCCCGGGATTGTTTTTCCCGACCTCCGCTGTTATGGTGACGACTTTTCTAACTTTACTCGTATCAACAGGTACGCTTAACCGGTTAAAGGAGACTGGATTTTGCCGACCACCAAGGAACAGAAGACCGACCTCATCACCCAGTACGCCGTCCATGATGGCGACACTGGCTCCCCGGAAGTGCAGATTGCGCTTCTTTCCAACCGCATCACCTACCTCACCGAGCACTTCAAGACGCACGCGAAGGACCATCACAGCCGCCGCGGTCTCCTGAAGCTCGTCGGCCGCCGTCGCCGCCTTCTCGACTACCTCAAGAAGACCGACGTCGAGCGCTATCGCACCATCATCGACAAGCTCGGAATTCGCAAGTAGCGAACTCTTCGGGACGGGCCTTCGGGCCCGTCTTTTTGTTTCACCTCCCTCCCGGCCGGATCCCATCGTTCGGCCACCCGCGGAAAAATCAACAAGCCCGAGGTGATGAGTGGCCTCGCGGCAATTCGAAGGGAAACATGGCTTACAAAAAGGAAATGCAGATCGGCGGGAAAACCCTGTCGCTGGAGACAGGTGCGGTTGCCCGCCAGGCCAACGGCTCCTGCGTCGTCCGTTACGGCGACACGGTCGTCCTGGCCACCGCTTGCTACAAGGACGGCACCACGCTCGGCGACTTCATGCCGCTCACCGTCGATTACAAGGAGTACACCTACGCCGGCGGACGCATCCCGGGCGGCTTCTTCAAGCGTGAAGGACGCCCCACGGAGAAGGAGATCCTGACCTCCCGTCTGATCGATCGTCCGCTCCGTCCGTCGTTCCAGAAGGGCTACCGCCAGGAAACGCAGATCATCGCGCTCGTCCTCTCCGCTGACGGCGAGAACGATCCGGACGTGCTGGCCATCAACGGCGCCTCCACGGCGCTGTTCATCTCCGAGGTCCCGTTCCTCAATCCGATCGGCGCCGTGCGCGTCGGATACATCGACGGGCAGATCGTCATCAATCCGACCAACGCTCAGCGCGATCTCTCCGACCTCGACCTCGTCGTGGCCGGCACGGACGACGCGATCGTGATGGTCGAGGCGGGTGCGCGCGAAGTCAGCGAGAACGTCGTTCTCGACGCCTTCGAAGCGGCGCACGCCGAGATCCGGCGCATCTGCGACCTCCAGCGCGCGCTGCGCGCCGAGGCGGGCAAAGAGAAGCTCACCGTCACCTACACCCCGAAGTTCATCGAAGAGCAGTTCCACGAGCTGATGAACCAGTTCGGCGGCGCGCTGCGCGAAGCGATGCTCACCACGGGCAAGCACCAGCGCCGCGACGCCATGCGCAACGTGAAGGCGCAGGTCGTGGCCTCCGTTCCGCCGGAAGACAACGAACGTCTGGCCGCGGTCGAAGCCGCGTTCGGCGAGATGGAAGTACAGGTCTTCCGCAACCTGATGCTGAAGGAAGGGATGCGCGTCGACGGCCGCCGTTTCGACGAGATCCGTCCGATCACCACCGAGATCAGCGTCCTTCCGCGCACGCACGGCTCCGCCATCTTCACCCGCGGCGAGACGCAGGCGCTCGTCACCGTGACCCTCGGCACGCCGCAGGAAGCGCAGAAGATCGAAGACTTCGAAGGCGAGACCTTCCAGCGCTTCATGCTTCATTACAACTTCCCGCCCTTCTCGGTCGGTGAAGTGAAGTTCCTCCGCGGTCCGGCGCGCCGTGAGATCGGCCACGGCAACCTCGCCCGCCGCGCGCTGCAGCCGATGCTGCCGCCGGAGAGCGAGTTCGCCTACACCATCCGCGTGGTCAGCGACATCCTCGAGTCGAACGGCTCGTCGTCGATGGCCTCGGTCTGCGGCGGTTCGCTGGCGTTGATGGAAGCGGGCGTGCCGATGAAGGCCGCCGTCGCCGGCGTGGCCATGGGTCTCGTCACCGGCGAGAACAAGACCGCCGTCCTCAGCGACATCGCCGGCATGGAAGACCACGAAGGCGACATGGACTTCAAGGTCGCCGGCACGCGCAAGGGCATCACCGCGCTGCAGATGGACATCAAGGTCGCCGGACTGTCACGCGAAGTGATGGCCCAGGCGCTGGCCCAGGCCAACGCCGGCCGCATGCACATCCTCGACCGCATGGACGCGATGATCGCGCAGCCGAAGACCGAGCTCTCCGAGTTCGCGCCGCGGCTCTACACGATCATGGTTCCGAAAGACCGCATCCGCGACGTCATCGGCTCGGGCGGCAAGACCATCCGCTGGATCGTCGAGGAGACGGGGACGAAGATCGACGTCGATGATGACGGCAAGGTCACCATCGCCTCGATGGACGTCGCGTCGGCCAACCGCGCGATCGAGATCATCAAGGGTCTCACCGCCTCGGCGGAGATCGGCACGAATTACAAGGGAACGGTGAAGCGCATCGAGCCGTACGGAGCGTTCGTCGAGATCCTGCCGGGTCAGGATGGACTGCTGCACATCTCCGAGATGGCGCACACCCGCGTCGGCCAGGTCACCGATCTTTTCCAGATCGGCGACGAGGTCGAAGTGCAGGTCGTCGGCATCGAGCCGGACACCGGCAAGATCCGCCTCTCGCGCAAGCCGCTGCTTCCGCCTCCCACCGAGGAAGAGCTCGCGGCCGCGCGTGAATCGCGCGAGCGCCATGGCGGCGGCGAGCGTGGTGGTGGCAGCAGCGATCGCGGCCCGCGCCGCGACGACCGCGGCGGTCCCCGCCACGGCGGCGGCGGATTCGGCGGCGGCGATCGCAATCGCGGTCCGCGCCGCGACGATCGCGGACCCCGTCCGCCGCGCCGCGAAGGCGGTGGCGGTGGTGGCACCGGCGGCACCGGCGGCGGTGGCGGCGAAGGCGAACAGCACTAACCAGTCGAAGCGGCGCCGCAAGGCGCCGCTTCTGCTATCTTGCCGGAAATGATTATCGGCATTCCGATCTACGACAAAGTCGATCTCCTCGACGTCTGCGCGGCGCGCGAGATCTTCTTCACCATGACGTCGTACACGGAGACGCATTACGACATCTGGCTTCTTGCGCCCGATTGCAACGAGGTCAAGTCGCGCGACGGAATGACGCTCACGCCGCAGAAGACGTTCGACGACGTGCCGGAGGTCGACCTGTTGTGGGTGCCGGGCGCCGACGCCTCCTCCCTCAAGCTCCTCATGAAGGACCAGTGTCTGCTCGACTATCTCGTCTCCTGCACGAAGAACGCGCAATGGGTGACGTCCGTGTGCGAAGGGGCGATGCTCCTCGCGGCCGCCGGTCTGCTCGACGGCTACGAGGCGACCACGCATTGGGCGTTCATCCCGTGCCTGCAGGCCTATCCGGACGTCAAGGTCGTCGAGGGGTTCCCGCGCTTCGTCGTCGATCGCAATCGCGTCACCGGCGGCGGCATTTCCTCCGGTCTCGACGAAGCGCTCAAGATCGTCGAACTGCTCGAGAGTTATGAGGTCGCACAACAGGTGCAGCAGTTGACGCAGTACTACCCGTGCCCGCCTGTCGCGAGCGTGCTGACGCCGGCGACCTCCTGCCCGCTCGACTGAGCAGACGTTTCCGCGCCTCCTCCCGTATACTTATTGTGCCTGCCGCTCCGGTCCAGCGGACTCATCGGCCACAGGGGTATTTCAATGTCACGCTTCCTTTCTTTTCTGACAGTCGTCGTGTGTCTTGCGTTTCCGGCCTTCGGCATTACCCGTTCATGGACCGGCAGCGTCGACGCCGCCTGGTCAAATCCGGCCAACTGGTCGCCCAACGGCGTGCCCGCGACTTCGGACGCGCTGGTGTTCCCCGTCGGCGGACGAAGCCCGATGAACAACGACCTCCCGGCCGGCACGGCCGTGGGACCGATGCTGTTCAACACCAGTTACACGCTGAACGGGAATCGCCTGCTCCTGAACGGCGACCTGTCGTTCGACCAGAGCACCTATCCCGAATTCGTCTGCAACGCGAACCTGACGCTCGGCCAGTCGCTGACGTTCGGCGCCGCGATCCAGAGCGCGTACAACGGCACGGTCGACGTCAACGGCCACACGCTGACGGTCAACACGTACAACACCGATTTCAACGGAGCGGTGAACGGAAGCGGAGCGATCGCCCTCGTCGGTTCCGGCGCCCGGTTTCAACATGACGGTACATTCTCGGGAACGGTGAGCGGCACACTCGACGTATACGGAGCGGTTCCGAACGCAAACGTGAACGGTTACGAGGTGGCGGGCACCGGGTCGCTCGGGACGGTCACGGCTTCGAACGTCAGGCCGGGGGTGATGTACCCGGGCTACACGGGTGATCCGCACGAGATCGGCGTGCTGCAGACGAAATCGCTGACCATCCAATCTTCGTTTTTCGTCGATCTCGTCCCCGGTTCCGCCTCGGACTCCGTGCACGTCACCGGCAGCGTCACCATCGGCGGAGCCTCGCTCTATGCGTCTGTTCCCTCCGGCGTTCCGACGACGGGACAGACCTTCACCATCATCGACAACGACGGCGCCGACGCGGTGAGCGGCACGTTTTCCGGTCTGGCCGAAGGGGCGTCGCTGAACGTCGGCGCCTACAAATTCACCATCAGCTACCACGGCGGCGACGGCAACGACGTCGTGCTGACGGCGGCACAGACGAAGAAATCGTGGAGCGGCGCGGCGAGCGCGAACTGGTCCGATCCGGCGAACTGGGTGCCGCAGGCGATCCCGATCGCTGGAGAGCCTCTCGTCTTTCCCGTCGGCGGTCGAAGCACGATGAACAACGATCTCGCGGCGGGGTTCGCCGTGGGACCGATGACCTTCAACACCAGTTACACCCTGAACGGAAATCGCCTGCTGTTGAACGGCAATCTCTCATTCGATCAGAGCACCTATCCCGACTTCGTCTGCAATGCGGACCTCACCCTCGGCCAGTCGTTGACCTTCGGCGCCGCGATCCAGAGCACGTACAACGGCACGGTCGACGTCAACGGCCACACGCTGACGGTCGATACGTACAACACCGATTTCAAGGGAGCGGTGAACGGAAGCGGAGCGATTGCCCTCGTCGGTTCCGGCTCCCGCTTTCAGCACGACGGAACATTCTCCGGAACGGTGAGCGGCACACTCGACGTGTACGGAGCGGTTCCGAACGCAAACGTGAACGGCTACGAGGTGACCGGCAACGGGTCACTGGGGACAATCACGGCGTCGAACGTCAGACCGGGTGTGAAGAACCCGCCCTTCACCTCGGACCCGCACGAGATCGGCGTGCTGCAGACGAAATCGCTGACGATCCAGTCGGCGTTTTTCGTCGATCTCGTCCCCGGTTCCACCTCGGACTCCGTGCACGTGATCGGCAGCGTGACCATTGGCGGAGCTTCGCTCTTCGCCTCGATTCCAGCCGGCATTCCGACGCCGGGGCAGGCCTACACGATCATCGACAACGACGGCGCCGACGCGGTGAGCGGTACGTTTTCCGGTCTGGTGGAGGGTGCGTCGCTGACCATCGGCGCATACAAATTCACCATCAGCTACCACGGCGGCGACGGAAACGACGTCGTGCTCGCGACGGCGGTCTCGAAGAAATCGTGGACCGGCGCGGCGAGCGCGAACTGGTCCGATCCGGCGAACTGGGTGCCGCAGGCCATCCCGGCGGCCAGCGAGCCGCTCGTGTTCCCCGCCGGCGGACGAAGCACGATGAACAACGATCTCCCGGCGGGGTTCGCCGTGGGACCGATGACCTTCAACACCAGTTACACCCTGAACGGAAATCGCCTGCTGTTGAACGGCAACCTGTCGTTCGATCAGAGCACCTATCCCGACTTCGTCTGCAATGCGGACCTGACGCTCGGCCAGTCGCTGACCTTCGGCGCCGCGATCCAGAGCGCGTACAACGGCACGGTCGACGTCAACGGCCATACGCTGACGGTCGAGACATACAACACCGATTTCAAGGGCGCGGTGAACGGAAGCGGAGCGATTGCCCTCGTCGGTTCCGGCTCCCGCTTTCAGCACGACGGAACATTCTCCGGAACGGTCAGCGGCACACTCGACGTCTACGGAGCGGTTCCGAACGCAAACATAACCGGCTACGAGGTGACGGGCAGCGGCTCACTGGGGACGGTCACGGCGTCGAACGTCCGACCGGGCGTGAAGAACCCGCCCTACACGTCGGACCCGCACACGAGCGGCGTGCTGCAGACGAAATCGCTGACGATCCAGTCGGCGTTTCTCGTCGACCTCGTCCCCGGCGCCACCTCGGATTCCGTTCACGTCACAGGCAACGCGACGATCAACGGAGCTTCGCTTTATGTATCGGTTCCGTCGGGTGTGCCGTCGGTCGGACAGGCGTTCACGATCATCGACAACGACGGCAGCGACGCGGTGAACGGTACGTTCGCCAATCTGCCGGAGGGTTCGCGCATCAACGCCGCCGGCTATGCGTTCCGCGTCTCCTATCACGGCGGCGACGGCAACGACGTGGTCCTGACCACCGGCTCCGGCACGGCGACCACGCTGGCGCAAACCTCATCGTCGACGACGTTCGGCGAGCCGGTGACGTTCAACGCGACGGTGACGGCGGACGTCGGCGTCCCGACCGGCTCGCTCCTCTTCATGGAGGGCGCGGCCACGCTGGCCACCGTGCCGCTGCAGAACGGCTCGGCGCATTTCACCACCTCCGCGCTCCACGCGGGAGCGCATTCGATCACCGCGGTCTACGGCGGTGAGGGAGCGTTCTTTGCCAGCGCCTCCGCGCCGCTCTCGCATTCCGTTCAGCACGGGCAGACGGCGACGACGATCACCTGCGACAAGACGTCGGCCACCTACGGCGACGTGGTGACCTGCACGGTCAGCGTGGCGGCGGTCGCACCCGCCGCGGGTACGCCCGGCGGCACGATCACCATCCGGAACGGCGCAGCGAGCCTCGGCACCGCGGAGCTCGCGAACGGAAGCGCGTCGATTCCGCTGACGCTGCACGCCGGCGCGTATGCGTTGACTGCGGCGTACGGCGGCAACGCCGATTTCGCGATCAGTGAAAGCGGCGCGACGTCGATCACCGTGGCCCAGGCGGCGACGTCGATCACCGTGACCGGCAACAACAATCCGGTTCGCGCCGGACGTTCGGTGACGCTGACGCTGAGCGCCGGCACAGCGGCCGGCACGGTCACCGTCAGCGAGCATGGCAAGACCCTGGCGGAGGAGCCGATCAACGGCACGGCGACGGTGAAGCTCAAGCCGCTGGCGCCCGGAAATCACGAGCTCCTGATCAGCTTTGCGGGATCAGGCGATTACAAGCCGTCGTCGACGACGTTCACGGCCGTCGTCGTCGCGCCGGCGGTCAGCGCGGACGACGTCGTCGTATCCGAAGGCGACGAGCCGTCGAAGAGCGTGATGATCGCCGTCCATCTCTCCGCTGCCGCCACGCAGACCATCACCGTCGACTGGAGCACGGCCGACGGAAGCGCGATCGCCGGCCACGAGTACGAGGCGGCGAGCGGCGCGCTCACGTTCCAGCCGGGTGAGACGGAGCACGCCGTTCCGGTCGTCATCCACGGCAACACCACTCCCGAAGACGACAAGAATTTCTCGGTCGTGCTGTCGAACGTCGTGAACGCGACGATCGAGCACTCCGCGACGGTCATCATCGGCAACGACGACGCCGCGTGGAAGACGCTCGGCCAGTTCACCTACACCACGACGCCGTCCGGTCCGTTGACGCTCGACCTCTATGCGCCGGCGTCGGGCGAAGGCCGCCGTCCGCTGGTGATGTGGATTCCGGGGCTGACGTCGTACGGCGGCGACGGCGGCGCCTCCGCGGCGTTGCGTCAGACGACGCGCGGATACCTCGTGGCGGTCGTTCGCTATCGCGAGCCGGCCGTCGCGCATTTCCCGGCCCAGCTGAATGATCTGCAGGCCGCCGTGCGCTGGCTGCGCGCGAATGCCGATCAGTTCCAGATCCTCTCCGACCGCATCGCGGCGTGGGGGAACGGCACCGGCGCGCATCTCGCCGCGCTGCTCGGTACCGCGTCGCTCGACGATCGCACCAGCAACGTTCAGGCGGTCGTCGACTGGAACGGAGCGGCCGATCTCGGCGCGCTCAACGCCGATGCCTCCTGCAGTTTCGTCGATCACGACGACGCGGCGTCGCCGGAGTCGGCGCTGATCGGCTGTCCGCTTCCGGCCTGCCCCGACAGCGCCAGGGCGGCGAGCCCGTTGAGCTTCGCCGGCCCGAGAAGCGCTCCGTTCCTGATCATGCACGGCGGCGACAACTGCTTCGTCGCCCAGTCGCAGAGCCGCAGGTTGCACGCCGCGTTGAAGCAGGCGGGCGTCGATTCACTGCTCTACGTTTTGAACGGCGTCGGTCTCGTCGATCCGTTCTGGAGCAGCACGACCGCGAACGCCGCGGTCGACGAGTTCCTCGATTCGCACCTCAGATCCGCGCCGGTACGTCACCGTCCGGCGCGCTGATCACCCACCGTCGAGGGGGAGCGGACGTCCTCGTCCGCTCGGCCGCGCGATAGCGCGGCTGATGCCGCGCCGGGCGGACGAGACGTCCGCCCCCCTCTAGCCGACCCGTTCCCACCGCCCGCCGTTCGCGCTCGAACGGCGGGCGGCGTCGAGCACGCGCTGCTGCGCCAGGCCGTCGCGGAACGTGGCGGCCGGCGCGAGCGCGCTTCGATCGCCATCGTCGATGGCGCGTTTGAGCGCGCGCGCCAGCTCGATCGTGCCGCTGCCGAACGCGCCGCCCATCGAGTTGCCCGGCAGCTTCGGCATCTCCTCGCCGGCCACGCGCGTGTACGCCTCGCCGCGCTTCGCCATCAACAACTCCGCGCCGATGAGGCGCATCGCGCCTGACTCGCCGTGAATCGTCATCACCGCCTGTTCGTCGGGACCCGAAGCGACGGCATTGAGCGTCATCACCGCGTGCACGCCGCCGGCGAGCTTCAGGTTCACCTCGGCGAAGTCGTCCGCCGTCACTTTCTTTCCCGAGCGCTCGTCGATCATCATCAGAAGCATCGCCTGCACCTCTTCGATCTCGCCGACGAGGTAACGGATTGCGTCGGCGAAGTGCGAGCCGACCGCGCCGAGGATGCCGCCGCCGCGATCGGCGTCGCTCCACCAATTCCATTCGCGCGAGCGGTCGCCGCGCGCGGGACTCGAATAGCGCACCTCCACGTAGCGCACGCCGCCGAGGTCGGGCATCCGTTCGCGCGCCGCGAGCCAGGCGGGGAGGAAGCGGAGCTCGTGATCGATGATGGTGATCAGCTCGGGCCGTTTCTCCGCCGCCGCGACGAGCTCTTCCGCCTCGCGCACGTTCAGCGCCGTCGGCTTCTCGCAGAGGACGTGTTTGCCGCGCGCGAGGAACTCGCTCGACATCTCGAGGTGCTCCGAGGGCGGCGTCGTGATCGTGACGAGCGCGACGTCGCTGTCGAGCAGAGTCCGCCAGTCGTGACCCTTCACATTCACGACCTCGAATCCCGCTTCGTTGAACAAAGGGGTCTGAACGCGTGTAGCCCAGCCGCTGCCGATGGTTCCGATCTTCGTCATGGCAGCGATCTTGCCATTAATTCGGCATGGAGCACCTCAGACCCGAACGACGCCAACGCGTCCGAATCCTGACCCTGAAGAACCTCGGCATCGCCGCGATCGCCATCGTCGTGCTCCTCATCGGTGCGAACCTCCTGTCCGAGGCTCGTAAAACGCATCGCGGCGAATACGGCGCGCTCTTCAATCACGAGTTGGGAAAGACCGAGACGATCGCTCCGCGAAAAATCGAGATCGTGACCGAGGCGCCCGTGCCTGATCACAATGCCGCGGATCCGCTGCTCATCGAGCCGGCGGCGCGCCAGGCGCAGTACCTCGACCAGCCGGTCGCCGCGACAGTCCCCGCACCGGTGCCCGCGAAGAGCAGTGTCGCGATCAGCGGCGACGCAGGCGCCATCTCCGTCGTCGCTCCGCCGCGCCGCCTGTTGAAGGGCGGATTCGGGCGATAGCGTCCGCTACAATCCCGCCGATGTCCGACATCTCCTTCGGGACCGATGGCTGGCGGGCCGTCATCGCAGACGGCTTCACGTTCGACAACGTGCGCCGTGTCGCCGCGGCGATCGCCGTGGCCGGACGCGGCCTCGAGCCGCCTCCCGGCGTCGATCGCAACGCGCTGATCGTCGGCTTCGATCGCCGCTTTCTCTCGCGTGAATTCGCCGACGTCGTGGCCGAGGTGCTGCGCGACGCGGGCTATCGCGTCGTGTTGTCCGATGCACCGAACCCTTCGCAGTCCATCTCCTTCACCGCGTTTCATCGCAAAGTTCTCGGCGGCGTCATGGTCACGGCCAGCCACAACCCGGCGAAGTACAACGGCCTGAAGTTCAAGGCTTGGTACGGCGGATCGGCGTTGCCTGAGACCTACGCGCGCATCATCGACGCCCTCGGCAAGAACGAGTCGCGCGGCGGCGGCACGATCTCGCGGGAGGACATCCTAGGCGACTACATCGACGCGCTTCGCGGCCAGCTCGACGTCGCGAAGATCCGGAAAGTCGCGATCCTCCATGATCCGATTCACGGCGTGGCCTCGGGCATCCCGGAGAAGGTGATTGGAAAAGTGATCGACACGATCCGTGGCGACGTGAATCCATCGTTCGGCGGCGCGAACCCCGAGCCGATCCCCGAAAACCTCATCGCCTCGCGCGACGTCATGCGCGGCGGCAGGTACGACCTCGCCATCTGCAACGACGGCGACGCCGATCGCCTCGGCATCCTCGACGAACGCGGCGAATTCGTCTCGCCGCACAAGATCATTTCGCTCCTCGTGCTCTACCTCGTGCGCGAGAAGAAGATGGACGGCGACATCGTCAAAACGTTCTCCACCACGCGGCTCATCGAGAAGGTGGCGAAGTCCCTCGGCGCGACGCTGCACGAGACGCCGATCGGCTTCAAATACGTCGCCGACCTGATGCTCGCGCGCAACGTGCTCGTGGGAGGGGAGGAGAGCGGCGGCATCGGCTTCGGGCATTTCCTCCCCGAGCGCGACGGCATCCTCTCCGGACTGGTCGTCGCGGAATGCGTCGCCCACTTCGGCCGGAAGCTGTCGGAGATCGTCACCACGATGGAGGAGGAGTTCGGCGCGCTGCACTACGACCGCCGCGACGTGCACCGGCCGATGGAGCAGTGCGCGCGCCTCATCGAGCGCGTCCGCGCCGGCGAGCTCGATCAGGCTTTCGGCCCCGGCTTCGCGTCGCTCGAAGAGAAGGACGGCGTCAAGATGAACTTCGCCGACGGCTCGTGGATCCTGTTCCGCAAGTCGGGCACCGAGCCGATCATCCGCGTCTACTGCGAGTCGCCCGACAAGGCGCGCGTGCAGGAGATGCTGGATGTGGCGGTGAGGGAGTTGGACTTTTGTTAGGATTCGACCGTGCCCACACCTGAACCAACGCAGGAAACCCGTACGCAGTTCACGCGCGAGAGCATCATCGACGACTATCGCGTGGCGTACCGCAGCCGGCAGGCGAGCCTCATCGGCCGCAAGGAAGTGCTGACCGGCAAGGCCAAGTTCGGCATCTTCGGCGACGGCAAGGAAGTGGCCCAGCTGGCCATGGCCCGCGCCTTCCGCAACGGCGACTTCCGCTCCGGCTACTACCGCGATCAGACGTTCATGCTCGCCTCCGGCGCGGCGACGCTCGACGAGTTCTTCGCCCAGCTCTACGCCGACGCCGACGTCACGCACGATCCGTGGTCCGGCGGCCGCTCGATGAACGCGCACTTCGCCACGCGCTCGCTCAATCCCGACGGTTCGTGGAAGGACCTCAGCGCGATGCGCAACTCCTCGGCCGACGTCTCGCCGACCGGCTCGCAGATGCCGCGCCTCGTCGGACTGGCCTGGGCCTCGCGGCTCTATCGCGACATCCCCGAGCTCCGGGAGCTCACGCAGTTCTCGCGCAACGGCGACGAGATCGCGTGGGGGACGATCGGCAACGCCAGCTGCGCCGAAGGGATGTTCTGGGAATCGCTCAACGCCGCCGGCGTGCTCGCCGTCCCGATGCTCGTCTCGATCTGGGACGACGGCTACGGCATCTCCGTGCCGAACGATTTCCAGATCACGAAGGGCAATCTCTCCGAGCTGCTGAAGGGCTTCCAGCGCGAGCCGCGGCAGAAGGCCGGCTTCGACATCTACACCGTCAAGGCGTGGGACTATCCCGCGCTCTGCGAGACGTATCTCGCCGCCGCGTCGATCGTGCGCATGGAGCACGTGCCGGCGATCATTCACTGCATCGAGGTCACGCAGCCGCAGGGACATTCGACCTCCGGCTCGCACGAGCGCTACAAGTCGAAGGAGCGCCTGGAGTGGGAGATCGAGTTCGATTGCATCCGCCGCATGCGCGACTGGATGATCGGGCAGGCGATCGCCACGAACGAGGAGCTCGAGCAGTTCGAGCGCGAAGACCTGCAGGCGGTGCGCGACGCGCAGCGCCGGGCATGGGACGCCTACCGCGCTCCGATCGATGCCGACGTCAGGACGGCACTCGGTTTCATCGAGCAGATCGCCGGCGCCTCGTCGCCGGTCTACGCCGAATTGCAGCGGACGCAGTCGCCGTATCGCCGCGACGCCATGCGCTCGCTGACCCAGGCGATCGTCGGTGTAGGACAGGCGCCCCCGCCTGTCCTCGAATGGCTGCGCGACAAACAAAAAGAAGGCGACCGCCGCTACGACGAGCACCTCTACAGCGAGGGCTCCGAGGCCGCGATGAAGGTGCCCGAAGTCGCGGCGGAATTCGGCGATGACGCGCCGGTCGTCAACGGCTTCGAGATCATCAATCACTGCTTCGATCACGCCCTGCGCCGCGATCCGCGCATCATCATCTTCGGCGAGGACGTCGGGCAGCTCGGCGACGTGAACCAGGGATGCGCGGGACTGCAGGAGAAATACGGCGTCCTGCGCGTCAGCGACACCGGCATTCGCGAGACGACGATCATCGGCCAGGCCATCGGCGCCGCGCTGCGCGGCCTCCGGCCGATCGCGGAGATCCAGTATCTCGACTACGTGCTTTACGCGCTGCAGATCATGTCCGACGACCTGGCCACGGTCCGCTGGCGCTCGGCCGGCGGGCAGAAGTGTCCGGTCATCATCCGCACCCGCGGCCACCGGCTCGAAGGGATCTGGCACTCCGGCTCGCCGATGGCCGGCATCCTCAACCTCGTGCGCGGCATGCACTTCTGCGTCCCGCGCAACATGACCCAGGCCGCCGGCTTCTACAACACGCTGCTGCGCGGCGACGATCCGGCCCTCGTGGTCGAAGTGCTGAACGGCTATCGGACCAAGGAGAAGCTGCCGTCGAACATCGATCGCTTCACGCTGCCGCTCGGCGTCCCCGAGGTCGTGCGGGAGGGGAAGGATGTGACGCTCGTGTCGTATGGCGCGACGCTGCGCATCGTGGCCGAGGCCGCCGAGCTGCTGGCGACCGTCGGCGTCGACGCGGAGATCATCGACGTGCAGACGCTGCTGCCGTTCGACGTCCGCGGCGTGATCGTCGAGTCGCTGAAGAAGACCAGCCGCGTCGCCTTCATCGACGAAGACGTCCCCGGCGGCGCCAGCGCCTACATGCTGCAGCAGGTCCTGGAGCGCGACCACGGCTACGACTGGCTCGACTCCGAGCCCCTGACCATCGCCGCCAAAGACCACCGCCCCGCGTACGGCTCCGACGGCGACTACTGGTCGAAGCCGAACCGCGAGTCGATCTTCGCCGCGGTGTATGGGTTGATGAGGGAGAGTAATCCGCGGAAGTATCGGGAATTGTTGTAAGGCTGTATTTTTCCCCACCCCGAACACGACTCATCTCCAGGAGCACAGAGAGATGAGATCAACTCGCCGCGATTTTCTCCGCTACAGTTCGACCGCCGCCGCCGGGTTCGCCATTGCGGCGATGTCGCAATCGGCTCTCTTCGGGGCGCAGCAGAACGGCATCGTGCCGTTGCTCTCCGTCGGGTACGCGCCGGAGCTGCCGCGGACGTCGGTCCGTCTCTCGAATGCCAGCCGCATCCTCTCGCCTGATCCGACTTTTCTCAGCCGCGATGTACGCGTGTCGATTCGCGGCGGAAGGCGTGCGGAGAAGGTTCGGAAGGATCAGGGCGGCGTGGCCGTCGACGTGATCTCTGCGTCCGGCAACGCCATCTTCTTCTGGTCGGCGAACCGCTTCGACGCGGGCCGCAGCGGCTCGATCGTTCTGCAGACGGGGGCGACCAACGGAGTCTCGTTCTCCGTCAAGAATCTGGCCGCGAAGACCGAATCGATCCTCACTCTCGGGCTGCTCAGCAGAAGCGATCCCAGGCTGCGGCGCGGTGTCTATGTCGTCGCTGTGCGCGAGAATCCGGCCGACGCCGCTCCCGACTGGAGCCGCTTCGACCTGGTGCGCGACGGCGACCATTTCGTCATCCCGAACGCGCCGGTCAGCCACGCCATCCTCTCCGTCGACTACGCCGGCTGACGTGCTACATTCGTCCGTCGAAATGGACGATCCTCTCGTACGGAATCTGATCTCCATCGGCGTCATGATCGCCACCGCCGTCGCCGTGATGATCGTGCGGCGGAAGATCGATCCGGAGAAGCTGCGCGAGAACAACGAATTCACCGGCTTCGCCTGGGCCTTCGTCGGCCTCGTCTACGGCGTCTATCTCGCCTTCATGGTGGTCGTGGTCTGGCAGAACTTCGACAACGCCGACAGCACCGCCACGAACGAGGCGACGCATCTCTCCGCCCTCTGGCACGACGCGCAGTCGCTGCCGGGCGGCGATCAGCTCCAGCGGCAGTTGCTGCTCTACGCACGATCGGTGGTCGCCGACGACTGGCCGGCGATGGGACGCGGCGAAAGCGGCAGCCCGCAGACCAACGTCATCTACGAAGATCTCTGGCGCACGTTCTACGCGCTGAAGCCCGCCGCCGGCGACACCGTGCAAACGGCCTTCTACCAGGAGTCGTTGCGGCAGCTGAACGAGCTCGGGATGAGCCGCCGCATGCGCCTCCTCTCCGGCAGCGCCGACCTCCCGTTTCCGATGTGGCTCCTGCTCATCACCGGCGGCATCGGCATGATCGGCTTCGCCCTCTCCATCGGCACGCCGAGTCGCGGGCTGCAGACCTGGCTGACGATCTTCCTGGCCGGCTTCCTCTGCTATTCGATCCTGATGGTCGGCGCGCTGGAGGAACCGTTCAGCGGCGACATCCACGTCAAGCCCGACGCGTTCACCAGCGTGATTCGATCGTTCGGGAACCGGTGAACGTTACAACTGCCGCTCGAACAACGGCAGCAGCAACCGCAGCGCCCAGGCCCGCAACCGCGCCGCCCGCGGCACACGCGCCCGCCGCTCGCGCGCCCCGACCACCCACGCGTTCCGCACATGCTCGTCGATCGACGCCAGCAGTTCCTGCGCCGCCCCTTCATCCTCGGCGATGCACATCGCTTCGGCGTTGAGGTTCTGCGATCGCGGGTCGACGTTGTACGAGCCGACCAGCACCGTGCGGCCGTCGACCACCATCGACTTCGCGTGCAGCATGCCGGGCCCCTTGTATTCGCGCAGATCGATCCCCGCCCGGATCAGCCGCCGCCGGTACTTCACGTAACCGACGTAGACCAGGAGACCGTCGCTCGAGTGCAGCGAGTTCGTCACGATCTGCACGCGCACCCCTTCGCGGATCTTCTTCCGCAGCAGCTCCAGCATTCCGCCCGTCGGAACGAGATACGGCGACTCGATGATCACCGACGACTTCGCGCCGTCGATCACCTCCGCCAGGCGCGCGGTGAGGCGAGGGCCCTCGTCCGCCGTCAGAGGGTCATGAACGAAATGCACCTCGGCGATGTCGTCGCGTCCTTTCGACCAGTCGCGCTGCGTGTTGAGCGAGACGAAGCCGGTGGTGGAAAGCGCGCACGGCGCCGCGTCGAGCAGCCGCGAGGCCTGCTGCTTCTCCAGCTCCGAGATGCTCACGTGCAGGGCGATGACGTCGCGGCTCTTCCACAACTCCTCGAAGTGCCGGTCGGCCTCCGCCGCGGAGGGCCCTTCGACATAGACGTCGCGATCGACGTAGTTCCGTTTCGCCAATCCGAAGTACGCCTCGGCCAGATTGCGTCCGCCGGTGATGTACCGCTCGCCGTCGACCACCACCACCTTCTCGTGCATCCGCCGGAACAGCCAGCTCGGATGGCGCAGCGTCAGCGGGTGGTAGACGCGCACCTGAACGCCTTCATCACTGAGATGCGCCAGTACCGCCTTCGGGATGTGCTGAAAATTCGCGTCGACCACCATCCGCACGTTCGGCACGCCGCGCCGCCGCGCGTCGCGCATGAGCGAGAGCGCCGTCATCGTGATGCGATCGTTGCGGGCCAGGAAGTAGAGCGCGTCGATCTCCTTTGTCGCCTGCTGGATGATGTCGACGCGCGCCTGTGCCGCGTCGCGAGGGTCGTCGAGCACGCGGAAAACATCGGCGCGGAGCGGCGCACTCAACAGCAAAATGAGGAGCAGGGCAGCGCGGGATTGGTTTTCAGCGTTCATTTGTTACCATGGGCTCGTCCAACCGTGCTCAATAAGTTCTTCATCACCGTCACTGTCGCGATTGCGTTTGCCGTGCCGAATGCCTCGGCCGCAACGCCGGTCACGTCACTGCTGACGCCGCTCCTGCGGCAGGCGCCGGGACTGCGCGCGAATGTGCTGAGTCTGGCGCTCACCGCACTCAACAATGCGGAATCACGCGGCCTGGTGCGGCGTGACGACCGCCTCACGGTCATCGACTACTCTTTGCCCTCTTCGCAGCCGCGGCTTTTCGTCTTCGACCTCGCGTCGAAACGTCTCCTCTTCCGCGAGCTCGTCGCGCACGGCCGCAACAGCGGCGACAACGAAACGAACTTCTTCTCCAACGATCCGGGCAGCCTGGCCACGAGCGTCGGACTGTTCGTCACCGAGGACACGTACGTCGGCAGCAATGGGTATTCGCTGCGGCTGCGCGGACTCGAGGCCGGCTTCAACGACATGGCGTGGGACCGCGCCATCGTGATGCACGGCGCCGCCTACGTCAGCAAGGCCGCCATCCGGGCCCTCGGCCGCCTCGGCCGCAGCTGGGGATGCCCCGCGGTGCGCAAAGAAGTGGCGCAGAAGATCATCGACACCATCCGCGGCGGCAGCGCGGTGTTCGCCTACTATCCGAAACAGGATTGGCTGGCGTCGTCCGATTTCCTGCACCGCAACTAGGCCGTTCCGGCGTAGACGTTGTAGCGCCCCTCGCGCACGAACCCGAGCAGCGTGATGTTCATCTCCCGCGCGAGCTCCACCGCCAGCGACGTCGGCGCGCCGACCGCGACGACGATCGGAATGCGCGCCACGATCGCCTTCTGCACCAGCTCGAAACCTGCGCGGCCGCTCAGCACCAGGACGTCCACCGATGCATTCAGAGTCGCGCCGATGACCTTGTCGACGGCGTTGTGACGCCCGACGTCTTCGCGCACGGCGATCACCTCGCCCGACGCCGTGAACGCCCCCGCCGCGTGGATTCCGCCGGTGGCGTCGAACGTCCGCTGCTCCGCGCGCAGCAGCTCCGGCAGCCGCGTGATCACGCGCGGGTCGACGCGCACGTCGGAGGAGATCGGCGTCGTGTTCACCCGCAGCGCCTCGATCGATGTCTTGCCGCAGACGCCGCACGACGAGGTCGAGTAGAAGTGCCGCTGCAGGCGCTGCCAGTCGACGTGCACGCCGTCGGCGAGCGCGACGCGTACCACGTTCGGGGAGCCCCAGTGCCGCACTTCGCGGATGTCCGCGGCGCGTTTGACCACGGACTCCGTGATCACGAAGCCGGCGGCGAGCTCGAGGTCGTCGCCCGGCGTTCGCAGCGTCACCGAGAGCGCGCGCTCGCCGACGCGGATCTCCAGCGGCTCCTCGATGACCACCGAGTCGTCGAGCTCGTCGCCGCCCGCGCGGCGGATGGAAACACGGGTGATCTGCTGCACGTCGCGATCATCGCACGCATCCGATGAGCGGCATTCGCCGATGTCAGCCGCTCAACACGGCGGCTCGAAGCCCGGCGTGTCCCAGGGAATCGGCTCGCCCCTGGACTTCGGTTTCGACGCGCGCGATTTCCACGCCTCGGCCATCATCCGGCTCACCTCATCGAGATCGGCCGGCGCCTCGAGGCTCGAGGAGGAAAGAGCCGCGTCATCCGGAACGGCGGCGACGAACACGTGCGGCGTGAAGACCTGCCGCACCTGTCCGCCGCTCCGTTCGATCTCGGCGTGCGCCTTCGACGCGTCAGTCGTGTACAGCAGCAACTCGTTCACGGCGTGGCCAGAATACGCCGGTCGTAGATCAGGTCCGAAGCGTTCACGCCCCACACCAGACTGTTCGAGCCGACGGAGATCTCCTTGAGCGCGCCCGACGTCATCTGCCACGTGTTCGCCGCTGCCTTGTAGCGGAAGATGTTGTTCGCGCCGTTCACGCCCCAGACCGTTCCGTCGCTCGCCGCCGCCACGCAGATCAACGCCCCCGGAATCTGCTGCCACGTCGTGCCGGTCCACTTGTAGATATTGCCTGCGCTGTTGACGCCCCACACGATGCTCGCGCTGCCGACGGAGATCTGCCGCAGTCCGCCGGGCACCTGCTGCCAGTTGTTGTTGCCGAGGTAGTGGTAGATCTGGTCGCTCGCATTACAGCCCCAGACCGTGCCATCGGGCGCGACGGAGACGTTCTTCAGCGCGCCGGTGACCTGCTGCCACGTCGTGCCGGTCCAGCGGTAGATGTTGTCGCTGGAGTTGACGCCCCAGACGTTCGTCGCGTTGCCGACGGAGATCTGTTTGAGCGCGCCGGGGATCTGCTGCCAGGTCGTTCCGTTCCAGCGATAGATGTTGTCGCTGGAGTTGACGCCCCATACCGTTCCGTCCTGGCCGACCGACACCCATTTCAACGCGCCCGGTTTCTGCGTCCAGGTGCTCCAGCCGATCTGTCCGCGGCTGAACGTGCAGAGCGAGAGCGTGTTCGCGTCCATCAGGCACGCCGTCTGACTGGTCGTGCAATTGACGCAGTTGCTGTTCGGAATGCTGTAGAAGCCGGACACGCCGCAGCCGCACGAACCGTACTCGTCCGCCGCGCCGAAGACATGGCAGCTTTCATGGGCGAAGACCTGGTTGATCAGATCGGGTCCCCAGCCGTCGTTCGCGTACTGCATCACCAGCCGCTCGCCGGTCTGATACGCGAAATGCTGCAACGGATACTTCGTGAAGTAGCCGACGTACGCCCAGTCCGTATGCAGCGACGCCTTGATGCTGTTCACGTACGCCACCGATCCGGCGACGCTTCCCGCGAATCCCATCGCGATCAGAGCCGCGTTGCGCCACGGCGCTTCCATCGTCTCGTACGGATCGGAGATCGACGCCACCGGACCGGGCGTCACGTTCACGTTCACGGTCCGCCAGTCGTAGTAGAACGTGACGTTCGCCAGCTGCTCCGCGCTCGCCAGGAAATTGAGTCCTTCCTGCACCTCGGCCACGATCTTCTGAATTTCCGCCGTCGAGAAATTCAACCCGGACGAGCTGTTGCCGTTGTAGATGTTGTTCGCGAAATTGACGCCCCAGATGTTCGACGTCGCCGCCGCGTCGATCTCCATCAATCCGCCCGGCATCGACTGCCAGGTGTTGCCGGCGGAGAGATAGCGGAAGATGTTGCCCGCGGAATTCACCCCGAACACCGAGCCGTCGTACGCCGCGGAGACGCAGTGCAGGGCACCCGGTATCTGCACCCAGGTGCTCCCGTTCCACTTGTAGATCTGATCGGCGGCGTTCGTCCCCCAGATCGTGGTGGCGTTCGCCACGGAGATCTGTTTGAGCGCGCCCGGAACCTGCTGCCAGTTGTTGTTGACGTAGCGGTAGATCTGGTCCTGCGCGTTGCAGCCCCAGACCGCTCCGTCGCTCCCCACCGACACGTTTTTCAGTGCGCCCGGAATCTGCTGCCAGGTGGTTCCCGTCCACCGGTAGATGTTGTCGCTGGAGTTGACGCCCCAGACGTTGTTCGAACTGCCGACGGAGATCTGCTTCAGCGCGCCACTGATCTGCGTCCACTGGTTGTTTCCCTGATAGCGATAGATGTTGTCGCTGGAATTGACGCCCCACACCGTCCCGTCATGTCCCACCGACACCCATTTCAGGCCGCCGCTGATCAGCGTCCAGGGGCTTCCCGAGACCGCGACGACGCCGACCGCGACTTTTCCGGTCAGATAGAGACTGGTCGGCGTCCCGGTGGAGCGCGCCACCGCATCCGTGAGCGCCTTGTGCTCGTGACGGTCATGCGGATCGGGCGGCGTGAAGCCGGGGGTGTCCCATTTCAACAGTGCTTCGGGGCCGCGCGTCGCGAATCGCAGCGTGGCCTGCTGCTGTTGCAGCGCCTCCCAGCCCTCGGCGAGCAGGCGCTCGATCTCCTCCAGGTCGGCCGGAGGAGTCATCGAAACGTGCGGCAGCCGGCGCGGATCGACCTCCGCCGGCAACGCGGCGACGAAGACGCGGTGGGAAAAGACATGCAGCAGCTGTCCGCCGGCCTCCTCGATCGCTTTCGAGGCGGCGGGAAAATCGTTCGAGTAGAGCAATACCTGTCGAGTCATGAAGAGCTCTCCTTCGTGACGACGCGAATGAGGGGAAAGGACGCAGAAACAACTTACGTCCATAAGTATTGCTAGTCAACCGCGGCGGAGGTTTTTTTGCATACACTGCTTCCGATGCTCGCCGAGCTCCTGCTGAAATGGCCGCTGATCCGGCAGTTGCGCGATCGCGCGGACGGCACCGGCCCGGAGTCGATGACGGCGCGCACCATCGAGCTGGCGCCGAAGAACGAAGGGAGCAAGGTCGCGCGGTCGATCTGTCCGTACTGCGGCGTCGGATGTGGTCAACTTGTTTACCATCGCGACGGCAAGGTCGTTTCCATCGAAGGCGATCCGGAGTCGCCGATCTCGCGCGGGCATCTCTGTCCCAAGGGGGCCGCGAGCTACGAGCTGGTCACGCATCCGGCGCGGGCGAAGACGGTCCGTTATCGCGCGCCCTACTCGCGCGACTGGATCGACCTGCCGCTGGAACAGGCCATGGACATGGTCGCGCAGCGGGCGTGGGAGACGCGCGAGCGGACGTTCGACGACCGCGCCATGCATACCACCGGCATGGCCCACCTCGGCGGCGCCACGCTCGACAACGAAGAAAACTACCTGATCAAAAAACTCTTCACCGGAGGTCTGGGCATGGTTTGCGTCAGCAACCAGGCCCGGATATGACACAGCTCCACGGTGCCCGGTCTGGGCACCTCGTTCGGACGCGGCGGCGCCACCACCGCGCAACAGGACCTCGCCAACGCCGACGCCATCCTCATCATGGGCTCGTCGATGGCGGAGAACCATCCGGTCGGCTTCCAGTGGGTCATCGAGGCGCGTGAAAAAAACGGCGCGACGATCATCCACGTCGATCCGCGCTTCAACCGCACCTCGGCCATGTCCGACCTCTGGCTCCCGCTCCGCGCCGGAAGCGACATCGTCTTCCTCGGCGCGCTGATCAACTACGTCCTGGTCAACGAGCGCGACTTCCGCGAGTACGTCGTCCACTACACCAACGCCGCGACGATCCTGCGCGACGATTTCAAGGACACCGAAGACCTGGGCGGCCTGTTCAGCGGCTGGGACGGGAAGAAGTACGACCCCGAGTCGTGGCTCTACGCCGGAGCGGAGCCGAAGGAGGGGTCGGAGGCCGGCGGCGGCCACGGCAAGGACCGCGGCGGCGAGTCGCAGGAGGTCAACGAGCCGCTGCGCGACGAGACGCTGCGGCATCCGCGCTGCGTCTTCCAGGTGCTCAAGCGCCACTTCGCGCGCTACACGCCGGAGCTCGTCGAGCGCGCCTGCGGCATTCCGCGGGCGGACTTTCTGCGCGTGGCCGACATCTTCACCAGCGCGTCAGGCCGCGAGAAGACCGCGGCGATCTGCTACGCCGTCGGCTGGACGCAGCATTCCAGCGGAGTGCAGACGATCCGCTGCGCGGCGATCCTGCAGCTCCTCCTCGGCAACATCGGACGTCCCGGCGGCGGCATCCTCGCGCTGCGCGGACACGCGTCGATCCAGGGCTCGACCGACATCCCGACGCTCTACGACATCCTCCCCGGATATCTGCCGATGCCGACATCCGAAGAAACGGATCTCGGCAGCTACGTCAGGAAGCACAAGTCGGCGAAGGGCTGGTGGTTCAACCTCGACAAGTACATCGTCTCGCTGCTGAAGGCGTACTACGGCGAGGGGGCGACGAAGGAGAACGGCTTCGGCTTCAACTGGCTGCCGCGCCTCACCGGCGACCACTCGCACTTCGCCTACTGGATGGATATGAAGGACGGAAAGCTGGAAGGGCTTTTCGTGATGGGACAGAACCCCGCTGTCGGCGCGCCGAACGCGAAGCTCGAACGCCAGGCACTGGCGCGATTGAAATGGATGGTCGTCCGCGACATGGTCGAAGTCGAAACCGCGACGTTCTGGCGCGACGAATTCGATCCGGCCGAGGTGGCGACGGAAGTGTTCTTCTTCCCGGCGGCGTCGCACGTCGAAAAGTCGGGGACGTTCACGAACACGCAGCGCCTCCTGCAGTGGCGCGAGCAGGCCGTCGAGCCGGAAGCGGATCGCCGCAGCGAGACGTGGTTCCTGGTGCAGCTCGGGCGCCGGCTCAAGGCGATGGCGACAGAACGCGCCCGCGACGCGGGGCTGCGCGCGCTGACGTGGGATTACGGGGAGGATGACAACGAGGGGGTGTTGCGCGAGATCCACGGGTGGAAGAACGATGAACGCAGAACGATGAACGATGAACAAGGTCAAGGCGTTCATCGTTCGCCGATCAAGAACTTCAGCGAATTGAAAGCCGACGGTTCAACGGCCTCCGGCTGCTGGATCTACTCCGGCGTGTACGACGGCGAGAACAAGGCCAACAAGCGCGATCCGCACGGCCGCTATGGCCACGGCTGGGGATACGCGTGGCCGATGGACCGGCGAATTCTCTACAACCGCGCCTCCGCCGCTCCCGACGGATCGCCGTGGAGCGAGCGGAAGAAACTGGTCTGGTGGGACGAACCGAAAGGGGAGTGGGGCGGCGACGATGTGCCCGACTTCACGAAAAAGAAGCGTCCCGACTATGCCGGCGGCGAAGACAAGGACGGCGACGACGCGCTGCCGGGAGACGCGCCGTTCATCATGCATCCCGACGGCATGGGCTGGATCTGGGTTCCGTCGGGATTGAAGGACGGTCCGCTGCCGGCGCACTACGAGCCGATGGAGTCGAACCAGGCAAACGACCTCTATCCCGATCAGGCGAAGAATCCCGCGGTCAACTGGATGCGGCGTCCCGACAACGAGTACGCCGACTCGCCCGATGAGCGCTTCCCGTACATCCTCACCACCTACCGATTGACGGAGCACCATACGGCCGGAGGGATGAGTCGCACGCTTTCCCACCTTGCGGAATTGCAGCCGGCGCTCTTCGCTGAGATCTCTCCCGAGCTGGCGAAAGAAATCGGCGTGGAGAACGGCGAGTGGATCACCGTCTCCACGGCACGCGGCTCGATTCAGGCGCAGGCGCTGGTCACCGCGCGCATGCCATCGCTCGACGTGCAGGGGAGGCGTGTGCATCAGGTCGGCATGCCGTACCACTTCGGCGGCAACGGGCTCGTCACCGGCGACGTCGTCAATGATCTGCTCGCCATGTCCGAGGAACCGAATGTAAAGATTTTCGAATCAAAAGCGCTGACCTGCAGCGTGCGGAAGAGCGACATCCGGCCGGGACGTTCCGTACAAATAACGTGATTCGATCCCTGGCTGCCCTTTCCCTTTCCCTCGTCACCCTCGCTGCTTCCGCCTCGACCATTCCGGTCGCTTCGCGCGACCTCGTCGCCGACAATTTCACCGGACGCGGCCGTCCCGTCCTTTCCGCCGCCTCTAACGGCACCACCTTCATCGTGGCGTGGGAAGACCGCCTCATGCCGATCTACGACTCGACGTCGACGGTCCACGTCCGGACGTTCGACGCGAACGGTCAGCCCGAGCAGTCTCTGCCGGTGCCGACCGCCGCCACGGTCTCGCCCGCCGTGGTCTGGAGCGGAAAGGAATGGGTCCTCGCCTCGGTTGGATCCCGCTCGAACTTCGATCCCTTTCCCGTCGCGCATCTCTACGCCACGCGCGTGAGCGAGCATGCGACCGAGGTCAGCGCGCCGGTCGAGCTCTCCTCCACTCCGAACGGCGCGGGAGGACGCGTCGGCGCCGTGGCGGACGGCAACGATCTCTTCATCGGCAACTTCGGCAACGCCGTTATCGCCACTCCCGACCTGCAACCGCGGCTGAAGCTCGCGCCGCCGCTCCGGCCGCTCGCGGCGGCGGACGGTACGTTCCTGGCGGAAGGGAAATTCAACGCCCTCGTGCTCTCGCGTGACGGCACCGTGCTGCAGAACATCGGCGCCGGCGGCGTCATCGCCGGCACCTCGAACGGCCACGAATACGCGGTCGTCTACGCCGCCGGCGACTCCGTCGTCGCGCTGATCCTCACCAACGACGGCCTGATCCTTCACAGCGCCACGCTGGCGACGAGCGTCAACGCCTCCATTCCGACGGTCATCCGGCGCGGCGACGCGTATCTCGCCGGCTGGGTGAGCGGCGGCAACATCTGTTTCGCGACGTTCGACGCGGCGGCGAAGAGCGCCGCGCAATGTCACGCCGCAGGTCTCGTCCAATCGCTCGCCCTCGCCGACAACGGCAGCGGGACGCTGGTCGCCTGGTCGGTGACGTCGAACGCGTACGGCGAGACCGATCATCTCTACACGTCGTTCGGCCCGTCGTCGTCGCTGCCGTCGCTCGAGCCGGCGCGCGACGCCGCGACGATGCTTCGCCCGCAGACGCAGCCGCGTCTCGCGTCCGACGCGAACGGCGTGACCGCGGTCTGGACCGACGGCCGCGTTCCGTTCATCGGCGGGCTCGATCGCGGTGCGCTGCAGGCGCACGCTTCGCGTCCGGTGATGATGCAGAGCGAGCGCCTTTACAACCTTCGCGTGTCGCGCTCGCGCCACGCCACGCTCGTGCTCTGGTCGGCCCTGTTGGCCAACGGAAAGTCGGAAGTGCGGGGGTCGATCATCCCCGACGACGGCTCGCCGCAAACGAACCTGACGCTGCCCGGCGCGGCGACCGCCGAGGTCGCGTCGGATGGCGAGCAGTGGCTCGCGGTGTGGGACAGCGGCGGCGAAAAGGCGCAGGTGCTCTCCACGATCATCACCGCGCAGGGGATCGCCGTCTCGCCGCAGGGGACGCCGCTCGCGCCGTCGGCCGCGGCGCAGCTCGGCGTCGCCGTCGCGTCGCGCGGCGGCGACTACCTCGTCGCCTGGACCGAGAATGGACCGGGCAGCGGACTGCTGCAGGCCATCGGCGTCTCGTCCGCCGGCACGCCGAGCGGCGGCGTGATGACGCTCGCCGGCGGCCCCATCACCGCCGTGCGCGTCGCCGCCAGCGGGCGGCTCTACCTGATCGTCGTCCAGGCCCCGAACATCGGCTTCCCCGTCACCTCCATCGTTCCGGACATCCTCGTGGCGGGCGTTCCGGAAGCGCCGTTCAGCGTCCGGGCGCGCGATGGCGGCTTCGCCGTGCTGCATGGCTCGCCGCTGCGCGCGACGTACGTCGACGCGTTCGGCAATCACTCCGACGGCGGCGTCCTGCCGTTCTCGTCGTACTACGACTTCGATTTCCTTTACGACGGTCCGCGGCTCGTGCTCGCGCGCGTCGTGCCGGACGGCTGGGGCTCGCAGGTGCTGCTCGATCTGTACGACCCGCGGATGCGTGCGGCCGGACGCCGATGAAACCGCTCGTCCTGGCGGTTGCGATCGCGCTCGTTGGGGCGGCGGCTGCGGCGTCGCCGGTGGCGATCAGCCGGCGCTCCGTCGACGCCGACACGCAGTCGGGCTTCACGCGGCCGCACGTCGCGGTGGCGTCGAACGGCCGGACGTTCGTCGTCGCCTGGGACGACGTCTTCATGCCCGCCTTCTACAACGGGAAGGTGTACTACCGCACCTACTCCGACGACGGAGCGGCCGAACAGGCGGTGCCTTCGTTGGCCATGAACGACTCCTTCGCGCCCGCCGTGGTGTGGAACGGATCGGAATGGGTGATCGCCGCGTCGTTCGCCTTCGATCCCGGCACGCCGGGCGAGCCGCCCAGCCTGCGCGCGGCGAGGATCGCCGAGCATGGCGGCGCGATCGCGGAGCAGGTGGCGGTGATCTCCAGCGGCATTCCGCCGCGTCTTCCGACCGGCATCGCCGCGAACGGCGGCGAGTTGATGATCGGCAACGGCGAGACGGTGCTCACCTCTCCCGATCTCACCTCGCCCCGTCCGTTCCGCTTTCGCGTCAGGCCGCTCGCCGCGGCGGGTGGCACGTTTCTCACGGTCGACGACAAGAGCAACGTGGCGGTCGTCACGCGAAACGGCGCCGTCCTCTCCACGTTCACGGTCTATTCGGGAGAGGCGCTCGCGGCGACGGCGAACGGCAGCGAGTACGCGCTCGTGTTCACGAGGCCGGGCTCGGTGGAAGCGATGACGGTGGCGACTGACGGCACGATCACCAGCCGCCGCACGCTGCAGACGAACGCGGATGCCGCGCAGCCGGCGGTGACGTTCACCGGCGGCGTTTATCTCGCCGCCTGGGCCCTGCCCAACAGGTTGTGCACCGAGAGCTTCACGCTCACGTCGATCAACGCCGCGCAGTGCGAGGTCCGCTCATCGACGCCGCTGTCGATCGCCGTCGCCGGCGGCACGTCGAACGCGCTGCTCGCCTGGAGCGAGCGGATCACCGCCACGCGGACCGATGTGGTCCGGACGCGCTTCTATTCGAACGCCGGGACGAACATCTCCCGCCAGGACGCCTTCGCCACCAGCGCCTCGGGGACGCAACGCGCGCCGCGCATCGAGAAGACGGCCGAGGGGCTGGCGGTGCGGTGGACCGAACCGGCGGGGCTGATGTCGGCGACGGTCATGACGCGCGGCGACGTCCGCGGCGTGCGGGAGATCGCGCCGGCTGGGAGCTCCGTCTCGCGCATCGCTCACGCATCCGCCGGAACGTTGACGGTCTGGTCGCAGGACGGCCGCGTCATGGCCCGGTTCCAGCGCGACGATGACCGCTTCGACCCGCCGTTCGTCCTCGGCGACGGACGCGATCCCGACGTCGCGACCGACGGCGATCAATGGCTCGTGGTGTGGGAAAAAGAGTCGCAGATCGCGTCGACGATCGTGACCGCCGATCGCATCGTCGTCTCACCCGGCGGCACGCTGCTCGCGCGCTCCGTCTCGGCGCAAAGTCATCCCGCCGTCGCCTCGCGCGGCAGCGACTATCTCGTCGCCTGGAGCCAGCAGGAAGCGGCGGCGCAGCTGATGGCCATCGGCGTCAGCACGTCCGGAAATCCGAACGGCGGCGTGCTCGACCTCGCCTCGACGCGGCTGGCGATCCAGCAGATCCAGATCGCCGTCAGCGGACGCCGTTACCTGATCGTCGCGCAGAACGACCTCGGCTTTCCCGCGACCTCGCTCGTCCCCGACATCTTCGTCGCCGGCGTCCCCGCCGATCAGCCGTTCCGCGTGCGCGGCCACGACGGCGGCTTCGCGCTGCTCGAAGGCTCGCCGATCCGCATCCACTTCATCGACCTGCTCGGCAACGACCAGCCCGGCAACGTCCTGCCAATCGCCGCGCGAAGCTACGACTTTCTCTTCGACGGTCCGCGCCTCATGCTCGCCTACGAGCAACCCGACGGCTACGTCAGCTCGACCCTCTTCCTCGAGACCTTCGCCCCTAGGCGCCGAGGTTAAGTTGGGGTCGCATCTGGAAAATCAACTTAACGCTGCGGCGTTAAGTTGATTTTCCAGATGCGACCCCAACCCGATAAGCTGCTCCTTGCGCATGGCGATCACGGGATTCCTCACCGATTCGACGCTTTGCATCGGATGCAAGGCATGCGAGGTGGCGTGCAAGGAGTGGAACGACGTTCCCTCCGACGGCTTCGTCTTCAGCGGTCTCTCCTACGACAACACCGTGGCGCTCGGGCACTCGACGTGGCGCCATGTGAAGTTCGTCGAGCGCGAGCCGCGCGTCGGCCACGGCGGCAACAGCGGCGAGCAGGTGACGTGGGAGTTCTCGTCCGACCTCTGCAAGCATTGCGAGAACGCCGGATGTCTCGAAGCCTGTCCCACCGGCTCGATCGTGCGCACCGAATTCGGCGGCGTCTACGTGCAACCCGATGTGTGCAACGGCTGCGGCTACTGCGTCGTCGCCTGTCCGTTCGGCGTGGTCGACCGCCGTCCCGACGACGGCCGCGCGTTCAAGTGCACGTTCTGCTACGACCGCCAGAAGTTCGGCGAGCAGCCGGCGTGCGCGAAGGCGTGTCCCACCGGCTCGATCCTGTTCGGCGACCTCGAGGCGATGCAGCAGGCGGCCGACGCGCGCATCGCGAAACTGCACGGGCAGGGGATGAGCGACGCGAAGCTGTACGACGCGCGCGACACGAGCGTCGGCGGCACCCACGCGATGTTCATCATCCGCGGCGACGAGCGCGCGTACAACCTGCCGGTGAACCCCGAGGTGCCGACGGTGCATTTGCGCGCGGGTTGGACCTCGGCGGCGATCGCCGCCGGCGCGATCGCGCTCGGATCGTTCCTGGCATTTGCGATCGGCGGACGGCGATGAAAGTCCCGACCACCGAGTCCGAAGCGCAGCTCGACCAGCTGCGGCGCGAAGCGGAGCTGAACGGCCGCGTCGATCGCCCCGGCATCCGCCCTCCCGGCTCGCCCTTCCCGCAGGCCACGTCCGAAAACGGCTACTACGGCCTGCCGCTGCTCAAGCCGCCGGTCTGGACGTGGGAGATCCCGACCTATTTCTTCGTCGGCGGCGCGGGCGGGGCGGCGGCGGTGATCGGCATGATGGCGCGTATGAGCGGCGCCGATCCGAAGCTCGTGCGCGACGCGCGCTGGGCGGCCGCGGTCGCGGCGAACGTCTCCACGCCGCTGCTGATCGCCGACCTCGGGCGTCCCGAGCGGTTCCTCAACATGCTGCGCATCTTCAAGCCGCAGTCGCCGATGTCGGTCGGCGCGTGGATCGTCGCGGCGTTCGGCGGCACATCGACGGCGGCGATCATCTTCCCCCGCCGCGTCGCCGACCTCTTCGCGTTCACCTCCGCCGCGCTCGGCCTCGGCATGGCGACGTACACCGGCGTGCTGCTCGGCGCGACCGCGATCCCGATCTGGTCGCTGCACGTCCGTTTGCTGCCGATCCATTTCGGCGCGTCGGCGCTCGCGTCGGCGGCATCGACGCTCGAGCTGATGGGGAACGATCAGCGCGCGCTGAACGCGCTCGCGCTCGGCGCCGCCGCAGTCGAGACGTTCATCGGCATCGACATCGAACGGAAAGGCGTCGGTCCGAGCGGTCCGCTCATCCGCCTCGGCGGCGTGCTCTCCGGACCCGTGCCGCTCGCGCTTCGCCTCATCGGCGGCCGCTCGTCACGCATTCGCCGCGCCGCCGCGCTCATCTCGCTCGCCGGATCGCTCATCACGCGCTTCGCCTGGGTGGAGGCAGGGAAGGCGAGCGCGAAGAGTTACACCGCGGCGACCGATCGCGTCGACGACATTCGATCGGGCAGCGAGAACAGAAAGCCGATCCCTCCGGTCAGCAGCGACAGGTAGAGCGCCAGCCAGCGCTGCATCGCGGACTTGAACGCCATCGCCTCCGATCCCGCGGAGACGACGCGTACGTCGAAGATTGCGCCGCCGATCGTCTTCCCCCACAGCAGCCAGGTCCCGACGAAGTAGTGGAACGAGACGACGATCACGAAGCCGGCCAGCGCGGCAAGCGACGGCCAGTGATTCGGCTGCAGCAGCGGCAGGAGCGCGAGCACGAGCGCCGCGAAGAGCGAGAGGTCGGTGAGAAGGGCGAGGAGCCGCCTGTACCACGGCGCCGAGCGTTCAACAGAAACCACAGCAGGCGGATCCTCGATCTCCGGCGCCGCCTCGAGCTCGATCTCGTCGAATCGCATGTCACACCCTCCCGGCCAGTTGGCAGTTGGTCGTTGGCAGTTGGCCGGCGACTGCTGCCAACGGCCAACTATCGACTGCCAACTAAGTAGCAGTTCTCAACGGCAGATATTTTACGTAAATCTTGTACAGCAGGTCCTTCTGTTCCGTCTGATAGCGGACGGCGAGCTCGCGGCTGCGTTTCGCCAGCTCGTCGGACGGGTCGAGCTTCAGCACCTCGTCGAACTGTTTGACGGCGTCGGTGAGGTTCTCGTTCTGCAGGGAGACGGCGCCGAGGTTGAAGTGCGCGTCTTCGATCAACCGCTGGATGTTCTTGTTCTGCGGATCGGCCTGCTGGAGCTGCTGCAGGTTGGCCAGCGCGTCGGCGTACTTGTGCTCATTGAACAGCGACTTCGTGCTGTCGAGCTTCGCCACCTGCTGCGCGGCGGTGTCGTAGAGCGTCTTCATCTCCGGCGTCAGCGCCTTCACGCGCATCGCCGCTTCGAACGCCTTCTTCGCGCCGTCGTAGTCGTGGTTGTCGTACATCGTCTTGCCGTTCGCCAGGCCTTCCTGGTAGACCAGCGCGGCGGGGCGGCCGTCGATCATCTCCGACGCCTGCGCCTTCTTCTTCTGGATGTCGTTGATCATCAGCAGCGCTTTGTCGTGCAGCGGATCGTCCGGCTTGATGTCCTGCAGGATCAGGATCGCCTGGTCGTACTTCCCCTTCGACGCCAGCGACTGCGCCTGCCGGATGGTGGTGTCGGTCGCCGCCGTTTCGACCGGCGCCGGGTGGAACTTCTGCCAGCCGAACCAGCCGCCGCCGGCGACGATCAGGACGCCGAGCACCGTGGCGATCAGGCCCATCGGCAGCGGTTTCTTCGCCGCCACCGCCTTCGGCTTGGACACGGCACCGGTCTTCTTCGCCCCCTTCTTCGCGGCGGGAGAAGGAGCCACATCGGCGTCTTCGCCCGGATCGGGCGGCATCAGCAGATCGCCGCCGCTCGACGGCGGCTCTTCGGCGAAGATGTCGAACTTCTCCGTATCGGGCGGCGTGTACGAGCTCTCGTAGGAGGCGGCGCCTCCCTCGGTGACGCTCTCCGTCAGCCGGTCCATGTAGTCCTGGGCCGTGATGTTGTTCGGCTCATTGCGCAGGACCTCGGCGAACTTCTCGCGCGCGGTGTCGCGGTCGTTGCGGTCGAACGCGGCGATGGCGGCGGCGAGGATCGATTCGTTCTTCTGCTCGATCTCCTTGCGCTTCTGCTTCGCCTCTTCGATCCGCTCCGAGGCCTGCTCGTTCGTGACGTCGATGAGGAAGATGCGCGACCAGAGATCGATCGACTTCTGATAGTCGCCCGCTTCGAACGCGCGGTCGCCGTCCGTGAGGTACTGCGCGATCTTCTTCTGATCCTCGGCGCTGGTCTCGATCGACGCGGTGGCGAAATCGAAATCGCCGGTGACCGGCGCCTTCGCCGCGCCGCCGGAGTCGAAGTCGAAGCCGCCCGCGGCCGGAGTCGGAGCGGGCGTCGGATTGTCGAACGAGAAGCCGGCGAACGGCGCGTCGGACGACGGCGCGTCGAATGAGAACGCGTTCCCTTTCGGCGCGGCGGGGGGAGGCGGCGCCGGTTTCGGAGGCGGCGCGGGCGCGGGCTCCGGCGCGTCGAACGAGAACGAGGTGAGGCCGGCGTCCGGCGGTTGCGCCTTTTCTTCCTCGAACGTGAAGCCGAAGTCGGTCGCCTGCGCGGTGCCGCGTCCCGGAACCGAGGGAGGCGGGGCGTCGACGACGAACGACGTGCCGAAGTCGAAGCTCGGCGTGGCCGCGGGAGGCGCCGCCGCGCCGCTCCTCGCGTTGATCATCTGCGTCATCTTGCTGATGGCGGGATGCTCGGCGTCGAGCGCGCGCGCTTTTTCCAGCGCGGTCTTCGCGGCCGCGACGTCGCCGGCGGCGAGGCTCTTCTCGCACTTGGCGACGAACTGGTCGACGAAGGGAGAGGCTTCCAGCTTGTCGCGCGCCTCGTCGGCCAGGATGCGCGCCGCGTCGTTCATCAGGTCGTTCGTCAGGATCTCGGTCGTGATCTGCACCACGCGCTGAAAATCGCGCTGGGCCATCGCCGTGCGCGCCTCGCGCAGGGCGTCGTCATCGGAGCTGGGGAGGAGCGTATCGACGTCGATCGGCGCGTTCGGATTGCGCACCTTCTCGACCAGTTTGCGCGCCGGCTCGAACATCGGATCCATCTGCAGCATCAGGTTGCAGCCGGACATGACCTCGTCGTTGCGACCCTGTTTGTAAAGCGAAAGCGTCTGCTGAAACGTGCTGATGACGCGGTCTTTCACCGCGTTCGACAGCGACGGATTGCCGAGGTAGGTAGGCATTGACAGTCGATCTCCGATTGGCGGCGATTATAGCAACCGCGTCCGCGTATACTGCGCGCGCAGAAAGGATTACTCGCATGGATTACATCGCCACGCAGGGCGCGCCGAAGGCGATCGGCCCGTACTCGCAGGCCGTCCGCGCCAACGGCGTTCTGTACACCTCGGGACAGATCTCGCTCGACCCGCAGACCGGGGAGCTGGTGCCGGGCGACTTCGCCGCGCAGGCCAACCGTGTCTTCGACAACCTCGCCGCCGTGCTGAAGGAAGCGGGAAGCGGCTTCGACCGTGTGATGAAGGCGACCGTCTACGTCACCGACCTCGCGAACTTCCAGACCCTGAACACGATCTACGCAGAGCGCTTCGGCAATCATCGCCCCGCGCGGACCACCGTGCAGGTGCCCGCGCTGCCGAAGGGCTCGCTTCTGGAGATCGACCTCATCGCGTTGACTTAGTTACCGGTTACCGGTTGCCCGTTGCCTCGGGAACTGGCCACCGGCAACGGGTAACCGGCCACCGGTAACCGGCAACCCCTTTGCACTAGTCGCTCTCATGCGACGCCTGGTGCCGCTGCTCATCTCGCTCTCCCTCTCCGCTCCGCTTTTCGCCGGAGCCGCCCTCACGTACACCATGCCGCATGGAGACCAGCCGGTCTCATGGCTGGCGAAATCGTTTCCGATCCACTACTCGATCGACCAGCGCGTCGGATCGGTCATCCCGCAACCAGCCACAGTCATCGATCGCGCGTTCGGCGAGTGGGCCGAGGTGCCGGAGACGAACATCAGCTTCGTCGACGACGGCGTCGCCGATCACGTCGCGGCGGGACACGACGGCCGCAACACGATCTCGGTCATCGACGATCTGTTCAAGGATCAGGGCTACATCGCGGTGACGTCGAACTGGTGGGACGACTCGGGACACATGACCGAGGCCGACATCCAGATCGACCCGAAAGAGCTCGGCCGCTACAACGCGCAGCAGGTCGTGGCGCACGAGGCCGGCCACTTCCTCGGGCTCGATCATTCCGGCGTGCTGTCGTCGGTCATGTTTCCGTACGTCGGCAGCGGCCCGGCCACGCCGCTCGACAGCGATGAGAAGGTGGCCATCGCCACGCTCTATCCGAAGGTCGATCCGACGCTCACCGCCGCGACGCTGACGGGACGCGTCACGGGCGACGACGGCGGCATCTTCGCCGCTCACGTCGTGGCCATCGACGCGCACGGCTCGACGGTCGCCAGCGCGCTGACGAACGAGAGCGGCGACTTCGTCATGCGCGGCGTGCCGGCCGGCGCATATCGCATCTACGCCGAGCCGCTCGACGGACCGGTGGAGGCGAGCAATCTCTCCGGCATCTACCGCTCGGCGAAGCTGAAGGCCTTCCCGACGGAGTTCCTTCCCGGACCTCCGCTGCAGGTGGAGAACGGCGAGGTGTACGGCAACCTCG
>Ga0207703_10000452_pt1 | contig 43202 bp, 41 predicted proteins | sample KBSSwiS12_FD_184304 | JGI IMG/M metagenome (GOLD analysis project Ga0207703, IMG submission 184304) | Switchgrass rhizosphere microbial communities from Kellogg Biological Station, Michigan, USA - KBS Switchgrass S1-2 (SPAdes) (version 2) | ecosystem: Host-associated > Plants > Roots >... | reverse complement strand
CCAAGCGATTGAAACCGAATAAATGACTGACGAATTCCGAAGTGGTTTTGCAGCCCTGGTGGGACGGCCGAACGTGGGCAAGTCCACGCTCCTGAACGCAATGGTCGGCCAGAAACTGAGCATCGTGACACCCCGACCCCAGACGACCCGCCACCGCATTGTTGGCATCGCTCATCTGCCGAACGCGCAGATCGCCTTCGTTGACACCCCCGGTCTTCACCAACACGGCAGCCGGGCACTCAACAAAGCCATGAACCGCACGGCCGCCACGTCACTCAACGACGCTGACCTGGTGGTGCTGGTCATCGACGCGACGAAGTGGACCGCCGAGGATGACCTGGCGTTGGAACGGGTGGTGGCCTCGGGTCTGCCCGCAATCGCGGCCGTCAACAAGATCGACCAGATCCATCCCCGCGACAAGTTGCTGCCCTATATGGCAGACCTGGCAAAACGCCACAATTTCGCGGCCATCGTCCCCATCTCGGCGCTCAAGGCGAACGGTGTCGAAGCACTGAAAAAGACGATCGCGGACGCGTTGCCCGTGGCACCGGCGATGTATGCGGACGATCAACTGACCGAAAGCTCCCTCGAATTCCGGATCGCGGAAATGATCCGCGAAAAGCTGACCCTGGAGCTCAATCAGGAAGTGCCCTACGGAGTTGCCGTTGAAGTGGAACAGATGAAGGATGAGGACGGTCAGCTCACCGTCGACGCGGCCATCTGGGTGGACAGGGAAGGGCAGAAGCCGATTGTCATCGGCGCCAAGGGTGAGCGATTGAAGCGAGTCGGCCGTTCCGCCCGCATCGCCCTCAATGATCTCCTGAACCGCCGGCTGCACCTCAACCTGTGGGTGAAAGTGCGCGAGAATTGGGCTGACAATGCCCGTGCGCTCAAGCATCTCGGCGTCGAATGAGCCGCAACGTCCGCCGCATCACTCTCGCTCCGGCCTATATCCTGCACCACAGGCCGTACCGGGATACGAGTCGTATCCTCGATGTGATCACCCGGGATCACGGGCGGTTGACGCTGTTTGCGCGTGGTGTGCGCGGCCCAAAGGCCAAACTGGCCTCGGTGCTGCAGCCGTTCCAGTTGTTGTTATTGTCCTGGAGCGGACGGGGCGAGGCGGCCCAGCTCACTGGCGCGGAGAGCGCCGATTCCAATCCGCCCATTCCGGCAGCCTCTCTCATGGGTTCGTTCTATCTGAACGAGCTGCTGATCAAGCTGACGACGCGCCACGACCCGCAACCGTCCTTGTTCGATGACTATCACGCGACGGTGGACGCGCTTCGCGGTGGGATGCGTCTCGAGCCGGCACTGCGGATATTCGAGAAACGGCTGCTCGACTCCCTGGGTTACGGGTTGGATCTGAAGGACGTGGACGCCGACGAGTACTATCATTTCCGCCCCGCGCAGGGCCTGTTTCCGACAGTGGCCGAAGCCGCGGGCGCCATATCAGGGAATTCCCTCATCCATCTCGCCAACGAACAGCTGCAGAGCGCCCGCGATCTGGATGATGCGCGCCGGGTTCTGCAAGCCGCTCTGGCGCAATGCCTGGAGGGGCGCGAGCTCAACACCCGCGCGGTGGCGAAAGCAGTGGTGAGACTGGCATGACAATAGCATTGGGTATCAACATCGATCACATCGCCACGCTGCGCCAGGCGCGCCGTGGGCGTTACCCCGACCCCATCCATGGAGCGCTGGCGGCGGAAATGGCTGGTGCCGACAGCATCACTTTGCATTTGCGCGAAGATCGGCGGCACATCCAGGACAACGATGTACGTGTGTTGCGTGGGTTGCTCAAAACTCACATGAACCTCGAGATGGCGGTCACCGACGAAATGATCCGGATTGCCGGCGAGGTTCGTCCCTCGGACTGTTGCCTCGTTCCGGAGAAGCGCGAGGAAATCACCACCGAGGGTGGTCTGGATGTGGCCAGTCAGATTCCCCGGATGACGGAGTCAGTCAGGGCCCTGGGCAGCCATGGAATCCGCGTCTCCCTGTTCATTGATCCGGATCCGCACCAGATCGAGGCTGCCGCCAAAATCGGCGCTCCCGTGGTGGAGCTGCACACCGGCGCCTATGCGGAAGCGGAAGGCTCGCACCAGGCAACCGAGTTGGAGCGTCTTCGCGTGGCAGCACGGCTCGCGGCCGGATTGGGAATCACCGTCCACGCCGGTCACGGCCTCAACTATCACAATGTGCAACCGGTCGCCGCCATTCGCGACATCGTCGAGCTCAACATCGGCCACTCCATCGTGGCTCGCGCCGTGTTTGATGGCTTGTCCGCGGCGATCCGTGACATGAAGCAGTTGATGGTGGCTGCCCGCTCATGATTTTCGGAATCGGCGTGGATGTGCTGGAAGCCAGGCGCATCACGCGTACATTGGAGAAATTCGGCTCACGGTTTATCAATCACCTGCTGCTGCCAGAGGAAAAAGCCCAACTGACGCGCACCAAGCGTCCGGAGCGCTTCATTGCCATGCGCTTTGCGGCCAAGGAAGCCATTGTCAAAGCGATGGGGACCGGGTTCGCCCACGGTGTCTGGATCCGGGATGTCGGCGTGGTGCAGAACGCGTGGGGTAAGCCGGAAGTGGTGTTCTCCGAGCGCGGCGACAAAGTACGGCGCGGTCTGGGTGTGGGCGAGGGGCACGTGACTTTGACGGACGAAGCAGGTCTCATCGTCGCGGTCGCCGTACTGATGAAGGCGACACCTTGAACACGTTGGTATTCGACATTGAGACGGTTCCGGATGTCGAGCTGGGCCGTCGCCTGCATGGCCTCGAGGGCTTGACCGACGGTCAGGTCGCGAAGGCGATGTTTGCATTGCGCCGCCAGGAATCCGGTGGTGAGTTCCTCGCGCATGAGCAGCATCGCGTGGTCGCAATCTCCTGCGTTCTGCGCAGCCAGGAGAGTTTGAAAGTCTGGAGCCTGGGGGATCTGAACGCCTCCGAGGCCGAGCTGATCCAGCGTTTCTTCGATGGCATCGAAAAGCTGTCACCGTGCCTGGTGTCCTGGAACGGCGGCGGCTTTGATCTGCCGGTACTGCACTATCGCGCGTTACTGCATGCAGTACAGGCGCCCAGGTATTGGGAAACCGGCGACGAGGACACAGCCTTCCGCTACAACAACTACCTGGGCCGCTTTCACTGGCGCCACATGGATGTCATGGACATTCTGTCGGGCTATCAGAACCGGGCCCGTGCCTCCCTGGCCAACACCGCCTGCCTGCTCGGCCTGCCCGGAAAAATGGGGTTCGACGGATCGCAGGTGTGGGACGCTTACCAGGCCGGCAATCTCCTGGGCATTCGTCGGTATTGCGAAACCGACGTGCTCAACACGTATCTCATCTACTTGCGATTCGAGCTCATGCGCGGACGCATGACCCGTGAGCGCTACGCGGAGGAAGTCGAGCGAGTGAAAACGCTGTTGCGTGCCGGCACGGACCAACCGCACTTTGCGGAATTCCTGCAGGCGTGGGAGAAGCCCGCTTGAGGGGCGGCCGGATCGTCACGGATGTTGAGGAAATCGCAACCGTCGCCGCACTGACTCACGACGCGGAAGGCGTCGTCAGGGAAGGCAAGGCGGCGTTTGTCGCGGGCGCCTTGCCTGGTGAGCGGATCCGGTTCAAACGGACTCGCCGCCACCGTCAACACGATGAGGCCGAGCTGTTGGAAGTGCTCGAGCCGTCGGCCGACCGCGTCGCGCCGAAGTGCGCGCATTTCGGGGTCTGCGGCGGCTGCGCCCTGCAGCATCTGTCCGCCGATGCTCAGCTCAATATCAAACAGACAGAGCTGCGCGACAATCTCGAGCGCGTAGGGAAGGTCGTGCCGCGCGAGTGGCTGCCGCCATTGCGCGGGCCGGTCTGGAACTATCGGCGCCGCGCCCGTCTGGGTTCCAAGTTCGTCACTAAAAAGGACCGCGTGGTCGTTGGATTCCGCGAGCGCCTGGCACCGTATGTGGCGGAAGTACAGCGCTGCGAGGTATTGGCCCAGCCCGTTGGCGCGCTGATCGCGCCACTGGCTGTGATGCTGAACGGGTTGAGCATTCGGCATCGGATTCCCCAGATCGAAGTCGCCGTAGCGGATAACGTCGTGGCACTGGTTCTGCGAGTGCTGGAGACACCCTCGGCCGACGATCTCGAAAAGCTGCGGGCGTTTGCAACGACGCATTCGGTCCGTTTCTATCTGCAGGCAGGCGGGTTGGATTCGGTGACCCCGTTGGACGCGGGCGCCGCCGCCGGCGGCGACCCGTTGCGCTATGGCCTGCCCCAGTTCGATCTGCAACTCGAGTTCACACCCACCGACTTCGTTCAGATCAATGCACAGATCAATCAGGACCTGGTGGGACGGGCCGTGGACCTGCTGGGTCTCACGCCGGAGTCTTCGGTACTCGATCTCTTCTGTGGCCTCGGTAACTTCACGCTGGCCCTGGCCCGTAGCGCCGGCCGCGCGGTGGGTGTGGAGGGTGAGAAAGGGCTGGTAGAGCGAGCGCGTCACAACGCGAGCCTGAACGGCATCACCCATGCCGAGTTCCAACTGGCCGACCTGAGCAAGCCACTCGATCCCAACCTCCCATGGTTGAAGGAGTCCTACACTCATGTGCTCCTGGATCCGCCCCGCGCGGGCGCCAGTGAGGTGTTGGCGTCCATCGGCCGCCTGAGCCCGCAACGGGTGTTGTATATTTCCTGTCATCCCGGCAGCCTCGCGCGGGACCTGGGTGTGCTGGTACACGAACACGGAATGAGCCTCGTAGCCGCAGGGGTGTTGGACATGTTTCCGCATACGACGCATGTCGAGTCCATGGCCATCCTGGAGCCGGGCCGGAAATCCGACAAACGTAAGGGCCGGGCGGCCCCGTGAGCCTCGGGCCGCTGATGATCGATCTCGAGGGGGTGACAGTGACGCCCGAAGAGACCGAGCTGATGCGGCATCCTCTCGTTGGCGGTGTCATCCTTTTCACCCGGAACTACGCGGATCCCGGGCAGCTCGCACAGCTCGTAGCCGCAATCCACGCCGTCCGCGGCCCGCCGCTGATTGTTGCGGTAGATCATGAAGGTGGACGGGTCCAGCGCTTCCGGAAGGGCTTTTCGGAGTTGCCGCCGGCTCGCCGGATCGGGCACGAATTTGATCTCGATGCGCGCGCTGGACTCAGTCTCGCCCGCAGCATGGGATGGCTCATGGCGGCCGAATTGCGCTCCGTGGGCGTGGATATCTCATTCGCGCCGGACGTCGATCTCGATTACGGCATCAGCGAGATCATCGGCGACCGGGCGTTCCACGTGCGCCCTCAGGTTGTGGGGCAACTGGCCGTTGCCTATATGCATGGAATGCGGGATGCCGGCATGGCGGCCACCGCGAAGCACTTTCCGGCTCATGGCGCCGTGGTCGCCGATTCCCACACCAGCCTCCCGGTGGACCGCCGGGAGCTGGCTGACATGTCGGATGACCTTGCCCCGTACTACCGGCTGATTGCCAATGGGCTGCCGGCGGTGATGATGGCGCATGTGCTGTTTCCAGCAGTGGATTCGCTGCCCGCGAGCCTTTCGTCTCGTTGGATTCGCGACGTGCTGCGCGGCGAACTGCGGTTTCAGGGCGTAGTGTTTTCCGACGATTTATCCATGGGTGGAGCTGCCGCCGCGTACGGCGATATTGTGACCCGTGCACGTCAGGCACTTTCAGCGGGTTGTGACATGCTACCGGTATGTAACAATCGAGCTGGTGTAGTTACATTACTGGATCGTCTGAATGTCGAGCCCGAACCGACATCCAGGATCCGCCTGGTGCGGATGCATGGTAAAGATGGCGTTCCGAGGCAGGAGTTGATGTCGGTGCCCGAGTGGAAGAGGAGCCGTGAGTTGCTGGCGCGCTGCACAGCGGCGCCAACATTGAATCTGGAGGCCGGCAGCACATGAACAACTGGTCCGCCGAGGCGTGGAGCCGTGTCGTGGATAGTGCCCCGGAAGGCATCGTGGTCTGCGATGCGACGGTTCCCGATCACCCGGTCATCTACGCCAATGCCGCCTTTGCCCAGATGTGCGGCTATCCAGTCACGGCGCTGCTCGGAACCAACCTGCGCATGCTGCAGGGCACGGACAAGGACCAGGAAGCCCGCCAGAAGATGAAGGACGCCGTGGAGAGGGGCGAGCCCGCCCGCGTCCTGATCCGCAACTATCGTCCCGATGGCACGCTTTTCTGGAACGAGATGGTCATCCAACCGGTCAGCGATGCAGCGGGCAAGATCACCCACTTCATTGGTTATCACCGTGATGCCAGCGACCGGCTGCGCAACAACTCCGAGCGGGTAACGCCGGGATTGCCGCCCTGGTTGCGCGAAGACCGGCTGACCGGCCTGCATTCACGGGCGTATTTCGAAGAGCTGTTGCAACGGGATTGGATGTTGGCGCAGCGTGATTCACACGAGATCGGCCTGACACTGTTCGACATTGACGATCTGGGCACCTACAACGAGACGTTCGAGAAAACGGGCGGCGATGCCTGTATCCGCCGGGTTGCGAGAGTCATCGGGGCGTCCTATCGGCGCGGCGGTGATCTCGTTGGCCGTTGGGAAGGTGGAACGTTTGCTGTATTGACGCAGGGGGATGCGGCTGAGAAGGCCTCACACTACGCGCAGGTTGTTGGTCAGCGCGTGCGTGATCTGTTGATGCATCACCCGCGCGCGGGCTCGGAGCGCTATGTGACGATCAGCGCGGGTGTGGCGAGCCTGGTGCCGCCTCGCGAGTTACCGCTCGAGTCGCTTTTAAAGGCCACTCAGGCGGCATTGAAGCGTTCCAAGAAGCTGGGCAAGAACAGCATCTCAACCGCCGAGGCGGCCGACTTCCATTAACGGCCCGCGGGTCGCGCGCCCTGGGCCGGTGTCACGAGCGCGATCACACCGAAGGCCGGGTGATCGTAGTAATTGCGCTCGTAAAACTTCACGCGGCGATCTTCATTCAGCGTAAACGCAGTGCCCGGACCTGCATTCAAACCCGCGGGCGGCGAGGAAATCGCATAACTCAACGCCATGCCCAGATGCAGATACTGGCCGCGCTCGAGGTAGACCGTCCCACTCAGGCCTGGCACATCGATTCCCAGCTTCTGCACCGGGAAGCCCGCTTTCGTACCCCATGCGCTCGCGGTCTGCGCCCACGCGACGTGAGCAACCGGAACATACGCACCGCTCGACTTCAGCTTCGACTCGATGTCCGAGAGTTGGAACTGATCCGCGCCGAGCACACTGATGAAATGTCCAACCTGTGAGGAGCCTGACGAGGTCTCCTCGCCGACGGTGTTGCCCGCCGCCGTCTCGTTGCTCCAGTTCTCACCGCCGCCCTGAGCGCTGTTCGTACGAAAGACGATGATCTCGATGTGATACCCGGGGGTGGCGGCGTCCTGGGACCAGGCGGGCAGGGCCAGCAAGGCCAGCCAGAGCATTCGTAGTTTCATGGCGGGCAGTATAAAGCAGCGGCGGCGGTGCCGAGTGTCCACAGCCGCCGACGCGTTCAGCGGCGCTTCAGCGGCTTCGAAGCCGGCAGGGTTGCGATCGGCTTGGCGGGTGGTTTCGAGCCCTGCGGTGGCTTCGGCGCCTGCGGTTTCCCCGCGTCGCGCCCCTGGCGCTTCTCGGGATTCCCTCCGCTGCGCTCCGGTTGGGGCTTCTCCCCCAACCGCCGCATCAGGTCCGCCGCAAACTCGAAACGCGCCTCTTCGGTTGTGAGCAGGTGCGCAACTCGCAACTTCAGTGAGCCTTCCAACCGGTATTCCAGGGGCTGGTGCTGGATCATCTGGATCACCGTCATCGGGTCGATCCGGTTCTGCTCTTCGAACAGGATGGTGCCGCCGCCCGCACCCAAATCCATTCGGCGAATCCCCAGGTTCCGGGCCGCAAGCTTCAACTTGGCAAGCTTCAACAGGTTCTGCGCGCTGGGCGGCAACGGTCCGAAGCGGTCATAGATCTCCGCATTCAACTCATCCAGTGCTTCATCGGTCTCGCCGGCGGCTATGCGCTTATACAGCCCCAGGCGCACGTGAACGTCCGCCACATAGGTATCCGGCAGGAAGGCCGGCAGCCGCAATTCAACTTCGGTCTGCGCCGCCAGCGGCTTGTCGAGATCGGGCTTCTTGCCTTGCTTCAGGGCCTTGACGGCCTGCTCGAGCATGTCGAGATACATGGCGAGTCCGATCTCGGTCATCTGGCCGCTCTGTTGCTCGCCCAGCAACTCGCCGGCGCCGCGGATCTCGAGATCGTGCGTCGCCAACACGAAGCCGGCTCCCAGATCCTCCATGGACTCGATGGCTTCGAGGCGCTTGGCGGCATCACCGGCCAGCGCCTTGACCGGCGGCGCGATGAGATATGCATACGCACGATGGTGTGATCGTCCGACACGGCCGCGCAACTGGTGCAACTGCGCGAGCCCGAAGTGGTCGGCGCGGTTGATCATGATCGTGTTGGCGGTTGGTACGTCGATACCGCTCTCGATAATAGTCGTGCACACGAGCAGGTCGAACCGGCGATGATAGAAGTCGACCATCAGTTGCTCGAGGTCGCGCTCGCGCATCTGGCCGTGGCCGATGCGCACGCTGGCCTCGGGAACGAGCGCCTGTACCTCGGCCGCGATCTTCTCGATCGTCTTCACCTCGTTGTGTACGAAGTACATCTGCCCACCGCGGCGCAACTCGCGAAGCGCGGCCTCGCGAAGGGTCGGCCCATGCCATTCAATGATGAATGTCTTGATGGCCTGGCGCATGGCCGGCGGTGTCGTGATCAATGAGAGGTCGCGCAAACCGCCCAACGCCATGTTGAGGGTACGCGGGATCGGAGTAGCGGTCAGAGTGAGTACATGCGTATCCGCGCGTAACGCCTGCAGTCTCTCTTTGTCCCGAACACCAAAGCGATGCTCTTCATCGACGATGATGAGGCCGAGATCCTTGAACCGCGCCTGGGAGTGGAGCAGGCGGTGAGTCGCCACGACGATGTCGACAGTGCCGGCTTCGATCCCCGCGACGGTGTTCGCGATTTCCTTGGAGTTGCTGAATCGCGAGAGGGACTCGACCCGCACCGCCCAGTCCGCGAAGCGATCGCGGAAATTGGTCATGTGCTGTTGCGCCAACAAAGTCGTGGGGGCGAGCACCGCAACCTGTTTGCCGGCTTCGACCGCGGCGAATGCCGCGCGCATGGCCACTTCGGTCTTGCCGAAGCCCACATCGCCGCACACGATCCTGTCCATGGGCTGGCCGCCCTTCATGTCATTCAACACCGAGCGGATCGCCTCGGCCTGATCCTCGGTCTCATCAAACGGGAAGGCGTCCGCGAACTTCTGGTATTCCTGCTCGCTGACCGCCAGCTTCACGCCCTGTTGGGCCTTGCGCCGCGCATACAGATCGAGGAGCTCAGCGGCCACGTCGCGAACCTGCTCCGCCGCCTTGCGCCGCGCCCGCGCCCACTGATCAGTGCCCAGTTTATGCAGGGGCGCGCTCTCCGGAGCGGAGCCCGTATAGCGGGTGACCAGGTGCAACGAATGAACCGGTACATACACCCGGTCCCCATCCATGTATTCCAACACCAGGAACTCACCGGACTGGCCGGCGATCTCCATCACCTGCAGGCCGACATAACGGCCGACGCCGTACTCCTGGTGAACAACCGGGGCGCCCGGGTTCAGGTCCTGGAGGTCCCGCAGAATGGCTTCAGGGTCGGCTGCGGCGCGTTTGCGCCGGCGCTGCTGCTCCTGCCGCGCCCGCTGCCCAAAGAGCTGCGCCTCCGAAATGATCGCAATCGGCGGGCTGGTGAGTGTCAGGCCCTGCAGGCCGGGGGCGACGGTGAGCGCCAGTTTGGCGTCACTCGCAGTAAAGGCGTCCCATCCCTGTACCGGCGTTATCTGGTAGCCGTGGCCACGCAACATTTCCTGCAACACTTCGCGCCGACCGGGTGAGTCCGCTGCGATCAGCACGCGCCCTTTGAATTCGTTCAGGAACAAATCCAAAGGCGCGAATGGATGCTCCGCCCGGGCATCGATCCTCAGCTCATTCACCGCCGAGGTGGGAAAGTTGAATACATTGTCGGCGCAAGCGCCGGGCAGCTCGGTGTCCGCCTTGAAGGTGTTCAGGGTGACGGACGAAAACTGTGCCAGCCGCGTATCGATTTCCTTCGGACTGATAAACAGTTCGGTGGGCGCCAGCACCGGTCGCTCAATGTCGTGCCGCCGGTCTTCATACCGCGTCTCAATACCGTCCCACGACTTGGCGAGGGCGCCCGGCAGATCACCGTCATGCACCAACACCGCGTTGGCGGGCAGATAGTCAAACAGAGTGGCTGTTTCGTCGAAGAACAGCGGGATATAAAACTCAATACCCGCAGGCGCAACACCCTCGCTGACACCCCGGTAGATGGACGCGCGTGTCGGATCGCCCTCAAACCGCGTCCTAAACCGCCGCCGGAATTCCCGTACGCCATCCGGATCCAGCGGAATTTCACGAGCGGGCAGCAAGCGGACCTTGTCGAGGGAGTCGAGAGAACGCTGGGTGTCCGGATCAAACCGCCGGATCGCTTCGATCTCGTCGTCAAACAGGTCGATGCGCAAAGGCGCCGTGGTGCCCATCGGATAGACGTCGAACAACGAGCCGCGAACCGCATATTCACCGGGGCTCGCAACCTGACTGACGCTCACGTAGCCCGCTTCAATCAACCTCTGTCGGAAGGGATCGAGCTCCAGCGCTTCACCGACTGCCAGCTCAAATGCACGACCTTGAACGTAATTGCGCGGCGGCAGCCGCTGCATCAAGACATCCGCCGCGACGATGAGGCAACCCGCCTGCAGGCGCGGCAACTCAAAGAGCGTGCGCAGACGCTGGGAAGTGATATCCGGATGAGGCGAGAAAAGGTCGTACGGCAACACCTCCCAGTCGGGAAGTGTCAGCAGCGGCAACCGCTCGCCCGCGAAGAATTGCAGCTCGGCGGACAGCCGCTCGAGCTCGCGGGCATCGTCGGTGACGACGACGTACAGCCGTTGATCAGACCGGGTCGCTTCGGCAAGAGCCAACGCGGCAGCGCTGCCATAGAGCTGGTGCCAGCTCAGGCGTCGTTGCTTTGTTGTGGGGACCTGGGGCTTGAGAAGTAGGGCCATCCGGCAGGTGTCAGGCCTCCAAAGGCACCTGGCTGACCTGCATGCGCGAATGCAATGGCACGCAATAGATGTCGATGGGATTCGTCCGGCCGCGCAGGATCATGGGCGGCAGGGGCAGGGCACCGACGTCGAGTCCATGAGCATCCAACGACTGCTTGATCGCGCCGGAGAACAGCATTTCCCCCGAGCGTGCACGCTGGCACAGGCGCGAGGCAATATTCACGGCGTCGCCAATGATCGTGTAGCTCATGTAGGCCGAGGAGCCGACATTGCCGGCGACGACATCGCCTTCATTGATGCCGATCCCCAGGCCCGCGTCGATCTGATACCGGCGCTTCCAGGATTGCGCCAGGTTCGCGAACCCATCCAACATCTCGCGGGCGGTCTTGATCGCCCGGGTGGAACTGTCCTTCTGCTCGAGCGGCACCCCGAAGCCCAGCATCAGGCAGTCACCGGCCATGTGGAACACGGTGCCGTCGTGCCGGAAGGTGATCTCGGTCAGCAGGGAGAAATACTCATTCAGCAGCGGCACCACTTCGTGGGGCGCCAGTTGCTCGGACATGCTGGTGAAACCGCGCAGGTCGGCAAACAGGACGACGGCGTGGGTACGGACGTCCTCGCTGGACAGCAGGCTGTCACGCAGTTGGGCGTCCTGCAGAATCTTGTCGGCGAGACGGGGTGAGACATAACGACGGAATGTCTCGCGCATCGTGGCTTCACGACGTTTGATCTCTTCCTCGAGCTGGGCTGCGGCGACCTTCCGTCGTACTGCTCCAGCTCGCATGAGGGCCTCAATGCGAGTCCTCAGAAACTCATCCGTCGCCAAGTGCCTTATCCCCTAACCTCAGTGATTGCGCGGACCTACTTCACGCAATTCACCTTTCACGGGCGAAGGCTACCATTCGCGCAGGTGCGTTGCCCAGCGCGCGGAAGGCTCGGGACGGGACTAAAGACTATAGAACGGGTCTTTTTTTTGCTCAGCCAGAGGTGGCCACGGCGTGGATGACCCGATCGTGCTCAAAAAACACCGAAAAGCCGTTGTAATCCCAGCGGGTGATGGGGGGCTGACCCACGGTCGCATGTTTTTCGACGGGGGCGCCGAAGTGCTTCTCGACGTCGGTCATCGTGCTGCCGCGCTTCGGCGTCTGCACGGACGAGGCAGGGACCGTCAGCTGGTCATTCACGACCAGGGTTTCGGCCATGGCAGCGCCGCTGGCTGCACAGCCGCAAAGCAGGGCAACGAACATCATCGTCTTCGTCGAGGTCTTCATGGACGGCACCTGGGGCGCTTGCTGATCCATTTCCGAATATAGCACCGGCCTCAATCTGTAAAAGCTGTCGCCATTCGCAGTGCATCGATACTGTGACGCGTGTCATTAGCAATGCCGCCAATGTGGTTAAATCGCGACGATGTTTCACCCCCTGCCGCTGTTTGTGGGCCTGCGCTATGTACGGGCGCGGACCAATAAGTTTTTCGTCTCCTTCATAACCTGGGCGTCCCTTCTCGGGGTGTGCGTGGGGGTCGCCGCGTTGATCGTCATCCTGTCCGTCATGAACGGATTGGAGAACGAGCTGCGGGACTCGTTGGTGGCGCTGAGCGCTCATGCCCGCGTGGTGGCTCGCGTCAGTGACTCTGACAGCCAGCCCATTCTTCCATCCGACGCCGAGTGGCAGAACGTTCAACGCATCGTGCGCTCAGGTGCCGGCGTCGTCGCTGTCGCCCGATACGTTGAGATCCAGGGCCTCGCGGTTCGCACACCCGAGATGCTGCCGATCCTTCTTCGCGGGATCGATCCCCAGGCAGAGTCGAGCGTGACGGATGTGGCGCATTCCATAGTCAGGGGAAAGCTCATTGACCTGACCGCAGGCTCCGATCGGGTCATGGTCAGCTCCGTGATTGCTGAGCGGCTCGGGTTGGATGCCGGCGATTCCCTGACCGTGCTGATTCCCGCGGTGTCAGCCGAAGGAGCCCCGTCCCCCCGGCTCAGGGAGCTCACGGTATCCGGCATTTTCGAGGTCGGGCGGTCCGAACAGGGCACGCTGATCCTCGCCAACATCGATGATGTCAGAGGGCTCGCGCCGGGCGGCGGCGCAGGAGAGGGTCTGAGAATCCGATTCCGTGACGCGCTGTCCGCGCCGGCACTCTCGGGTGAGCTGCGACCCAAGCTTCCCAACGATTTCGAGCTGTTCGACTGGACGCAGGACAACGCCAATTACTTCCGCGCCGTCCGCATCGAAAAGACCATGATGTCGCTCATCCTGATGATGATTGTGGCCGTGGCGGCCTTCAACATCGTCGCCATGCTGGTCATGGTGGTCACTGACAAGCGCACCGATATCGCGATTCTTCGTACCTTCGGCGCCTCGCCCCGGCGGATCATGGGCGTCTTCATGACTCAGGGGCTGGTGATCGGCTGGCTGGGTGTGGCACTGGGCCTGATTGTGGGCCTGGGAGTTGCTTTCAATATCGACACGCTGGTGCCGTTCCTCGAGCAGACGTTCCACTTCCAGATTTTCGATGCGGATGTCTATGACATGCCGTCGATCCCGTCGGATGTCCGCTGGCCCAACATCGTCGTCATCAGTGTGAGTGCGCTGCTGTTGACGGGCTTTGCGACGATATATCCGGCAATTCGCGCTTCCCGCACCGAGCCTGCTGAAGCTCTTCGTTATGAGTAGCGCGTATGAATGGTTGATCGGGACGCGGTACCTGCGCTCGACACATCGGCGCGGGTTCGTCTCATTCGTAGCTCTGATGTCGGTGCTGGGACTGATGCTCGGAGTGGCGACGCTCATTACGGTTCTGTCGGTCATGAACGGGTTCGAGCGCGAGCTGCGTAACCGGATACTGGCCGTGACTTCGCATGGGACGTTGAGCGGCATCGAGGGATCAATCACTGATTGGCAGGCAGTACAACGGGCCGCGCTCAAACAGCCCGGAGTTCAGGCGGCGGTTCCGTACATCGAAGAACAGGCGATGCTCTCAAACGGCGTGAACGTTGCAGGCGCCACGGTTCGCGGCGTGTTGCCGAACGAAGAGCGCAAAGCAACGGGTCTTGCTCAGCGGCTCAAAACAGGACGCCTCGAGGATCTGGAGCCGGGCCAGTACCACATTGTTCTCGGCAGCGCGCTGGCACGCGAGTTACATGCGAAGGTGGGCGGGCAGGTGGTTCTGATCGCACCGGAGGGCACGGCAACGCCCACCGGCGTCGTGCCACGCATGCGCCGCTTCCTCGTCACGGGGATATTCGAATCGGGAATGTACGAGTTCGACCGGGGCCTCGCCCTGGTGCACATCACCGATGCCTCGAGGCTCTTCAAGCTGGGCGACAAGGTGAGCGGAATCCGCCTCGCATTGAATGATCCGCTGCAGGCTCCCAGCCTGGTGGTGAAGATCGCCCGCGATCTGGGTGGCGGCTTTTATGTGAGTGACTGGACGCGCAATCACTTCAACTTCTTCCGCTCCATTGAGCTCACCAAGTCCATGATGTTCGTCATCCTGCTCATGATCGTCGGCGTGGCCGCATTCAACATCGTGGCGACCCTGGTGATGATCGTGAAGGAGAAGCAGACCGATATTGCGATCCTGAGAACCCTGGGAGCGGGCCCGCCGAACATCCTGACCACTTTCGCCATCCAGGGCGTTCTGATCGGGCTCGTGGGCACCCTGCTGGGCGCTGCGCTGGGGACCGTGCTGTCCCACAATCTGGAATCATTCATTGCGTGGCTGGAAAGGCTGTTCAACACGCACTTCCTGGACGCGAGCGTTTATTACATGAGTGAACTGCCGGGCTACGTGGAATGGATGGACGTGGTGCGGGTCTGCACGGTCGCCTTCCTGTTGTGTGCAGTGGCGACTATTTATCCCGCGTGGCGCGCTTCGCGTACCGCGCCCGCCGAGGCCCTGAGACATGAGTGAGTTTGTGTTGGAGGCGCGTGAAGTCCAGAAGAACTTCACGCAAGGACCCGTGACCCTGGAAGTGCTCCGCGGTGTCAATTTCGCCGCCGCGTCCGGCGAGCGAATCGCAATCGTCGGCGCGTCGGGCTCCGGCAAGACCACCTTGCTGCAGATTCTCGGTGGCCTGGACCGGCCGACAACGGGACACGTGTTCGTGGCCGGGCAGGACATTCACGAGTTGAGCGAAGACGCGCGCGGCATGCTGCGCAATCGCGCGTTGGGTTTCGTGTACCAGTTCCATCACCTGCTACCGGAATTCTCCGCTGTCGAGAACGTTGCGATGCCTCTGCTGATTCGCCGGACGCCCGTGGCCGAGGCGCGGGATCGGGCGTCCGAGATCCTGGAGCGGGTCGGGTTGGGCCGCCGGCTGACTCACCGGCCGTATCAGCTCTCAGGTGGCGAGCGGCAACGGGCGGCAGTGGCCCGTGCTTTGGTCACCGAGCCGAAGATCATTCTGGCCGACGAGCCGACGGGGAATCTCGACGGTCAGAACGCGGAAGGGGTCTTCGAGCTGATGCTCGAGCTGAATCGGGAGCGGGGGACCTGCCTGGTGGTCGTGACGCACGACCTGCGGCTGGCGAACCGGATGGAGCGGATCTACGAGATTGTCGGCGGCCAGCTCACCGAGCGGCCCGTCGGTGAATAGCGTGGCGTGAGCCGCAGGTGCGGACTGGGCTCGCGGCGCGGCCTGGCTGGCGCCACGGACTGCCTTACGGTGCGGACTGGCTGGCGGCGCGACTAGACGACCGCAGGAATGTGCCGGGTCCGGTATTTGGAGGCCACCCGCCACCGCCAGGCGAGCTCCAGGCCCATATAGCCCAGCACGCCGCCCACGACCCCACAGACCAGACAGCCCACCAGGAACGGCTTCCACATGGGTCCCAGGCCGTTCTGAAGCCAGTCCCAGCTCATCTGGAACGCAAAGCCGGTCGGGGGCAGGTCCAGCAGGAACGCCCCCAGACGATAGGCCAGGTAATAGACCGGCACGATCGTCACTGGATTAATCAACAGTATGGTGGCGTAGATCACCGGAATGTTCAGCCGGAGCCAGACGGCCAGCAGGCTGGCCACGACAAAATGCACCGGCAGGGGAATGAAGCAGACCGCCAGGCCTATGCCGAAGGCAGCGGTCACCGGTCGGCGACATAATCCCCAAAGTCGGGGGTCAGCAATTCGCGTCCCGAACCTGCGCAGGAACCAATGGCCCTGAAGCCGGCCATGAGAGGGGCAAATGCGCTTTATGAGTCTGCGCGGCATGATGAGGATGCAATCGTAGCAGAAACAATGCCTCACAATTGCGGTGCGGTTCTCTGTCCACGCGCGCTACTCCTTTGCCGCCTGCCCCCCGTCGCTGAGTAACGACATCCAGTTGGTGACGTATCGCCTTGAGCGAACTCGGGGCTCAGGTAATATGCCCGCCGTCGTCAATGCTTGGGGTCACTTGGATGTGGGAAATAGTGCGGGCAGGTGGCCCGCTGATGTGGCCGATTATTCTCTGCTCGATCATTGCCGCTGCGATCATGCTCGAGCGGTTGTGGACGTTGCAGGATAAGCGCGTTCTGCCTCAGGAACTGCCGGCGCAGGTCTGGAAGTTGATCGAGAACAATCAGGTCAACGACAAGGTCATTGCCGCTCTCGAGCAGAATTCGCCCCTGGGCAAGGTCCTGGCCGCGGGGCTCGCCAACCGGCACCGGCCGCGCGAGATCCTGATGGAGCGCCTCGAGGATGCCGGCCGCCACGTGGTGTATGAGCTCGAGCGTTATATCAACACGTTGGGCACGATCGCATCGGTGTCACCGCTTCTGGGTCTGCTCGGTACGGTCACCGGTATCATCCGGTCGTTCAATGCCATTCAGGCGGGCGGCATGGGCGATCCCCGTGCGCTGTCCGGCGGTATCGCCGAAGCGCTGATCGCAACCGTCGCCGGCCTCTGTGTTGCCATTCCTTCGCTCATCGCCTATCGGTATCTTCGCGGCCGCGTCGAACGTATCGTAGTGGGCATGGAGAAGCAGGCAATGCGCATGGCCGATGCCGTCGAGTCCGCTTCACCCGGACGCGGACGGGCGGCTGCCTGACATGAATTTGAAGCCTCGTACTCATGAGGAGCCCGAGATCAACATCGTGTCGCTCATCGACGTGGTGTTGCTGCTCGTAGTGTTCTTCATGCTGTCCAGCCGCTTTACGGATGAAGGACGCCTGCGGGTGCATCTGCCCTCTGCAGCGGGCGTGCCGCAGGCCAAGCCTGAAAGCGAGCCCCTGGTCGTCACCGTGACCCAACAGGGCGGCTATCGCGTGAATGAGAAAGAGCTCATCAACGCCAGCCAGGAAACTCTGCGCGCGGCGGTCCTCAAGGAGGCGGGCACCAACCGCCAGCAGCGAATCGTGTTGCGCGCGGATGCGCGGGCCACTCATCAGTCGGTGATCACGGCCATGGATGTGCTCGGGCGGCTGGGATTCGCCGAAATCAACATCGCAACCGTCAAGGAAGAGTCGGCAGGTAAACCTTGAGCGTGCCGGGTCCCGTGCCCACGCCGCACGCCGAGACAGATGGCAAGCGCACCTACCTGCGCCTGCTCACCTACCTGCGCCCCCACCGCGGTGTATTCGGACTGGGCATGCTGGGCGGGTTGATCTTCTCCATCAGCATGGTGAGCTTCGTCCCGTTCGCGCAGCTGTTTGGTGACAGCGCGTTCGCGAACAAGGATCCGCGCATGATCTGGCTGCTGCCCCTGGCGCTGATCGGCCTGTTCGTCCTGCGCGGGACCGGCGATTTCATTGAAACCTACTGCATGGGTTATGTCGGGCGCCGTATCGTTACGCGCCTGCGCACGCAGATCATGGAGCGTGCTCTGCAACTGCCCATCCGCTACTTCGATCGCAATTCCGCGGCCGTCCTGCTGTCGCGGCTGACCTTCAATACCGAGCAGGTCGGGCAGGCCACGACCGATTCGGTGGCGGTGCTCATCCGGGAAAGCCTCACGTTGATCGGGCTCCTGGGGTACCTGTTCTATCTGAATCTGCAGTTGACACTAGCCGCGTTGATCCTGGGGCCACTGGTGGGCTGGCTCGTAACCTCCATCAACAAGCGCTTCCGGCGTTACAGCCGCCGGATCCAGGACTCCATGGGCGATGTGACGCGAGTGTCGAAGGAAATCTTCGATGCGCCGCGGCTCATCAAGGTCTACAACGCCCAGGAGCACCTGGGTCGCCAGTTCGAAGCCGTCAATGAGCACAACTGGCGCTCCAACATGCGGTTGGTCCTGATGAAAGGACTGGCGAATCCCATCGTGCAGCTCATGACGGCAATCGGCGTATCACCCGTGGTTGCCTATGCGATTTCGGAGTCGGTCCACGGCCGGATGACCTCGGGTGCGTTGTTCGGATTTCTCACTGCTCTGAGTATGCTGGCGCAGCCGCTGCGCAACCTCATTGGCGTCAGCGGTCCGATGCAACAGGGTATTGCGGGTGCGCAAAGCATCTTCGAGATGATTGATGAGGCGCCCGAGCCTCCGGGCAATGGACACGTTGTGACCCGCGTGCGTGGCGAGGTTGAATTCCGCGACGTTTCGTTCGCCTACGACACCGGAAAGGGCGCCGCCGTGAAGGGCGTGTCCTTCAAAGTGGCCGCCGGTGAAAACATTGCCATTGTCGGCCGCTCCGGCAGTGGTAAGTCGACACTCGTCAACCTTCTGCCGAGATTCTACGACGTACAGTCCGGACAGTTGCTGATCGATGGGGTCGATGTTCACGATTACGATCTGCGCAGCCTGCGCGAGCAGATTGCGGTTGTCAGCCAGGACGTGGTGTTGTTCAACGATACGATCCGGAACAACATTGCGTTTGGTCGTGACGTATCGGCTGAGGCGATTGAAGCCGCGGCGGAGGCGGCCCGCGTGGCGGAGTTCGCACGGGCACAGCCTGAAGGGCTCGACACCATGGTGGGGGACCGTGGCGTGCTGCTGTCCGGTGGCCAGCGGCAGCGAATTGCGATTGCACGTGCGCTGCTGAAGAATGCGCCGATCCTGATTCTCGATGAGGCGACCTCGGCTCTCGACACGGAAGTGGAGCGACAGATCCAGGCGGAGCTGGCGCTGCTGGTGCGCAGCCGCACGACGTTTGTGATTGCTCACCGGCTGTCGACTGTCGAAGAGGCGGATCGCATCATCGTGCTGGATTCGGGCACCATCGCCGAAAGTGGCACCCATGCCCAGTTGCTCGCCAACAATGGGTTGTATTCGCAGTTGCATCGCATGCAGTTCAACGACTGATATCTTCCATGGAGCAACGGCTCACCGCGCTGTGGTATCGCGAGTCAGCGGGCTTTTCACTGCTGGCGCCTCTCGGATGGCTGTATCGCCTCGTGATGGCACTGCGTCGCGCCGCCTACGCCACCGGACTGTTACAGGTACATCGCGCCGGAAAGCCGGTCATCGTGGTTGGGAACCTGACTGTCGGCGGCACCGGCAAGACGCCGTTGGTGGCCTGGCTCGCGCAGCAACTGTCGCTCAAAGGTCTCAAGGTTGGAATCGTCTCCCGCGGCTACGGCCGCTCCGGCAGTGATCCTGTCGCCGTCCACGGCACGTCGTCCTGGCGCCAGGTGGGCGATGAGCCCATGCTCCTCGCGAGTCTGACCGGGTGCGATGTAGTGGTTTCGCGCGACCGCTTCGCCGGCGCCCGGAAGCTGGTGTCTCTCGGCGTCGATGTCGTCATCGCCGATGATGGATTGCAACATTTGCGCCTGGCCCGCGATTGCGAGCTCGTTGTGATTGACGGTGCCCGAGGATTCGGCAACGGTCGTTTATTGCCCGCGGGGCCATTGCGGGAGCCGGCGTCCCGCCTGCGTAACGCCGATATCGTCGTTGTGAATGGCACTCCTGAGCACGCCTCCCTGCGAGGCAGCGCGGAGAAAGGTCTGCAGATGTCGCTGTATGGAGGAGATGCTCACCGGGTAGACGGTCTCGCCATGCCTGAGCCGTTGGAGCATTTCAGGGGGCGCCGTGTGCACGCCGTGGCGGGCATCGGCAATCCGCAGCGTTTTTTCCGCGATCTACGGGCGCGGGGCATTGATCTCGAGGAGCATCCGTTTCCCGATCATCATCCTTTCACGGCCGCCGAGCTGACATTTGATGACGATCTTCCCGTGCTCATGACACAGAAGGATGCCGTAAGATGCAAAGGAATCGAGTCGGCGCGGCTCTGGTATGTCCCGGTGGTCGCGCGCTTCAGTGAATCGCAGGCCAGAGAGCTGCTCGACCGGGTCGCTCTGGCCTTGGCGCCAGGAGAATGATGGACGCTCGTTTGTTGGAAATATTGGCCTGTCCGATCTGCAAGGGAACGCTCAAATACCAGCGCGAAGCACAGGTGCTGGTGTGCCGCATGGATCGCCTGGCATATCCGATCCGGGATGATGTTCCTGTGATGCTGGAGGAAGAGGCCCGGCAGCTTTCCGCCGACGACCCGTTACTGGATCGTTGAGACAGGCATCATGTTCCGCGTGGTCATACCGGCGCGTTACGGATCAACACGTCTGCCGGGTAAGGCGCTGCTGAACATTGGCGGCAAGCCGATGATCCAGTGGGTTTACGAGCGCGCTCGTGCTTCCCGCGCCGGCGAAGTGCTGATTGCCACCGACGATCTGCTCATCGTGAGCGCCGCTCATTCGTTCGGCGGCGAGACGGTGATGACGGCGCATACGCACGAGTCAGGAACAGATCGGATTGCCGAAGTAGCGCGGATTCGGGGGTGGGCGGAGTCCGACATCGTGGTCAACGTACAGGGTGATGAGCCGGTCATTCCACCCGCTCTGATCGACCAGGTAGCCTCGTTGTTGGAGTCTCATCCGAGCGCGCAGATTGCCACTCTGGCGACGCCCATTACCTCGCTCGAGGAGTTCATGGATCCAAATGCGGTGAAGGTGGTTACAGACATTGCAGGCCGCGCGTTGTATTTCAGCCGGGCGCCCATACCGTGGGCGAGAGACGGCGCCCCCGCTGGACTTGGCAGTCAGACGAGCCACGCGGGTGCGCGACGGCACGTGGGAATATATGGTTATCGCGTGAGTGGCCTGTTGCGCATGGCATCGCTGAAACGGACAGCTCTCGAACAGCACGAAAAGCTCGAGCAGTTGCGGGCGTTGGAAAATGGCCTGGAGATACGGGTGGCGGATAGCGTTGAGCAGCCCGGCCCGGACGTCAACACGGCGGCCGACCTCGAGCGGGTCACGACTTTGCTCGCAAAGTGAGGGGTGCGCGCCACACTTTTACAATCTTTAACACTTGCGCCGGGCGGCGGCGCGGGCTTGGGCGGAACTAGCCCGGCGCGGAAGCATCCAAGTAAACCAGACAGGTCGCCCCGCGTTTTCTAAAGCACCGGCTTCACGGTTGGACGCAATGGTTATGATCAATTCAGCTGAGCGTTTCGCGATTCTAATTTTGTCGGCCGCTGCGCTGGCGGGCTGTGTGGAACAGCCGCAGCCGCGCCGGGTGTATCAGGCGCCGCCACCGCCGCCGCCGCGTACCGACGTGTACGCGTATCCCACCCAGGGACAATCGCCCGAGCAGATGGATCGTGATCGGTATGACTGTCACGAGTGGGCGGTGAAACAAACGAATTTCGACCCTAGCGCTCCCGGCACGCCGCCGCATGACCGTGTCGTCGTGGCTGCCGGCCCGCCGCCGGGAACCAACACGGCCATTGGCGCGGTCGCCGGCGCGATTCTCGGCGCTGTCATTGCCGGTCCACGCGACAGCGGTTTTGGAGCGGTCGCCGGTGGCATCACGGGTGCTGCGATCGGCTCAACGGGTGATGCCGCGAATGCGGAAGCGCAACACCAGGAGATCCAGGCGGCGCGTGCCCAGGATGCGCGCCAGGCCGCCGCTATTGACCGGAGGGCTTCCGATTATAGGCGAGCCGTCAGCGCGTGCCTGGAAGGGCGCGGCTACAGCGTGAAATAGTGGATCAGGTGAGATCATGAGTCTGAAGGTAACTGCAGTATTGGCGAGTGGGTTGTTGGGCCTGTTGTCCATGGGCGTGGCCCAGGCGCAGCACGATCGGGGTTGGGAGCACCGTGGTCCGGGAGGCCCGCCCCCAGGGTGGAACCACATGGATGGCCGTTTCGGTCACAACCACTACTACCCTGAACGCGGGTACTACATCCGCGATCTGCCCCGCGAGCGAGTCATCATCGGTGGCCCGCGCGGAGGCCGGTACTGGTACTCGGGTGGTGTGTGGTATTCGAGCGGACCTCGTGGCTACGTCGTGATTGGCGCTCCGATTGGCGCCTACGTACCGGTGCTGCCGCCCTACTACTCGACGGTGTATTTCGGTGGTGTCCCGTATTACTACGCGAACGACACCTACTACATATGGAGCGCTTCCAACAATCAGTATGAGGTAGTCGACGCGCCTGGCGATCCGAATGCTGCGAGCACCGATGAGCCTCCGCCGCCGCCCAGCCCGAACGGCGACGTGTTTGTGTACCCCAAGAACGGGCAGTCTGACGAGCAGCAGTCCCGGGACAAGTACGAGTGCCACAAGTGGGCGCAGGGCCAGTCTGGATTTGATCCCACGCAACCCAACGGGGGAGTGTCGTCTGGTGATGCCGCATCCGCGCGCGCCTCGTATCAGCGCGCCATGGGCGCGTGTCTCGAGGGCCGCGGGTACAGCGTCAAATAGGTACGTACGAGGCGGCGTTTCGGCATGAGCCGAGCGCCGCCCGTTTGCGCGGCTGGCGCGCGGTCACTTGGCGACGTAGGATTTTCTCATGAAAATTCTCTTCGTTTGCCTGGGGAATATTTGTCGGTCTCCGACCGCGGAGATTGTGTTTCGCGAGATCGCGGCGCGTGAGGCGCCCGATCTACACTTGGAAATCGACTCCGCCGGAACGGCGGCCTACCACGTCGGATCTCCTCCCGATTCCCGTACTCGTCAGGCGGCACTACGCCGCGGCTACGACATGTCAGCGCTGCGGGCGCGCGTAGTCGAGCCACAGGACTTCGGCCGTTTTGATCTCATCCTGGCAATGGATCGCCAGAACTTTGAAACCCTGCGCCAACGCGCACCGGCGACGTCCCGCGAGCGCATTCGCCTGTTTCTGGAATTCGCTTCGGATGCGGAAGCAACCGAGGTGCCCGATCCATACTACGGCGGGCCGAACGGTTTCGAAGAAGTGTTGGATCTCATCGAGGCCGCGGCGCGCGGTCTCTTGGAACATGTCAGGACAGAAGCGCGACGGGCCTGATCAGACCCATCGCGCCCAGGAGCCTCGACTAATGTTCGCCTGGTGCGCCCTGGCGCCGCCGCCCATCAGTCAGACAGGCTCCTGCGGGCGCGCAGTGCGCGCTCCTACTCGTGATCGCGTCCCTGGTCGCGAGACGGCGCTGACGACCAGACCACGAACGGCTTAGCTCCGCTGCTCGACTCGCCACCACCGGTGGGAGCTGGCGTGGGTGCTGCTGCTGGACGTGGTGCCGGCTCGAAGTGAACCGCTGCCGGCTTCGACTCAGCATGCTCCGACTGTTGAGGGCGGGACTCGTTCGATCGCGACGGCTCGGCTGAATCCGAGTGTTGTGGCGGAGGCGGCGGTGCCCGGAACTCAGACGGATGCTGTGGTTCGCGCGTCGGCGGCGCTGATTCGCGTGGCTCACGAGCCTGCGGCACAGGCTCGCGCGGAGCTGCAGACTCACGGAACTGCGGCGCCGGCTCGCGTGGCTGCGAGCTCGCATCACGTGGATCCGATTCGAAGTCCGAACGCGCGGGTGCGCTTTCGCGCCCGCCAGACTGGCCTTCAGCCCCCCCGCGTTGACGCTGGCCGCCACCTTGTTGGCCCTCGTAGCCACTGTGCTGGCCTTCACCGCCGCTGCGTGGAGCCCTACCGCCACTCTGGTAGCTTTCGCCGCCGCCGGGCTGGCCTTCACCGCCGCTGCGTGGAGCCTGGCCGCCACCTTGGTAGCTTTCGCCGCCGCCTAGTTGGCCTTCACCGCCGCTACCGTGTTGGTAGCTGCCGTTCCCTTGCGAGACCGGAGCGGCTTGCGAGGCAAACGAGTCCTCGGATCCGCCGCCCTCCGAAGCGCCCCCCATGGAGCCGCCCTCGCGATTTCCGCCTTCGCCGCGGCCACCACCGCCGCGTCGACCGCGCCGGCGTCCACGACGGCTGCGGCGTTCACCGTTGCGTTCCGGACGATCACCGCCCGGGCCATTGCCGTTGCCTTCGGCGCCTTCGATGCGATTGCCCCACGTCGCGCCGCTGGCGCTTCGCGGGATTCCCTCCGCTTCGCTCCGGTTGCCGATGTCATCCGGTGGCAAACCGCCCTCAGGCCGGGCCAGGTCGCCTCGATCGAAGTTGCCACCTGCGGGCAGGTCCACAACCGAGGGGTGTTCGCCGCGATTGACGCCACCCGCGTCTGCGCGAGGTGCGTTGCGATCGAACCCGGCTGATCCCTCGCCGCGACCACCTTGATCCTGCCGAGCCTCGCCGCGAGGACCCTGTTCCGCACGCGGTTGATCGTGCCTGCCGTTCTGGTCGCTGCGAGATTGGTCGCCCCGACCATTCTGATCGCCGCGAGCTCCTTGCTCCTGCCGGCCGTGATCCTGACGACCCTCGCCACGGCCGCCGCCCCGAGAGCGGTCGCCCCGAGAGCGGCCACCATCACGGCGTTCACTGCGTCCACCGACTTCGTTTCGGCCCCCATCACTGCGGCCGCCGCCCTCGTTACGGCCACCTTCACTGCGGCTCTCGGCGCGAGCACCGCCTTCGTTGCGATCCCGGCCTTCGCCACCCCGATCCCGGTTGTCACGATCACGACGCGAGCCAGAGTCAGCATGGCTCCCACGGCTTCGCGAGTGATCACGTCGTCCATCTCGACGGCGCTGACCCGTACCACCGCCACCAGATCCTGATGATGAGCGGGTGGAAGCAGCAGGCGCTGGCTGTGCTTCGGCGATCGGCGCAGGGGCCGCCGGGGCATCACCCGCCAGCAACCGCTTGAACCATCCGAAGACGCCGGTGGAGCTTCCCTGTGGAGTCTGCGGGGATGCTGCTTCGGCAGCAGCGGGTGCCACTGGCGCAGGTGGCTGGTACAGATTGACGGGCGCAGGCGCCGATGTCGTGGGCAACAGTGTTGCCACGGCGGGCTGTTCCTGGGCCGGCTTCTTGTCGCGGGCCGTGCCGGGCTCGCCGACGACGGGCGCGGTCGGCATCAGGTAGCTGATCTGCTTGTTCTCGGGCAGCTCGAGCTCATCATCGCGAACGCGCCGGATCGAATACTCCGGTGTCTGCATGTTCTCATTCGGGATGATGATCAGCTCGATCTCGCTCTTGTCCTCCAGCGTGCGCAGCCATTCGCGCTTCTCGTTGAAGAGGTAGGTGGCGACGTCTACCGGTACCTGCGCAATGACACGCGCCGTCCGATCCTTACGCAGCTCCTCGCCGATCAATCGCAGAATCGACAACGTCATCGATTCGATGCTGCGGATACTTCCGATCCCCACGCAGCGGGGGCACACAATGTGGCTCGACTCGCCCAGCGACGGCCGCAACCGCTGCCGCGACATCTCGAGCAGTCCAAACCGCGACAGGCGCCCGATCTGGATGCGCGCGCGGTCCATCTTCACGGCATCGCGCAGCCGATCCTCGACTTCGCGCTGGTTCTTGGTCGACTCCATGTCAATGAAGTCGATGACAATCAGTCCACCGATATCGCGGATGCGCAGCTGGCGTGCAATTTCATCCGCTGCTTCGAGGTTCGTATTGAGTGCCGTGGTCTCGATATCACTGCCGCGGGTCGCGCGCGCCGAGTTGATATCAATCGAGACGAGCGCCTCGGTGTAGTCGATGACGATGCTGCCACCGGAAGGCAGCTGCACCTTGTGTGCATACGCCGACTCGATCTGGCTCTCGATCTGAAAGCGGGTGAAGAGGGCGATGTCATCGACGTACATCTTCAGGCGCCGCTGGGCATCCTGCGGCATGAACCGCTGCATGTACTCCTGCGCCTTCTGATAAGCGGCTTCGTCATCGACCAGGATCTCGCCGATGTCGTCTGACATATAGTCGCGCATGGCGCGTGTCACGGCATCGCTTTCGCGGAACACCAGGAACGGAGCAGGGCGGTCACGGCCGGCGGCTTCGATCTGGTCCCACTGCGTCTTGAGGTTGTCGAGGTCCCACTGCAGCTCTTCGGCGGAGCGGCCCACACCGGCGGTGCGGATGATCGCTCCCATCCCTTCGGGGATCTGCAGGTTGTTCATGATCTCGCGCATCTGGTCGCGGTCTTCGCCCTCGATGCGACGTGACACGCCACCGGCGCGCGGGTTGTTCGGCATCAGGACCAGAAAACGGCCGGCGAGGCTGATGAAGGTGGTGAGAGCGGCACCCTTGTTGCCACGTTCCTCCTTCTCAACCTGGACGACGAGGTCCTGGCCTTCCGAGAGCAGCTCGCGGATGTTCATGCGACCGCCTTGCGGCTGCTGACGGAAGTACTCCTTGGAGACTTCCTTCAGCGGCAGGAACCCGTGGCGCTGCGCGCCGTAATCCACGAAGCAGGCTTCGAGCGAGGGCTCGATGCGGGAGATCCGGCCTTTGTAGACGTTGGCTTTTTTCTGTTCGCGGGAGGGTAGTTCGATACTCAGGTCAAAGAGTTTTTGTCCGTCAACCAGAGCGACGCGCAACTCTTCCTCTTGAGTTGCATTCACCAGCATTCTTTTCATGTGCCCCTACTGTGCATTGAGGGGCCGACATCTGAACAACATCGGGGCGCGACGCAGGCGTCGCGCGCGCGGGCAAGCCAGCGCAACAGCGAAGATTTCGGATTTCAGTCAAGGCGCAAATGTCTCGTTATTCATCGATGCCCGCCATTCAAGGAGGCGGGGCGCCGGAAACCTTCGGTGAAACAACCGACGGCACGGCCCGCGGAGTCTTTTCGAGACGTTCGACGCGAGCTGCGCAATCTTGTCGGCCCAATACGATGGCCTCGATTTGGAGGACCAACTAACATGCGGCGCTTGGATCTTCCGTGACACTGTCATGAAGATTCGACTTCGGGCCGCTTACCGTGGTCGGCGCAAATATGGTGAGATGCTGCCGACTCGCCTCAGTATACTCTCAAAGGTTTTTTAGAAACAATGTCTTACGGTGATGACGATGCGCGCGGGCAACAAGATGTGAAGGCCGGCACGGAAGTCCGGGCCGCGGTCCGTCACCTGGAGGTCACGCAGGACCAGGCGGGACAGCGGCTGGACAATTTCGTGCACCGCGAGCTCGGTGATCTGCCGCGGAGCCGCATTTACCGGGTCATCCGCAAAGGTGAGGTCCGCGTCAACGGCCATCGCGCCGGTCCCGACACGCGTCTGCAGGCGTTCGACAAGATCCGCATTCCCCCGATCAAGGTCCGCCCCGCGAGTGAGATCGGGAAACCCTCGAGCGAGCTCGTCGAGACCATTCGGAACGCAATCGTTCAAGAAGACGATAACCTGCTCGTGTTGGACAAGCCGGCCGGGCTGGCGGTTCATGGCGGCAGCGGGGTGAGCTTCGGCGCCATCGAGGGTCTGAGAGCATTGCGTCCCGGTGCCACGCTCGAGCTCGTGCACCGGCTGGATCGGGACACCAGCGGCGTGCTGTTGGTTGCAAAAAACTCGACGACACTGCGCACCGTGCATGCGCTGTTGCGGGAAGGAGCGACCTTTGAGAAGAAATACCTCACATTGCTGAAAGGCAAATGGGAACTGGGCCGCAAGCGTATCGATATTCCCCTGCGTACCGACATCCGGGTGGGAGGCGAGCGCACGGTGAAGGCGGATGCCTCCGGCAAGCCTTCAATCAGTGACTTCCGGCCGATCCAGTTCTTCGGCAAGCGCGCGAGCCTCATGGAGGTGGCGATTCTCACGGGGCGCACGCATCAGATCCGCGTCCATGCGCTTCATGCCGGCCACCCTGTCGCGGGTGATCAGAAGTATGGCGATGAGGAATTCAATTCCGCAATGAAGGCGTTCGGCCTCAACCGGATGTTCCTGCATTCCCACAGCGTGAGCTTCGAATGGCCCTCTGGTGGGGAGTTCAGCGTGAACACGCCGCTACCGCCGGAGCTCGCCGCAACCATCGACAAGCTGGCGGCGAGCGGTAAACGCTAGGACAGACTCCTAGGGGACCTGGTAGCCGACGCTGCGCAGGGCGCTGGCCAGCCAGATGAGCGGCAGGCCGATCAAGGCCGTGGGGTCGCGGCTCTCGATGCTTTCCATCAAGGTGATACCGAGCGCTTCCACCTTGAATCCACCGGCGCAGTCGAACGGCTTTTCGCGCTCCACGTAGCGACTGATCTCTTCGGTCGTCAGGGTCCTGAACACCACTGCTGTCGTGTCCAGATGGATGAGCCGCTCGCCATTGGCGATGACCGCGCATCCGGTGTGGAAGCGGGCAGTCTGGCCACTCAGGGCCGCGAGCTGGCTGCGGCAGGTTTCGGCATCGCCCGGCTTATCCAGTACCCGGCTGCCCAGGGAGGCGACCTGGTCGCTGCCGATCACGACCGCATCGGGCCGCTGTGCCGCCACGGCTTTCGCCTTGGCCGCGGAGAGCCGCAGCGCCCGGTCACGGGGCATTTCGCGCGCCAGATGCTCTTCGGTGGCCGCGGGCCTGACCACCTCGAACGGCACCCCGAGACGCTCCAGGAGCGCCCGCCGGTAAGGAGAAGTCGAAGCCAAGATGACAGGTCGCATCAATACCGCCTTCGATCCACTAGAAACAATAGCTTAGCCCCCATTTGGGTTTTGACTTGGGGGCACCTCATACCTATGATACGCGCCCCATGTCGCCACCCTGGTCCAAGCCGCTCGACATCGACCGGCTGGCTGACGGCGAGGCCGACGTCGACTTCGCTGTCCCGCTCGCCGAGCTTCCCCGTTTGCGCTCGAAGATCGCCAGTGTCGAGGGGATGGTTCGTGGGCGTGTGCATTTTACCCGCGAGTCAGGGCTCGTTGTCGCTGATCTGACGGTGAGCGGCGAAGCAACGATGTCCTGTCAGCGTTGCCTGGAAGCGATGAGCCAGCCCGTGAGCAGCGAGGTTCGGGTGGCGTTGATTACCGCGGAAGCGGATGCGGGCCGCGTGCCGGAGCACCTCGAGCCGGTGTTGGCGGCAGGTGGCCGCGTGACGATCGGCGAGTTGGTTGAGGAAGAGTTATTGCTCGAGTTGCCGATCGTGCCGCTGCACGCTGAGGCGAGCGAGTGCGTGGTTGCGGAGGAAGTCCCCGCCGTGAAGGTGGAGGCGCCGGAACCGACAACACAGAAACCGTTTGCGCAGCTCGGCGAGCTGCTCAAACGCTGAAGTTACATTTAGGAGATAGTTAAATGCCTGTGCAAAAAAGCCGCAAGACGCCTTCACGGCGCGGCATGCATCGTTCGCACGACGGGCTCGCGAAGCCAGCGCTCTCGACGGATCCGCAGTCGGGTGAGACCCACCTGCGCCATTGCATCACCCCGGACGGTTTCTATCGCGGCAAGCGCGTAATCGAGAAGCCGGAAGAAGTCGAAGAGCAGGAATAAGCTCCGCGACGCTCGTTTCCCAGGCGCATCGGAGCCTGTCTGACTCATGTTCCCCTGCTGCGGCCTCGCGACGGCGCCCATGAGTCAGGCAGGTTCCCTGCGCCTCCATCCTTCGCGGGTCTGCCCGTGACCACTATCGCCATCGATGTGATGAGCGGCGATCATTCGCCGCGCGAGTACGTCGCCGGGTCGCTTTTGGCGCTCGGTGACGATCCGCAGATGCGTGCGCTGTTGGTTGGGCAGCCCGAGCAGATCCAGCCGCACCTCGCGAGCGTCAACGGCTCGGTCCGAGACCGGATCGAGATCGTTCCCGCGGCGTCGGTTGTTGCAATGGGCGACACGCCGCGTGAAGCCATCCGCCGCAAGAAGGATTCCTCGATGCGGATTGCCATCGACCTCGTGAAGGAGGGCAGAGCGGGCGCGTGCGTCAGCTCCGGCAACACCGGCGCGCTCACCGCCATGGCCCACTTCGTCCTCAAGACCATCGACGGCGTGGAACGCGCCGCGATCATTTCAGCAATTCCCTCCGCCCACGGGCATACACAGATGCTCGATCTCGGTGCAAACACCAAGGCCACTCCGGAACAACTGCGTCAGTTCGCGGCCATGGGTACCATCATTGCCCGTGATATCCATGGGCTCGAGAAGCCGCGGATCGGATTGCTCAATATCGGTGAAGAAGACATCAAGGGCCACGAGATCGTGCAGGATGCGCACGCGCTTCTGCAGTCCACGCGACTCAACTACGTTGGGTTCGTCGAAGGTGACGATATCTTCTCGGGCGAGGTGGACGTTGTTGTAACGGACGGGTTTACCGGCAACGTGGCGCTCAAGACGATGGAGGGCGCTGCGCGTCTCATCGGCAATCGCATGCGGGAAGAATTCAAGTCATCACTGGCCTCGTCGCTTGCAGGTCTCATCGCACGGCCGGTACTGCGGCGGGTGGCCGCAGGTCTGGATCCAAATCGTTATAACGGCGCCTGCATGGTCGGACTCGCCGGGATCGTGGTTAAAAGCCATGGCCGCGCGGACGGTGCCGCATTTGCGAGAGCGATAACAACTGCGGCCGTGGCTGAGCGACGCGGTCTGACAGCGCACATCGCCCAGGCGCTCACGGAGTCCTCACATTGATTTATTCGCGCATCGTTGGCACCGGTTCCTATCTTCCCGAGAAGGTCCTCACGAACTTCGACCTGGAAAAGCTGGTGGATACCAGCGATTCCTGGATCCGCGAGCGCACCGGCATAGAGCGGCGCCACATCGCCGCCGAGGGTGAAACGACGGTTGATCTCGCTGAGCACGCGGCGCGCCGGGCGTTGGATGCGGCGGGCCTTCGGCCCGAGGATGTCGATTTCATTGCGTTCGGGACCACAACGCCCGACCTGGTATTTCCGAACTGTGGCGTGATTCTTCAGAGTCGGTTGGGGTGTCGCGGCGGACCTGCCTTCAGCCTCGAAACCGCCTGCAGCGGTTTCATGTACGCATTGTCAATTGCTGACAAATACGTACGGTGTGGTGAGGCCAAGCGCGCGCTCGTAATCGGCTCAGAAACGCTCTCACGCATCACCGACTGGAGCGATCGGTCGACGGCGATCCTGTTTGCCGATGGTGCGGGCGCCGTCGTTCTGACCGGCTCCGAGGAGCCCGGCATTCTCTCGACGCACCTGCACGCCGACGGTCACTACAAGGACATGCTCTATTGCGGCAGTGGCGTGTCCAAGGGCTTTGGTCCCGAATTCAAACTGTCCATTTCCATGGTGGGCAGTGAAGTGTTCAAGTCGGCGGTGACCTTGCTCGGCAAGGCGGTCGATGAAGCGCTGGCGGCGAACGGCCTGGATCGCTCGGACATCAACTGGCTGATACCCCATCAGGCCAATCTCAGAATCATTCAGGCGATTGCCAAGAAGCTGCATCTACCGATGGAGCGCGTCATTCTGACGGTCCAGGACCAAGGCAATACTTCCGCTGCTTCCGTGCCTCTGGCGCTCGACAAGGCCGTGCGCGACGGCCGCGTCAAGCGCGGCGACATGCTGCTTCTGGAAGCATTCGGTGGAGGGTTTACCTGGGGTTCGTCGCTGGTCCGCTATTAGATTTGGCGCGGCACTATCCCTGAACAGGGACTGGCCGCCCGGCGCGCAAAAAAAACGCCGCGCTGTTGGGCGCGGCGTTCCGCCTCGAGGGCGGTTCTAGCTTCTTACTTGGAGATCGAGCGCTTGAACATGCGGTCGATCTTCTCGTTGGTCGCATCAACAGCCGACTGGCTCGCCTGAGCGGCGGCCAACGCCTGGTTGGCAGTGCTCTGGGCGCTGCTGGCAGCCTGATTGGCGGCCTGTGCGGTGCTGTTGGCCTGGTCAGCGGACGACTTCGCAGCCGCCACGTCCGACTGCAGCTTCGCTACCTGCGACTTGAGGTCAGCGACATCCGCCTGGAGGGGCTTCAGATCCTGACAGCCTGCGAGTCCCGCCACGACTGCCACTGCAGCCACCTTCAAAACGATCGCGCTCTTCATAAACAGTCCCCTTCTGGGTTTGTTGATTCGGGAGGTCCCTGAAACGAATGCGAATGTAGCACGCAGGTTCCCATGCCCCCATTCGCAAGCGCGCAATGGCACCAAATTTACCGATGGATTGCAACTACCTACAGAGCTTTGTCGTCCTGTCGCGACATGATGTTGCATTGAGGAATTCAAATTTCCTCATGGTGCAGCCGTTGCACGCTGCTGGTTCATGACCGGTTCAGTCAACAGCGTTCTGACTCCCTATGCATACACATGACCCCTTCGTCCTACCCGGCTCATCCACTTTGAACGAGGTTCGAGTGGCGCTGTTGCGGCGCGACAGCGAACCTAAGCAGCAGGCCCGCTTGAAAGCGGAAGATATCTGGATATAATCACAGTAGCTGTATGCAAGAACAGGTAGCCGCAATGTCCGATCTGACTCCTCGCCAGACGCAGATTCTGCGCCTGGTACAGCGATTTATCTCTGAAACCGGCATGCCGCCGACGCGGGCGGAAATTGCCCGGGAACTGGGGTTCAGGTCGGCCAATGCCGCCGAAGAGCATCTCAGGGCCCTGGCGCGCAAAGGGGTCATTGCCCTGGTGCCGGGCACGTCCCGCGGCATCCAGCTCAAGGACACGATCCGTGAGCAGATGGGCTTGCCGCTCATCGGCCGCGTCGCCGCTGGTCGTCCCATCTTCGCCGAAGAGAACTTCGAGGGGCGCTTGCAGATCGACCCGTCGTTGTTTCAGCCCAAGCCGCATTACCTTTTGAAGGTAACGGGCATGAGCATGAAGGACGCCGGCATTCTCGATGGCGATCTCGTAGCTGTGCATCGGACTTCTGAAGTACGAAGTCGCCAGATCGTGGTGGCTCGCCTCGAGAATGAGGTGACGGTCAAACGCTATCGCCAGGAAGGCACCGTTGTCTGGTTGATGCCGGAGAACGTCGAGTTTGAACCCATCAAGGTGGACCTCAAGGATGAGCCCCTTCTCATTGAAGGCATCGTCGTCGGTGTTGTCCGCCGCGGGAAGACCACCGGCCTCATGTGAGCTCTTCCGGCGCCAACGGCGCCGCAACTCCTACGGAGTTCGCGGCTTTGAGCGAACTCCGTAAGTCCTGCGCGTAGCGCATGAGTAGTGTTACGTCAGAATTAGCTCGGCTGCTCGAGCATCCCGGCATCTGGCGCGGGACGAGCGTCGCGCGAACAGAAGTCCTGTCATCGGGATTCGCTGCGCTCGACGAACGTCTGCCCGGCGGAGGCTGGCCGCGTAGCGGCCTGATAGAAATCCTCACGCCCCGTCTGGGCGTTGGGGAACTGACACTGCTGCTGCCCGTGCTGTCGACGCTCACGCGGGCGCCCATGCCTCGTTCCGCGGTCTGGGTCGCTCCCCCTTTCGAACCTTTTGCTCCCGCTCTGGCGGCGCATGGCGTCGTTCTGGAGCGGATTCTGATTGTGAGAGTCCCCGAGGCGCTTCGAAGCGGAGCGCTCTGGGCGTTCGAGCAGTCATTGGGATCGAATGCTTGCGATCTCGTGATGTCGTGGGCGCTGAATCATCCGAAGGGTCCTCGCGCTAAGGAGATCCGACGCCTGCAGCTTGCGGCCGAGCGCGGCCGCGCTCTCGGCGTGTTGTTTCGGCCTTTGCAGGCCGCCCGGGAGTCTTCACACGCCGCTCTGCGGCTCGCGATCGAACCGTCAACCTATGGCGTGCGCGTCCACCTTCTCAAAAGCAAAGGAGGGGTGCGCGGCAGCGTTGACCTCGATCTGACGACGGCAGGGGGTTGAGCATGGCATCGCGACCCCTTCGCAAAAGTGATGCGCGAGTCGTCCGACTCCCAACGTCCCTGCGATCTGTCGATGCAGGGCGTGAACCGGCCGATTCCGCGCAACTGTGGGTAGGCGCGCACATTGTGTCGCTCGGGGCGAGCGCAACGCTCGAGAAACTTGCGACTCGTGCACAAAGATTTACACCCCGAGTCAGTCTCGTACCCCCGGATGGTTTGCTGCTGGAGGTGAAAGGCAGTCTGCATCTGTTCAATGGCGTGGAGGGTTTGCTCCGCGGGTTTGGCGCCGACTGCCAGATGCTTGGAATCGAATCGACTATCGCGCTGGCACCCACGCCTCTGGCTGCGCTCGTGGCGGCGCGTGTCGGTGAGCCGTTTGTCGTGACAAACAAAGCGCAGCTCATTGGACGGTTGACCTCGATGCCTTTGGGGCCTTTGCGCTGGCCGGAAGAGGTCATCGAACGACTCGCGCGAATGGGTGTTCGCACGATCGGTCAGACCTTGCGTTTGCCCAGGGCCGGGTTTGCCCGTCGGTTTGGACCGGTCCACCTGGCTGAGCTGGATCGGCTGACTGGAAGAAATGCCGACCTTCGTCATGATTTCCAACCGCGCGAGCGCTTCAGGCGGCGTCGCGAGTTGACGTACGAAATGGAAAACAACGAAACCATTCTCGCTGCGTTGGCGCCGATGCTGGCGGACCTGGGAAGATTCCTCGAGACGCGGCAGGTTGGGATCACCGAGCTCGAATGCCGGTTGCGACATCGACATGCAGCACCGTCGCAGTGTGTTCTGAGGTTGGCCGCGCCACTTGCGAATGTTGAACGGCTGACGCAGTTGCTCGGTGAAAAGTTGAATGCTCTGGTATTGCCAGAGCCTGTGCGGTCGTTGGAGCTGCGCTCGGGGCTGCCCGTGCTGCGTGAGCTGAACTCCAACCCATTGTGGCAGCCGGGTGAATACGGCGGAGCCGCGGCAGGTTCCGAATCATCAGCACTGATCGAGATTCTGCGCGCACGCCTCGGACACGAGTCGGTCTACAGCCTTCGAGTGATGCAGGCGCACCGTCCCGAACGGGCCTGGGCCATGTGCGAGCCGTCGTTGGCGGGCGCAAGTGTGCCGCCAACCCGAGGGCCGGGCGTCGCCGCTCCCTGGGGCGCCTTTCGTCGACCCTTGTGGTTACTCCCAACACCTCAGCAGTTGGAAGAAATCGATGGCGTTCCGCGTCGTCGAGGCACGTTGCGCTTTTTTGGCGATGTTGAACGGATTGAAACCGGTTGGTGGGACGGAGGTGAAATCGGGCGCGATTACTACACGGTTTTTGACATCTATGGCGTGCAGCTATGGATATTCCGTGAACGCGCGGACCCTCACCGCTGGTTTCTGCATGGGGTGTTTGGATGATCGGGTCGGAAACACCTTACGCTGAGTTGCACTGCCTCAGCAATTTTACTTTCCTGCGCGGCGCTTCGCATCCCCAGGAACTGGTCGAACGTGCCCATCATCTCGGTTACAGCGCGATCGCCATCACGGATGAATGTTCCGTCGCCGGCGTCGTACGGGCATACATGGCGGCGAAGCTCCTGAAAATAAAGCTCCTGGTGGGAGCTGAATTCCGCCTCGAATGCGGCCTGAAGTTGGTTGCCATCGCCATTGACCGCCACGGTTATGGACGTCTGTGCCGCTTGATCAGCCGCGGCCGCCGCGCCGCGCGCAAGGGCCATTACTCACTTACCCGTCAGGACCTGATCGAGTCCGGATTGGAGCACTGTTTTGTTCTGTGGGTTCCCAGCGATCCGCCGCAGAAAGAGCAGGCACAATGGTTGCGGCACCAGTTTGGAACCAAAGTCCGCATTGCCGTGGAGTTGCTTCGAGCAGGAGCTGACAAACAACAGCTGCAGACTCTCCAGGCGCTGGGTAGTGAGCTGCAGATTCCGCTCGTCGCCAGCAGTGATGTACACATGCACTCTCGGGATCGGCGCCGACTGCAGGACGCCGTCACGGCGATCCGGTTGAACATCCCGATTGCGGAGGCGGGCTGGCAGCTCTATCCCAATGGCGAACGTCATCTTCGCGAGCGCGAGCGGCTCGCCCGTCTGTATCCGCCCGATCTGCTCGCCGAGTCAATTGCCATCGCGAATGCCTGTACGTTTTCTCTCGAAGAGCTTCGATACGAGTATCCCCGAGAGCTCGTGCCGGAGGGGTACACGCCCACGACCTACCTGCGCAAGCTCGTGGAAGAGGGCATCAGATGGCGTTGGCCGGACGGCGCTCCGGCCGGCACCCTCGCCACTATCGAGAAAGAGCTCAACCTGATTGCCGACCTGCGCTACGAGCCGTACTTTCTGACAGTGCAGGACATCGTCGCCTATGCGCGCAGCCAGAACATCCTATGTCAAGGACGTGGGTCGGCTGCCAACTCCCTGGTCTGCTACTGCTTGGGTGTGTCGTCGGTTGGACCCGAGCGCGAGGCCGCGCTGCTGTTTGAGCGTTTTATTTCGCGTGAGCGCGGCGAACCACCCGACATCGATATTGACTTCGAGCATGATCGCCGTGAAGAGGTGATTCAGTACATCTATCGGAAATATGGGCGCGAGCGCGCTGCGATTGCCGCAACGGTCATCATGTACAGGCCGCGCAGTGCCCTGCGCGACATGGCGAAAGTGTTCGGCCTGGACCCGGAGCAGGGTGGCCGCCTGTCGCAGGTCATGCAATGGTGGGATGGCACTGAAGCCTTGCCCGACCGGGTCCGCGACGCCGGTTTTGACATCAGCGACCCGGTTCTCAACAACATTGTCACGCTGGCCCGGCAGCTGGTGGAGTTTCCGGGCTTTCCACGACATCTGTCCCAACATGTCGGGGGCTTTGTCATTTCCGAAGGCGTGCTGGAGGAGCTCGTCCCCGTAGAAAACGCCAGCATGCCCGACCGCACGGTCGTGCAGTGGGATAAGGATGACCTCAACGACCTCGGGTTGTTGAAAGTCGATGTATTGGCGCTGGGGATGTTGAGCGCTTTACGCCGTGCATTCGCGCTGGTGAACGATTTCCGTGGCACACAGCACACGCTCGGCCGCCTCCCCGAAGGTGACGCCAAAGTGTATGAAATGATTTCACGCGCGGACACCATCGGCGTGTTCCAGATCGAATCGCGCGCGCAGATGTCGATGTTGCCGCGGCTGAAACCCAGGAAGTACTACGACCTGGTGATCGAAGTGGCCATTGTCCGCCCGGGGCCGATCCAGGGTGACATGGTTCATCCCTATCTGAGGCGTCGCAACGGTCAGGAAAAGATCGAGTATCCCAGCAAGGAAGTCGCAGCCGTCCTCGAGCGAACCCTCGGTGTACCGATCTTCCAGGAACAGGTCATGCAGATCGCGATCGTGGCCGCCGGTTTCTCCCCCGGCGAAGCCGACGCGCTGCGCCGCGCCATGGGCGCATGGAAACGCAGTGGCGGCATCGAGCACTTCAAGGACAAGCTGCTGCAGGGAATGGCGAAGAATGGCTACACCCCGGAATTTGCTGATCGCATCTACCGCCAGATGTTAGGTTTTGGCGAGTATGGATTTCCGGAAAGTCACAGCGCCAGCTTCGCGTTGTTGGTTTATGACTCCTCGTGGCTGAAGTGCCACGAACCGGCGGCCTTTACCTGCGCATTGCTCAACAGCTTGCCGATGGGGTTCTACGGGCCCGCACAGTTGGTGCGCGATGCACGGGCGCATGGAGTCGAGGTGAGACCGGTGGACGTTCAGGAGAGCGGCTACGAGTCATCGCTGCAGCGACGGGAGGATGGCCAGCCCGCGTTACGGTTGGGATTGCGGATGGTCAAGTCGCTCTCGGAGCAAGGCGGAAACAGGGTCGAGGCTGCCCGCAGGCAGCGCAGGTTCGAAAGCGTCCAGGACCTCGGGAGGCGGGCGGCCCTGGATCGCGGGGACCTGGAGGCGTTGGCCGCGGCAGGCGCGCTGTCGGAATTGAGTGGTAACCGACACCTCGCGTTCTGGGAAGTCGCAGGTACCGAACGTGCTTTGCCGCTGGCACCCCAAGGTGAACGCTCCGGAAGCCTCGAGGAGGGGCGGCCGCTCCTCGAGGCACCAACAGAAGGCCAACGGATCGTTGCCGACTATGCCTCTGTTGGCCTGACGCTCGGGCGGCATCCCATGGCGCTGCTGCGTGCTCGGTTTGCGCGCAATCGACTATTGTCGGCAAGCGATCTTGGTTGCGTTGCACATGGAAAGATCATCCGTACCGCGGGGATCGTGCTCATGCGGCAGCGCCCACAAAGCGCGAACGGGGTGACGTTTCTGACGCTCGAGGACGAGAGCGGCCAGGTCAATGTCATTGTCTGGGAACGTGTTGGCAGCCAGCAGCGGCGGCCGCTGATTGAATCGAAACTGCTGGAGATTCGAGGCGAATTGCAGCGTCAGGAAGGTGTAACGCATGTTATTGCGCAACGCCTCATAGATCGGTCGGCCCTGCTGGGAGAGCTCATTACGCGGTCGCGTGATTTTCACTGAGGCGTATACGTTGCGGTTGGCTTATAGTTCTGCGAATGACGGCCGAAATACGCCGAGCACTCATCAGCAACCTACAAACACGTCTGGCCGGACGGATCCTGATCCACGTAAAAGAGCGCGGCTATGCGCCAGGAGCCTTGATAAGCGAAAACGCACTGGCGCAGACCTTCGGAGTCTCACGGACTCCTGTCCGTGGGGCGCTTGCCGTGTTGTCCAAGCGCGGTTTGCTCAACGTTGTGCCCCGCAGAGGTTATGTCCTGAAGCGCCCCATTCGCGATCAGGACCTCGAGCCCTATTCAGATCTCGCCAGCGAAGATGACAAGCTGGTGCAACAGATGGCCTCGGATCGATTCTCCGGAGCGCTTCCTGACAACGTGACGGAAACCGAGCTGATGCGCCGTTACGGTGTTGCACGGGGCGCGTTGGCCCGCGTGTTGAATGGCCTGGTGCTGGATAACGTAATCGAACGACGCAGCGGTCAAGGGTGGCGTTTCCTGCCGGCGCTGGATGCAACCCAGCTACACGAGGACAGTTACCGCTTTCGCCTGCTGATCGAGCCTGCGTGCATTCTGGAGCCCGGTTTCCGCCTGGACAAGCCGCGCGCCCAGCGCCTGCGGCAGATCCATGTGGAGCTGTTGTCCGACGGGCTGGAAAAGCTGAGCAGTGGCAAATTCTTCGAATTGAATGCCGAATTCCACGAGTTCGTGGCGAGCTGCTCGCGCAACCGCTTCCTGGAGCAGGCGGTGATCCACCAGAATCGCCTGCGGCGGTTCTTCAGTTACATCGCGGTTTTTGCACCGGAGCGGATGCGGGTGTCCTTCAGTGAGCACGTCGCCATCCTGGACCGCCTGATGGCGGGTGAGCGCGAGCATGCCGCCACGTTGCTGTGGCGCCACTTACTGGGCTCGAGCCGGGTCAAGCCCCGCTTTCCGGACCATAGGTAGGCTAGTCTTCCGACAGCTCCTCATCGTCGTCATCCACGCCGATGTCATAGTCCTCAAAGTCGCTGGTCAGCTCGGCCGTGCGCTTATCCTCGAGCAATCGCTCGAGGCGGCGCCATGCCGGGTCGCCGACCTTCTGGCCCCGGCGTTTGGCCATGTCGAGCTCTTTGTTGACCTGGTCCAGGTCGATATCGGAATCGCCAACGAGGGGCTCTTCAGCTTCCTCTTCCTCGAATTCGTCCGATTCGGGTTTCTCGCTCATGCGGGACACCGTGTCCGAAAGACGGCGCGAAGTTAAAACAATCGACTGTCGGCTGCAACGGCCGGAGTATCACTTGATCAGGTTGTTCATTTCGAAGATGGGCAGCAGCATCGCAAAGACTATAGCCATCACGAAGCCGCCCATGCCGACAATCAGCATCGGGCCCAGCAGACCGACCATGCCCGCCAGCAGCCCATCCAGCTCGCGTTCCTGCGCGATCGCAGCACGTTCGAGCATACTTTCCAGCTCACCGCTGGACTCACCGCTCGAGATCAGGTGGATGGTCATGGGCGGAAACAGTTTGCTGACGGCGAGTGAGCGCCCGATCGGGGCGCCTTCACGAACCCGGGCGGCCGCTTCCGCCACGGCATCGCGCATGGGCAGGTTCGTTACAACCTCCCCGGAGATCCGCAGTGCCTCGAGCACGGGGACCGAGCTGGCCGACAGGATACTGAAGGTGCGTGTGAAGCGGGCGGTGTTGAAGCCTCTTGAAAGCTTTCCCACCATGGGCATGCGTAATTGCGCCCGGTGCCAGCGGCGCTGATTCGCCGGATTGGCCAACCAGCGGCGGAACAGGAAGGCCGCAACGATCATCCCGATCGCCATGTAGATGCCGAAGTTGCGAATGAAGTCGCTGGAGGCGATGAGCATCTGCGTGATCAGGGGCAGCTTGCCCTTGGCAGATTCAAACACCGCCACCACCTTCGGGACCACGTACACCATGAGGCCGGTCACGATCGCGAAACACATTACCGACAACACGATCGGATACAGCATGGCCGCCAGAATCTTCTGGCGGATCAGCTCGCGTCCCTCGGTGTAGTCGGCCAGGCGCTCGAGGATTCCGTCGAGCTTGCCGGATTGCTCCCCCGCGGCTACGGTGGAGCGATAGATCTCGGGAAACACTCTCGGGAAATCAGCCAGTCCGTCCGCGAGGGGATGGCCTTCCATTACCTTGGCCCGCACTCCCAGTACGATGCTTTGTACTCGCGGCTTCTCAGTCTGCTGCGACACTGCCAACAGGGACTCTTCGAGCGGCAGTCCGGCGCGCACCAGCGTTGCCAACTGGCGGGTGAACAGTGAAAGATCCGCTGTCGAAATACCGCGGCGGGACAGCGAGAACGACATCGATCCCGTCTGTTGTTGGCGCTTGGATTCCTTCTGCGCGACTTCGTTGACGGTGACAGGCAGAAGCTGTCGCTCGCGCAGCAGCTGGCGAATGTGCCGGGGCGTATCGCCCTCGAGGACACCCTTGCGTTCCTTGCCGCCGGTGTCCAGAGCCGTATATTCAAATGCACCCATGAAAACCGCAGATCCTGACGCGAGTCGAGCATCAGCCCGATGTACTGATTGTACTCAATCCTCGCGCGTCACTCGCAACACTTCCTCGATCGTCGTTTCACCCCGGAGCACTTTCGCACGACCATCGTCGCGAATCGACGGCGTGGTCTGGCGTGCATACTTTTCCAGCTCATGCTCGCTGGCGCCATCGTGAATCATCGTACGCATCTGGTCATCGACGACAATCAACTCGTAGATGCCCGAGCGACCGCGGTAACCGCTGCCGCCACCGTCACGCCCAGGCCTGTACAGAATCGGTGACGGATCCTCGGGCCGCAGGTTGAGAAGGCGCCGCTCATACTCGCCGGCCTGAAAAGGTTGTTTGGTATCCGGATCGAGCACGCGCACGAGTCGCTGCGCGAGCACTCCCACCAGGCTGGATGACAGCAGGAAGGGCTCGATACCCATATCGCGCAAACGGGTGAGGGCACCGGCCGCGGTGTTGGTATGCAACGTCGACATCACCATGTGACCGGTCAAGCTCGCCTGAACGGCAATCTGCGCGGTCTCCAGGTCACGAATCTCTCCGACCATCACCACGTCAGGATCCTGGCGCAGGATGGCGCGCAGGCCGCGCGCGAAGGTCATCTCCACTTTGCTGTTGACCTGAGTCTGGCCGATACCGTCGATGTAGTACTCGATAGGATCTTCGACCGTCATGATGTTGCGCGTGTTGTCGTTCAAGCGCTCGAGGCTCGCATAGAGCGTGGTCGACTTGCCCGAGCCCGTGGGGCCCGTTACGAGGAGAATCCCGTGAGGCTTGTGGATCAGCTCATCGATCAGCGAGGCGATCTGCGGGATCATGCCGAGCGCGTTCAGGTCGATGCGCCCGGCCTGCTTGTCGAGAATACGAAGCACCACCCGCTCGCCATGTCCGGAAGGAATGGTCGAGACGCGGATATCCACCGCGCGTCCTGCGATGCGCAGACTGATGCGACCGTCCTGTGGCAGGCGTTTCTCGGCAATGTCGAGTTTCGACATGACCTTCAGGCGCGAGACCACCAGCGGCGCGACCGCGCGCTTGGATTGCAACACCTCACGCAGAATACCATCGACGCGGAAGCGCACTACGAGCCGGTTTTCGAACGGCTCGACGTGGATATCCGATGCATTCTCGCGCACGGCCTGCGTCAACACAGCGTTGATGAGCCGAATGATCGGCGCATCGTCGTCGCTGTCGAGAAGGTCTACGTTCTCTGGCAGGTCCTGCGCGAGGTGGGCGAGGTCGGTTGCCTCGTCGAGTCCCTCGACGGCCTGCATGGTGTAGGACCCGCCTTCGTAGGCAAGTCGCAGCAGGTTGTCGAATTCCGCTTCCGGTACGCGAGTGATGGTCAGCGGCACCCGCATGTAGCGTCGCACTTCGGCAATGGCCATGGCAGTGGCGTTCTCACGGCAAACGCATTCCGCCACGCCTTCCACGACCCGCTTGACCAACACGCCGTGACGCTTGGCAAACGCAAAGGCGGGCCGCCGATCAACCGGCGTTGCCGCAGGTGAAGACGTATCGACAGCCGCGGTGTTCACTTCTTACCTCCCTCCGGCGGCGGTGGTGGTGACTGCGGAACCTGCTGGGGCATCAGCACGCCCGGCGGTTCCGTTGCGTAAGGGGGCTCGCCGTCGGGATGCGCCATGGCGCCACCCTGGCTGCCTGCAGGGGGCTGCGGCAGCGGTGCGACCGGTGGAGAGCTCCCGTTCGTCGGGGTCCGCTGCAGCTTCTTCACCGCCTCGGCATCGTAGTCTGCCTGCTCTTTCGCGGCCCTCGCCTTTTCCTCCGGCGTGACCGGAGCGGCTGGCTTGGAGCCCGCGGGTGGAATCGGTGGCGACGGCGGCAGCATTGGCTTGGCGTGCGGCGGCAGAATCGGCACGTCCCATTCGGTTTTGTTGTACTTCTTCTGCTGATCCATCATGTAGTTGTACTTCGAGTCGGACTGGAACGCGGCCTGCGTGGCATCGCGCAGGATCTTCGGCCGGATGAAGATCATCAGGTTGTTTTTCGCACCTTCGGCCTTGCGTGTCTTGAACAGGTTGCCGAGCAGTGGAATGCTGCCGAGCACGGGGATTTTCTGATCCGACTTCTGGTCCGTATGAGAAATCAGGCCGCCCAGGACGACGACGCCGCCATCGTCGATCAGGACGTTCGTGGTGATCGTGCGCTTCTGCGTCGTGATGTCGACAGCGGACACTGACGTCGGCAGCACACTGGAGCTCTCAATGGAGATCTTCAGTACCACTGCATCGCCTTCGGCGGCAATCTGCGGGGTAACCTTGA
>Ga0207703_10000450_pt1 | contig 43301 bp, 26 predicted proteins | sample KBSSwiS12_FD_184304 | JGI IMG/M metagenome (GOLD analysis project Ga0207703, IMG submission 184304) | Switchgrass rhizosphere microbial communities from Kellogg Biological Station, Michigan, USA - KBS Switchgrass S1-2 (SPAdes) (version 2) | ecosystem: Host-associated > Plants > Roots >... | reverse complement strand
TTCGCCGAGCCGAAAGGCCACCCGTTGGCCTATCCGGCTGTCTATGACCTGGTGAAACGGCTGCGGCGGCGGGTCGGGGTCGATTTCGACCCGCACTGGTTCCGGCACACCTATGCCACGAGAATGCAAGTGCGCAATGTTGCGTCTGATGCAACATTCGACAGTTTCTGCGATTGCGCTGTGGCAGCGCGTTCGCGCCCGCCTGGTCCGCCGGAGCGCTCAGCTTCCAGCCGCCTGACCTGCTGTGACTGGCCGGCTGTTGCATTGGGTGACGCGATGTTGCATCGACTTCTGTTGGGTTGGGCGCATCGATGTTGCGCTCGACGCAAAGGCTCATCGAGGAGCGGGCTGACTCGACAGCCATCTCCGGTGAGCATGCCGGGCGCGAGATCGCCTGTGGCGCAGGAGAAATCCGGACTGCGGCAGCTTCGCGACGTGCGGAGCGCCTGTCATCGAGTCTCGCTCTCGCCCGGATCGATCAAGGCTCCGTCGAGGAACTCGAGGCGGTACGAACATTGCTGCCTACCAGTTAGAAGCGCAACGCGCTGCGCAAACTGGGCGAGCGGCTGGAATGATGTGCCTGTGGCCACAGGCGTCCGCGCTCGTTGCCACACGCACTGCCATATAACGATCTTCAGGAGACGAAAGAGAGATCATCTCGGTCATGAAACCGCAGCTCAGACAGGGTGGGCAGGGGCGGGATCGAACCGCCGACCTTCCGCTTTTCAGCTGGACCACTCCCAACGGCATGCTCACCAGCGAAGACCCAGCTCGCGGGCGAGCGGCATGCGCACAATTAGTCGCTCGCTAAACGATCATACGGAGAAGTTTTCTCGCCTTCCACCTCCTCGGGCGTGTCGTATGCGTAGCGTCATCATGCCTCCTTAGCACCAGCTCAACCTCCACTAACGCCGCGGGACACCGCGACCGGTAGATCGTTACACCGCCCATCCGCCGAAGCAGCGCAGGTGGCCGTCAAGGGGAAGCCGCTACTGCTACTCGGCCGGCCAGCCGGACAGGCCTCTCCGCGTCGAAGCAGCCCGGAGAATCCTGGCGTAGTCCACGGGCACGGTCATGGGGAGCCGGACGAACCGTCCAGGCGATCCATGAGGTTCGACGACTCGATAGCAAGCCTCTGGATGAGATCTTCCCGCGAAGATCCCGTCGCTCTTATAAGCCAGTCAAGCAGAAAATGATCTATTATAATGTGAGCCCATTCACTCCGGGATTGGGTGCGGTTGTGAACCTCTATTTGCCGCCGAATATCAGCCTCTTCCCAGGGCAACAGCGGCGTTTCTATTCGCAGTTGTAAGGGTGTCGAGCCATTCACCTCGTGGACAAGGTTTACCTGCGAACGGAGCCACTCCATATTGTGCTCCCGGCCGTCATCCGCGAAGATCAGGGTCAGGGCCCGGATATGTCCCTCGAGGATCTCCCGAGCTGGCATCTCGACGGGTTCACTAGCCTCGATCCCGGGTTCTCCACGGTGAGAGATACGGCGCTTCCATCGCATACCTTACTGTAGATCGGCTCACGGCAGGACAAGCCGTGGTTGAGGAACCTACGAGATCGGAGTTTCGCCTCCACCACGCACTGAGCCCGCGGGTTCTGGCGCCCTGGCCCGCAGATGGCGGGCTCGGAGCGGGCGATGCGACCAGGCGCGGCCGCCACCCGAAGGTTGGCCGCGGACGGTGCCGCCGGCCGGTCGTGGCGGCAAGGCGATGGTGGACCGCGTCTGCCCCTGTCCAGGCCCAGTCCCCTTGTGCTCACCCCGTATCCGGCCGCGCTGCGGCTTGTCGGCCGACGTCCCTTTGCTCTACAGTTCTCCCAGGTCAAGAGCAGTGGCTGGAGCCCTCCGGCAGCGCCACTCACCAACCCCGACCGCATGGGGTGGTCCCGGAGGAAGACCTGGCCCGCCGCCGACCGGCAGCGGGCAAGGCGGGGACCGCCCAGGCGGCCCCACCGGGTCGTCACAGGAGGTTCTTCATGTCGTCTCCATGCAACGCCGACAGCCCCCGCGCCTGCGCGCTCGCGCGGCCCGGCCATCAGATCCACTGAGTCCAGGCCAACGTCGTCGGCCGCCGGCCCTGGACCTGGCGCGACGGCGTCGTCTCCGAGGTGCGCGACGACGGCACCGTCACCGTCGCCTATCTGCATGACGCCGGCACCGCCCGACTCTGGCACCACCTACCACTCGACCTGTCCCGCGGCGAGCCCGTCCGGCTCAGTGAGGGCTTCGGCGGTGTCCTCGAGCTGCGCGGCCGCTGGTTCTGCGTCGAGGTCCTTCACGGCATCGGCCGCGTCCCCGAACCCGACAACCTCGCGACCGGCATCGCCCAGCCCCTCCGGCCGTAGGCCACGCCGGCAGTCGGAGCTGGCCAGGCCAGGCTCGACCAGCCCCACTCTCGGGCACCACATGCGCGGCCCACTCCCCGACCCCGGCGAGCCGCACCCACACCAGCACCTTCTCCGCGCCGGCCGCGACAGCCGGGCATCACCACCACGGGGGTTCCTCGAGATGAGCGAGACCGCGACCGACTACCAGGCGCTGCGCCGGGCCCACGAACTGAGCACCGTCATCCTGGGACTGCTGGAAGCCGAGGAGGAGTGGATCACCTACAAGCCGGACGAGCCGACGCTGTTCTGGCAACACAGCCAACTGGCGACCCGCCTCGACATCTGGGCCCCCGAGGACGACGGACCGGACGTCGCGGTTCTGCGGGCCACGACCGCCGTCGCGACCATCGGTGACCAGGCGAAGGCCGACGCGCTGTGCCGCGAACTCAATCGGGAATGCACCCTCAACCGGTGGCAGGCCGGCCCGCTACCCGGCGGCCTCGACGACCAGAACATCCCGGCCGACCCCCAGGACGCCGGCCGCGCGCTCTACCTGTCCTGCTCCTTCGCCATCGGAGGAGACGACACGTTCCACGCCGACGAGCGGATGACCGGCCTGACCGCGCTAGCCTTCGCGGCCGTCGCCGACCAGATCGCGACCGCCGTCGGCACGGCCAAAGCCGGATTCCACCTCTACGTCGACGGCAACCCGTACGGGTTCACCACCCCCGACGGCATCATGCGGCAGAACCACCACCACGTCGCCTCCCACAACATCACTCACATCCGCCGCCGGCAGACGAACGGACCGCTGTGGTACGGGCTCCGGACCACCCTGAATAACCTGCACCTCCAGCAGAAGGCCGAGGGCGGCCCGGTCTGGGTCGGCAGCGTGGACGCGGACGATCTGACCGTGGAGGTGCCGTTCGCCTGGGGGCCGTTCCCCGACGACACCATCGGCTACCTCATCGAGGAGCGCCAGCCCGCCACCCCGAGCACCCGCACCAGCCTCATCCAGGCCAACCAGGCCACCGCCCACCCCGAAGCCGGCGCCGGCCTGCTCCTCACGATGAAGGCCCCGCTCCAGATCGGTACCGGGCCCTGGCCCGACCACGCGCTCAAAGCCCTCAACGCCCAGGACGTCACCCACCCCCTCGCCGGCCACCACCTCGGCGCCTGGACCGTGTTCGAGGGCAACCTCACCTGGTCGGTGTTCATCCCCAACGCGGCCGTCCCCCCGATCCACCGCGACCCCGAGGACCTGGCGACACCCGTGGAGATCATCCGCGAGATCCTCCTCGCGGCCGTCAGCACCTCCCTGCTCGCCCGCCGGATCCTCCTCGCCGGCGAGAACGACGAACTCACCGACGCCGATCACCAGCCCCTCGGCCGCGACGCCACCACCCCCCGCGGCACGCCTACGCCGAGCCCCTTCCAACGGCCCCGTGACGCGGCCGCCTCAAGCCGGCACGACGCCTCCTGCGGCCAGCTCGTCAGAACTGTCGGCGCATGGGGTTACCGTAAGGCCGCGACACACCGACGAACCGGGGGACGGTTGGTGAAGCACATGAACGGTAACAGCGGTACGGAGCTGCCTCCTGCAGCGCGCCGGATCGTTGACCTCGTCGCCGAGCGACCTGACGGAATGACCCTGGCCGAGTTGACTGCGGCGGCGCGGATTCGGTTCACCGGGCTGCACCCGCGACGTGTCACCGACTTAGTATCCCGCGCGGTTGCCGCAGGAGCGCTCACCGAGTCCGCCGGTCGACTGCGTACTCCCAAAACCGACGAGCAGCCGGCAGAGCCGCCGCAGGCGCCGCCATACGGGGGCGGAAGCGCCATACGCGCTGTCGCGATCGACCTGGAGTCTGTCGTACGGACCACGACCACCGAGCCGTTCACGGACAAACGAATCTTCCAAATCGGCGCGGTACGGTTCGGTACCGACAGGAACTGGATCGCCGCAGACTCTCGCCGGGAGTGGTTCGTCAAGCTGCCTAACGAGACCTGGGAGATCCGCTCGGACTCAATGCGGGCCCGGCATGCAACCGCAGCCGTCGCGCCCGCAACCGCGCTACTGGAGTTACACGAGTTCACCGCCGATGCCGACATCGTCGTCACGTACAACGGCACCGAGGCCGACTTCCCGTTGCTCGCTGCCGCATACGACCGCGAAGGCCTGCCAACGCTGGCGCCAGCGTTGGTCGACGCCTACTACCTCACCCTCGCTCTGTGGCCGACCGCGGAGAGCCATCGCCTCGTTGAGCTCGCCGATGCGCTCGCCGTCGACCGGACTGGCCTCGCCTGGCACGACGCCAGCGACGACGCTGAACTTCTTGCCCGGCTGCTTGCCCGCGCCGGTGCCGAGGTCGCGGGCTGGCCCGCCAGCCTCGCCGACCTCATAGCGTCGGTGTGCGCCGACTCGTCGGCGTGGAGGCTATTGCGCAACCTCGCTGCGGCGGCCCGCGGTGAGGCGCCCGGCCAGATGCTCGGCGCGGTCCGCGCGCATGGAGTCGGCGACGTCGCCACTGTCCTCGGCGGTTTACTCGCCGACCACACCCCCCGACGTTCGCCTTCAGGTACTCCCGGTTCCGCCTCAGCTGGCCGCAGCCAGCTGGCTGTCGGCGCCTCGCTACGCGACGCCGACGGCCATGTCGACCCGGTGCTGCTGGCAGCGGTATCGCACGGCACGGCCGCCAAACACCGACCAGCACAGCAACGGATGGCGACGGCACTGCACGGCTGGGCAGCCGCAGGGGTGCCGGCGCTGGTAGAGGCGCCCACCGGCACCGGCAAGAGCTTCGCGATCCTCGCGGTGGCGCTGCACTGGCTGGCCGGCGCACCGGACCGGACGGTGATCGTAACCACGTTCACGAAGCAGCTGCAGGCACAGCTGGCCGACGATGTTGCTCGCCTCGACGACTTGGTGCCTGGCTTGCTCGAGGCGAGCGACGTCGTCAAGGGACAGAGCAACCGCCTGTCGCTACGTGCGTTGACCGTCGTCCTTTCAGACGCCACGGCCCTCGAGGGTCGGCGCACTGCGCGCCCCGGTGCACGCAACAGGTTCATATCCCGGCCGGTGTTCCGAGAGATGGTCGTCTACCTGACCCTGCGGCTAATCGCATCCACCGACGTGCAGACCTCTTGGGCGGCACACTCGGTCGACCCGGTCGACGTGCCGGCTTTCTTCACCGCCTATGCCGGCTCCGCACTGCCGGTATGGTTGGAGTCGCTAAGCCAGGCCAGCAATGGCGATTACCTCGCCAACGCCGGCACGCCGGTCGCCGCCCATACCGACGCAGTTCGGGAGGCGCTGGCAACCCACCGGCTACTTCTGGCTAACCACGCACTCCTTCTTGCCCACCTCGACGACCTCGTCACGCTCGGCCCCGACACGCTGCTCATTGTCGACGAAGCTCACCAGCTCGAGGACGCGGCCACCTCCTCACTGACCACCACGCTCGACTACCGAACCGTCGAGGACCTCTTCAGCGAGCTGTCCGCGTGGACCGACACCGCTCGCCGAGGCACGGAACGCGACTCAGTCCTCGATGCTGTCAGCAACCTCAGCCTGCTGCTTGACCACGAACAGCTGCCGCAGGTAGCCGGACGGGCATTCGATGCTCGCGCGAGCGGTGTCGGGGTCGTCGTCGGCGCCCGCTCCGTTACCCTCGCCAGCGCCTACGCTGGCGCCGCTGGCATCGGACCAGTCCGTACCCTCGCTGGCCTGCTGTTGCGTCTGGCCGGGCGATGTGAGGCTCTGGTCGGCACCCTCGCGACCTATCTCCACGTCCACGGCCAGGGCCTGGACTTCTTCGAGGCCGAACGCATTCGCGCACTTCGGACCCGGTGTACACAGGTCGAGGAGGCCGCTCGGAGGATCGTGGCTGATATCGACGCCATCGTCGGGCCGCCGGCCGCAACCAGCTCCAGAGCTGTGCCAATGAGCGGTATCCGTCCTGGAATAGGCGCCTGCGGTAACGATAACGAAGGTGATGAGACCGATGAGGAAACCAGCTATGATCAGGACGACGGGGAGGAAGACGCCGATCCCGACACGCTTAACTCTGGGCACGACCTGGCTTACGACGAACGAGTGACCACGCTCGGACACCTGCCGCCGGGCACATCCAATCGGGTCGTGTACGCAGAGGAACTCGGGGCTCTGCGCGCAGGCCTACGATCTTATCATTTTCGCATTGCCACCAGCCCTGTCGAGCTCCCCTCCGACCCCATCTGGCAGCAGTTCCTCGCAGCCTTCACTCGCACCTATTACGTATCGGCGACGTTGCGAGTGTCGAACAGTTGGGAGTTCATTCGTGACCGGCTCGGCCTGGACGCCGGTATAGCCACGATGGAGCTACCCACCCCGTTCAACTATGCAGATCAGGCCGAACTCGTCTGTTTCTCCGACTTTCCGTCCTGGGCCGAGCAAGCCGAGGGCGCGATGAGGACGGTCGCACACCAGCTCGCCGGCTATGCCCAGGAGATGATCAGGCGGGTCGATCCGTCTGGCAGGGCCGCGCCTGGCTTCCGCGGGGGCCACGACGGTGGTGCGCTGGTCCTCACCACCGCCCGCTCCACTGCGGGCGGCATCGCCGACTTCCTCGCCAACGAGTTGCGTGCCCGCACCAATGAGACTCCCGTTCTCTCTGCACTCGTTCTCGGCAACCCACGCGGCGTGCGGCAATTCATCGACCCTGAGCAGGGGGGCGGCGTCCTGGTCGGGACGAAGGGCCTCTGGCAGGGCGTCGACGTCTCCGACGAGCAGCGGCTGCGGCTCGTATGGATCAATAAGCTGCCTTTCGCGCCGTTCGCCGCACCGGTCATCGAAGCTCGGCGAGCCGCGATCGCCATGCGGGCCGAGGCCGCCCACGCAGATGATCCTGACGCGATCGCGACCGAATACTACTATCTTCCGCTCGCGGCGCTGCAGCTACGCCAAGCCGTAGGCAGGCTCATCCGCTCCGAACGGCATTGCGGGGTCGTCATCATCAGCGATCGCAAGCTTGGCGGACAAACCGCCCTACGCCGCGCTTACCGAATGGCCTTCCTCGGATCGCTCGACGACGGGCTGCTGCGCAACGACCCGGTCACCGGGGAACCAGGTGGCGGCAACGTGGTGCCGATGGCCGAGGGCTGGGCGCGAATCTGGAGGTTCTTCACCAGGCACGGCCTCATAACGCCGTCGCGAGCAGCGCAACTCGTCACTGCCGAGGCGCTTGAGGAGCACACTCTGCTGCCACAGACTCGACGCATCCGGCAACTCGCCCTCACCGCTGAGCAGGTCGACCGGCTTCGCGCTGCTGGCACATTGCGAGAGGAGGTTCTGGCTCGCGCCGCCACGATAGGCGGGCTTCTACACCTGTCCGACTCCCCCACGAGGCTCAAGTCATCGCAGCAGGAGATCATCCGCGGCGTCGCCAACGGGGCAAACGTCCTCGGTCTTCTTCCCACCGGATTCGGCAAGAGCTTTTGCTTCCAGTTGCCAGCGCTCGTGCTGCCGGGTGTCACTCTGATCGTCTCTCCGCTCGTTGCGCTCATGCACGACCAAGCACTTGAGCTCAACCGCAGCATCGGCGGCGCCGTCCGCGCGCTGGTCGCACCGCTGCGCGAGTCAAGCAGTCGGGCTGGCAAGACCGAGGTCGCCGACCAACTCCTTGGCCGCGCCGACCATGGCATCCGCATGGTCTACGTTTCACCAGAGCGCTTGTGTCAGCGCCGGTTCCGGGAACTGGTCCGAGACGCGGTCGCCGCCGGCACAATCACCCGCATCGCGCTGGACGAGGCACACACCTTTGTGCAGTGGGATGATTTCCGCCCATCGATGAGCCGGGTCGAGCGCTTCCTCGCCGAGTTGCGTCGCGACTTCGGTCTGCCTGTCACAGCACTCACCGCGACGGCTAACCATTCCGTTTACGCCGGGCTGCGCGAGGGCGTCTTCGGGCTTGCACCAGAGGCGTCCGGCGGCCCATCCGGAGAGGCCGCCGAGGCTTCTGATGGGACGTTGCTGACCGTGCGGGAAAACCCGATCCGGCCCGAACTGGCGATCTTCCGACGAGCTATCAACGCCGCTGGCCCGGCGATCAGCGCGGGCCTCGCCGAGGTAGTTGTGGACGCCATCAGTGACCACGCGATCTTCTACTGTCTGACGGTAAAGGAGGTCGTCGCGCTACACGCGCACCTTCGTGACTACCTCGGCGAGGGCGGCGTGCGGGTGCGCCGGTTTCACGGGCGCCTCACCGAAGCGGAGAAGTCCGCCGTCATGACCGAGTTCCGCGAAGCCCCGGCCAAGGGGGAGGAAGGCTTCGCCCCACTGGTCATTGTCGCCACCTCGGCGTTCGGGCTCGGCGTCAATCGCCCCGATGTGCGCACCGTCTTCTGTGCCAGCGCCCCCACCGACCTCGGTGCGCTGTACCAGCAGATCGGTCGCGCTGGCCGCGACGCCGCTGGAGTGGGCGGCGGCGAGCCACTCGACCCCGCCCGCGCCGCTGAGCGCTGGACCGGTACCAATGATCTCGCGTCAGGCGTGGAGGGCAGCGCTTCCGCACTGGCAGGCGAGAAGCGGCCGGCGAACGTCGGGCTCGCGCTGCTGACCAGTCGCGGACTTCGCACCGTCGCTTTCATGACCGGCAAGGACTTACACCCGTCGCTGCTAACGCGCATGGGCCGCGCCGTGCTCGCGTGCCGCGACGTTCTTGACTCAGCGAGCGTCGCGGATGAACTCATTGACGAAGATCTCACCGCCGGGCGTCTCGCCCTTGAGGATGCGAAGAAGTCCCATACCGCTGACGCTTACACCTCCGGCGTCATGCGTGCCTTCGCCGCGCTCACCGGTATTGGTACGGTCAGTGACCTCGGCGACTTCCCGCCCTATTGCACCGTCAAACCCGGAGAACTACTCGGTTCGACGCGCTCGTTCGTCGCCGGCTGCGGCTCCGGAGCCGGAAAGGATGACCTGGACGATGTGGAGGACCGCGTCGTCAGCGCAATACTCGCGCTTCCAGTACACACCAAAACGCCCGGCGGCCCGCACCGGCGGAAGCTCGACGTCGTTCGCCTCGACGCTTATCTTGCCGGGATCGTGCCGCAATATCGCACGCTAGCCGACGACCCCGCTGACACCTGGCAGATGTTAGCCGATCTGCACGACCGAGGCCTCCTCGACGTATCTGCCGCACCCAGCCGCCGTCTGGTTACCGGTCTCGCCGTTCACACAGCCGAACTGCCGCCACAGTTCCTGGCCGCAGTGTCCGGTAAGTCCGCCCGCGCCGCGGCCGAGATCCATCGACTGGAGGACTTCTTCACCGACGCCAGCACGTGCGCGAACCGCAAGTTCGCCGACTACTTCGGCGTTGCTGACCTGCCAGCGGGCTGTTGCTCAACGGCGGCCAACCGGTGCTCGGCGTGCTGGAATATGCCGACGTGGCCAGGGGCGGAGACCAAGCCAGCCGCCGCTGTCGCGCTTGAGACACCTCGGCCTCACCCTTCCGGTGCGCGTACCGACGCCGCGTACCGCCGCCACCGGCTCGATGAGCAGGTCTTTCGGCTCGTATGGGAGGTCTTCCCCGGCGTGCATGCCCGTGATGTGCTGCGGGCGCTTCGCGGCGAGGACACATACCTCAACCCGCGCACGCGCCGCCGCGTGCGGCTACGGGCCGGCCTGGTGAACAGCCGCTACTTCGGCGCAAACCCCGCCGCCCGCCTCGCCGATGTCGAGGAATCGCTGAGCCGCCTGCAGGCCGACGGACGGGTCCTACCTGTCGGGCGGCTCTGGCGCGAAACCGGTCACATCAGTCGCCAAGCCCGCCAACAGGCCCGAGCCGCTGCAGCGGCGACGGCTAGCCCCGCGCGGGCAGTCGCCGGAGGATCGCATGACGGACGTTGAGGACCGGCCAGAGATAATCGGTATACCGGCGACCACCGCGCCGCTATGGCGCCCATACACCGAGGACTCCCTCCTAACCCCGGCGATGGCGCTCGGCTGGGACGCCGCCCGTCCGGCCGATCGGCAGCGGCTGCTCCGATACCTGTCCGCGCTTGTCTCTACCCGTCGCGCACCGGTACATGTGAACGTGGCGTTCAACGCGATGTACTTCGGCTACGACCTGATCGACGACGCCTATGTTGGCGGTCTGGACTTGTTCGCCTTTCCGCGCGTGCGCTTCGGTGAGACGACCGACGCCCTTCCCGTAGGCGCGATGGTCAACATCGCGGCCGGCGAGCAGCCCCTGTTTGCCGAGGTCGTATACAAGGAAGGCGCGCACCCCGCGCTCCTCCCCGACGGTCTGGTTCCTGGCTGGCTGTCGGGCGCGCCCGCGGGCGCTTCCAGCCCAGACAACAACCTGCCATCGAGCGGTCCAGTGCTAACCGAGCGCCTCGTCATCGATGTGGATGCGTTCGGGCAGGGCTTTTCCGCGACCAGGGAGCGCCTCGATCGTCTCCGCCGCCGCCGCTGGCTCGACGCCGACGGCCACCTGCTACTCAACGCGCGGTACGCGAGCCACCGCGACGCCGACCTTGATGAGACCGCCTACTACGCCCAGTACCTTCTCACCCGGGGCCGAGACCAGCTGCTCTCCGCTGCGGCGCCGTTGCCCCTCTCCACCATGCTCTCTGACGACGCTGGCGACAAACAGCTCGCGGCCGCGCTCACTGGGATGCTCGGCGCTGTCGCCGACGCGCTGGCACAGATCCCCGAACTGCGGATGTGGCGCGGATACGCCTTCACCAGAGCCTCGCTCGGCGCCCGGCTTTCCAATCCTGGCCCTCTTGGGGGCGATGACCTCGCCAGCCTTGCTACGGGACTCGCACGCACCGCCGTGCAGGAACGTCGCGGCCGGTGGGCGCCAGCCCACACAGTCACCTATACCGCTGTCGGCCCACGGTTGCGCGCTGTTCGCGACGCCGGCCCCCAACTCGTCGACGTGGGCTACGCCGTCGCGGTGTGCCATGCCAACGCTGTCATCAGCGACTACGCTCGCCGCGAAGTCGACGAGAACACCGGCCTGCTACCGGACGACATACACTTGCGCCTCGACGACCCCTGGCAGGGCGGAGGCGTGTGGCGCGCCGAGCACCCAGGTAGCGCCTACGCCCGAATCGACGCGACGAACCCGCTTGGCCTTGGCTGGTCGTCCACCCTGCCCACCGTCCCGCCTGACCTGTGGTCCGCCAAAGCCGGCGGTGGCGACGACGTGTCCATGCCCCCACCACGGCCCGAACATGACCTTCAGCCCGAGCCCGAGCCAGCTGCGCTGCCGCCCGATCCGGACGACGACGGCGGCTTCGGCGATCTGACCGTCGCAGACAGCCAGATCTCCTGGACCCAGTCACTGCGGCTGGTCCATCTGCTCGAGGGCCGACTGCCGCTGCCCGACGTCATAGGTGTCCAGATGCGCGACGCCGGCTTGGCCGGCGTGCGATTACGGCTGATGCTGACTCACGACGGGCACAACCTCGAGCCGTCCGAGGCCTCACAGACCGTAGAGAGCCATCTGTTCGGACGCCCGCAGCTCACCGACGTCGATTGGCCGCTAGAGTTTTTCGCCAGCATCGTGCTCACATGCACCTGGCCTCGCGGCGCCAGTGTGGTCCGTGCAGCCACAACGCTCCTCGAATCCCCGGTCGTCATCGACGATATGGAAATCACACACCGTTACGACCCGCGAATCCTCACCCGCGACGCCGCCCCCGGGGAGCCCCAGCGCGGCAGCGCGGGTAGTCGTACCGGGACGATGTCGCTCGCGCAGCGCGTGTTGCGCGCGGTGCGCCGCCTCGGCCTGCTCGACCCAAACGGGCGCGCGGTATTGGCTCGTGGGCAACTGCCAGCGGTCGTGTACGGTGCCGCAGACTCGGCCGCTCCAGGCGAGCTCAACCTGGCCGTGAAGGAGCTACTCGAGAGCGGGCAACTGCGCGATGACGTAGGCAGCGTGGATGCCCACCAACGACTGTGTTACCCAGCCGAGCCCGGCCAGCCGAGCGTCCCGCTCGTCGTCTATGAGCCCCACGCCGTGGAGGGCCTCCCGCGCACGGTCCCAAACCGCACCCGTAGCGTCCTTGAGGCTCGATTCGTGCGCACTCACACAGTCGCCGGCCACCTACGCCGACTTCGTGACGTCTATTCGGAGGCCAGCGACGAGGCCCGGCAGGCCTACCGCGAGGACCGCGCCCGCTTCTGGCTCAGTGGGCCGTCGGAGCTGCCCAAGGGCTATACCTACGTCAGGCCGTTCACCCGAGGGAGCGCCTGATGTGATCACTGCTCTTGAATCGCCATTAGCCCAATGGCCATTGCCCTACCCACCCGGCCGGTCCCTCCGGAGGTTTCATGGCTGCCCAACGCTACCTCAGCGCCTGTCCGCACTGCGGGGGTTCGACGTCCTACCCGGTCCACCGGGAGAGGGGTTGGCCACCAGGCGACAACACCGAACTCGACGCAACGCTGGCGGAGCTATCGGCTGCGCTAATGGCCTGCCGCGCACCGCTGACAGCAGCGCTGGCGGAACTGACGCCGCTGGACGTACGGAAGGGCCTTTCAGCGACGCATTTGCGAGACAGGCCGTCAATCCTACGGCCACTCGGGATCGTGATCAATCCTCACAGCATAGGCCAGCAACTGTGCCGTGACGCGCTCTCCCGCCTGATTCGTGCTGAGGATCATCCGGCCCGGCACGCGGCAGCGGCACTGACCGGCGCGGTTACGGCCGACATCCTGTCGAACCTTTCCGCCGCAGAGCGCGACGAGAGCCTTTCGGCATCGGTTGAGCGTGACCCGGCAGTCCATTGGTCCCCGGCACTCGCTCGCGTCTCGGTCTGGTCACACGGGCAAGCGTCGGTGCGTGACGCCCGCGTCTGGCTCTGGGCAACCGAACAAGCTTGGTTCCGCCCCAACTCCGTGACCGACGAACAGGTTCTTGCAATCGCCTCAGCCGCTAAGAGAATCGTAGCGGCCTCCCCGGGGTTCCGCTTCCTCGACGCCGACTGCGCGCCGCCGCGCGAGCTTGACCAGCATGAGACCGCGACGACCGACAGATGGGAGGCCGTGGCGAGGGAGGCTGTCCCCACCGAGAAGCCAGCCGCCCCGAAGTGTGCGGCATACACTAGCGAGGACGGCGAACTTATGACGGCCACCAGCGAGGACACCAGCACCGAGCCCTCGCCGGGCGGCAGCGCACAAGACGGCGCCCGAGAGGCGACGGCGGAAAGACTGCACCAGGCCGCCGAGGACCTGCGCCAGGCACTGTTGGCCGCGCCCGCGGTTGCCCAGAGCGTCCTCGACGACGTCAAGGCTGACCGAGCCCCGGCTGTCGACGACCTAAGCGTGCTCGCCGCAGTCCGCACCGCATACGACACCGCTGTCGCGTTGCTTCCGAACGGCGACTCCGGTGCTGACGTCCAGACCGGCGCTACGGTCCGTGCCGCCATCAACGATTACATCGCGGCCGCCAACGACGCGCCGGTACGCGAGGGCCTCAGGCAACTGCGGACCTTTACCGCTCCCGCCGACAACCCCCTGCTCGTCGCCGTGCTCAGCGAAGCGCAGCAGCGTGCCGACACGTTGGTTGCGGCCCCGATCTGGGCCGCTGCAGACAGGACTCGCGCCGCCGGCCTCGCCGGGCTCCACGAGCTCGTTGATCCCGGGACAGCGCCAGAGCGGACCTTGGTGCTCCAGCAGGAGTTTGCCGCGGCTCACCCAGACCTTGCATTGCTTGCCGTTACGGCAATACAGCTAACAAGCGATGGTACTGTTCCAGCCACAGACGCGTACATTCCAAATGCCTTCGGCGGCCCTGTCTGCACGGTGACCGAAACTGATTCGACATCACAGGTTGAGGAGCCGCCTGGGGCTAGGAACCAGCAGAGTGCGGTGGACCATGCCGCTACCCAGACGGCCGACCATCCTCAGTTCGAGAGCCTTTCCGGTTCCGCCGAAGCCAGCGAAGCTGGAACGGCGTCGCTCTCCACGCCGACGCCGTTGGTCGCGCCCGTTGCCGAAGCTCCGTCAATGCCTATTCCTGGGACCCGTGCTGTATCAACTGTACCCGGCGTCCCCGCGATCAGCGACGAGGTTGCCCCCCTCAGCCGCATCCTCCAAGGTGTCGCTGACCTCATCGGTTCACAGCGTTTCGGGATGGCCGCCACAATCGCGCAAGCCGCGCAGTGGCCCGCCGCTCAGCAGTCCGCGCTCCGCATAGCCGCGCTGTCCGACGTTATACGCAGCGAGAGTGGCACGGTCTACCCAACTCTGCGCAGCGAACTAATCGAGCTCGACACGGCCGCCGCCGCAGATCACTCGGCCAGCGCACTCCTGATCGTGACCTCGCTGCTGCGCGCCGCCTTGGTTACCGGAGAGCCGACAACAGGAGCAATTCTCACCGAACTTGCGCCGCGGGTCGAGCCGAACCTGGCGGCCGTCGCCGAACAGGTCGGGCGGCGCACGCTGAAGGGTGTTCTTCTCGACGCTCTGCCGTTGACCGTCCTCACGGACCTCTCCGGGACCGAACGGTCCCTACGCGCCGCTAGCGAAGCAGCCGCCAAGCTGCTCCGACCGCGCACGTTGCGGTACAAGCGCGCGACCGACATCGCGAAGGCCTGGATGGCTACGAACGGGCTGCTGGGCCAGCCGCTGTCGATCGCGGCCAACGACAACAGATTTGCGGTCAACGACGTCGCTACCATCATCCGGCAACTCGCTGACAACTCCCACGTCACGCGCGAGCTCGACACGCTTGACCGCCGATTCAAAGGGATATCCGGTAGATCGCTTGAAGGCGCCGGCCGCCAAGACCTCGTAAACCTCGTGCAAGAGGTCATCCAACCTTTGTCCGAATGGACCAAGGCGGTCCTCTCCGTACGCCACTCGGGTGGAGCGCACACCTGGAGCAGCAGCGAGGTCGCCGACATGCGGAACGAAGTACTCACGCGCCAGGATGCGGTGCTCACGGCACTGTTGGCGCAGTCGGAGCACGGCGATCCCATTTTGGCGGCTTCCTCGCGCGCAGCGATCGCGTCACTAACCCTGACCTTCGCCGTCCTCGCCGGCGCCGATGCTCTAGCCGCCGAGGAGCCAACGGCGGCATTCGCGCTGACCGGAGAACTACTAAAAGTGCCCGGCGCAGTTATTGACGATGCGCTCGGTCATGTCACTATTCCCGTCGGAACAACGGCCGAACAGCTGCTAACCGCAGCTCAGTCTACCTGGGCCGAGGCCGTCACGATGCAGGTCAAAGCCGAACGATTCGACGCCGCCGGGTTCCTCCTCAACACGGTCAAGGCCGACCTGCTACCTGGGGATCAGTCTATCGGCCGAGACACGGTGGCAATGGTCAACACCTCAGAGAGCGAGGCCCGCACTGAACTGGAAAGGCTGCGCGAAGAACTAAGGATCGGATTACGACAGGCCCGTACAAATAATGAGGTCTCCGAAGAACAGGCCGGGGAACTAAACAGCCTGCTCAGTGACACCGACCCGGTGGCCACGCGGGATTTTTCAGCGGTTCGCCGCCAGCTGATGCACGTTAGCGAAATGCTCCCACAGTACCGCGCCGAGGCGGCAAATCGACTATCCGAACGGTTGGCATTGCTACCAGACGTCGACGATAAGACAATTGACCGTGTGACTCGGCTAATCCAACGCGGCGAGCTTTCCACCGCTGAAGAGCTTATCTACTTCCTTGAAATCGGCGAGCCCGTACCTCGAGTATCAAAACGCCGTGACTTGTCTCGATTCTTCCCGGCCGTCCCGGACGCGCTTCCCGACGGCCTGACACCCGAAGTAATCGCGGCTGTGCGCGGCCGCGCTCAGGTCCCGGGCTGTGATGTGCTGGACTTCAGCCGCCTCAGCCCCGACCTCGCCGCATTCGCCGCGACCGCGCTCGACGGCTGGCGGCAGCTCGCCGCGACGCCACCCGAAGGAAGGCGGCAAATAAGTGAACGCGACCTTCTGTTGCCCGCTCTGCGTGTCGCGGGACTAGAGGGAACACGCATCCGCCAGCTTGATGAACTGCCTCGCGGCCGTGACCGACGCTTTCTTGACGTTGAAGCTATTACCAGGAGCGGTAGTGCGCTGGTGCCCGCTTTCGGTAGCAAGCTCGACGGTCGCCTACGTGTTCTACTTGCTTGGGGGCAGCCGAGTGCGCAGTTGCTCCTGAGCTTCGCCGACCAGGACAACTCCGACAGCAGCCTCCTAGTCGCTTATCTCGGCACCATGAACGCGCAGGCCCGCCGCGAGCTCGCCGAACAGGCCGTCGCGAACAACCGGACCGCGCCGGTCGTGGTGCTCGATGACGCAGCCCTGGCTTATCTGGCCGCGCACGGGAACCGGCAGATCGACGCGACGATGAGCGTGCTACTCCCCTTCAGCAATACCAATCCGTACGTCAGGCAGAAACGAGGTCTAGTCGCCGAGGAAATGTTCTACGGCCGGGACGCCGAACGTAAGAGCGTGCTCGACCCTGACGGCACACAGCTACTCTACGGCGGTCGCGGTCTAGGCAAGTCGGCACTGTTGCGCAGCGCTGGAGCGCTCTTCGAGTCACAGGGCTTCTCCAACGAACGCGTCAGCCTTTACCTGAGCCTCGACACCGTGGGCATTCGGGCAGGATCCGCGATCGGACCAGACGCGATCTGGCATGCGCTTTTGCGCGACCTTACCGATCGTGGTGTTGTTACGCTGGCACGCCGCCAGAACAGTCGCACTAGACCGCGTGAGCAGGTCCGAGCGGGCGTCCTTGGGTGGCTCGGCGCCAACCCACACCGACGGCTGCTCATTCTGCTAGACGAGTGCGATAGGTTCTTTGAGTCCGACGCGCCGGACTTCCTTGAGACGACCCGACTCAAGGAGCTTGGACTGGCCACGGACGGCCGCGCCAAGGTCGTATTCGCCGGCCTGCACTCGGTGCAGCGCTACGCTAAGACCGCGCGTAACGGCCCATTCAGTCATCTCGCCCAGCGCCCGACCGTGATTGGACCGCTCGGACCACAGTGGGCCGCTAATCTGCTCACTCGCCCGTTGCAGGCTCTCGGATACCGCTTCGCCGACGACGACCTGGTTAACCGAGTTCTCGGTTACTGTTCCTATCAACCGTTCCTACTGCAGATGTTCGGTTCACGCCTGGTCGACGCCATGCACGAGCAGCGCATGGCGGGTGTCGCCGAGATCGAGCCGCCGTACGTCATCACCAGGACTGACGTCGTGGCGGTCGAAAGCGATGTGGAACTCAAGGCTGACATCAGCACAGCATTCCACGACACGCTTCATCTCGATCCTCGGTACAACGTCATCGCCAACCTGCTTGCGCACCATGCTCACGAGTCCGGCCTCGATGCGCGGCTGTCGGATGTCGAGCTGCGCGAGGAGTGCCTCGACTGGTGGGACAAAGGGTTCGCGCCGCTGGATGTGGAGGGATTTCGAGCGTACCTGCAGGAGATGGTCGGCCTGGGTGTGCTCGCGCGGAACAATGACGGCCGCGGCTGGCACCTGCGCAGCCCCAACGTGCTGCACATGATTGGGTCGAGGGACGACGTCCTCACTCAGCTGGTCGGTGCGGCAACGCTGTCGGTGCCCGACGAATTCGTCGCGCTGGAGACCAGGGCGGAGATGAACGACGGGCGGCGCTCACCGCTGACCGCCGCCCAGATCGATGACGTGCTGGGCGACCACGCCAACCAGGTCCGCGTGGTGCTCGGCTCGCTCGCGACCGGCATCGGCGACGTCGCGCAGGCCGTACGTCGAGCGGCCGACGTAGGTGACCGCTTCACCGTGCCGACAATCACCAAGTGGCGGCAGTTCGAAGAGGAGCTCGTTGCCGGCCTGCCTGGCGAACGACGCGTCGTGCTAGACGATCTGGTTGCACTCGCGCCGCGGGACGAGGCATGTCTCGACGCACTGACCACAGCGCTGGAGCAGCGGCCGCAGCGGCCGGGAGTAACCCGCTCGGCCGTCATCGTCGCCGGGCCGCAGCAGATGGTCCTGTGGAGAAAGGTGCTCGGTGATCGTGGGCGAAACGCCTCGCTCGGAACGGTAACGCTGCGCCGGTACGACAGACAGACGCTGCGAGTATGGACGCGCAACAGCGAAAAGTTCAGCGTACCGGAGCGGCTTGAGCGACTACTCCAGGTTACCAGCGGATGGCCGGCACTCGTCGAGCAGGCCGCGCAACTCGTCGCGTCCGGCACCGACGAAACACTCGCGCTGACCTCGATCGCCGAGAAGCTCAGCTCACCACTCGCGGCGATCGAGTTCGTTGACGACGTCGGCGTTACCGCTGATGAAGATCTCAAAAGCGCCTTCGCGGCCATACTAGCTTTGGTGGGCAGCGATAATGTGACACTTGACGACGTGATTGCCGCCGCATCAACGGCCGTTGACGATGCCGAGACTGTAGTAGCCTGCCTCCATGCTCTCGGAGTATTCGACATTGACTCCAGCGGGATGTACCGGCTAGAACCGCTGCTGGTCCACTGCTGGTCGAGTCGCATCTGACGTCTGCGCCGACGTCACTCGCCGAGGTGAGGCGCAATTCGCAGGCTACGACTCGAACGCTATACGGCAGGACCGGATTTGAAACGGGGCTGTCTCACCACCGACCCTGCCGCGCTTTTCCCGTCGACGTCAGCGCCCACGCCCGGTCCGGCCCTGGGCCGCGCCATGCGTGTGTCGCCGCCCGGTCAGATCATCTGCGCCGCGCGGATCTGGCGTCGACCAGCATGCCGCGGCCGGCGCGGGCTTCGCCGACGCAGGGCGGCCGGAGGCGCTCAATCACAGGTGTCGCATCGGCCGTTGAGCGGGAGTTGCGTGTTGCAGGTCGGGCAGACCGCGGGCTTCGGTGCCTGCTCGCGGCGCTGCCGGGCGCGGCGGGTGGCGATCCGGGGCGTGAGGGCCGGCCTGCCGCCATCAGATGGTAAGGCGGCTCCGAAGAATCGATGGCAGGCGAGGCGTTCCTCGGCGGCGTGCTGGTCCGGGTCGTCCGGCCGGCGGCCGCGAACCGCTTCCACGGCCTTGGCGTAGCCGTCGCCAACCGTGCCATCCTTACGGACGCACAGCGCGGACAGCAGCGGCTCCTGGCGGGAACCGCACTCTTCGGTGACACGGCCGAGGACGTCGCCGATCCAATGCCGCATCTGCATCCCGGTCCGAATGCCGGACATCCCTTGAACGCCGTCGGCCAGTTCCAGATAGCTGATCGTTTCGTGATAATGACCGGCTGTCGCGAGGAGCACGTCCCGCGCGGCCTTGGCCCAGGCCGGGACAGCGACCTCAAAGGTCACCCTCGCACCGTCGGACTCCCGGTAGGTACCCCTCCCCGCGGGCGTGCGGCCGGCGGCCTCCCGCCCGCGGGCGACGGGGTCGGCCTCGCCGTCGGCGCCCTGGCCGGGCAGACGGAGCTCCCGCAGACGCGCGCGTGCCGGCGTCCCGGACGGGCCGCTGAGGTTGAGCGGCGGGTCGAGTGCGTCGATCATGACCGACTCCAGCCGCTCCAGCTCGTCGCGATCGGCCGTCGGAACGGCGTTGACGCGCAGGTGCCGCCAGATCCACTCGTCGAGCCGCGGGTCGTCAGGGTCGGCCAGATCGAGCGGATCCCGGAGAGCGGCCGCCAGCGTTCGCCGCAGGGTGGAGGACCTGGCCCGGCCGCGCAGATGGTTGCCCGCGATTCTGCTCCACAGCGTGCTGGAATACCGACGGCCACTTGGCCAGCTGGTCGCACCCGCCTGCCCCAGGTAGACAAGACCAGCGGCGACAGGTGCACCAAGTCCGGCGCTCAGATCCCGGGCGCCGGCTTCGTCAACCCACCAGCTGTACAGCCCCGGTTCGTTCAGCGCGCGCCGGTCCGCGGCCAGGAACTCGGCCGGCGTCCGCGGGCTTTCCGGATCCGAGAGCGCGGCCTCCAGCCATGACCACTCCGTCATGGCCGGATTCTCGCGCCGACGAGCGCACGGCCGCTCGCGATTCACGCACCCTGTGGGACCGTTCGGCGGAATGGGCACCAGTCAGCCAGGCCCACGAGCCGGCCTTGACCTCGATCTGGAGCGGGGACGGCGGCACCGGGGGAGCTAGCCGGCGGCCTCGCGGTAGGCGGCGTGGAGAAGGTCGAGCAGGGTGTCGGTGACGTCGTAGACGTAGTTGCCCTTGCCGAGCGGGACGGGGCTGAGTTCGGCCTCGATCGCGCTGATGCTCTGGGGCGCGCGGCGCTCGAACACCGACCGCCAGACGGACAGGAACGCCTTCTGGTTGTGACTCCAGATCGTAACCAGTCCGGCCTGGTCCGGCGGAGCGTAGGGGAGCAGCGTAACGGCGCCGTTGCGGCCGAAATAGGTACTGAGCTCCGCGATCCCGGCGGCCTCGAGCTGCGCGGCCCAGTCGTAAAGGCGGCGGACGGCCGGCTTCTGGTCGGCGGGTAGCCGTTCCATTGCCTCGCTGAAGGCGTCGCCGTTCCGGACCCAGCTGTCCTGCGCGTCGTCGCCACCTGGCGGAGCGGGCGTCTTCGGGGTGTGTTCGGCGACGTAGCTCTCCGGGTCCACCCGTTGTGGCACGAGTATCCGGGTGCCGTCGAGCTCGTAGTGGGTGACCGTGATCAGCTCGATGAGCAGGCTGCTCGTCGTCGCCTCCAGGAAACCGGCGAGGCGGACGAGTTCCGTCGGCGCGTCATCGAGCACCAGCACAATCCGGATCGCGCCGGTCCGCAGCGACTCGGCCAGCATCTCGATGAACCGGGCGTCATCGAAGGGCGTCTGCGCCGCGGCGCGGGCGGCCTCGGCCAGGGAGCCGAACCCGGCGTCGGACAAGCACCGGCCCAGCGTGGTCTCGAGATCGTCAGGGGTCTGGCCGTAGAGCACGGCGGCATAGGCGAGCACCTGGGCCACGACCGCTCGGCGCGCCTCCGCGTTGGTCGCGAGCTTCACCTCGATGACGACCGGCCGCCCAGAGGCCTCGATAGCGACCACGTCGGCGTACCCGGTGCCGAGGCGGACCTCCCGGCCGATGACGGCCAGCGTCGGCGATCCGGACAGCGGTAGGAGCCCCGGGGTCGAGGCGACGAGTTCCTGCAGCGTCTTCTCGTCCGGAAACCCGGCCGGGGCCGCCACGCTCCAGCCCCCGTCCCTCGTCTGCCGCCAGATCGCCGACATCGCCGGACTCCTTCCCCCGCATCCCGAGTTGCCTCGGTGACATTCTGCATCCCGGCGCTTCGCCCTACATGCCCGCAACTGCCCCCAAGACATGCTGAACTACCTATCGTTGCAACTCACTAACGAATATGGTGGCTTGCTGTTCGTCGGGGATCGGGGGTGCGGGCGATGCCGTCGTTGATCACGCCAGGCTCACAGGTCGTGGTGCGGGACGAGGAATGGCTGGTCAAGGCGGTAGCCGAGACCGAGGCGGACGGCCAGCGGGTCGAGGTCATCGGGGTCTCGGAGTTCGTCCGGGACACCGAGTCGATCTTTTTTACCGAGATCGACAACGTGATCACGCTCGATCCCGCCAGCACGAGGCTCGTTGCGGACGACAGCCCCGGGTTCCGCCGGTCCCGGCTGTGGCTGGAGGCGTTGCTGCGCCGGACCCCGCTCCCGCTGGACGACTCGCGGATCGCGGTCGGGCATCGGGCGTTGCTGGACGATCTGAGCTACCAGCGCCGGCCGGCGCAGCGTGCGCTGTCGAACCTGCGGCCCCGGGTTCTGGTCGCGGACGCGGTGGGGCTGGGAAAGACTCTGGAGATCGGCATGATTCTGGCTGAGCTGATCAAGCGGGGTCGCGGCGAGCGGATCCTGGTCGTCACACCCCGGGCCGTGCTGGAGCAGTTCCAGCGGGAGCTGTGGACGCGGTTCGCGATCCCGCTGGTCCGCCTCGACAGCGCCGGCATCCAGAAGGTCCGGCAGAAGCTGCCGGCGTCCCGAAACCCGTTCAGCTACTACCGGCGGGCGATCATCTCGATCGACACGTTGAAGAATCCCCAGCGGTACAAACATCATCTGTCCGGGCAGCGCTGGGACGTCGTCGTAATCGACGAGTGCCACAACCTGATCAACCGGGGCACGCAGAACAACGAGCTGGCCCGGCTGCTGGCCAAGCAGGCGGACGCGCTGATCCTGGCCAGCGCGACCCCCCACAACGGCAAAGCCGAGTCGTTCGCCGAGCTGGTGAACCTGCTGGACCCGACCGCGATCGCCGACCCCTCCGCCTACACCGAGCGGGACATCGCCCACCTCTACGTCCACCGTCATCGCGGCTCGGACGACGTCCGCCTGGAGGTCGCGCATAACTGGAAGGAGCGCGGGCCGACCGACGTCCGCCCGGTCACACCAACCCCGGCCGAGGAAGCGGTCCTCGACGAGCTGGACGCCGTCTGGCTGCGGCCGGCCGATGGCCGCTCCCCGGTTTCCGGCGCCGGCCGATCGTTGCTGCCCTGGACCCTGTTCAAGGCGTTCCTTTCCTCGACCCCGGCCCTCCGGGCCAGCATCGCGGCCCGCACGCAGACGCTGGGCAAGCCGGGCGCGAAGACCGACGCCGCGGAGGCGAGCCGCGAGCGGGACGCGCTGGCCCGGCTGGACGAACTGGCTGCCAAGGCCGAGCAGGACGGCTCGTCCAAGCTCACTGCCCTGGTCGACCACCTGCGCGGGATCGGCGTCGGCCCCACCTCGCCGACCCGGGCCGTCCTGTTCTCGGAACGGACCGACACCCTCGACTGGCTGCGGGACGAACTGCCGGCCCGGCTGGGCCTAGCCCCGTCGGCCGTCGCGGTGATGCACAGCAAGGTCACCGACACGGCGCTGCAGGACGCGATCGAGGACTTCGCGCTGGCCGGCGGGGCCACGAGGCTGCTCCTGGCCGGGGATATGGCCTCGGAGGGCATCAACCTGCACCGCCAGTGCCACGACCTCATCCACTTCGATCTTCCGTGGAGCCTGATCCGCATCCAGCAGCGCAACGGCCGGATCGACCGGTACATGCAGCTGCGCACCCCGCGGATCGCCGCGCTGGCGATGGCCCCGGACAACCCGTCCGTGCTCAGCGACATTCGGGTGCTGACCCGGCTGCTGGCGAAGGAGCACGCCGCCTACACCGTGCTCGGCGACGCCGGCTCGCTGCTCGGCGTCCACGACGAGGAAGTCGAGGAGAGCCGGGTCCTTGACGTCCTGCGCCACCGGGACGACATCGACGTACTGGTCCCCGACCCGTCCCCGGCCGCGCTCGACCCGTTCGAGGCGCTGCTGACCCTCGGCGGTTCGCACAGCGGTGAGCCGCCGGCGCCGGTGATGACCGAGCGGACCCTGTTCGACTCGGACGCCGCCTACCTGACCGAGGCGCTGGCGGCGGTGTCGGACGTCCCGCCGGAGGAGGCCTACGACCTGCGCCTCGAGCCGGACACCGGCCTGCTCGCCTTCGCGCCCCCGGACGATCTCAAGCGCCGCCTCGATGATCTACCAGCCGATTACCTGGCCGAGCGGGCGGTCACTACCCGGATGAAGGTGACGACCAGCCGTCGGTTCGCCGATGCCAGCATGGCCGCCGCCCGCGAGAGCGACACCATGGAATGGCCCGAGGTGCAGTTCCTGGCGCCGCTGCACCCGGTCCTGGAGTGGGTGACCGACCGGGCGCTGGCCCAGCTCGGCCGCAACGAGACCCCGGTGCTGGCCGGGTCGGTTGAGTCGCCGGTGTTCTTGACGCAGGGCGTCTGGTGCAACGAACGCGGCCAGCCGGTGATCGTCCACTGGGGCGCGGTGTCGGGGCTACCGGACGCGCCATCCGTCCGGGACGCGGACGGGGTGCTGGACGCGGCCGGGATCCGCGCCGGCACGACCAACACCGGACGGTCCCGGGCCTGGATCGACACGCTGCAGCCTCTCGTCCCGGCCGCGCTCGCCGCCGCCGACGCCCATCTGAGCGCCCTGCGCGCCGAGCGGGACGAGCGGATCGCGAGCCGGATCGCCGAGCAGAAGGCGCGGCTGGGCCAGTGGGCCGACCGGGCCGAGCAGCTCACCCTCGCCCTTCAGTCCGCCCACGGCCAGGAGCGCGCCCGCCAGCGCATCGCCGGGGAGCGCTCGGAGGCCGGGCGGCTGATCGATTTCCCTGACGCCGAGCGGAGACCCGCTGATCCGGGTCGTGGCGGTCATCGTCCCGCTAGCAGCCGACGGACCGGGGCCGCCGACGACCCCCTGAAACCTGATCACGCCAGCCCTGACCCCGTTGGAGCGACGAATGTTCGACTCGATCCACAACGTCGGCGAGTTCCTCTCGGACCACTGGCTGGCCTCGGTCTTCCCAGGGCAGCTGCGGACACTGTCGAAGGAGTGGGCTGACCGGGCCGCCCACGGCAAGCCCGCGCCGCCCCGCGAGCTGGCCGCCGCGGCCGGCCCGTTCGCCAAGGCGAAAAGCCAGCTCCCGGACCCGGGTAACGACGGCGGTAACGGCGACGGCCGGCGCGCCCGGGCGGCCGGGGACCCCGCCAAGACGACCGCCAAGCTGCACGACCTGCTGCTGACGGCGGCCGGCTTTGAGGTCAACCGGCAGGAGCTGGTGACCGAGCACGGCGGCCTCGAGCTGACTGTCCCGCTCGCCGCGCGTTCCCAGAGCCACAGCGGCGAAGCGCTGCACGTCCTCGAGGCCCACCCGGCGGCCAGCGCGGACGACCTGCTGGCCCGCGACGGCGCCGGTCTGCTGCTGCGCCCGCTGCGCCTGGCCCACACCCGGGAGAAGGTCCAGGAGATCGCGGTCGTCACGGAGGCGCTCTCCACCGTGTTCCTGTCGGCCACGCCCCCGCGCTACGCACTGGTGATCGCCGGCGGGTGGCTGCTGCTCACCGACGCCGGCCGGTGGAGCGAGGGCCGTTACCTGCTGTTCGACGCCGAGCTGGCGCTGGCCCGCAGGCAGGAGACCGCCACCGGGGAGCTGGCCTGGCACGCCGGCCTGTGGTCAGCCGACGCGCTGCTGCCGTCCGGCGACGAGCCGGCGTCCCGGCTGGACGGCTACGTGAGCGCCAAGTATGGAGGGCGCCGAGCGTACATCGATCAACTGGCATCACCGGCCTATGAGAGGCTGGAGCGCCTGATCAACGGGGTAGCGGCCACCGACCCAGGGCCAGCGATGACCACCTGGCCGACCCTGGAACAACGACTCGCTGGCCTACACAACGAGCTGCGGGTAGCGACATCCTTGGACGACTTTCAGGACATCGGCCGCCGGGCGCGCGAAATCCTCATCGAACTCGCAGGCCTGGTGTATCGGCCGAGCATGCTCCCGGAAGCCGAGACGGCCCAGCCCAAGGCGGGGGATGCGAAGGCCCGGCTTTCGCACGCGGCGTCGGCATTGATGGCCGGCTCAAACCACGAAGATTGGCGAAGGCTCATCCGCGCCGCATGGGACCTGGCGAACACAATCACCCACTCCAGCAGCATCGGACAGGTCGATGCGTTCACCGCCGTCCAGGCCACTGTCCTGCTCGTAAGGTGCTTCGAGCAGGCAAGTCTCGTCAGCGTCAGCGAGTCGGACATGGCCTGACGATGAACTACCCGTCGCCGGCGACTCGCTCAGCCCCCTGCGGCGCCGCTCAGCGCCGGCGCCGCCTCGCCGGTGACTCAACCCGCGCCGGCCGGGCCTGACGGGTTCTAGTGCCTGGTAGCCGAGCGCGGATAGCCGACCCCGAGGCCCCTCACATGCACGCGAGTTCAGGCATCAGCGCAAACGTCTCCAGACGTCGACAGTCGGCCTCCTCGGCGTGCTGGCCGTCCAGGTCGAGATAGGTGTCGGCAATGTTCGGCTGGCCGACGATCGCGGTCAACGCCAGATAGATCGCGTAGTGGCCCGCGCGACCGGCCACTGATCGACCTGGGGCCGTCGGCGCAGACTGTCGTGGCCTCCTGAGAACTGATCGCCTGGGGAGCTGCGATCGAAGATGAGCAGTGACGACAGCTCTGCTTACGCGAAGGCGAGGGCTGCTCAGGCGATGCTCGCCAGACACGCCGGTGACCACGATGAGCGGTCTGATGATCGGCCGATGATTCCGCGAGGCCTCTCCCAACTGGTCGCGGGCAGTGGCTGCGCCGCGATGATCGTGACGGTGACCGACTCGATGAGTGGGAACATCACCCTCGATCCGTGAGATCAACAGCGGTTCCCCGATCTGCTACCACGCTTTTCCCCAAGGCCCCCGGTGCTTCCGACGGCCAAGTCGCGTGCGCGGGCCGGTGGGAGCTTTTCGACCGGTCCGGCTGGTCCCGCCAGGCGCGGAATGAAGCCCTCGCCTTGTGCGCCGGCTGCGCACTGGTCTCCCCCTGCCGTGCGCAAGCCCTACGCACCGACGCCGGCAATGTGGTGGTGGGTGGCACGACCGCCGCCCAGCGGCGGGCGGCGCGTCGGCGCGCCGACGCGGCCTGGCCTCCGGCCACGGACCCGGGCGCCTACAGCTTTCGGCAGCGGGTCGCCGACGCCCGCGACGGCGCGGAGCGCCGGCACCTACTCGTGGACGCCTGCGGGCAGCGGGTCGCGACCGGGCTTACCGCCGAGGAAGCGATGCGAGCGGTAGCGCTGGACGCCGACATCCCGATGGTCGAGGTGCTGCGAGCGCGGGACACCGTCGCGACCGCGCGGCGACGCGCTGAGCGCGGCGCCCCGTCGCGCGCTCGGAATCGGGAGGCATAATGCCGCATCCCCCCGAACCAGCCGGCGACGACGCGGACGAGCCGGCCCCGCGACGGCTGACACCAGCGCAGCGCAGCCAGCGCGCGCGGCTGGCCGCGCTGGCCCGGTGGGCACGTGAAGATCCCGGGCCGACCGCCCGCCGGGGCCAGCAGGGCCTGCGCAACCGGCTCGCCACCAACCTCGACCTGCCGCCCGACCTCGACCCGGCGGAACGAGCGCGGCGCATCGACGCCGCCGTCCGCGAGCACATGACCCGGCTGGCCCTCGCCAGCTCCCGCGCCCGGCGCCGAGGGCAATAGCCCCGCCCCAGCCCGGGCAGCCCGGCCGCATCAGATCCGATCTCCGGGCGACATCCGCCGTCGGTAGGCATCGCGGGCCCGTTCGTCCGCGGCCGACGCGGCGTAGCGGCTGACCATGGTCCGGCTTTTCCAGCCGGCCAGGCGCATCAGGTCTGTCTCCGCGCCCCCCTCGGACAACCAGCTGTGGGCGAATGTGTGGCGAAGCTGGTGTGGGTGCATTGGTGGCAGCCCGGCCTGCCTCGCGCGACGGCGGATCACCTGATACAGGCCGGAGGCGGTCATAGGACCACCCGATATTCCCAGCCAGAGCGCGTCCAGATGCGCATACCGGTGCCGGGCGCGCACCCGCTGATACCGGTCGAGGGCCTGGGCGGTTTTCGCGCCGAACGGCAGATCCCGGCTGCGGCGGCCTTTCCCGAGAACCCGGGCCAGGTTGGCGTCACGGCCCAGGCTGACATCATCGATTTTCAGTAGCGCGACTTCCGATAGGCGGCCGCCGGTGTCGAGGAACATACGGATCATCGCCGTGTCCCGGCGGGAAACGAAATCCCGCCCCGCGCAGACCGCGAGCAGATTCTTCAGATCCCCCTCCGGCACGATCGGTACGGGGATGTCCGGCACGATCGGCGCGCTCATCCCGGCCATTGGACTGGTCTCGATCTCCTCCTCGCCCACCATCCATTTCATCCACTGCTGCAGCGCCCGGTAGGTCAGCGACAGCATCGACGCGCTCAGGCCCCGCTCGCGCATCGCCACCAGCAGGCCCTCGATGTGCCGCCGGCGTAGGTCCTCCGGCGCGTCGGGGCCGTCGGTCGCCTCCAGGTGGCGCAGTAGGTCGTTGACCGCGTCCCGGTAGGTTCTGATCGTCTTCGGTGACAGATTGCGAGCCTCGAGGCTCAGGGTCCAGGAGTCGCGCAGGCCCGCCAGGGGTGTTCCCGAGGGGACCGGCCTTGGTGAGTTAGTCGCTCGCATAGCGGCATGCTAGGAAGAGATCGCGACAGATCGTTTGCCGTCACGGAGAGAAACCGCAGCTCAGAGGCTATATCGATCTTCGAGGTGGGCAGGGGCGGGATCGAACCGCCGACCTTCCGCTTTTCAGGCGGACGCTCGTACCGACTGAGCTACCTGCCCGGGGCGAACTCAGCCTGAGCCGAGCTCGACTCGGTAAAACGAAACGCGGTCCCGACGGGATTCGAACCCGCGACCTCCGCCTTGACAGGGCGGCGTGAACTCCAGACTTCACCACGGGACCATGTGTTCAGTTTTGCCGACAGACCAGCCTGTCTCAGCGCCGCTTGCCGTACGTCAGCATCGTACAGGACGGGAGGACCGGTGGGAGCGCCGGGCCCACCTCAGTTCGGCGCGGAACCAGCGGAGGTCGCGCGCGGAACCAGCGGAGGTCGCGCGGGCCCGGCCTGAGCCCGGGCCCGGGCTTCCGCCTGAGCAGAAGCCCGGGCCCAGCTTCTGCTCAGGCGCGGAAGCGGTCGGGATCGGCCAGCGTCCAGTCGGCCAGCCAGGACTCCGGCGGCGTCTCGAGGAGCTGGCCCGCTTGCAGCCACTCATAGAGGTCGGCGTAGCTGCGAGTGTGGATGTGGTCGAGACGGCGCAGCAGGAGGTCGGGGGTGACGTCCGACGGGGTGGCGCAGCCCATCGAAGACATGAGCTGGACGGCCTGGGCGACGGTGGCCTGCTGGTAGCGGCGGACGCGCTCGCTCTTGTCGGGGACGTCGACGGCGCGGCCCAGCCGCGGGTCCTGGGTGGCGACGCCGACCGGGCAGCGGTTGGTGTGGCAGCGCTGGGCCTGGATGCAGCCGACCGCCATCATCATCGCCCGGGCGGCGTTCGTGAAGTCGGCGCCCTGGGCGATCCGCTTCACGATGTCGGCGCCGGTGGCGACCTTCCCACTCGCCCCGATCCGCACCTGGGCGCGCAGGCCCGTCCCGACAAGCGCGTTGTGGACCATGATGAGGCCGTCGGTCAGCGGTGTGCCGACGTGGTCCTCGTATTCCACCGGCGCGGCGCCGGTGCCGCCCTCGGAGCCGTCGACGACGATGAAGTCGGGCTTGACGCCCTCGGCAAGCATCGCCTTGCAGATGGCGAGCAGTTCACGGCGGGAGCCGACGCACAGCTTGAAGCCGACCGGCTTGCCCGCCGACAGCTCGCGCAGCTCGGCCAGGAACAGCACCAGTTCGCGGGGCGTGGCGAAGGCCCGATGGTAGGCCGGGCTGACGACCGTCTGACCGATCGGGACGCCGCGGGCAGCGGCGATCTCGGCGGTGACCTTGACGCCGGGCAGGACGCCGCCGATACCGGGCTTCGCGCCCTGGCTGAGCTTCAGCTCGATCATCCGGACGGTCGGCAGCGCCGCCTTGTCCTTGAACGCGGCCGGGTCGAAAGCGCCGTCGGCCGTGCGGGCACCGAAATACCCGCTGCCGAGCTCCCAGACCAGGTCGCCGCCGTGGCGTAAGTGGAACTCGGAGATTCCACCTTCGCCCGTGTCGTGGGCGAAGGCGCCGTCCGCCGCGCCCTTGTTCAGTGCCAGGATCGCGTTGGCTGACAGCGCGCCGTAACTCATCGCCGAGACGTTCAGCAGGGAGATGTCGTAGGGCTGCGCGCAGTCGGGGCCGCCGATCCGGACGCGGGGAGCCGGCGCATCGGGGGCTAGGGGTAACGGGGCGATTGTGTGGGCGAAGTACTCGTGGCCGACCTCGTTGACGTCCCGTTCGGTGCCGAAAGCGTGGTCGCCGTGGATACCCTTGGCCCGCTCATAGATGATGCTGCGGGTGGCCCGGTCGAAGGGCCGGCCGTCGGTGTTGCGCTCGATGAAGTACTGCTGGATCTCGGGCCGGATGTTTTCCAGGATGAAGCGGGCGTGGCCGACGACCGGATAGTTGCGCAAAATGGCATGGTGACGCTGCGAGACATCCCAAATGCCGACGGCGAGCAGCAGCCCGGCCAACGCGGCCAACGCCCACCAGCCGGGTGACCCGACCAGGGCGCCCACCACACCCGCCGCCGCAGCCAGGGCCAGGCCGGCCAGCGTGAGCGGTCCGCGCATCGGCGCACCTCCGTCCGAACTCCGAACTCCGAACTCGCCGGCCTCCCACCGAACCGGACGGCCTTATGCATACAACCTGAACGAGTCTTCGGCCGGCAAAGCCGACCAACCGCCGATCGTCCACAGCTGGTGCACCCGGGCCTGGACAACCAGGCCGAACACTGCTCGTACCGACCTCTTACGCGGGCCGACCAGACTGGGGGCATGACGGGGCGAGGGCGGACAGCGCGGGAGCGGACGGGACGGGAACGGGCGGAACGGGGACCGACGGAACGGAACCGACAGCGACGGCGGGAACCGACGGGCGGGGAGCGGGCAGGGCGGGAGCGGGTGAGGCTTCGTCGCCGACGGCCCCGGGCGTGGGGTGCGCTTGTGCTGGCGGCGCTGGGGGCGCTGACCGCGCTGCTGGCGGCGGCCTGCGCCGGGAACGGATCAGTCGCGAGCCGCGGGTCGGGCACGGGCACCGCCGGGACGCGGAGCGCGCCGCCGCCCGCTGGCACGTCGACCCAGACGATCAACGTGGGCGGCCGAGCGCGCACCTACCGCGTCTACCGTCCGACGGCGACGACGACCACCTCGGCTGGCCTGCCGCTGGTGGTGATGCTGCACGGCGGCTACGGGAGCGCGGGCCAGGCCGAGGCCAGCTACGGCTGGGACGCCGAAGCCGACGCCGGACGTTTCCTGGTCATCTACCCGGACGGCGTGGGCCGGGCCTGGAACGTCGGCGGTGGCTGCTGCGGCCAGCCGGCCCGGGACGGCGTCGACGACGCGGCATTCGTCGCGGCCGCCGTGCGGGACGTCGAGGCCCGGCTGCCCGTCGACGCGGATCGGGTGTTCGCCACCGGCATCTCCAACGGCGGGATGCTGGCCTACCGCCTGGCCTGCGACACCAGGCTGTTCGCCGCGATCGGCCCGGACTCGGCCACGCTGCTGGGCCCCTGCCCGACACCGAAGCCGCTGTCGGTCATCCACATCCACGGCAGCGCCGACACCCGCGTCCGCTACAACGGTGGGCCGGGCGACGGCCGGGCCCGCATCGACGGGCCGGCGGTGCCGGCCGTGGTCGCGGGCTGGCGGACGGTCGACGGGTGCGGTGCGCCGCGCTCGACGACGACCCCGGCCGCGGCGGGCGCCGGCGCGGTGACGACGTCGCTCGCGACCTGCCCCGATGGTCGCGCCGTCGAGCTGGTCACGATCGACGGCGCGGGTCACCAGTGGCCGGGCGCCCCGGGTCGCCCACTCGTCCAGGAGCTGCTCGGCACCGACCCGCCGTCGACGGCGCTCGACGCGACCGACGTGATCTGGCGGTTCTTCGCCGCCCATCCGCGCCCGGCCGGCGTTGCGGCGGGCTGAGGCGAGATCCGGGCGGCAGTTTTGCCCCAGCCGCCAAGGGTATCCATCACAGAGACGGGGTCGGTGGCGTGGGGTGGAGCTGACGTGGACGCACTGACAATCGCGATCATCGTGGTTGTGCTGGTCATCGTGGCCGGCGGGAGCCTTGCGCTGACGCAGCGCCGGCGCCGGGCCGGCGGTGTGATCGCGGCCCGGTCGGCCCGTCCGCGCGGGCGCGCCGGCGGTGGGCGCGCCGGCGGACGGGCCGGGAGGAAGTCACGATGAGCGGAACCGGCGGAACGGGCGGAACGGGAACCGGCGGACCGGAGGGCGGCCCGGGTCCGGGCGGCTGGGCGCCGGTCGGCCCGGCGGAGACGGTGCTGGTCCGGGCGACGGAGCTGACCGGACGGCCGGTGGTGAGCATCACCGAAGGTGAGGCGCTGGGCGACGTCAAGGACGTCGTCTACTCCCCCGCCGCCGGGCGGCTGCTCGGGCTGACGTTGAACAAGCGTGGCGGGATCTTTGCCGGGCCGATGAAGGGCGTCCTGGCCCTGGAGCGGATCTACGCGATCGGCCAGGACGCGGTCATGGTCACCGACGGCGAGGCGTTCACCGGCCATGGCGAGCACCACGGTGAGTCGCACGGTTCGCGCGGCGAAGCGATGAACGTGCTCGGCAACGAAGTGCTGACCGACGGCGGCAACCGCCTCGGGGTCGTGACGGATCTGGTGGTGGCGATCGGGGTGCTCGGAGCCGGGCTCCCGATCGATCCCTCGGCGCGCACGAGCGGGCAGGCGCGCCCGGTCTACCCGGGAGACGTCGTCGGCTACCAGGTCACCGGGGACGCAACGCTGGGGGCCCGGGCCGGCGCCGAACTGCTCGTCCCGCTGCCGTTCACCCTGGCCGTGTCCGGGGCGAACCTGCTGGTTCCGACGAGCGTCGAGCCGTTCATCCGGGACGACCTGTCTGGCTTTGACGCGGCCGTGGCGCAGTTCCGCTCCCGGCTGGTGACCACAGAGCCAGGACCAGGAACAGGCCCGGACCCGGGGTCAGGGCCGGGGCGAGGCCCGGCACAGGGGCCAGGCGGGCCGTCCACCCAGGGCGGGCCGTCCACCCAGGGCGGGCCGTCCACACCGACCGGGAGGGTGCACAAGTGAACGCGGGCGGCGAGTCCACCCCGGTGCCGACGGCCGTGTCGCTGCGGTCGCTGCTCGGGATCAAGAGCGTCAGCCGGACGACCGCGGCCGACCTGGGTCCGGTGAACGGCGCCCTGGTGGATGCGGCACGGCGCCGGGTCGTCGCGTGGTGCGTCGGCAAGGGCCGGCACGCGCGGATGGTCGATCAGTCGCACCTGAGCGGCGTGGGGGCGGCGGCGGTCGTCGTCGAGGACGAGTCGTTCCTGCGCTCGCCCGCGGGCGACGCCGAGAAAGCCCTGGCCAAGGGCCGTCTGGGCCTGATCGGCGCCCCGCTGCTGACCGTCGCCGGCAACAGCGCGGGCGAGGTCTACGACGCCGACCTCGACCCGGCGTCCGGCGAGCTGTACTGGCTTCGCAGCGCCACCGCGACCATCCCGGCCGACCGGCTGGTCGGCTACGGCTCCTTCGCGGCCGTCATCACCGGGCTCTGACGCACCTGTCCCTGATTCACCGGTTTCTGCGCACCCGCAGGAGTAAGGGCAGGCCGAACAGGGCGGTCAGGGCCAGGAGCACGGCAATCGTCTCCAGTCCCGCCGTGGCCGAGACCTCGAAGCCGGAGCGGGCCAGCCTCGGGTAGAAGGTGGGCGAGGCCGATGGGGAACCACGGCGCGTCGAGGCGCCCTCGCCCGAGCTGCCGGGAGCGCCGGGGCTCCCCGCGGCGTCGGTCAGCACCGCCGCCCCCGCCTCGGAGCCGAGGCGGGACCCGTCGGCGTCCGTCCCGGTCGCGCCCGGCGAAGCGGACGGTGTCGGGCTCGGTGACGGCGCCGACGACGGGGCGGCGGGCGCCGGCGGCTGGGTGCGACCGGGCCGAGGCGGGCGACCGCCGCCCGAGCCGGACCCTGCCCCGGGGTCCGATCCCTGCCCGGACATGGTGCCGGCGACCGCGCTGGCCACCGCCGAGGAAAGGTCGGGCGGGATAGTGGCGGTCCCCGGATCTCCGTCCAGCGGATCGACATTGACGTTGACGTCCACCGGGAGGGCGAACGTGTGGATCGTCGTCGCCGGCGTCCGCGGGTAGGCGCTTGCCGCGACGGGCATCGCGACCAACGCGGCCAGGCAGGAGGTCACCGCGACGCCGAGCACGGCCAGCGTCAGCGTCCGAGGGCGAAGCTGAGTCCGGACCCGACGCCGCGCGTGCGTCCGCGGCCGGGCCCCAGTCCGCGTGTGAGCACGGCTCACAGCGCCGCGCCCGGACGCGCGCGCCGCTCGCCGAAGCCGCCGGAGCCGACGGCGACGCCGACGCTGACGCCGGAGCCGACGCCGACGCCGACGCCGACGCCGGAGTAGGAGTCGGAGCACCGCCCCGACCGCCCAGCGATCACCAACACCTGGTCACCAACACCTGCGCTCACGCCCCCGTCGCCGCGACAACTCGTCATGTCCAGGTCATTCTGACCGGATCACAAGGGATTTCGAGGTATATCCGCGTCGGCTGGACCGACAACCCGACGACACTAGATCCTCAGCCGCCCGAACGGGCTATCCGTATTCCACCCAATTGGGCGACAACGGCACCGTGCTGACCAGGTAGGCCTGACCAGGTAGGCCTGGCCAGGCACGGTCAACCGGGATTGGGCGGTCCGGTCGGACGGGGCCGCGACGGTTCGGTCAGCGCACGCCGGGAGCAGGGATGACGGGCCCGCTCTGGCCGTCGACCTCACTCGGGTACGGGCCGGTGACCTCGTCGGAGGCCGAGACCGAGGCCGAACCCGAGGCCGCGCCCGAACCCGAGGCCGCGCCCGAACCCGAGGCCGCGCCCGAACCCGAGCGGGCGTCCGGCACGGAGCCCTGGGCGGCGCCGGCGGAGGCGAGCGAAGCGGTCGCGCCAGCCTCGTCATGGACGTAGCGCCCACCCCGCAGGAGCGAGGCGAACGCGCTGATCAGCGTCATCAGGATCGCGGCCGTGAACACGATGACCAGCCCGTGGTGGAACGCGCCGGAGATCAGTTGCGGGAAGAAACTGGTCGAGACCAGCGCGTGCGCGTCGGCCGGCGGCACCTGGGCCAGCGTGTGCGGGCCGAGCAAGTTCTGGATCGGGTTGTAGCCGAGGAACGCGCGAACAGGCTGCCGACCGGCGGCAGGTTGGCCACCCGGCTCGCCTCGGCCGCCGGCACATGGTGGGCCAGCAGGCCGTTGTGCAGGGCGGACGGCAGCGTCGAGGCCAGTCCGGCGATCATCAGGGAGAAGAAGAGCCCGATGGACAACGCCGAACCGGAGTTCATGAACGTCACCCGCATGCCGGAGGCGACGCCGCGCCGGCTGGCCGGCACGCTGCTCATGATGGCCGAGCCGTTCGGGGACGAGAACAGGCCGGACCCGACCCCGTTAAGCGCCAGCAGCAGCGCGAAGCCCCAGTACGGGAAGTTCGTCGGCAGCAGGAGCAGCCCGAGGAAGCTGGCCGCGACCAGCATCAGCCCGCCGGTGGCCAGCACCCGCGCGCCCCGCCGGTCGGACAGGATGCCGGAGGCCGGCCCGGCGGCCAGGAACGCGATGGTCAGCGGGAGCAGGTAGATCCCGGCCCACAGCGGCGTGTCCTCGAACGAGTAGCCGTGCAGCGGCAGCCAGATGCCCTGCAGCCAGATGATCAGCATGAACTGGAGCCCACCCCGGGCGATCGCGGCGAGCAGCCCGGCGAAGTTGCCGGCGGCGAACGCCTTGATCCGGAACAGCGACAGGTCGAACATGGGCGAGGCGACCCGCGACTCGACGACGCAGAACACGACGAGCAGCGCCACGCCGCCGAGCAGCGCGGACAGCACCCACGGCCCGGTCCAGCCCATGGAGTGCCCGCCGTAGGGCTGGATGCCGTAGGTGATCCCGACCAGCAGCACAGTGAGACCGACGGCGAACAGCCCGTTGCCCCACCAATCCATCTTGGCCGGGATTCGGGCGCTGGTCTCGCGCAGGCTGCGGTACGACCAGATCGTCCCGAACAGCCCGAACGGGACCGACACCAGGAACACCAGCCGCCAGTCGACCTCGGAGAGCAGGCCGCCGACGATCAGGCCGAGGAACGAGCCGGCGATGGCCGCGACCTGGTTGATCCCGATGGCCATCCCCCGCCGGTTGGCGGGGAAGGCGTCGGTGAGGATCGCCGCCGAGTTCGCCGACAGCATGGCTGCGCCGACGCCCTGCACCAGCCGCCACACGATCAGCCAGAGCGCGCCGTTGCCGCCGTCGAACGGGTCGAACGGCAGGCAGAGCGATCCGACGGTGAACACGACGAAGCCGAGGTTGTAGATCCGGACCCGGCCGTAGATGTCACCGAGCCGGCCGAAGCCGACCACCAGGACCGATGTCACGAGCAGGAAGCCCATGAGGATCCACAGCAGGTAGCTGACGTTGCCGGGCGTCAGCGGGTCGAGGTGGATGCCGCGGAAGATCGCCGGCAGCGAGATGATGACGATCGAGGAGTTGATCGCGCTGATGAGCACGCCGAGTGTCGTGTTGGACAGCGCGATCCACGGGTAACGACGGTCAGCGGCACTCGTCGCGCCCAAGCCGCCCCGGCTGCCCAGGCCGCCCCGTCCGCTCAAGCCGCCCCGGCGACCCCGTCCGCCGTCGCCGCCTCGCCGGTTCCCGCCGCCCCCGACCGCACCTGCGCCCGCCGTCATGCGCCGCCCCTCTCTATTGCTTGACCACAACTAAATTTATCCGGCACAACATTCCGCCGGAACCCGCTCCGGAAGAAGTTCCGCTCGTCACGCCGCCCGCGCCGGGCCCGATCCCTGGTGGGCCAGCGGGTCCGCCCGCTGGAATAAGGCCTCGGTCGGCGCTCTTGACCGGGGGAGGCGCGGCCGGCCCGCGCGCCTGCCCCGGGCACGGCCCGGTTTCGACGCGCGGAGGGCGGACACGTGATGGCGGACGCGGCGGTGTCCCAGGATGCCCAGCTCGCCCGGCCCGGGTGGCTCGGGTGGCTCGGCCGGCTCGGCCGGCTCGGGTGGCTCGGCCGGCCCCGCGCGCCGCATCGGGCCTGGCTGGTCGCCGCGGTCGCATTCGTCGCCATCGTCGGCGCCGCCGGCTTTCGGGCGACGCCGAGCGTCCTCATCGTCCCGTTACAGGACGCCTTCGGCTGGTCACGTGCGACGGTCTCCCTCGCCGTCTCGGTCAACCTGGTCCTCTACGGGCTGACCGCGCCGTTCGCGGCCGCGCTCATGGAGCGCTTCGGGGTCGCCCGGGTCGTCGCGGTCGGGCTGAGCCTGATCGCGGCCGGCAGCGGCCTGACCGTGTTCATGACCGCGAGCTGGCAGCTCGTCCTGTGCTGGGGCGTCCTGGTCGGCCTGGGGACGGGGTCGATGGCGCTGGTGTTCGCCGCGACGATCTCCGGCCGGTGGTTCACCCGGCATCGGGGCCTGGTCACCGGGCTGCTGACGGCGGCCGGCTCGACCGGACAACTGATCTTCCTGCCCGTCCTGGCCTGGCTGGCCGACGCACACGGCTGGCGCCCGGTCTCACTGACCGTCTGCGCGGCGGCGCTGCTGGTCGTGCCGCTGGTGCTCGCCTTCATCCGCGACCGGCCGGCGGACGTCGGCCTGGTCCCCTACGGTGACGCCCCCGAGCCGACGGCAGCCCCGAGCGCCGCCACGCCCGGCAACGCCGCCACGCCCGGCAACGCCGCGACGCCCGGCAACGCCGCGACGCCCGGCAACGGCGCGACGGCCGGCCCGAGCGCCGGGAACGCGCTGGCCGTGCTGCGCGAGGCGGCCCGCACCCGCGCGTTCTGGCTGCTGACCGGCGGCTTCCTCATCTGCGGCGCGAGCACGAACGGCCTGGTCGGGACCCACTTCATCCCGGCCGCCCACGACCACGGCCTGCCGACGACGACGGCGGCGAACCTGCTCGCCCTCGTCGGCGTCTTCGACATCGCCGGGACGGTCGCCTCCGGCATCCTCACCGACCGGCTCGACGCGCGGCTGCTGCTCGGCTGGTACTACGGGCTGCGCGGGCTGTCCCTGGTCGCGCTGCCGACGCTGTTCGGTGACCAGCTGCACCCGTCGATGGTCGTGTTCGTCCTGTTCTACGGCCTGGACTGGGTAGCGACCGTACCGCCGACGATCGCGCTGGCCCGGGCCCGCTTCGGCCGGGACCGGGGCGCGATCGTGTTCGGCTGGGTCTTCGCCGCCCACCAGATCGGCGCGGCGATCGCGGCCGCGGCGGCCGGCGCGATCCGCGACTCGACCGGCACCTACACGGCCGCCTGGTACGGCGCCGGCTTCCTCTGCCTGTTCGCGATGATCATGTCGATGGCGATCGAGGGGCGCCCGCGCCCGAGCGCGGCGCCGCCGGCGATCGCGACGACCTGACGCCGAGACCAGCTGATCCCGCGACCAGCTGACCCCAACCGAAAGGGAGATCGTATGGAGACTCGCAAGCTCGGCAGCACCGGGCCCGACCTGTCCGTCGTCGGCCTGGGCTGCAACAACTTCGGCATGCGCATCGACGCGGCCGGCAGCGCCGCCGTCGTGGCCGCCGCGCTCGACGCCGGCATCACCCACTTCGACACGGCCCAGTCCTACGGCGGCGGCGGACGGTCCGAGGAGTTCCTCGGCGCGGCACTGGCCTCGCGCCGCGACGAGGCCGTCATCGCGACCAAGGTCGCCCGGCGGGGGCCGGACGACCCGTACACCCCGGGCGTGCTGCGCCAGCGGATCGTCGAGGGCGCCGAGGCCAGCCTGCGGCGCCTGCGCACCGACCGCATCGACCTCTACTACGAGCACTTCCCCGACTCCGAAGCCCCGATCGACGAGGTCCTGGGCGCGTTCGACGAGCTCGTCTCGGCCGGCAAGGTGCTGCACATCGCGACGTCCAACGTCAGCGCCGCGCAGATCGAGGCCCGGATGACGCTGTCCGCCGAGCGCGGCTGGGCCGCGTTCACCGGCGCGCAGATCGAGTGGAGCCTGATCAAGCGCGAGGTCGAGGCCGAGATCGTCCCAGCCGCGCTGAAGGCCGGCCTCGGGATCGTGCCATACTTCCCGCTCGCCTCCGGCCTGCTTACCGGCAAGTACCGGGCCGGCGAGCCGTTCCCGGAGGGCACCCGGCTGGCCTCCAGCGACTACTTCGCGGCGATCGCGACGCCGGAGAACTTCGCCTACGTCGACGCGCTGAGCGCGTTCGCGGCCGAGCGGGGCCACTCGGTGCTGGAGCTGGCCGTGGCCTGGCTGGTGGCCCAGGACGGCGTGACCTCGGTGATCACGGGCGCGACCAAGCCGGAGCAGGTCGCGGCGAACGTCGCCGGGGCCGACTGGAAGCTGTCGGCGGACGACCTGGCGGCGCTGCCCCAGCTCACGTAGGCCTGACGCCCGGACCCGGCCGGCTCGGGCCGGCCGGCCCGGCCCGGGCCGGCGGCTCAGGCCGGCGGGCGACGTCTGTCGCCTCGATCGCGGACAAGCCGGCCGCGTGCGCGCATCGCTGGTCGCCACCCAATGCGTATGCTCAGCCCAGATCGCGCGGAAGGGCAAGGCGCTCAGGCCTCCCCCACTCCTGGCGGCGGCACAACCGACGCAAGGTAGCGCTCCACGGCTGCCGAGACGCGGGGCGCGTCTCCGGTGGCCAGGAGGTCCAGCATCGCCCCGCGCAGGACGGCGAGAAGCAGCGTCGCGTCCTCCGGACGGCCGGGACTGAGTAGGTCGAGCCAGTCGGTGACGGTCTGGCGGGCGAAGCCGGCCCACGGCCCGGTGCCGTTGTCGGCCAGCGAGTGGCTGTAGCACTCGAGCCAGAGCCGGAGCAGGCCGCGACGCTCAGGGGAGGCGAGCCACTCCCAAACGATCTGGGCCCGGCGGACCGGATCGCTCGGACCGGCGCCTGGGGCCGCGACGGCGCCTGCCCAGGCGGCCAGCTCGTCGGCCCGGGCCCGCTCCAGAAGCGCGGCCAGCAGGCCGTCCTTCGACCCGAACAGGTAGAGCAGCACCCGCGGGCTGGAGGAGATCGCGGCGGCCAGCGGCCGCAGCGACAGCTCGCCCACCCCGTGCTCCAGAACATAGCGGTAGGCCAGCTCCAGCAGCTCGGCCCGCCGGGCCGAGCCCTCGCCCTCGGGAGTCGTCACACCCGAATGTCTACAGCGACCGCATCCGAGCGACGGTTTCGTCGATGTCGTGGACCAGCAAGGTGGACGCCCGGTCGTTGCCAGCCCGCTGACAGATACACTGAAACAGACGTTTCAGTAGACGGACGGGAAGGCGGGGCGGGATGGGTGAGGACGTCACGATCCGGGAGATCGGCCGGCCGGGCGACCTGGGCTGGATTGTCATGGCGCACGGGCGCCTCTACGCCGAGGAGTTCGGCTGGGACGCCAGCTTCGAGTCCCTGGTCGCCCGCATCGTCGCCGACTTCGCTGCCGAGGCCGACCAGACCCGGGAACGCGGCTGGATCGCCGAGCTCGACGGCGCCCCCGTCGGCTGCGTGCTGTGCGTCCGGCACAGCGACGACTGCGCCCAGCTGCGGATCCTGCTCGTGGAACCGGCCGGGCGCGGCCGCCGCGTCGGCGCCCGCCTGGTCGACGCCTGCGTCGAGTTCGCCCGGTCCGCCGGCTACCGGCGCATCCGGCTGTGGACGAACCACCCGCTCACGGCCGCCCACCGCGTCTACCGCGCCGCCGGGTTCCGCCTCGTCTCCTCCGAGCCGCACCACAGCTTCGGCCAGGACCTCGTCGGCGAGGTCCACGAACTCGACCTGGCCGCGACGATAAGCGCAGAGGGCGCGGCCAAGCCCGCCACCGGATGATCCAGCCCTCCCAGAAGCAGACCCCGGGCGACGCGCAGACGCCGTTATGAGCGCGTGCGCAAAGTTATGAGCTTCCGCGCTACGCTGAAACTAAAGCGCATAACTGGACGCTCATAAGGACCCAGACGATGGCGATCCCACCTGACCCGGTCGCCGACCTGCCGGAGCAGGTCGCCCAGTGGATCTCCGCGGGCGACGGGTCACCGGGGCCCGGGCCCGGCACGAGAGCGGGCGCACGGATCCGCTGCGCGTTCAGGCACTGATCGGGAACAGGACGCAGCCAGCGCTCTCCACAATCGTCAGCGTCACACAGGTCGAGGGCCGCGACGTCCTCGTCATCGACGTACCGGACAGTCCGCTGGTGGTCGGGACGACCGGCGGACTCTACGTCCGGAGAGCGCTTGCCAGCGACGGCCGGCCGACCTGCCTGCCCTACCACGCCCACGAAATGCTCGCCCATGAGATCGAGATGCTCGCGCGACTCCAGGCTCGAAACAGCCAGGAGGAACTGCGGTTCGGTCTGCTGCGGGTGCCCGTCGCCGCCTATTCTGAGACAGCGTTCCGCGAAGCGCTGGCCAACGCCCTCATTCACCGGGACTACACCCGGCCGGGCGCGGCCCATGTTCAGTTGAGCCCGGACCAGCTGGAGATATCCAGCCCGGGCGGGTTCCCGTCCGGAGTCCGGCTCGGGAACCTACTGGTAACACCACCCCACCGCGTAGCCCGCTGCTGACCGAAGCCTTCAAGCGATCCGGTCTCGTGGAGCGGACCGGCAGAGGCATCAACCGGATGTTCGCCGAGCAACTACGGTTTGGCCGTCCGGCGCCTGACTACGGCCGTAGCTCCGACACCCGGGTTGTTGCCGTCCTTCCCTGCGGGGCGGCAAACCTCGCCATGACCCGATGGCTGCTGGAGCGCGAGCGTGAACAGGGAATCCCCCTGACGCTCACGGAACTGCAGATACTCGGTGAACTGGTCCACGAGCGTCGCGCGACTACCAAAGCGCTGGCGGAGGTGACACAGTACACCGAGGCTGAGACCCGCCGTCTACTCAATCGCATGGTCGAGCGGGGCTGGGTGGAGGCCCGCGGCGACGGCCGGGGCCGGTCCTGGCATCTGTCGGCCGCCGTCTACCGCGTGCTCGGCGCGCCAGCCGGCTATGTGCGGGCTCATGGCTACGAGCCGTTCCAGCAGGAGCAGCTGGTTCTGCGCTTTGTCGAAGAACACGGTCAGATAACACGGCCGAGGCGTCGGAACTGTATTCGCTGGATTCCGGTCGGGCCAGTCGCCTGCTGCGCCGCCTCGTGCGAGAAGGCTGGCTGGAGTCACGCGGCGAGCGACGGGGAACCGTCTACGTCAGATCGGGGCGCGCCTCCTGACCAGCGGGGCTGGTGTGGACGGTCGCGGCGGCGAGCCGGGACAGGTGGCGGGTCAGGTGTGCCTCGGCCGCGTGGGCCAGTTCGTGCGCGGCCACCAGCGTCAGCGCCGGGTCCACCCGGACGTCGACCTCGGCCCGCAGGCTGTGACCGACCCAGCGCAGGCGCAGCGCGTCGACGGCCACGATGCCCGGCGTGTGGGCGAGCGTCCGTCCGGCCTCGGCAACCAGTTCGGGATCGACGGCGTCGAGCAGGCGGCCGGCGACCAGGCTCGCGGCCGAGCGTAGGACGCCCAGGATCGCCACGGTGATCACGAGACCGACGACAGGGTCAGCCCAGCGCCAGCCCAGCGCCACCCCACCGGCCCCGGCCAGCACGGCCAGGCTGGTCAGGCCGTCGGTCCGGGCGTGCAGCCCGTCGGCCACCAGCGCGGCCGAGCCGATCCGCCGGCCGACGGTGATCCGGTAGCGGGCGACGATCTCGTTGCCGGCGCAGCCGACGGCCGCGGCCAGCGCCACCGCGACCAGGTGCGTCACCGGGCGCGGGTGCAGCAGCCGGTCGACGGCGGTGTAGGCGGCCAGCAGGCTGGACGCGGTGATCGCCAGGATGACGAAGATCCCGGCCAGGTCCTCGGCCCGGCCGTAGCCGTAGGTGAACCGCGCCGTCGCCGGGCGGCGGGCCAGCGTGAACGCGACCAGCAGCGGGATCGCGGTCAGCGCGTCCGCCGCGTTGTGCAGGCCGTCGCCGAGCAGCGCGACCGACCCGGACACCGCCACCACGGCGAGCTGGAGGGCCGCCGTCAGCCCGAGCCCGGCCAGGCTGAGCAGCAGAGCCCGCCGGCCAGCCCCGTCGGCTGCCAGTGCCTCACCGGTCAGGTCGGCCGAATCATGATTATGGTGATGACCGTGGCGGTGGCCGTGATGGTGCCCGCGTCCCATGCCGCGACGGTAACCGGAAAGGCCGGTTGCGGCGATCTGTCAACCGCCAGGCGCCCGCGCCTGCGCATTGTTCGCGGTTGCGTCGTCGCCGTCAGGCCGGCGTCAAAGCTGGCGTCAGGCCGACCGGGGCGTTCCTATCCGGACGGGATTCCTGAGCACCGAGCGCAGCGCGGGCTCGAACTCCTCCAGCGGCAGGCTCGGGTAGTCCGGGTCGAAGGCCGGCTGGTCGAACTCGGCACAGAACTCGGCCGTGCGGTCGGCCGCCGGATGCAGGGCTCCGGCACGTTTGCGTTATGACCGGCCTGTCCGCGCCCCGGCGGGACGGCCTGGATGTCCGTATCGTCAGGGAAAGCCGTACAGGTCGAGCGCGGCGGTGGCGGTCTTGCAGGCCCGGCGCCCGGCCGGAACGTAGCGG
>Ga0207703_10000449_pt1 | contig 43340 bp, 36 predicted proteins | sample KBSSwiS12_FD_184304 | JGI IMG/M metagenome (GOLD analysis project Ga0207703, IMG submission 184304) | Switchgrass rhizosphere microbial communities from Kellogg Biological Station, Michigan, USA - KBS Switchgrass S1-2 (SPAdes) (version 2) | ecosystem: Host-associated > Plants > Roots >... | reverse complement strand
CCTCGATGCCCTCGGCTGCCTGTCTTCTGAAACAACCCGCTCGTTGAATGCCAAGGCGATGGTGGCCACGGAGGCGCTGAGCATCGACCACGCGAGCTTCAAGGCGCTGCTGAAAGCCGATTCGCGACTCGCGGCCAAGATGGAAGCCGAGCGCACGGAGCAGCTCACGCAGTATGCGCACATGCAGGCGCGGCCCAAGGCCGGCAGCGTGTTTGACTATCTGATGTCACACGGCCTCGGCGAGGCCACCAGCGTTCTCGTGATCGACGAGACTCTGTGTGTTGGTTGCGATCAGTGCGAGAAGGCCTGCGCGGCGACTCATGACGGCGTCTCGCGGCTCGACCGCAGCGCCGGCCCTTCGTTGCACTCTCTGCACCTGCCCACTTCGTGCCGTCACTGCGAGCACCCGCATTGCATGCGGGATTGCCCGCCCTCCGCCATCCACAGGCTTCCCAACGGTGAGGTCTTCATCGATGACACCTGCATCGGGTGCGGGAACTGTGAGGAGAACTGTCCGTATGGCGTCATCCAGATGGCGCAGAAAGAGCAGAAAATTTCCCTGCTCGAGCGGCTGCGGGGCGTGAAGCCCGCGCAAGTCCCCAAGACCGCCGTGAAATGTGATGTGTGCGCGAGCCTGAAAGGCGGGCCCGCGTGTGTTCGCGCCTGCCCGACCGGGGCTGCGATACGCATTCACGCACAGGATGTGATCGAGTTGGCGCGGCAGCGCGCCGTGGCGTTGGAGTAGCCGCCGGTTGTGGCGCGATCTCCATGCATCAGTCATTCATCAACTTTCGCAACTATCGATATGGTTTGATCGCGGGCGCCGCATCACTCCTGTGCATCGCAGCCTACAACCTCGATCGGCCGCGGGTGCCGCCCAACGGCGGCACGTGGTTGGGTTATACGCTCGGAACCATCGCGGCACTACTAGTGATATTCCTAGCTTTATTCGGCATTCGCAAACGTTCGTTCAGCTCCAATATAGGTACCGCCCTCGGGTGGGTATCCGCTCACGTCTATCTCGGGCTGGCGGCTCTGCTCATTGCCACACTTCACAGCGGGATGCATTTCGGCGCGAACGTTCACACTCTTGCCTATGTGTTGATGTGCATCGTGACGTTGAGCGGCTGTTGGGGCGTGTATGCCTACATCAGCTTTCCGGGTGCCATGATGAACCAGCGTGGCAATCTGCGGCGCAGTGAGTTTCTGCGGCAGATTGCGGAGATCGACAGCTCGGCCCTCGAGCTCGCGGAAGGCATCTCACCCCAGATGACCCAACTGCTCACCGAGGCCGCCCGGCGCACGGACCTGGGCGGCGGCAATCTGTGGAAACAACTGCGGGGCCGCGACGAATCGACGATCCTCCTTGGCGAAACAGGCCTTACGCGTGGCGCGCACGTAGCGCCCAACACGAACCAGCGCGCTCTGATCCAGACCCTGGCCGAGCTGCGAACGGGCGGCAGGCAGAGCCAGATTGCACTATCGAGCGTACAGAAGCTGCTCGGGCTCGCGGGCTCCAAGGCGGCGCTGTTGCAGCGCCTGCGCCGTGAAACACAACTCGCGGCCCTGCTGCGCATCTGGCTGTTCTTCCACGTGCCCGTCTGTTGCGCACTGCTCGCGGCGCTGTTCATTCACATAGTTTCTGTTTTTCTGTACTGGTGAGGTGAGGCGATGTTGATCTGCCTCATACGCGGGGTCGCCGGAAATTCGTCCGCGACCAGCCAGCAGCTCCCCGGAACGGTGTTTGAGACCGAGGAGCTGACGATTGGCAGCGCGACGGATCAGCAGCTCCAGGTGCCGCACGAGGACGTTGATCCGCGGCACGCGACGTTGCGCGTATCGACGAATGGACGAATCCTCCTTACCGCAGTCAGCCCCAAGGGCGTCGTGGTCAACGGGCGACGGCAGACGCGCGTTCACCTGGACCCGGACGACACGCTCACACTCGGCGAGACCACTGTCAGGATCCAGCGTGGACGGGGTGAATATGCCTGCATCGTGCGGATTGAAGATCCCTTCTCAGCCGACGAATCCCAGCCCGCCGCGGCGGCGAGCACCCGCAATCACTCGACCCGTTACACAATCAGCTTCTGGTCGTGGACACTCACCATCGGCGTCGCCGCGATTTTTCTATTGGTGCCGATAGGGACGTTTCTCGGTCCCTCCATGCGCAAGATGCTGCGCAGCGCTCCCCTCGTCCCGAGCGATGCCCTGTGGTCTTCGGGTCCTCTGCACGACGCGCACCGGTTCATCGGAAATGACTGCACGGCCTGCCACGTGAATCCGTTTCAGCCGGTGCGCAATTCGGAATGCGAGAAGTGTCATGCGGAGGTCCAGCATCATGTTGACGTGCGCTCGGCGGACGTGAAGTTGTTCGATCGAGAGCGCTGCGCCCAATGCCACTTCGAGCACAAGGAGCCGGCCACGCTGGTTCTGCGTGATCCGCGCCTGTGCACCGACTGTCACTCGCGCCTGGATGAGCTCAAATCCAACGCGCTGGTCCGCGACTCATCCGATTTCGGCTCCAACCACCCGGAATTCCGCATCGCCGTGTTGTCCGAAGACCAGATCGTCGCCCCCGGACAATGGCGCGCCATCTGGCTCGAAGCCAGCAAGCCCGAGACCTTCAGGGAAAGGTCGCACCTCAAATTCTCCCATGAGCAACATCTCAACCCCAAAGGTATCAAGTCGCCCCTGGGCGATCGTGTCCTGGAATGCAATGACTGCCACAAGCCCAATGCCAGCGGCCGGGAGATGATGCCGATCCGGATGGAGATCCAGTGCAGCGGCTGCCACAGCCTGCATTTCGACGAGCACGACACCTCCAGCGGTGTACCTCACGGCGACCTGCCAAGAATGTTCAGGGCCCTGCGTGAGCATTTCAGCAGGCTGTACCTCGAAGCAGGCTCTCCCGCGCGCCCCGACGGCGGAATGCGCCGGCCAGGAGGTGAAGCGCGCCAGATGTCGCTCGATGAGCAGCGGCGGGCACGTGATTGGGCAGACACGGAGTCACTGAAAATGGCCCGGGAATTACTGGAGAAGCGGGTCTGCGTCGACTGCCACGACGTGACCCACGTGTTGGGAGCGAGCGGATTCGATCAATGGAAGGTCTCGCCGGTCCGGCTGACCCAGAACTGGATGCCGCGCGCCCGGTTCAATCATGCGGCCCACATCACGGAGGCCTGCACCTCGTGTCACAACCAGGCGGAGCATTCCAAGCAGAGCAGTGACATCCTCATGCCGGGGATCACCCGGTGCCGGGAATGTCACGGCGGCTCGCACGACAGCACCAAGCTCGGCTCCGATTGCGTCATGTGCCACCGGTTCCATCTGCCCAACCGGGGCCGCTTTGATGAGCAGAAACAGGCCCGGTTGTTGCAATGAGAGCGGCGCTCACCTTTCTGTTGGGCTGGATGGGGATTGCCGCGGCACTGCAATCGTTTGCCGCGGACGTGGATCCCAACTCGGGCTGCCCGCCGGATGATCCGGCAGCCCACCGACAACGGCCGGGCGCGGAATCGCCGGATCGGCTGCAGCCGGAGGAATGCGATCCCACTCGGTTGCCGACGCCGACCACGTCCCCTCTTTCCGGCTCCATACCGGTTGACCGCTGGAGGATCATCGATGCACTGGGCCATCCGGCCAACATCACGGACCCGTACAATACGAACAACGTGCTCAAGGGAGACCGGCCGATCTGGGGGAAAGACGGCTTCTCGGTACTGACTGCCAGTACGACCTCCCTGTTCGAATCGCGACGCCTGGCCGCGCAGCAGTTTTTCAACAGCCAGACCGCGAGCATCGATGCCGTTCTCTATGAAGGGGATACCATCTTCCGTCCCCCGGACTATCAGTTGCGGCTGACGCCCATTTTCAACTACAGCTCCACGAGCTCGAACGGCGCCACCACGACCACCACCTCCGTCGGAGCCCAGGCATTTTTCTTCGAGAAACATCTGCGTGATGTATCGGCTCACTATGACTTCGACAGCGTCCGGATCGGCATTCAGCCGGTGACGAGCGATTTCCGGGGTTTTGTGCTCGCAGATCAGCCGCTGGGTATCCGCTTCTTCGGCACCCGCGACAACAACATCTATCAGTACAGCGCCGGTTGGTTCCGACGCCTGCCCAAGAACCCGGCCCGCCAGAACGAGCTCGGCGCCGGCATTCCGGCCAACGACATCGTGATGGCCAATCTTTACATCCAGGACCTGGGCTGGAAGGGGCTGAACTCCGAGGTTGTTCTGATCTACGACCGAAACCGCGCCCTCGGCACGCGAGTCACTCTGACCAACGGCACGCCAACCTTCACCTCCGGCGCTCGACACGACTATGACGTGGTTTATATGGGCTACAGCGCCGACGGGCACATTGGCACATTCAATCTCACAGGATCGGCCTACGAAGTGATCGGTCGTGAATCAGAAGGTGTCTTCACCAACGCCCTGTCGAAGGTCCAAGCCACGTTCGCGGCGGTCGAGCTGTCCCGGGATTTCGACTGGATGCGAGTCCGCGCCTCGGGCCTGTATGCCTCCGGTGATGGCGATCCGACGGACGGCAGCAGCCACGGTTTTGATGGAATCAATCAGACCGCCATTTTCGCAGGCACCGACTCGACGTTCTTCATTCACCAGCGCATACCGCTGGTGGCCAACGCAATCGACCTGAAGCAGCGCGACTCGCTGTTTCCTTCATTGCGCTCGACGAGTGATACCGGCGAATCCAACTACACCAATCCGGGGCTGGAGTTGGTCGGCATCGGCGCCGACCTGGACCTGATGCCCTCCTTGCGCATTTCCATGGATGTCAGCCATGTCATGTTCGCCAATACGGCCACGCTGCAGACCCTTCTGGGCCGGACCGACCTTTCGGCCACGGTCGGAACCGATGCCTCCGTGGATGCCATCTACAGGCCCTTCATCTCCCAGAACGTGATTGCGCGTCTGTCGTTGGCAAAGTTGTTTGCCGCAGACGCGGCCCGGCCCCTCATCGGCTCGAGCGCGCCGTTCTCCTTCTTTTTCAATCTCGTGCTGACCTACTGAGATGCGAATCACTCTACTGCTCGCACTGCTGATGTTGTCAGGAACGGCCGCCGCACAGCATTTTGAGGCGGCGCCGGCCGACCAGTCTCTGGGCGACGTCAATCGCAAGAGCATTGGCTGCCTGGGATGCCATGAGCGGACCGACGCAATGTCCATGCATGACAATCCCGCCGTCAAGCTGGGATGTACCGACTGCCACGGCGGCAATGCGGGTGTCATTCCGCCACGCGGGATCGCCCGAATGGAGTTGGAATACAAGCAGCTGCGCGACCAGGCCCATGTGTTACCGCGCTTTCCCGAGGAATGGGGTTACCCCAAAAGCGCCAAACCGCAACGCAGCTATACCCTGCTCAACCGGGAATCGCCCGCGTTCATCCGCTTCGTCAACCCGGGTGACTACCGGGTCGCCAAGCAGGCTTGCGGCGCATGCCATCTATCCATCATTGCCGCCGCCCAGAGAAGCCTCATGGCGACGGGCGCGATGTTCTTTGGAGGCGCTTCCTATAACAACGGCGTTCTGCCTTTCAAACGTTACATTCTCGGCGAGGCTTTCACGAGCAACGGAGACGCCGCGGGCATCGAAGGACCGACGTTGCCGGACCCGGCGAGCGCCCTCTCCCTCCACGGCGTGCTGCCCCGGCTGCAGGCCCTGCCAAAGTGGGAGTCGGTCCCGCCAGCCGATATCTTTCGCGTGTTTGAACCGGGCGGACGCACGACCGGCAATCGATTCCCTGAAATCGCGTTGCCCAACATCACCGGCGGCGTCCAGAACCTGAATGAGCCGGGGCGGCCGGATCTGCACGTGTCAAACCGCGGCCCGGGTACTGCCGGCCGGGTCGCCATCCCGGTACTCAACTTACACAAGACGCGCCTCAATGACCCCTACATGTGGTTCATGGGAACGGACGATCAACCCGGTGACTACCGAGGCTCGGGCTGCTCAGGGTGCCACGTCGTCTACGCCAACGACCGCGACGAAAAACACTCCGGGCCGTATGCGAAAGCCGGCAACATGGGTGAGAGCCGCAGCATCGATCCCGTGATACCCAAACACGAATCCGGGCATCCGATGACGCACCGGTTCACCCGTTCCATTCCAACGAGCCAGTGCATGGTCTGCCACATGCACCAGCCCAATGTGTTCGTCAATTCATTCATGGGTTACACCATGTGGGATTACGAGTCGGATGCTCCGACCATGTGGCCGGAGAAGCAAAAGTACCCCACTCCGGAGGAGATCCGGGACGTCCTCCAGCGCAATCCTGAAGGCGCAGCACCGCGCGGCAAATGGGCCGACATCGACTTTGTCCAACACGTGAGTGAGCTCAACCCGTCTTTGCACGACACCCAGTTTGCTGACTATCACGGACATGGCTGGAACTTCAGAGGCGTCTTCAAGCGCGACCGGCACGGCACCCTGCTGGATGCGAAAGGCGCACCCGTCAGCGACGATGATCCGAAGAAATTCCAGAAAGCAGTCCACATGGCCTCGATTCACATGGACAAGGGCATGCATTGCGTGGACTGCCACTTTGCCCGCGACAACCATGGCAACGGCTATATCTACGGCGAGGTTGCACAGGCGATCGAGATCGCTTGCGTTGACTGTCATGGGACCGCGGATGCGTACCCGACATTGCGTACCTCCGGCCCGGCGGCACCGCCCAAGGGCACTGACCTGACTTTGTTGCGCAATCCAGATGGCGGTAAGCGCTTCGACTGGCGCGATGGCAAGCTCTATCAACGCTCACTCGTCAACCCAGGGCAGGAATGGCGCGTGCACCTCGTCAAGGACAGCGTCAATCCGAAGTCACCTGACTACAACGAGCGTTCGGCGCGTGCCAAGCTGATGAGCAGGAACACTCAGACACAGGAGTGGGGATTGCAGGTACCCACCGACCAACGGGCTCACAGCCCGAAGGACCTGGAGTGCTACTCCTGCCATACCTCGTGGACAACGAGCTGCGGCGGTTGCCATCTGCCCACGGAAGCCAACTGGAAGACGCCCAGCCACCGTTATGAAGGTGGCGACTCCCGCGTCATCGCAACCTACAATCCCCAGGTGGCCAGGGATGACATGTTCATGCTCGGCCGCCGCGGACCCACCGACGGAGGCCGGATCGCGCCTGTGCGATCGAGCTCGGCTCTCGTGGTTTCACAGACCAATATCAATCGCGAGAAAACCTACATCCAGCAGCCGCCGATTGCCGCCAGCGGCTACAGCTCCCAGGCATTCAACCCGCACTACCCTCACACGGAGCGCCTGACTGAAACGAAGACCTGCGATGACTGTCATTTGAGCCCGGCCAATGACAACAACGCCATCATGGCCCAGTTGCTGCTGCAGGGAACCAACTTCGTGAATTTTGTCGGCTACTACGCCTGGGTCGGCACGGCCGGCGGTATTACCGGCGTGCAGGTCACAGAGTGGGATGAGCCGCAGGCCGTGCTGGGCAGCTATCTGCAGAAATACGCCTACCCGGATAACTATGCGCGACATCAGAGCCTGCAAGGGACTTTGCAGAACGCACACGAACACTCGGGTGACCCGATTCGCTGCCTGCAGATGCGCGGTGAGTATGTCTACGCCGCCGAGGGCAAGACCGGGTTGCAGGTGTATGACGTCGCGAGTATCGCCAACAAGGGCGTCAGCCAGCCGATTCTGACCGGGCCGGACAGCCCGCTCGGTCACAAGAGCCGGATTCCCTCGAGCGATGCGACTTGTGTCGCGTTGGCAACCAACCAGCCCATCGATCCCGCGCGCAACCAGGGCAAGCTCATGCGGGAAGACAACGAGGAGCAGCCCTTCCACCCGATCTACAGCTACGCGCTCATCACCGACTCCAAAGAAGGCCTGATCCTCACCAACATCAACACGCTGGTGGATGGAAACCCGCGCAATAACTTCCTGCGCCGCGCATTGACTTGGAACCCAGGTGGCATTCTCAAAGGCGCGCGGCACCTGACGGTGGGTGGACATTTCGTGTATGTGGTCGCGGATGCCGGCGTGGTCATCCTCAATCTCGATGATCCGCTGCATCCGAAAATTGAGAGCGTGGTACCTCTGCAGGATGCACGCGCCTCGGCTCTGCAGTTCCGGTATCTCTTCGTGACAGACCGGGAGGGACTCAAAGCCATCGATGTGACGGACAGAAAGCATCCGCTCGTCGTCCCTGGCGTCATCCCTCTACAGGACGCACAACGGGTCTATCTCGCCCGCACGTACGCCTATGTGGCGGCTGGCAAGCAGGGACTTGCCATTGTGGATATAGAGCAGCCTGAGCACATGAAGCTGCATCAGATGTTTGATGCGGGAGGAGCCCTCCAGGATGTACGGGATGTTGTGGTTGCTTCCACCAATGCGTCATTGTTCGCCTATGTTGCGGATGGCCGTGACGGACTGAAGGTGCTGCAGCTCACCTCACCGTCCACTCAGCCGAAGTTCTACGGATTCAGTCCGGAGCCGCGGCCGCAGTTGATTGCCCACTACGCCACCCGCAGGCCGGCACTGGCACTGTCGAAAGGACTCGACCGTGATCGCGGTGTCGATGAGACAGGCCATCAGATCGCGATCTTCGGCCGGATCGGCTCCCGTCCGCTCACTCTCGAGGAGATGGAGCGCCTGTACCTCGATTCGGAACGGAAACCGTGGTTCGTCAAGCCGCAATAGTCCTTTTCGCGCTGCTGACCGCGACAACGGCGTTTGCACAGAAGCATCTCGGAGTCGCGAGTTGCTCTTCGTCCGTATGCCACGGTTCGGTGACACCCAGTAAGACCTATGACGTACTTCTCAACGAATACGTAACCTGGTCGCATGAGGATGCTCACTCCAAGGCCTATACGGTCCTCAGCTCGCAGCGCGCCAAGGCGATGGCTCAGAAGCTGGGATTGCCGAGCGCGACCACGGCAAAAATCTGTCTGGACTGCCATGCTGACAACGTCTCCCCGGAGAGGCGTGGGCCCAAGTTCTCTCTCACCGACGGTGTGGGCTGCGAGGCTTGCCACGGCGGTTCGGAACGCTGGATCACCACTCACACATCCCGGAGGGCGACCTACTCGGAAAACATCGCCAAGGGCATGTATCCGAGCGCCAACCTGCACGAGCGGGTCACGTTGTGCCTCTCCTGCCACTACGGCACGGCTGACAAGTTCGCCACTCACCGGATCATGGCCGCGGGGCATCCGCGCCTGAGCTTTGAGCTGGATACGTTCCAGGCCATCGAGCCGGCGCATTATCGCGTGGATGCCGATTACCAACAGCGCAAGCCCTCCTACAGCCGGACGCAGACCTGGGCCTACGGCCAGCTCGCCGCCGCGGCCTCCGAGATGAAGGCGCTGCAGGGATCCCGTATCCAGAACAACGAAACCTTCCCCGAGCTGGCGCTGTTCAACTGTTACGGGTGCCACATGAGCTCCATGCGCCGCTATGACTGGAGTCACCGGTTGCTGACAATGGCAATCGAGCCCGGCCAGGTACCCATCAACGACGGCCACCTGCGGATGGCTTACGTGATAACACGGCGCCTGGACCCGGCGAGCGCGCCCGCGCTGTTGAAAATGAGCCAGTCGCTGATTGCCGCAGGCCCGGCGGGCAAAGGCGCGATCGTCGCGCGCGCCCACGAGCTCGGCGAAATGATCACCCGGCTGCGTGACCGGGCTGCGACGTACAAATGGTCGCGGGCCGATCAGGAACAGTTGCTCAGCATGGTGGTATCACTGGGCGTGGAAGGAGAATTCCACGACTACATCGGGGCTGAACAGGCCGTCATGGCCATTGACGGCCTGTTGATTGACCTCAGTTGGTCCAGCGCCCATCGCGCACGCCTGGACAGCCTGTACCGGCTGACCCGCAATGACGAGGGTTATACGCCGGAGGCGTTCGTTACCGCGATGCGCGATCTGCAGGCGGCGATGGATCGACTCGCGGCGTCATCGGGGCGCTAACACAGAGAATTCGGAGAATTCCAACAACGCACGCATCAGTCCATGCCCCGACTGATTGGCGTGGCATCCGATGCACAACACAACCAGCTCGGAAAGCGGGTTGTCGTGCTTCACCACCTGCTTGTGATGAACGTGCAGAAAGCGGCGCAGATGCTCCGCGCTCAGGTCGATGCCGCACTGGGTGCAGCGGTAGTGCGCCAGTGCCATGGCCTCGGCGGCGTGCTCACCGAAATCGCCGCCAAAATCATCCAACAGCACGGTCTGTGTGAAGTGCGCTTCCAGCAGCTCGCGCGGCCACAGATGATAGAAGCGCTCCACGGTGAAGGATTGAACGCGGCCCTCGTACTGCAGCTCTCCCAGACAGTCCTGGCAGACCCGCAGGTGCTCGGACTGAATGTCCGTTTTCGCACTCGCCACGTAACGGGCGGCCTGGCCACTCGCGCGCATTGCCCGGATCCGTTCGCAATTGGCCACATGAAACCGGGGCCGGTGCTCGTCCCCGGCGACGTGATGAGGAGCCGGCACAGCCGAGTCCCTGACGTACACAAACACTCTGTGATTTCTGTACGCCAGGGTTCCATCGCCGAGCGCGCGCAGTTCCGCCAGGCTCGCGATATCGATTCCGTCGGTCGTCAGTTGCTCGAGCTGCTGCGGTGTCAGGGGGGCGGTCGCGCCGCTCTCCTCCCTGTGGGAGTTGAGGTCACGATCGTCGGCGAAGTTAGGTAACACGCTCATAACATAATCGAGCGCGGAGCGGATGCGCGCCGGCTTCCACGCACATCATGTGGGACGGTGTCATCAATAGGAAGAGGACCATTAGTCCGGTCACCCCCCGGCGTACTGCGCGGGATGCAGCGGCCGCGGGATTCGATGGACCGGGTGAGCTCGTCCTCGAGCGCCCGGTCCAACGCGACGACATGCTTTCCGGCGTCCTCAGCAGCTCTGCGCAGGTGCGACCCGGGGTCGCGGCTGGCTGTCTCGATGGTCTCGACAGCTTCGCTGGTGAGCTGTTGCCCGATTATCGGGGAGCCGGCGGTCGTCTCAACCTTTGTGCCAGCCGTTATCTTATCGGTATAACGCTCAAATGACACGTTGCCTGCTGCGCAGCAACGAGATGCCGGGAATGAGCATCGGTACTCGTTTCCGGTAGTCGCTGTACTGCGTGCCCAGGTGCCTCACCAGGTCGCGCTCCTCCAGCTGAATGGCGGCCAGGATGTAGCCACTGGTTGCGAGCGCAAACACAAAGTGCGTGAGAGTCATGTCCGGTGTAGCCCAGAAGGCGAACAGCCAGCCGACGTACAGCGGATGACGCACCAGCCGGTACGGACCGGGCGTGCTGAATGTCAGGTGAGTGTACGGTGCGCCGCGCAGATACAGCCAGACCTGGCGCAACCCGAACAGATCAAAGTGATTGAGCAGGAAGGTCGACACCAGCACCAGCAGCCACCCGAACGCGCACAGGCTGTAGAGCACGATGACCGCCGTGGGTTGGGTCACGGACCACACTACGCCTCCCAGGGGCTGCCAGAAGACAAACAGAATGATCAGGGCGATGCTGGAGGCGATTACATAAGTGCTGCGCTCCGCGGGCTCGGGAATGAAGCGGGTCCACCAGCGTTTGAACGCGGGCCGCGCCATCACGCTGTGTTGCAGAGCGAACAGCAACAGCAGGCCGAGATCGATCATCAGACTGCTCGCGAGCGGGGCCACGGGCGGGCCGTCCAGGGAGCGCGGCACGTACAGGTTGCAGACGAAACCGATCGCGTACAGGAAAGTTGCGAAGAAAACGACGTAACACAACACGCCGTACAAAAATACGCTCAATCGTTTCAACATGACCATTCTCTTGGAGTGGGTGTGTCACGGATTGTGCGTCATGCCTGCTGTCACCTAAAAGACGCCGGCTACCCAATTTACATTCAGACAGTACCCAGATTGAGGTACCGGACGAGCACGCCTTTCGAGTAATGCCGCGCGATTTCGCGCGCGAAGCGGGGGAAATCGTGCACCGAGCTCTCATCGGCGGAATCGGAAATAGTCCGCACCACAGCGAAAGGGATCCCATATTCGTCGCAGACTTGCGCGACCGCGGCGCCCTCCATTTCCACACAACACACGCCCGGCAGCCGCTCCCGCAAATCCCGTACGCCTGCGCTGCTCGAGAAGAACTTGTCACCGCTCGCAACCATTCCCTCCACGACCTGGGGAACGGTCATTTTGAAGAAGGTACGCTCGGTCTGGGACACGTGGCTGGCGAGATCGTGTTCCGCAAATAACTTTGCGGCTGACACGAGGCCGGCGCGCAGCCCCGGGTCCGTCGCAAAACGGGCCTTCCCGAGCAACGGCACCTCGTACCGGGGAAACAAGGGACTTGCATCCATGTCGTGTTGCACGAGGTCGGTGGCAACGACAATATCCCCAATGGCCAACCCAGGCTGCACACCACCGGCCACTCCGCCGAAGATCAGCCGGTCCACCGGATACGAGGCCAACAGTTGGGTCACGGTCGCCGCGGCCGCCACCTTGCCGTAACGCGAAAACACAGCTACCACTTCGTGACCGTGGAATTTTCCGGTATGGAACTGCCTGCGGCCGAACTCACGGGTTTTGACGCCCTCGAGCGCGTCGATGACGCTGGCGATCTCCTCCGACATGGCACTGACGATGGCTAACATGTTTTCAGGAACTGCAGGAGATTCTTGAAGTACACGGCCTGGTCATCCCACATGCACAGGTGGCTCCCGTTGGGGCAATACGCATACGTGGCGTTGGGAATCAGGGTCGCCATCTTCTGCATGTCCTTCGGGTCCATCTCATCGTATCTGGCACCGATGGTCAGCGTCCTGGCCTCGATTTCATGCAAGCGATCCCAGCGCTCCCAGTTTTTGAGATTGCCGGTGACCAGGAATTCGCTCTTGCCCTGCATCTGCACGTAGATTTTTTCGTTCATGTGGCGAAAGGCGCGGGAGACGGACTCGGGCCAGGGATGCGTCCGGCACAGCATTCGCGGATACAACTCTTCCATCATGAGCCGCTGGTACTCGGGTGAATCGTAGTCCTGCTTCGCCTCGAGCGCGGTCAGCTCGGTCAGCAATCCGGGGGGAAGCTGCTGTTTGATTGAAGCCGTACGCGCCAGGTAGGACTTCATGCCGGCGGTCATGTTGGAAATAACCAGGCCCCGCAGGTGCCGTGGATACTTCAGGGCGTATTCCATGGCCAATATTCCGCCCCAGGAATGCCCGTACAGCACGAAGTTGTCGAGCCCCAGCCCGACCCGAACTTCCTCCACCTCCACCGTGTAACGCTCCAGCGTCCACAGCGAAGGATCATCCGGCTGATCCGAGTTGTTGCAGCCCAATTGATCGTAGTAGTACATCTCGATGCCGGCCTGCGGCAGAAATGACTCCATGGCCTCCAGGTATTCGTGGCTGACGCCGGGGCCACCGTGCAGCAGCAGGACCTTCAGGGGTCCCTCGCCCAGACGCTTGGTCCAGACTTTGTATTTGCCGCCGGCTACGGGGACCATGCGGATGCCCGCGGTTTGGATTCCAGGTGGGTTCAGTGTGTCTGCAGCGCCGGCGGTCGGCATGGTCGCGCCGGTGGCGGTGGCGGTGGCGGCTGCCGCCGCCGTGGCAGCGGTTGCGGTCAAAAGGAAATCACGACGATCCAAGCAGAATTCTCCCTGGTTATTCCAGGCAGTCTACCCGGCTAGGAGCTTTACACTCGTTAAGGGTTGCTGGGTAGGTCGCGGGGGCGAAATCTGGACAGAGCCGCAATCAGTGCCACGATGGCGACGCCATAGAAGACAGCTACCGTAACGGCAATCGCCGGCCCCAATCCCGAATCGCCGCCAAACAGGTGATCGCTGGCCATGGCCACAGCCGTTGGGCCCACTGCCCCACCGATTGCCACGTTCAGAAAGAAGCTGATGGACATGGCGAGACCGCGCGAGCGGTTGGGGACAACGTCGAGGATTGCGGAGAAGCCGCATGACGTGACGATGCCCGACAGCGCGAAATACGCGGGTATGGACAGCATCACGAGTGTGACATTGGCTGAGTTGAGCGACGCTGCCACGGGCAATATCAGCCCGCCGGCAACGAGGCAGACCAGCAGCTTTCGCGACCAACCGCCGGTAACGCCGGCCTTGTCAGCCAGCCAGCCGCCGATCAGGACGCCGCCGCCGAATGCGGCTGTCAGCAGGATGCCCAATTGGACGCCGACCTGGGCGCGGTCCAACTGGAACTCGCGGGTGAGGAGCGTGGGGGCCCAGGCACCCACGGCGTTGTCGACCAGGGAGGCTATCGCAACTACGGCGTATATCGGGATGACCTTGGACCAACCTGCAGCGGCCTTGGGCGCGCCGGCGACCGCGCCATCCGCGGTGGCCGCTCCATCCACAGCAACCGCGCCATCCACGGTGGCCGTTTCCGCGCCCCGGCGCACGGGCTCGCGGATCGCCAATATAACCAACGCCCACAGCAGCCCCGGGGCGCCAATCAACAGCAACACCATTCGCCAGGGAGCCTCATCGGCGAGCGGGGTACCCGCCAACGCCCCCACCTGTACGAAATGCAACACGCCACCGCCGATGAGTATGGCAGCGCCGATACCCATCGCGATGCCGCTCAGGAAACAGGCGACAGCCGTTCCTCGCCTCGAGGGCGGGAAATAATCGCTGATCAACGAAATGGCCGCCGGTGAAAGCACCGCTTCCCCCAGCCCCACCACGAGCCGGCCCGCGAACAACTGCCCGAAGCTCTGCGAAAGCCCACACGCCAACGTGCCGAGGGTCCACACAATCACACCACCGAAGATGAGATTGCGGCGGGAGGTCCGGTCTGCGAGCCAGCCGAGCGGAATGCCGGCCACGCCATAGACCACCGCGAAGGCAGTTCCCAACAGCAGACTGATCTGTGTGTCGCTGATGCCGAGATCGGCACGGATCGGATCAACCAGCAGGCTCAGCACCTGGCGGTCCGTGTACGACAGAACAGCTGTCGCGACCAGTATCGCCACGACTGCCCAGGCGTAGCCCCGCGCGGGGTAGTCAGGTGTTGCCGGTGCCACTGAGCTGGTACTTCATTATTTGCCCGTGCCGTCCCGTCCGGTCGCGCTCGAGGACATAGACGTCGTCCCTCGGACCCCGCCGGTAATCGGTGACCGCGGCGATCGCTCCCAGATCCTCCGCATCCAGCTCGATGGACCCGATCTGCTCATGGGCCTGCAAATGGGAGGTATTCGTCGCACCCACAATGACAGCCGCAACCTGTGGGCGATCCAACATTGCCCGTGAAGCGATGGTTGCGATGTCCGTGCCATGCTTCGCGGCCGCCGTGGCCAATACCTGCAACAGCTCCTGGAACAGATCCCAACCACCGAAGTCATCGATGATCAGCTTGTACTTCACCAGCGAACGATTCTGTATGGTGCCGCGCGGCTCCGGCCGGTGCAGCCAACGCTCCGACATGAACCCGCCGAGCACCGTGCCATAGCACAACAGCTCGATTCCGTGCTCGCGGCAGAAATCCACCATCCGGATGCCCGGGCGATCGTCGACCAGTGAATATTGAAGCTGGTGGGCAACGATCGGCACCCCCGCGGACGTCATTTCCTGCAAATGATCCGTGTCAAAGTTGGTTACCGCGAGCCGTCCGATTTTGCCCGCCTGCCGCAAACGGTCGAGCTCCGATGCCGTCTCGACATACCGCGCAACGCTGAAATCCCACCAATGAAACTGCACCATATCGAGCCGCTCGACACCCAATCGCTGCAGCGACCGGTCGATCACTCTTTCGACGTAACTTCGATCAACAGACCCGAGCTCGGACAGATCAGGCACGAACTTGGTGTGAATCTGGACCCGCGGCGCCAGGCTCGGATGAGCACGCCGGAAATCACCGATGAGCTGCTCGACTCCCGTATAGATGTCGGCGCAGTCGAAAGTGGTGATACCCGCCTCGACAAAGCGGGCCATGTCCTCGATCGCCTGCTTCGGCTCGATGACACCGTGATCGCCCGCCAGATGCCAGCCGCCCTTGATGAGCCGTGATATCGAATATCCGGCCCCAAAGTCAAAGCGCGGAATCACCTGTGCGGGGCTTCCGGAAGCGGTACGGCAGTTGTGTCAGAACGGCGGAAATAGCGGCGCGCCGTGCGGGTGATGCGAAAACGGGTTGGGCAATGCGGGTCAGGACACGCGACCTCGGCATCCGATGCCATCCAGTCGTTGAGATCGGTCACGCGCTGCTTGGCGGGCAACAACGGCAGCAACGCCGCCAGCGAATAGATTGAGAACCCCTGCCCCGGGGGGAATTTCAACATCTCACCGTGCAGCTCGAAATAATCCCCGAGCCGCGCGCCGCAATAGATCTTCTGGTCAGGGGGACCTACGACTTCCACTCGCAGGTCATACAGCTCGAAGCCGGCTTCGGCCTCGTTCGGCTGTCGACTCACGCCGCTCCGCCCTGCTCGCGCCGGAATACCGGGTCTGTCATGACCAGGTCGAACGATCTTCCAATGTCGGATTCCAGCGCGGCGCGCGCGGCCTTGCCATCACCTTTCGTCAGCGCCGTCACGATCTCCACATGGAAGTTGGTCCCGCGGCCTTCCCGCCCGTCGAAGCGCTCGGACGCAACTCGAAGGTAGGGGCCGAACTGCAGCCACAGGCTTTCAATGATGGGCAGCAGGACCGCCGATCCTGACCGGCGATAAATGGCAAAGTGGAAAGCGCGATTCTGCTCCGCGCTCGCTTCGGACACGTGTTCAGCGTCTGTAGCGCTTTGAGCGATTATGAAGTCCTCGAGAGTCGCCAGGGTGTCGGCATCCATGTTGCCGGCGGCCCGCTGGACCGCCACCCCTTCGATGGCGCAACGGGCCTCCATCAGATCCCGCAGCGACTCCTTGGAAAGCGAAGGGACCCGCACGCTCCGGTTCGGCATGGACTCGATGGCGCGCTCGGCGGCCAGTCGATTCAACGCTTCGCGCACCGGCATGGCGCTCGTACCCAGTGCCGTTGCCAGCTCTGCGATCTTGAGCTTCTGACCCGGCTCAAACCCACCGCGCATGAGGCGGTCCCGAAGTACCGAATACACTCGATCCTGAATAGTTTCCCGCGCAATACGTGCCAATCCTAGCTGCGAACGATCCGGCATGGGGTCCTCTTTTGATCTTTGATCACAATTTATAATCAAAACCGAAGGCCGTCGCAAGCGACCGACCTTCTCAGGCTCCGCTCAGTGAACGCCTGGAGTCCTTGGCGTTCGTATATCGCATCTGAACATTACGCCACTCTCGTACAAAGTTCCGCTGGGTAGTTGCGCTGCGGTTACCCGCCCGTGCGCCGCGTCCATGGACGCATAACTTTCCGCACAGGTGCGCCTGGCGTCGCCGCCACACTTGAATCAATCAGCCCCCGGCGCCGCAAGTGCCGGATGGCAGCTTGCACTGTCGATTTCGATAACCCCGTCCTGGTGGCGATCGTTTGAAGGCTGACGGAGATGACATCGCGGTGGCTCCTCGCCGTCTGGCGCAACAGGAACAGATACACGAGAAACGTTGCAGGCCGGCGATCGTGCCCGGCCAGGTCCGGCATGAGCACGTCCACCACGTAGGGGTCGAGGCTGAAGCGTTCCATAGTGATAATCACTATAGCAGCTATTGCTACAGGCGATTGCCCGCCGCAATGCATAATGTCAGCTCGCGGGCAACCGAAGGTGAAGCAATGATCACACACCTGAAATTTGTTGGAATTCCCACGCGCGATCAGGCGCGCGCGCTCGAGTTCTACACCCGGCAACTCGGCTTCGAGGTCTCTACCGACCAACCCTTCAATGACAAACAGCGTTGGATTGAGCTTCGCATCGCCAACTCGCAGACGCGGGTAGTGTTGTTCACGCCGGACGGTCACGAGGACCGGATCGGTACATTCTTCAATGGCTCATTCGCGTGCGATGACGTGCAGGCAACGTATCGGCAGCTCAGCGCAAGAGGCGTGGAGTTCGTCAAACCGCCCGAGAAGCAGCCGTGGGGCGAGTTCGCGATTTTCAAGGACCCGGACGGAAATCAGTTTGTAATGTCGTCGGGTTGAGGGAGGACATCACAAAAAAATTGCGCGTTGTTCATACTGTGCGGCAGGTTTCACATTGGAGCGTGCTGGAAGTGGTGAAGAGCGTGATTTTCGACCTGGGTGGCGTGGTCATTGAGTGGAATCCGGACCGGATCCTGGAAAGCTTTTACGAGGACCCGGAAGACCGGGCCTACATGAAGAAGCACATGTTCCAGCACCCGGACTGGCTGGAGCTCGATCGCGGAACAATGGAGGAGAAAGAGCTGCTGGAGCGGCTCGGTGTGCGCACCGGGCGGGATGCGGGTGAGATCAGCAAGCTTTTCCAGGCCGTGCGCGAATCGCTGCACGTCAAGCCTGAGACAGTCGCACTACTGGAGCGGCTGTACGCCCGCGGCGTGCCGCTTTACTGCCTGTCGAACATTTCCGCCGATATCTTCGAGTACCTGCGCGAGCGGCACTCGTTCTGGCACGTGTTCCAGGGGATTGTGATCTCAGGAGCCATCAGGATGATCAAGCCCGAGCCGGAGATTTTTCATCACCTGCTGGAGCTGTATGGACTAAAGGCCAGCGACACGGCCTTTGTCGACGACAATGCACCGAATATCGAGGCGGCCAAGACCCTCGGAATCCACACGGTGTGGTTCAAGAACGCCGGCCAATGCGAAGCCGAGCTGGAGACTCTGCTGGCCAGCTAGGTTGCGTACTGGGCCTCGCCGTTCCCGAAGGACCAATTCTCTTTCTTCACCTCGACGAGGTTGATGATCACGTCCTCCCGACGTTGCCCCAGCCGCTCATGGAGACCGTCGACAACCGCTTTGTAGAAGGCGCGCTTCATGTCGACGGTCCGCCCTTCGTTCATGGTCACCTGGATGATCAGCGCGTCTGCAGTGCGCTGAATGCCCAGATACGTTGGGTCGACCACGAGTCCGCCCTTGGGATGCTCCGTGATGATTTGAAAGCGATCGTCTTTAGGGGCCTTGAGAGCGCTTACAACGGCATCGTAAACGACTTCCCCAGCGACGCGGTGGAAGTCAGCGGACTTACCGGCAGGCAAGTCAATGCGCGCCAATGGCATAGCAATCCCCTTCAATTGTGCGGTGTTTGGATACGTTACCAAGGGCGCCGTAATGCCGCGGTGAAATTTCGGATAAACCCGCTCGCCCCTGCCCCAATCCCGCTCATCCCAGACTCATGGCTGAAATGAGTCTCGCGGCCCGATCCTGCCCCCACTGCAACAGCGGGCACCGCCCGCCCACCTGGAGGAGGGAGCTACATGGCCACGCAATTGATGAATCAAGGGACACTTGCCGGCAGGCGCTACGACCTCGACTGGGTCCGCATCTGCGCATTCGGGCTTCTGATTTTCTATCACGTGGGCATGTATTACGTGACCTGGGGCTGGCACGTAAAAAGCCCCTATGCATCCCACACCATCGAGCCGCTGATGTTGCTCATCAACCCGTGGCGGCTCTCACTGCTGTTCCTCGTTTCCGGTGTCGCGACGGCCTACCTTCTCGACCGGCGCGGCAGCTCCACACTGCGCGACAGCAACCGCAGTGCCAAGAGCACGGGCTTCCTGGGCCAACGCTCCATCCGCCTGTTGATTCCCCTGATCTTCGGCATGGCGGTCATCGTCCCGCCACAGTCTTACCTGCAGGTTGTTGAACAGGCCGCTTACGCAGGCAGCTACCTCGACTTCCTGAAGCTCTACTACTCCGCGTACCCGGGTTTCTGCAAAGGCTCCGACTGCCTGATCCTGCCAACCTGGAATCACCTGTGGTTCGTAGCGTATCTGTGGGTCTACACCGTCGTGTTATATGCGTTCATCCGCATGTTGCCGAAGGCAACCCAATGGATGCGCACCGCGATCGAACCCGCCTTCAGCGGAATCGGTGTTCTGATCTGGCCGATTGCTTATCTGGCCATCGCGAGGGTCACCCTCGTATCCTCTTTCCCGGGCAACAATGCACTGGTGGGTGACTGGTATAACCACGCCGTATACGGCATGACATTCCTGGCCGGCTACGTTCTCGCCGGCACGTACAAACCTTGGATGGCGCTCGAGCGCATGCGTTGGACTTCACTCGTGCTGGCATTCCTGGGTTGGGCATTCCTCGCCACCTACCTCTCAATCTACGGAGCTGACAACGGGCCCACCCCGCCGCACCTGTTGATGTTGTTTCGCCGTGTCGTGTTCGGCGCAGAGCAGTGGCTTGCCATCGCTGCTGTGCTCGGATTCGCCCGGCGCCATCTGAATCACGACAACGCCGCGCGCCGATACCTGACAACAGCCATATTCCCGGTATACATCCTGCATCAGACCATCATCGTCGTGGTCGCACACTCACTGCAGCCTGTAAAACTGATGCCGGCCGTTGAGGGCCCCCTGCTGATACTGGTCACGGCGGCGACATGCCTGGCTGGGTACGAAGTCATTCGGCGCTCAGCTATCCTGCGGCCCCTGTTCGGCTTGTCGGTCGACGCCTTACCCAAAAAAGTCTCCCTGCCAGCGGCTTCCCCGGTCCCCCAGGACGTCCAGTAGAATCCCCGGAAATGACCACTGACGTGCAAACCGCAGCCAGCGCCGCCATCCCACCGGAGCGGCGCTGGCAACGCTACCGATGGACCCTGTTTGTAGCCTCAGCTGTTCTCCTCGGCATCTACCAGGGCCTGAATCACGCCATCGCCACGAGCAACGAGTACCCTAAGTGGCAGCCTTTCGTTTGGGAAATGAGCAGCGTCTTTGTCATCTTCGCTCTCATCCCCCTGGTCGCCCGCTTCGAGGACCGGTTTCGCATCGACTCGCGGCCACGCTCGAAAACCATTCTGATTCACGTCGCCGCGGCGGTGACCTTCTCGGCGATTCACACCAGCAGCATGGTGTTGCTGCGTAAGCTTGCGTACCGGGTGATGGGAGATTCCTATGATTTCGGCGACATCCCAACACAGTGGTTCTACGAGCTGCAGAAAGACCTGATCACTTATCTGGTCATTCTCGTCGTACTGTTTGCCATCCGCGGGTTCCGCATACGGCGCGCCGGTGAGTTACGCGCACAGGAGCTGGCCGCGCAATTGAGTGAAGCGCGGCTCCGACACCTCACCGCGCAGATCGAGCCGCACTTCCTGTTCAACTCCCTGAACGCCATCTCCAACCGCATACATGAAGACATCGATGCCGCTGATCGGATGATCAGTCAGCTCGGCGACCTGCTGCGTGCCGCTTATGAGTCTGATGATCATGTGTGGGTGCCGTTGAGCCGGGAGTTGGGTTGGTTGCGCGGTTATACGGCGATGATGGGCGAGCGCTTCAGGGGGCAGCTCGTTTTTGAGATCGAGGCCGACCCGGGAATCGAAGGGCTGCAGGTCCCACGTCTGCTGTTGCAACCCATCCTCGAGAACGCGCTCAAACACGGGCTGGTTGATGGCCGCGGATGGTTGAGAGTCGAAGTACGCCGTGACGGTCAGAACCTGCGGTACATCGTAAGCGATGACGGCGTCGGCTTTTCTGACGAGCCGCTGGTGCGCGGTACAGGCATTTCGAACATTGCGCGCCGCCTGGAGCTGCTGTTTCCAGGGAAACACGAGCTCATATTCAGCTCGCGCCAACCCCGAGGCGCCGTGGTCACGCTGAGCTTTCCCGTATGAGCTACTCGGTTGTCGTCATTGATGACGAACCACCCGCTCGCGCCAAGCTGCTGCGTTTCATCGCGGACCTACCGGACTTCCGTGTGGTGGCGGAGGCCGGCGCGGTGGAGGAAGGCATCGAGGCCGTGCGAACGACGCAACCGGATGTTTTGTTCCTGGATATCCAACTCGGCAGTCACAGCGGCTTTGATATCCTCGAGGCACTCAGAGGAACTCCCACTCCGCTGGTTGTATTTACGACTGCCTACTCCGAATACGCTGTCAAGGCATTCGAGCTGCAGGCGCTCGACTATCTGCTGAAGCCTTTTGACCGGGATCGGTTCACGCGCAGCATCGAACGCACCCGGCAAGCACTGAAGGAGCCTGATCACAGTGATGTAGAGGAACGCGTCCGCCGTCTGCTGGCGCAAATCCCCGGGCGGCCAGCCACCGCGCAGCAGATTCTCATCAAGGACACCGACCGGGCATTTTTCCTGATGGTAGATGACATCCAACGGGTGTCCGCTGCAGGAAACTACGTTGAGGTCCATGCACGCGGCAAGGTTCACCTCGTCCGCGACACACTGAGCACATTCATCGCACAACTCGACCCGTCAGAATTCCTGCGCGTGCACCGATCCCACGTGGTCCGCATAAACTTCATCACGGAAATGCGGCCGTTGTTTCACGGCGATTACGAACTCGTCCTTCGCGACGGCCAGACTCTCTCGCTCAGTCGTCGCTACAAGGCGTTGCTGCCGCCCGCAATCCGCGAGCGGCTCTGACACAGTAAATCCAGTACAGCGGTCCTACCGACCGCGGTTGTACGGGTCTCCGGACCAATCGCCATGGCGCTCGATCTCGGCGTCGAGTGCGAGAGCACCGGGGGCATCGAGCGAAGTCAGCAGTTCAGCCACTGACTTCCGGGACAGCACCCCCGTATCAATGTCCCAATGCCAGACCGCGTTGCCGCGGGAGTCATGGGTCACCCGACCCTGGGCGACGCGATTCGCCGCTCCATCAGTCGGTTTTACGAGAGTGAGCTTTTTCATGCGTTGTGTAGGCATCTAAAGGTTTCCATAGGGGTCCACACGAAAATAAGTGCAGGAACGATGCCGGTCGGGACCTTGGTCGCCTGTTCGCAGCGAATTTGTGGTCTGGCTCTCGCCGACCACCTGCCGGACGTGACGCACCGCAAAACTCGCGATGCCAGAGGCCGCTCACACTTTGGAGGCAGCCTGGTCCAGGGGCGCCCGCCAGCGGCAAGAGGTTGCCGGGGAGGCAAACCGTTGCAGCGCCGTGCGGTAAGCTCATGCCCACACAGACGGGGGAAATCACGGCAATGTCGGCCTTTCAGAGAGAAATTCTGGTCCGGTTCGGCCACTGTGACGCCGCCGGATGGGTGTTCTACCCCCGCTATTTCGAGATGATCAGTGACTTCGTGGAGGATTGGTTCGAGGACGGACTCGCGGCCAGTGCCCCGGGCCTGTTCCACCACAAGCAGATCCTCACCCCCTCGGTGCACTTCACCGTCGACTTTGTGAAGCCCACGCGCTACGGCGACCGCCTCACGTTCTTCCTTTGGACGACGAAAATCGGTACGAGCTCGGTGGAGCTGCGGATTGAAGCGTCGCACCAGGGGGAGTTGCGGATGAGGGTGAAACAGGTGCTGGTTTTTATTTCGGCGCACACCTCCCGTTCCACGCCCATTCCCCCGGAGCTGGTGAGCCGGATGCACCGGTTTCAGACGGATGATGCTGAAGTGCCTGCCACCGCCACCAGCGCCTCCGCTGCCGAAGAGACTTCGAAGCCTCGGCGGCGTAAGGCGTCCAGGACGGCCGGCGCTTCGTAGGCATCTTTGGGTCGTGTGGGGACGCATTGCCGTGTACAGGGGCAATCGCTATGATTCTGTGGCGCTTTTTACCGGCACCGATCAGGGATCTCATGAATACGACCGCATTGCCTGACTCACGCACCACGTCCCTGTCTAAGGATCGGACTGTCGTCGGAGCCCTGACCCTGATTCTGGGGCTCGGTTTCGTGTACTTCGTAGGCTTCGCACCGCTGTCGGCAGTGCATAACGCCGCGCACGATACGCGGCACAGCGCTGCTTTCCCCTGTCATTGAGTTTTTGTGATTCGTGAGACGGTACTTGCGGCGGTTGTCGCAGGGCTCATTGCTGCGCTTGTTTTCACCGTAGTTCAATCCGTTTGGGTTACTCCCCTGATTCTTCAGGGTGAGGTCTATGAGGATGCTGCCGAGGCGGCGCCGCACTCCCACGTTCACGAGGGCCACATCGTCGCCGCTGACGCGGCCAGCCATCACGACAATGAGCCGATCGTTGGAGCCGATGCGTTGGATGGGGCCACGCACGACGCGGACGAGCATCATGAAAGTGGGACACGTGATGCCGCTGAGCATCACCACGACGAGGGGCACGAGGCCGCGGCGGGTGGGCATCACCACGATGAGAACGAGTGGAAGCCCGAGGACGGCTGGCAACGCACTCTGTTTACTTTTGGCGCCAACCTCCTGATGGGTGTTGGTTACGCATTTGTGTTGGTTGCCCTGTATCTGCTCTGGCGCCAGCCCCGGAACCTGCTCGGTGGTGCCCTGTATGGCGTCGCCGGCTTCCTGGTGTTTTTCGCGGCTCCCGCCCTGGGCCTACCACCCGAGCTACCCGGCACCGCTGCTGCGGAGCTCAGCGTTCGGCAGGAGTGGTGGGCGATGACCGCCGCCGCGACCGCGATTGGCCTGTTCCTGGTGTTTTCACAGAACAACTGGGGGATGCGGATCCTCGGGATTGCGATTGTTATTGCGCCTCACTTCGTTCCTGCGCCCCAGCCCGTCGTTGAATCGTCGCTCGCGCCGGCAGAATTGCAAAGCCAGTTTCGCGTGGCAACTACTGTTGCCAATGCGGCGTTCTGGTTGGCGTTGGGTGTGGCGTCAGCGGTGATGTTCCGCAAGCTGGTTACCACGGGGTCACAATCTCCGGCGTGATTCCACTGCGGTCGCTGGTGGTTTCTGCGGGGGTTGAGTATGGCCAGCACCTGGCGTCCTGACATCGACTCTCTGAGCTTCCAGCCTCGCGGCCACGCGGGCCAATGCGTCATTCATCGCCGTGCCTTTGCCACCATCCTGGGGTTCGAGCCGACCCCCGACGATTGCGCCACGTGCTTCCAGCAACGCCTGGCTACCTTCGAGGCTGCCGCCGCGGCGAAGATCAACCGTGCCGCCCTCGCCGCCGACACTAACTTTCACCTGACCAGCCGGGATATCCTGCGCGCCACGGGTTGACCGCGGCGCCACCAGGCGCTGATTTACGTTTCCAGCGGATGGGGCCGTGGCAAAAAACGAGGGGCTGGATCTCGTGATCCCGCGCACGGCCGAGAATTCGACGCCGACCCGCTTCCGAGCCTGGTGCGATCAAGTGCTGCGCCCTGCAATCTGAGTGCTCGCGACCTATTGTTTCCGCGGCGTGTACCACACCGGCGACGACCAGGCTCGCTCCTGCAGGCTGGGCTCCACCTCCGGTGGCAATGGCTGACCCAATCTGACCGCCTGAATCGTCGACCACCTCGGTGTTGGGATCTCAATCACGCGAAGATAGTATACGGCCGGCACCGCTGCATCGAACTGCGGGTCCTCCCAGATGGTTTCAAACTGAGTTGCCCCTACACTGTTGGCATAACTGGCGGTCCTTATATCGACCGTGTTAGCTATGGCCGGTACCTTCCCTGTGGTCGCATCTGCTTTGCGGCCATCCGAGAGCGCCACATCAAACACCTTCTCCGCGTACTTCCCATCCTTACCCAACCAGACTTTCACAACCTGGGCCCGATCGAGGTTGGCGCCGTTGGGATCCTTCGAGCTCCACACAATGAATCGCGGCGCCTTTGCACTGTTCGGTTTCACCGGCAATTCCCCACCCATCGCCACGCCTCGTGAATACGCGGCGCGCTGCCACGCAGCCGACTTCAGAAGACCGCGGTCATAGCCCCACCCGCCGAAAAACCGCACCTTGATCCGGGTTCCCGACGTCGCGAAAGTCTCCTTACGATGAAATGCCGCAAAAATTGACTGCCGGGTGTTCTCCTCTGCCCACACTCCGGTCAGATTTCCAGAGCCGGTACGAACGGTTTCAAATTTCGAGCCCGCGATCGCTTCGCCCGAGAACGACTTCTTCAGTTCCTCCTGGGACGGTGGATTTGCCGTTGGATCAACTCCATTGGCTGATCCGCCGTAGGCGTTTTCCGCCGACGTACTCAACCCGTCGTGGAAATCGGATCCGCCTGCGAAACCAAACTGGTAGGGGTTGGCGCCAGTGCGTGTCTCAATCTCCAGCCCCTTCCCCAGCGCCTCGCGCGCATAGCTGCCATGCACTTCACTGTGGGCATTGCCGATGAGCAGCTTGTCAAAGATCTCAAAGCCTGCAAACTCATCATTGGGCGACAACGCAGGATGCGTCTCCGATGCACCCTTGTTCTGGGAAATCTCGTTCAACGGCTCATTGATCACCCGGCGCAAGGCGTACGCCTCGTCAATAGGCCTCCCATCGCTATCCTTCTCACCAAACATCAACCCGCCGCTGGCATTGGCGTTATGAGAGATCGCCAGTACGTCATATCCCTGCTTGCGCTGTGCTTCCAGCCAGGTCCACAGATCCTCGGGCCGCTTCGACTGGACCGAGCTGTAGGGGAAAGGCGCGTTGTCGCCGCTGAAGAACACATTCCGGTGCAGGTTGTATTTGCCGTCCGGCATCGAGCTCCATTCATAGGCAATGAATGTGGTGAACTTGCCCGGCTCGTATTGACTGTTCGCGGCGTCGATCTCGCGTTGCCAGGCCGACGCAGCGACTTTGTGTGCATCAAACCCCGGCAGCTCGCCTCCATTGAGCTGCACCTTGACGACATCCCAGAACGCTTTGGCGCCCTCCTTCCGGATCTTTTGACCCAACTCGCTCCTGGAGAACCCGCTGTTGGGATCATCGAGATCGCGGAACACGCCGATGTTCTCCGAGTGATCTGTGACAGCGAGGAAGTCGAGCGGCTCGGCGCGCTTGACCTGCTTACCCTGAAAATCAATGGCCTCGCCCTTGGCGAACCGGTACGCCTGCTCGGGCGTCACCCGGCTGGCAAACATGACATAGGCGTCAAATGAGTAGCTCGTGTGCAGATGGAGATCACCGAAGTAGACTTTGCGATCCGCCTCATCCGCCGGTGTCGCGTGAGACGCTGCGAGCAGTACGGCCGCAACGGAAATCTGGAGTATGTTTTTCATGCAGAGTGTCCAATGGCAATTAGAAATCGCTCAATAAACCAGTAAGAGGAAAAGACGCCGATGGCATAGGGAACCGCGCGGTGAGCCCACTCGGGACCACTGTTGATCCACTTCTTGGCGAACCACAACACTGCGGAGGCAGCTGCGATGAACAGTAGCTGGCCTATTTCGACGCCGACGTTGAACAGGAACAGAGCCAGGGGGATGTGCTCTTGCGGGAGCCCTACTTCGGAAAGCGCGCCGGCGAATGCGCAGCCGTGCAGGAGGCCGAAAACGAAGGCGATGAGCCAGGGGTAACGGGTCGTGAGACCAATGCGATGGCGTCGCTGATCGACCTCGTAGCCGGCCTTAACCACGCGCCCTGCCAGCGCGACTTCGCCGCGATGGCGCTGCGCCAGCTCCACTGCCAGCACGACGATGCTCAGCGCAACCAGCGCCTCCACTACTGACGACCGAATGTTCAGCCAGCCCAGCGTGGTCGCAGCGAGCGTCACGCTGTGGGCGATCGTGAACGCCGTGATCGTTTTCAGCAGCGCCCAGTTTCGGCCGACGAGCCATAGCAGGCCGAAGACAAACAGCAGGTGGTCGATGCCTGTGAGGATGTGCTCGATGCCCAGCGACAAATACGCCACTGCCGGCGGTGCCGACTCCGCGCTCAACTCCAAATGCACCGAGGTGCGATTTGGCTTCAAGAACTGCTGCACCGACCGACCATCCGACAAGGTCACATTCACCAGCACGTCGGTGATCGTGCGCTCGAGGCCCTCGATGCCCAGCGTTTGGCCATCCAGCGATTGCGCCTCGTCGGAGACGTTCTTCCACAACTTCAACGCGAATGCGGGCGTCACCGTCGCCAGGCTGGGTTCACTATCCAGCGCCCCGCCCGACAGCCGCGGCACCAGGTGAACAGCAACCTCGCCGTTGACGGGCTGCTTCCACAGGATGTCGTAGTGGTGCGCATCACGTTGAGTGATCTGCACGAGCGCCGGGCGGATCTCATGTGCGTCCACCACCGTGCCTAGTGCAAACCACGCGAATAGAGCCAGTAATGTTGCGAGCGCCTTCACGTGCGCGGCCTGCTGCTGCTCGCAGCCACCGGCGCGCTCCGAGCAACGCCAACGGACCGCTCGGTCAATGCAACGCTCGCTGCGACGTTGCCCGACGGACGCGCGGCTATCGTTTTCGGGACGCCAGCCAGTGGGTCACCGCCCAACTGCGGCGCGGGCGGCCTCTGTCGACTGGCTATGCGCGCAACGGACGTGGCGACTTCGCCATCGGCCAGCCCGACCGGTACGACGCTCGCTGCGACTTCGCCCGACGGACGCGCGGCCGGTGGCCTCACGGCGACGGCGCTGGTTGGGTCCGCGACGCCCGGCACCGCGCCACGGACTACATGTGGCGGGAGCGTCGATGCAATGCGAGATGCAGTCGCGACTGGTGTGGCGCCGTCGCGTGTGATCGCCGGTGGCGATGCCCATGCCGCACGCGGGGTGTCGGTGATGACACGATATTTGCTGGCGATCTTTCGGTACGCTTCGGCGTTCGCGCGCTCACGAAGGTCAGCTACGTAGTCGGCTTGCACCCGAGCGCGCACTGCGTCCAACTGGGCGCGGTGCGCTGGCTGGCGCTCGGTCACTCGCACGAGGTGCCAGCCGTAGGCTGACTTGAAAGGGCCGGCCCATTGGCCGGTCGGGCTTGTGAACAACTCAGCGCTCAATCCGGTATCGCCAAACACGCCGTTGGCCGCGGCCCGCGTCAGCGCCCGAAACTCACGCCCTTCGGCGAAAGAATCCCCACCCTGTGTCACCAATCCCTTCCGCGCACGTTCGAACTTCCTCCATGCAGCGGCGTCGTCACCCCACGCTGCCAACGCGGCGAAAGCACCTGCGGCTCGATTCCGCGCGGCCAGATCACCACCTCGGTCCGCAGAAAAGAACACCTGCTCGAACGACACCGTGGGCTCGGTGTCATACCGGTCCCGATGCTGGGCGAAATAGCGTTCGACACCCGATCCGTCCGGCTCAGCCACGGCATCCAGGTCTTCATTCACAAACTCAATCTTCTGCACCACCCGCCGCCGGACAATCTCGTCGTCCCGCTCGAGACCCATCGCGAGTCCCTCGCGGTAGAGAATTTCGTTTCGCACATACTCATCGAGTGCTCGCTGGAGTTGCGACGATGTGGGCCGGGCGCCGTACTGCTCAAAGTAGGTTCTTACCAGCCGGGCCTGCTGCTCCGGGCCGGCATCAATCTCATACTGGCCGGGGCGGTGATTCGCGGCCACATATACCAACGCACCCAGTGCGAGGAAATGAACCAGCGGTTCCCTGAGGATTCCCATATGCACGCCCCTTAAAATTCCAGGCGCACGGTTGCACCAACTGTCCGCGGCTGGCCAGGAAACTCTGCGTATTGCAGCGTCGCGGTGGCTGCACTCAGTCCACCCATCGTGTAGATCTTGTCAGTGGCGTTGTCAGCCCACGCCCACACCGACCACTTGTTCCTACCCCATTCGCCATTCACACCCGCCCGGAGATTCAGCAGTCCATAGGATTTGACCCGAGCAAGCTCCGAGTTGTCGGCTGAACCGAAGAAGGACGAACGCCAGGAATAGTCGGCACCCATGAACCCATCCAGACCGTCGAAAATCGTGTGATCGAGCTCCACACCGGGACCCACAACCCACTTGGGCGCACCCACTACCTGCGAGCCGGTCAGGTCGCACACTGTCCTGCCCGCCGCCAATGCCTCGGCAGAGCAGGGTGCATTGCTGTAGGAAATGTAGGTCGCATCGTTGTATGAGGAACTGAGCGAGAAGTGCAGTCCTGCCACGGGCACTGCCTGGACCTCGAGCTCCGCGCCCTTGGACCTGACCTTGCCAATGTTCGAAAGAGCCTGGACAAACACGCCTGGCGAGCTTTCCTCGAGCTGAGTTGCCTGATAGTCAGTCACGTTGGTCAGGAACAGGTTGGCATTGACCTGCAACCTTCTTTCAAACAGCGTCGACTTGAAGCCCACTTCGTAGTCGACCGCCTTCTCGGGGTCGACATACAACGACGCCGTAGTCAGCCCGGCGCTGGGCACTGTGGGATTGATGCCGCCTGCCTTAGCTCCCTTTGAAACCGACACAAAACCCAGAATACCGTTGGTGAATTTGTAGCTGAGGCTCGCCAATGCCGATGTGTTGGTGTCGTATCGGGTCAACTTGCCTGAATCATACACACCGAATGCAGCCTGGAATGCCGGCGTGCCCGTGGCTGGATTACGGTGGACGCGCGTGAATTTTGCCTCGTACGTCTCACGCAACCCGCCGGTGAGACTCCAGCGGTCAGTGATGTTCCAGGTCGATTGCCCGAAGGCGGCTGCGCTGTTCGTTCCGAGGAACTGCGATACCGTGGACGTGGCGTTGTTGAAGAACGCTCGTCCCGTGTAAGCGCCAGCGTCGGGGCCGTAGTAGGTGTACGTGAAGTTGTCCTGGTGCTGATAGAAGTAGTACATGCCGACTACTGTCTGAACCGCACGGCCAGTCGGAGTTGCGAAGCGCAGTTCCTGGGTCCACTGCTCATCTTTGACGCCCTGCCCTGCATTCGTGATCGCATTGAGGTTGGTGGCATCGCCGTCATTCGTCGGGATGAATCGCCAATTCCGATAAGCTGAAATGGAAGTCAGCTCATATTCCCCAATCTTCCAATTGGCCTCGGCGGAGCCGCTCCCCTGGTTGACTTCCATGTGTTGGTAGGAATTGAGAGTGACCTTCCTGTAATCGGGATCGAGCACTACGGTGCCACCGATGTTGCGAACAAAGTTGAGGTAGACGGCCCCACCGTTGGGGCCCGCGCTGTAGAGCGCGCTGGCGCAGCAATCCGAGTTTTCGCGGTTGTAGTCGCCAATCAACCGCAGGCTGAAGGTATCGGAGGGCTTGAAAAGCAACTGGCCACGCACACCGTCGCGGTTGAATCCGTTCAAGTCACGGCCGTCGGTGATGTCTTCGACGAACCCGTCCTGGCGGGAACGAGCGACCGAAACTCGTCCCGCCAGGACGTCGCCGTACAGCGGACCGGAGGCGGAGCCGCGTACCTGATAAAAGCCGTAATTGCCACCGGATGCCTCGAATCTATATTCGGGCTGGAAGGTGGGCAGGCGAGTCTGGAGGTTTAAAACACCTGCCGTGGTGTTCTTACCAAACAGGGTCCCTTGCGGTCCCCGCAGCAGCGCAACCTGTTCCAGGTCAAACAAGTCAACATTCGCCATTCCCGGACGGCCGAGATATACGTTGTCGAGAAACACACCCACGCTGGACTCGAGGGCGTCGTTAGCGGGATTGTTGCCCAAACCGCGCACGGCGACGCTGGTTTGCCGCGGATTGCCGAATTGGACGTTGGTACTGGGGAGGCGTTGGTTGAGCTCCTCCAGCCGGAACTGCCCGGCATTCTCCAAGGCGTTGCCGGACACCACCGCAATCGGAATCGGCACCGATTGCACATTCTCAGAGACCCGCCGCGCGCTGACAGTCACTGCCTCGATCTGATCGGAGCTGAAGTCAGGCGCATCGGGCGAAGGACCTGCGTCCGGCGAAGGGCCTGCATCGGCCACGGCCGCGGCATCGCCCGATGGCGCGCCGGCAATGTTGGCCCCGGAATCCCCCGATGGCGCGGCGGCCGCGGCGGCCCCGGCGGCTGAGGCGACTTTGATGCCGGCGGTCGGAGCGACCTTATCAGCGCCCTCGGCGGGCTCGGCTGACAACCCATTCGCCGCGTGGGCGGCTGATGCCAGGATGGCTGCTACCGCGAAGACTCGTCGAACGAACATGACCCTCACCTGATTCTCTCGAGCGCACGATCCCCGTCCTCCCGGGAAGTGGCCCAGGAAGTGGGTTCGAACGTGTGTTGGTTGATTGGCGACCACCCGACATTGAGTCGGTCGCGACAGTGCGGGTGTCCCGCAGGAAACCTTCGGCTATTGAGCTTCGGCCAACCTCTCGTGGCTGCCGGTCGTACCGAGAGTTGTGAGCTCGTCGGGCGGGGTTGGTTGCGCCGAGGCCGCCGAGTCCACCGTGGCCGCCGCGGACGGGATTGAAGTCAAAGGCAGGAGCCGCAAGAGCTGGGTCTGTGCTGGTGTATTCATGGGGCGCACGCTAACACCCGCCCGAAATAACCCTCCAACACTTTTCCCGCATACCCCGGTGACAGCTGATTCTGTCACCGGTCTGTTACCTCGCGGCTACTGCAGGCAGACTTCAAAACCGGCGCTGATGGCCTCGCGATCCAGCTCGCGGCCAATGAACACCAGTTGGGTGCGGCGGGGCTGCTCGCCCCAGGGTCCCAGGGTGGTGGTATCGACCACCATATGCACGCCCTGAATGACGATGCGGTCGTTTGCTCCGGCGAAGTTGAGGAAGCCCTTCATGCGGTATAGGCGTGTGCCGTGTGTCTTCAGGACGTCCGACAGCCAGGTTTGGAATCGATCGGAATTGATGGGGCGAGCGGTTTCGATGCTGAACGAACCAACCAGCTCGTCGTGTGAGTGACCCGGATCGAAATTGTGCTCGGCGATCGGGACGGCCGCGCGGCCTGCCGAATTCACGAGCTCGAGGGAGAATTCGCTCGGCAGGTGTTCGGTGAACAGCCAATAGCGTCCGGCCGCGGGGATTCGTACGTTGAATTGGCTGCCACCGCTCGCCGGCAGGTCGAGGCGATGAACCTGCAGGCCGGGAGCGATTACCGCGCCGGGTGACTGCCCATCCGGTGTCCCGGAAAACGAGGTGAATACCCGCTCCGCCGCCTTCAGCGGATCCAGCTCGTCCTCGGGCAGCGCCTCACAGACCAACACTTCAATCGATGGGTCGGGGCCGTCCTGCAATGTGAGCGAATAGTCACCTGCGGCCAGCTCAAACGCACCCGCCCATTCAAAAGGATATTCCGGCTCCAGAAATGTCGGCTTGTATTCCAGCGCGCGTGCAAGATCAAACCCGCCAATACCCAACACAGCCTTCATCGGCACCCTCGCCCGCTCGGCAGGATCCGCGCGAACGATGCGTGCCAGTGCGTTCATGCCACGCACACGTTGCTCCAACGCATCCAGTTCCTGTGGGCTCACCAGGTCAGCCTTGTTGAGGACAATCACGTCGGCAAAGGCAACCTGGGTGGTTGTCTCGTCACTGTTGATGGTCTGCTGATCAAAGTGGCGGGCATCGACCATGGTCACGATACCATCGAGCACAAATTTGTCGCGCATGGCGTCGTCGACAAAGAACGTTTGCGCCACGGGACCGGGATTGGCCAGGCCGGTGGTCTCCAACACGATGCGATCGAACCTGTCGCGCCGTGTCATGAGGTTACCCAGAATCCGGATGAGATCGCCGCGAACGGTGCAACAGATGCAGCCGTTGTTCATCTCAAAGATCTCTTCCTCGGCATTGATGACCAACTCCTGGTCAACACCGATCTCACCAAACTCGTTCTCAATCACGGCAATGCGCTGACCGTGATTCTCGGTGAGGATCCGGTTCAGGAGCGTGGTCTTGCCGGAGCCGAGGAAGCCGGTCAGCACCGTGACCGGAATGCGATGGACGTTGGTCATTGAGAGATCCTATGGAATAGCTTCGGTCGCGCGGGCGACGGCATTGGAATAATTCGTGCGCATTCGGGCCGACGCGCAGCTACAGCGCTTCGAGCCGGCGTTGAATGTGAACTGTAAAGTCACCCGCGTCGAGCGAGCTCAGTGCAATACACTCCGCGTCCAGGGCGGCTGCGAGTTGGCGCGCGCGGCCCAGGAAAATGGGCCCCGGCTCGCAATCGACAACCACGGCTCCTGCACAGCTCTCTTTCAGTTGAGCGGCTGCGGCGAGGGACTCCTGCCAGGGGTCGCCGTCGGCCAGGCTGACATTGGCGCGACCGTCGGTGAAAATAATCAACAGCGAGTTTTCGCGTGTGTGCAGCACATCCGCCGCTTGCGTCAACGCTCGCGCCAGGGGCGTGCGCCCGCCGGTGGGCACACCGGTTAGCACCTCTTCAACTCCTTCGACGCCGCTGGTGAACGGCATTACCAGATCGACGCCTTCGCCGCGGAATACCATCAACGCAACTTCGTCGCGGTGTTGGTAATTCGACTTCAGGAGACCCAACACCGCGCCTTTGGCCAGCTCCAGGCGCCGTTGCGTTACCATGGAGGCGCTGGCATCCACCAGGAACAACACCGAGCTACGACCCGGGCCGTTGCGGCCATGCTGCATGAGGTCCGAGGCCGCCAGCGCGATGCCGCGCTCTCCCACACGTCTGCCACGAACCGCTGCGGTGGTCAGTGTTTCGTTGATTGCCAGGGTGCCTGTTTGATCATACGGCGTCGCCCGAGTTGCCCTTCGCGAGGCGACCGAGCCAGTGCCGCGGCGCCCGGAGGTTTCGCGGTCGATCAGGTCGGTGACGAGGTTGATTGCCATGGGTTGCGGCGCATTGGTGGGCGTGCCCGGGACAACGCTGGCCACGGTGGCGCCATGGGCTGCTGTTGAGATGGTACCGGCTGCCGATGTGGGGGCACCCTCGGCCACGCCGGCCGCGATTGACACGGGAGCTTGCTGCGCGGTCGGGTTGGAGTTGGCGCCGTCCCGGTTGGGGGCGCCATTTGCGAAACCGGGGCCGTAGTTCGCTGACGCAGGCGGTGTTGATTGCGGCTTGCGCGACGACGTTGTTGCCGGCGGGCGGCGGCGCATGCGGTGAGGCAATGCGAAGGCCGTGGCGCGCCGGATGTGGTCGGCGCCGATCTCCGTGGCCTGTTCCCACGCAGCGAGGGCCCGCGCGGTTTTAACGATTGCCAGGTCGCCGCGGATGCCATCCAATGACTGTTCTGCGCAGATGGCCGTAACGATCGACAGATGCGCGGCCGTCACCGGCAACGTCAGAAGTCGAGCCCTTGCTTCAATAATCGCGGTGCGCAACGAGTCTTCCGCGGGCCGCGCGGCGGCGATCACGGCATCGGGGCTCGCATCGAATTCGAGCCGCTTGTTGACTGCCGCCATGCGCTCTTCCTGGGTGTTGAGCCCTTGCACGATAACGGACAATCCGAATCGATCGAGAAACTGGGGGCGCAGCTCGCCCTCTTCCGGGTTCATTGTACCAACCAACACAAACCGAGCCGCTTCGCCGGCCGATACGCCGTCGCGCTCGACCGTAACCCATCCGGTTGCAGCGGCATCGAGAAGGAGGTCGACGAGATGATCGGGCAACAGGTTGACCTCGTCGACATACAGGACGCCGCCGTTCGCACGGGCCAGCACGCCGGAACGCAGCTGGGTATCTCCTTCGCGAAGAGCTTTGTTCACATCCAGCGAGCCAACAACACGATCTTCTGTCGCGCCCAAAGGCAACTCGACGAAAGGCGCCCGCACCCCCGCGGAAGTCGCGGGCAACAGTGTCGCCAGTCCGCGAGCGATAGTGGTCTTGGCAGTTCCCCGCTCGCCCTTGATGAGCACGCCCCCGATCGTGGGATCGACGGCGGTCAGCAGCAGTGCCAGCTTGAGGTCGTCCTGGCCGACGACGGCGGAAAACGGATATTCAGCTCTCATCTGGGTCCTTCGGCGCGGTCCTGTTCGGCTGCGGCAAGCTCCTGATTTTACCTCTTTTTCGATTCCAGCCGTTCCCAGTGAGAACGACCCTGCCTGGATGCCCTTCCAATAACAGGGATGAATTTGCATCTTTCATGCGGAAACGATAGCTTGAGTTTGCAATGAAACGACTTCTGCCAGGGATCATTTTGCTCGCGCTTTCCTGGGATGCGGGCGCTCAAGCCATGGAATGCGGCAACCGGCTGATCACCGAGGGTGACAGCCTCGCCAAGGTCGCCTCACTCTGCGGCAATCCCACCCAGGTCGACCACAAGTCCATTGTCAGGCAAGCCTCCGGCGGCTGGGTCAACGGGCAATGGGTCGCATCGGTGGGAGCGCAGGTCGAGATTCCAGTGGAAGTGTGGCTGTACAACCTCGGGCCCGATAGGCTGATGCGCCAGATCCGGTTTGAGGATGGCCGCGTAGTGAAGATCGAGACGTTGGATTACGGGTATCTCGACCACGGCTAGCTTCGCCGCTGCGGGCCAGCCTCGCGGCGGCACCCATCGGTCAGATAGGCCCCTACGCCTGCTCTTCTGCATGCTCTTCGATCATTGCCTCACTGGCTAACAATACAGACCGAAGCGAGTCCAGCGTCTCTGGTTTCGCTGCCCAGAGCTGGCGTTGTGCCGCCTCCAGCAGACGTTCCACCACTGCATTGAGCGCCCACGGGTTGGTTCGCTCCAGAAACTCGCGCATTTCGCCCTGCGCGTATTTGTCGGCTGCCGCCTCGAACATCCAGTCGCTGATGACACCGGCGGTTGCCGCGAATCCGAACAGCGAATCGACAGTTGCCGCTATCTCAACTCCACCGCGGTAACCGTGACGTTGAATACCGGCCAGCCATTTGGGGTTGACCACACGTGTGCGGAAAACACGAAGGGCCTCTCCTTTCAGCGATCGGACTTCTGGCCGCGAGGCATCAGACGAGTCTCCTACGTAGGCGTGCGGCTGGGTACCGGACAGGGTTGTTGCCGCGGCGACTAAGCCGCCGTGGTATTCGAATTGATCGCTGGAGTCGAACAAGTCTTGCTCGCGATTGTCTCGGTTGTGCAAGGCGAGCTCTACCGTCGAGATCCTACGTCTGAATGCATCCGCTGCATCGACTGCATTGCTGTCGGCATAGGCCCACCCGCTCCAAGCGAGCATAACTTCCGCGAGATCGCGCGTTTCATGCCAAGCGCGGTTTTCCACAGCGTCCATCACGCCCGTGCCGTATGCACCGGGTTTTGAGCTAAATACACGGTAAGACGCGCGACGAGCGGCAACATCGGTACTGTGGCCTTCGGCGATCAAGGCAGAGGTTTCGGACAGCCAATGCCTGCGTGGAAAGTTTTGATCCGTTGGCTCGTCGAGCATGACGACACGCTGTACAGCCTCATCGAACAGTTGCATCAAGGCAGGGAAGGCGTCGCGGAAGAAACCGCTCACGCGAAGTGTGACGTCGATGCGCGGATGGCCGAGTTCAGCGAGCGGGATTACTTCGATCCCACATGTGCGGCGGGTGACAGGTTCCCACATGGGTTTCACACCGAGCAGCGCCAAGGCCTGCGCGATTTCATCGCCACCGGTGCGCATGGTGGGTGTACCCCACACGCTCAACGCGATGCTCTCTGGCCAGCGATTTTCTTCGGCGAAGAATCGTCGTAGAGCCGCGTCAGCTAACGAGGCGCCGGTTGTCCACGCCGCCGGCGTTGGCAGCCCCCGTGGGTCCACCGTGTAGAAATTTCGGCCGGTGGGCAGCACGTGCGCCATGCCACGGCTCGGCGCCCCTGACGGGCCGGCTGGGACGTATTGGCCGTTTAGAGCGGCGAGGAGATTGCGGGTTTCGTCGGTGGTGTGAGCGAGGCTGGGAGCCAGCACTTCGCAGGCGAATTGCAGGGTCGCGCGGAGTGCGTCGCAACCGGCGAATCCGCAGTCGGCCAAGGTGCCTTCAATGGCGTTGACGGCAAAGGCGTGTTCCGACAGCGCGACCAGTAACTCTCGCGCGACGTGCTCGACAGCCGTGCGGACTTGTCCGACGGTCACAATGGCGACGGAGCTACCGGTAGCACCATCAGCGGTGGACTGGCCATGATTTTCCGCGCTTGTGCGCTGGGCAAGTTCAGGTCGATCCGCCAAGTGGGCAATTAACGGTGGGACGAGCGGTTCTGGCCATACACCATGGCGATCACGTAACGCGGCTGGGGAAATGCCGCAAGCTTGCGTCACAGCTTCAATCAATGATAGTACGCCGCCGTTGGGGCTGTAGAGAACGGCGAACATCAAATCGATAAGTACATCGCCGCTTGGGGCGACACCAAACACGTGTAGGCCGCCGCGGATCTGCGCACGGCCCAAGTCGCACAGGTAGGCATCGAGGTCTTCGAGCAGATGGGCGAAGCCACGGCCGGAGAGAGACTCCAGGCCGCGAGGTACGCCCTGCTCTGTCAGTCGGTCATCCCACGAATGGACGTGATCCGCGTGCCTCTCCCGACGAACCTGTTTGAGGTCTTCCTCGAGACGTTCCGTCTGTACCAAGTCCCAAATCTGACCGCGGAGCACAGTAAGTTTCGACGGGTCCATGCTCTCCGCTCGGTAATACTCCTCAACCAAGCGTGCCAGCGCAGCTAGCGGACCATACGTTTCGGCCTGCGTCAGGGGTGGTACCAGGTGGTCGATAATGACCGCGTGCGTGCGTCGCTTTGCTTGAGCCCCTTCGCCCGGATTGTTCACCACAAAAGGGTAGAAAAGCGGCATGTCACCGAGCAACACGTCGGGCGCGCAGTCGGCCGATGTTGCGAGGCTCTTCCCGGGAAGCCACTCGAGCGTTCCGTGAGTGCCGAAATGGATCACCGCATCTGAACGCCAGCCCTGATCCAACCAACGATAAAAGGCCGCGTAGTGATGGCACGGCGGAAGATCTGGAGAGTGATACATCGTCTCCTGATCGAAGCCGAATCCTCGCGGAGGCTGGACGGCGACGAGGACGTTGCCAAATGCTACGCCACTGAACAAATAGTCTGCATCGTCGGTATGTGGCTCATGCAGCGCCAGCAAAGGCGCGCGCTCAGACTTCTTGCCAGCCCGCCAAAAAGGTGGCGCGAGCGTCGCACCCGACAACGTAGGCTCGCCCCAAGCATCGCGAACGCTTTTCTTGAAGCCGGCCGACTGAGCGCGAAACCAATGCGTGTAGGACGTACGTGGCATCCGCCAAGCGCTTTCTACTTCGAGCGGACACTTCTCGTCATAACTGCCACGCGCGAGAAGCATTGACATCAGTTCATCCGCAGACGAGGGAAGCGTACCCACGTCGTAGCCGGCGTCGCGCATCTCGGAAAGGAAGCGCAGCAGCGACGTCGGCGTGTCCAACCCTACTGCGCCACCAATCTTCTGCGCTTTTCCGCCGGAGTTGCTCAGGACTATTGCCACGCGCTTGTCACGATTAGGCGTCGAACGAAGTGCAGCCAACCGCCACGCGATATCCGCCACCCGTCCAACGCGCTCGTCGTCGGGTACGTAGCGGTGTTTCTCTTTAAAAGAGACAGGCACGGTGATGACGCGGCCGTCACACTCCGGAAGCGCGATATTCATCGCGGCTTCTGCTGGTCCTAGTCCACGTGCCGATTCAACCCATGCTTCGCGCGTGGTGCCGCTACATATCGCTTGGATGATGGGCACGCCCATCGCTTCAAACGATGTGTGGTGCGCTTCTTCCGGAGGCCGCTGCAGCGATGTCAGATTCAGCACGGGGAAGCTGACAGTGTTGACTATGACCGCAGGCGGCTCGAGGAGACGCAGTGCTGCTGGTGTACCTGAGTCATCCCGATCTCGCAGCGAACTCGTGAATACTCCAACGGCGGAAAATCCGCGGGACTCGAGAGCGCGGACGAGGTGATCGACAAACTGGAGGTTGCCGCTCAGGACGTGCGCTCGGTAGAACAACACTAAGCCGACGGGCTTGTTGGGCGTCTGGTGGTCCTGCCACTCCTCCGCGGAGGTAACCAACAGATCCGGGTGATAGAGGCCGTGAGCTGGCATTTGCGCTGGTGGCTCGAACTTCGACGGCACTCCGAGCAGATCATGAGCTACTCGGCGCAGGGCTTGGACGACGTTCCCCACACCACCGGCCATGAAATACGCCGTCAGTGCCGCAGCCAGGTCATGCGAAATACCAGACGTTCGAGGCAATGTGCCGGCATCAGCGCCAATGCCACTGATAACAACAACGGGCCAGCCGTTTTTATCAGCTTCAGCAACGAGCTCGACTAGTCCTGGCACTGAGGCGGCAGTTCCGTGGACGCGCACGATGGTGATGCAGGCCTTGCTACGCACAGCGCCGGCCAGCATGCGGAGATCGTCGGCGTTCGTTACGCCATTGAGCGAACGTCCAGAGACCGCTGGGAAATCCGTGGGCAGCTCATCGAGCGCCCGATTTAGTGCCAGTAGATCCGTTTCGGCGTGGGAAAGGAGAAGGATGCCCGGACGCCCAGGAATAGCCGCCGCACCCGGCTCAGCACCGCGCCGCGATGAAGGGCTGGGGGTCCGATCCGCGCCGTCGCCGATCAGCGCATGCGCGGATGCATCGCCGCCGCCATCTGCTTTGGCGCTTGCGTCACCCCGTACTCCGCCGCTCAAATGAACGTCAGCGGCATCTGCTTGACTAGCACCGACAGTGACTGCGTTGTTTGGCGACATGCCCACCGCGCTGCCGTTGCGAGGCAATGCCGACGGATCAAATGCAAGCGCCTGCAGCTCCACCCCGGGCGGTACAAAAGTACCCGCCGCCAGCACTCGCTCTGCATACTCAATGATCAGCCCCCGCACCGCAGCGTCGGCAATCGGCCCGAACCAGCGAAGTGTCTCGCCGTAGCCGATGCCCACTGCAGGCTCGGGGCCGGACTTGCGGGACACCCGTTGCAGCACGATTCGCGCGGCCTGCGGGCTCGCGTCCTTGTGGGCCTGCCACGCAGCCCACGCGGGATCTTCGGCGGTAATGGCGGCTAAAAGAAGGCGTATGCGGGCAGGCGCTGAACTCACCGTAACTCCTCGGGCATACGCGACATACTAGCCTGCGCCCGGCGGCACGACCATTGACAACCCAAGGTTCCAAATGTGTACTGGCGGATCTGATTGATGGTCTCTCGCGAGAGAGCGAAGAGGGAATGTGGTACGGACCGCGGTCGAGTGGCCTCGGGACAAAACCACGCTGCCCCCGCAACTGTGAGCGGCGAGCGCTTGCCATACGCCACTGAGGCTGTCACCACTGACGGCTCGGGAAGGCGGCGAAGCGCACTGACCCGCGAGCCAGGAAACCTGCCGTCGATCGGTGCGCGTGCCGGGCGGGGTGCCTCGGCAAGAGGAGCATGCGGGTGACCACAAAATCGGCTGACGATCGAACCACGGTGTTGGTTTGCATTACTTGCCGTACCCCCACCGATCCTGCCGACGCTCCTCGCAAAGGCCTGGCGCTCGCGGAAGCGACATCTCATGCATTGGGCGCGGAGCCCGGAATCAAAGTTGAGCGAGTCCGCTGCCTGGGGAATTGCAATCGAGGCCTGAGTGCGGCCATTCGCCGCGACAACGCCTGGACTTATGTTTTCGGACACCTGGACGCCGCGCGTGACGGGCCAACGCTGATCGCCGGCGCGCGTCTGTTTTCCGGGTCAACCGACGGGCTGATGCCGTGGCGCGGCCGCCCTGATCCCCTGAAGCGCGGATTAATCGCCCGGGTACCACCGCTCGACTTCCAAGGCGAGCTGCCCGAGGCCACGGACGCCACGTGAGCAACGCGACTTCCAACATTCGAGGTGCCTGCCCTACCCTCGCAACGCCGCTGCAAACGGGCGATGGATTGTTGGCACGCGTCGTTTCCAACGAGCCGATCTCCATTGAAAAGCTCCGCGTGCTGTGTGATGCCGCGGAAGCTCATGGCAACGGCATCATTGAAATAACTCAACGCGGCAGCCTCCAGGTTCGAGGATTGACGGCGGCGTCGGCGCCAAACTTCAGCGCCATCGTCAAATCCTTTGGGATCGGCACCGACAATACTCCTCCACTGCTCACGTCCCCCCTGTTCAGTCTCGACGCGGGCGAGTCGTTCGACTCGACCCCGCTCGTTTCGCAGTTGCGGGCTGCCCTACGAGCGGATCGACCAGATTTTCAAGGACTCGGACCCAAGGTTTCCGTGTTGGTGGATGGTGGCGGCAACCTGCATCTCGATGCTCTATCGGCAGACGTTCGCCTCAAAGCGACCTCCAACTACCTGTACCAGCTCTCACTCGCCGGCGATGCGCAATCAGCCTCGTTTGTCGGGTATGTCAGCATGAATCGCGTGGTCGCGTGCGTCGAAGACCTGTTGCGGCTCATTGCAAGCTGGGGGCCGACGGCCCGCGCAAGAGACGTCGTCGCCGGATTGAAGTGGGGTAAGGCACACGAGACTACTCGTCCGGCGTGCGAGCCTATCGGGGCATTTCCATTGAAGGATGGCACCTTTGCGATCGGGTTTGCCCTTGCGTTTGGCCATACAACGGCGCCTGCGATGCGGCGGTTTGTGCTGTCAGCGGAAGAATTGGGCGCGCCGGCCATCCGGGCAACCTACGGCCGAGCTTTGCTGGCTATTGGTTTGTCATTTGCCGCCGCGGAGCAGTTGCGCGAGTGTGCCGCGAAACTGGGTTTTATCGTCGACTCCAGAGACCCCAGGCGTCATGTTGTCGCCTGTGCGGGTTCTCCCGCCTGCGCTTCGGCCAAGTTGCCGACTCGGGAGTTGGCGCCGGAGGTCGCGCGTGCGGCTCGTTTGTTCGTGGGGACTTCGAATGTCGTGCATTTGTCGGGATGTAGCAAAGGTTGCGCACATCCGGGGCCGGCGGCTGTGACTATTGTGGGACCTGACCGGGTTGTCGTGAATGGCCGTGCCAGCGATACGCCGCGTGCCACGGTGTCATCCGCGGGGTTGATCGCTGATATCGAGCGGCTGTGTATGAAGATTCGCCATGGTTGACTACATCAAAGACGGGACCGAGATCTATCGCCGGTCGTTCGCCATCATTCGTTCAGAAGCGGACCTTTCCAGCTTCTCATCCGCTGAGGCGGACGTTGTGGTGAGAATGATTCATGCGTGCGGGTTGGTTGAAGCCAGCCGGCAGATGGTGTTTGGCGATGGGTTTGTTGAAGCAGCCAGGGGCGCACTGCAAGCGGGCGCGCCGATTTTGTGTGACGCTGAGATGGTGGCGCACGGGATCACGCGAGCTCGACTGCCTGGCCGTAACGAGGTGATTTGCACTTTGCGGGACAGCAAGGTGCCGGACCTGGCCGAACAGCTCAGGACAACACGGTCGGCGGCGGCTTTGGAACTGTGGATCGACAAGCTCGAGGGAGCAGTCGTTGCCATTGGCAACGCACCGACGGCGTTGTTTCGGTTGTTGGAAATGATCGACGCCGGCGCGCCGAAGCCAGCGGCGATCGTGGGCGCTCCGGTGGGATTTGTGGGGGCGGCGGAATCGAAAGACGAACTGATGAGTCATTCGCGGGGAATTCCATTCATGGTAGTGCGTGGCCGCCTGGGAGGCAGTGCCATGGCAGCCGCGGCAATCAACGCGTTGGCGAGGCCAGGGCTGTGAGCGCAAGCGGCAGCAGCGCCAGCACCGCTGGCAGCAGCACCAGCGGCGCCATTGGCATTGGCAGCGGCGCCATCGGCAACGGCGGCAGCGCCATCGGCAACGGCAGCAGCGCCATCGGCAACGGCAGCAGCGCCATCGGCAACGGCAGCAGCGCCATCGGCAACGGCGGCAGCGCCATCGGCAACGGC